>Ga0209382_10009229_pt1 | contig 12366 bp, 10 predicted proteins | sample SoiMetdeltSBSDD5_FD_187599 | JGI IMG/M metagenome (GOLD analysis project Ga0209382, IMG submission 187599) | Bulk soil microbial communities from a Populus tree surrounding site in Tennessee, USA - Soil MetaG P. deltoides SBSDD5 (SPAdes) (version 2) | ecosystem: Environmental > Terrestrial >... | reverse complement strand
GGGTGATGAGGAGCACGGCCGTGCCGCGCTCCTGGGCGAGCCGCTTAAGGAGGGCGATGATCTGGGCCTGGATCGAGACATCCAGCGCGGTGGTGGGCTCGTCGGCGATGACGAGGTCGGGCTCGGCGCACAGCGCGAGCGCCAGCACCACGCGCTGGCGCATGCCGCCGGAGAACTCGTGCGGGTAGCTGTCGAGGCGGGCCTCGGCGCCTTGGATGCCGGCCTCCTGGAGCAGTGCCACGGCGCGTCTGCGGGCGTCGGCCGCCGAGACGTTGCTATGGGTGCGGATGGTCTCGACGATCTGGTCGCCGATGCGGTAGAGCGGGTTGAGGCTGGTGAGCGGGTCCTGGAACACCATGCCGATGCGCCGGCCCCGCACCTTGCGCATGGCCTCGGCCGGCAGGGTGTCAATGCGCTCGCCGCCCAGACGAACCTGGCCGGCCAGGATGCGGCCCGGTGGCTCGATCAGGCCGATGACGGCGGCGCCCGTGATGGACTTGCCGGCGCCCGATTCCCCCACCACGCCCAGCACCTCGCCGGGCGCAATGTCGAATGAGACGCCGTCGACCGCCGTGAGGGTGCCGCGCCGGGTCGGGAACCCCACCTTCAGGTCTCGGACTGAGAGGACCGGCTGGGTCATGGTTTGTCGGTCAAATGGGGCGGCGGGGTCAGACCCCTCGCCGCTGCCGTCTCGATTTTCTCCGAGACGTTCGTCGCGAGGGGTCTGACCCCTTCTCCTACTTGAGGAACTTCACGTGCACCGCGTTCTCCGGCGAGACCGGGATGTCGAACTCGCGGGTCATGGCGTAGGCCAGCATCTGGTGGTGGAGGGCGATGTAGATCGTCTCGTCGGCCAGCGCGCCCCAGATCTTCGCAATCGTCGCGTTGCGCTTGGCCGCATCGACCTCGCCGGTGAGGCTGCGGATGGCGGTGTCGATCTCCGGGTTCGAGTAGCGCGTGGCGTTCCAGCTGCCCTCGCTGCCCGCGCGTGTATGGTAGAGGAACGAGAAGATGTAGTGCGAATCGTAGGGCGGCACGCCCCAGCCGAGGAGGTAGAACTCGGTCTCCGGCGGGACCTTCTGGATCAGGGTGAAGTGCGGCCCCTTGGGCTGGGCCACCAGGTTCACCTTGATGCCGATCTTGGCCAGCATGGCGGTGGACGCCGTGCAGATGCCCTCGTCGTTGATGTAGCGGTCGTTGGGGCAGTGCAGCGTGACGGAGAAGCCGTCGCTGTAGCCCGCCTCCTTGAGCAGCGAGGTGGCCTTGGCGAGGTCCACCTTGGGAAGAGCATCGAGCTCCTTGGTGTAGCCGTTCACGAATGGCGGGGCGATGATGCCGGCCGGCACCGACTGCCCCCGCATCACCGCGCGCTTGATGGCCTCGCGGTCGATGGCCATGTTGATGGCCTGGCGCACGCGCTTGTCGGCGAACGGGTTCTTGCCCTTGACGCTGGAGCTCTTGAGCTCCGCCGAGGCCACGTCCATCCCCAGGAAGATGGTGCGGTTCTCGGGCCCGGCGTTGACCTTCAGGTTGGGCGTCTTCTCCAGGCGATCGATGTCCTGGGGCGGCACGTCCTGCACGAAGTTGACCTCGCCCGAGAGCAGCGCGGCGACGCGCGTGGCATCGGATTTGATCACCGTATAGACGATGTCGGTGATGCCGACGGGCACTTGGCCATCACCTGGGCCCTTGCCCCAGTAGTCGTCGTTGCGCTTGAGCACGGTCCTTACGTCCTGCTCGCGCGAGACGAGCTTGTAGGCACCGGTGCCGTTGGCATTGCGGACGGAGTAGTTGTCCACCTTGGCCTTGTAGTCCTGGACGGTGATGGTGTTGTTCGCCTCGCTCCACTCCTTGTCCATCATGTAGAGGTTGGTGAGGTAGGCGGGCAGCAGGGGGTTCGGCCCCTTGGTCTTGATGTGGATCGTATAGTCGTCGACCTTGCTCACCTTCTCGATCGAGGTGAGGAGGCCCTTCATGTCCGCGGTGGGCTGGCGGGCGCGGTCGAGCGAGAACACCGCGTCGTCGGCGTTGAAGGGGTTGCCGTTGTGGAACTTGACGCCCTGGCGCAGCTTGAACTCCCACACCGTCGGGTCTTCGGTGATCTTCCAGGAGACGGCCAGCGTGGGATGGATCTTCCCCGTGTAGTCCCGCAGGATCAGCGGCTCGTAGAGCTGATGCAGCATGTTGTGGGTGGCCCCCTCGTTCTGGGCGTGGGGGTCGAGGGTGAGGGCATCGCCCGTGCGCGCCCATTTCAGGGTGCGGGCATCGGCTGCCGCCATCGCCAGGACGAGCGCGGCACAGCCAGCCATCGCCCTCAGGATTGAACGCGAGCTCATCTTCCTCCTCCTTCGTCTGCCGCCGTCTGCAGCCAGTGGCCAATCGTTGGACATGCTATCGAGCTACCGAAGCTTGGGATTGAGCGCATCGCGCAGCCAATCGCCAAGCAGATTCACAGCCAACGCCAGCAGAGCGAGCGTAAGGCCGGGGAAAGCGACCATCCACCAGGAGCCCGAGAATAGGTAGCGGTTGCCGATCTGGATCATGGTGCCGAGCGACGGCTCGGTGGGGGGCAGGCCGACGCCGAGGAACGACAAGGTGGCCTCGGTGATGATGGCGAGCGCGAGGTTGATGGTAGCGATCACCAGCACCGGCCCCATGACGTTGGGCAGTATGTGCTGGAACATGATCTTGGCGGGGCTCAGCCCGATCAGGCGGGCGGCCTGCACGTACTCCTTGTTGCGCTCCACCAGCGTCACCCCGCGCACGGTGCGCGCGTACTGCACCCAGTAGGCGAGGCCGATGGAGATCACCAGCACCCAGAATTTCCCGGCATCGAGCCTGAAGTTCTTGAAGATCGCCAGCATCACGCCGTCGATCAGCAGGGCGGTGAGGATGGCGGGGAAGGTGAGCTGCACGTCGGCGGCGCGCATGATGAAGGCGTCGACGCGGCCACCGGCATAGCCGGCCCACAGGCCCAGCGCCACGCCGAGGAGGGTGGCGAGCAGCACCGCGGCCAGGCCGATCATGAGCGAGGAGCGGGTGCCGTAGAGCATGGTGGAGAGAACGTCGCGGCCCTGGTCGTCGGTGCCGAGCAGGAAGCGGCTGTCGCCGCCGTGCTCCCAGGCGGGGGGCGTGTTGGCGTCGAGCAGGCTGAGGGTCTTGAGGTCGTAGGGGTCCTGCGGTGCGATCAGCGGCGCCAGCAGCGCCGCGCCGACCACCAGCGCCGTCACCAGCGCCGCCGCGACCACCAGCCTGGAGCGCGTGAAGCTGTAGAGCAGGTCGCTGTCGAAGAAGCGCGCGAGTGGCGAATGGCGAGTGGCGAGTGGCTTGTCCTCCATTCGCGACTGGCCATTCGCCATTCGCCCCGTTGCTTCGTCGCTCATGCCGCGCGGCCCAGGATGCGGATGCGTGGGTCGATGCGGACGTAGACCAGATCGACCACGAAGTTGATCAGCACGAACAGGAACCCGACGAGCATCAGGTAGGCGGCCATGACGGGGATGTCGGCGTGCTGCACGGCCTGGATGAACATGAGGCCCATGCCGGGCCACTGGAACACCGTCTCGGTGATGATCGCGAACGCGACGATCGAGCCGAGCTGCAGGCCGATAACGGTGACGACTGGCACCAGCGTATTCCTCAAGGCGTGCCCGAAATTGACGGCGCGGTTCGAAAGCCCCCGGGCGCGGGCGAACTTGATGTAGTCGGTGCGCAACACCTCCAGCATCTCGGCGCGGACCAACCGAGTCACCAGCGTCATCTGGAACAGGCCGAGCGTGATGGCCGGTAGCACGAGAGCCTTGAGCCCTGACAGTGTGAGGAGCCCGGTGCGCCAGAAGCCGAGGCTCACCACCTCGCCGCGCCCGAACGACGGCAGCAGGTGCAGCCAGACGGAGAAGACATAGATGAGGAGGATGCCGATCAGGAAGGTGGGGAGCGAGATGCCGACCAGCGACACCGTGAGGAACACCTTGGAGAGCCAGCTGTCGCGGTGGATGCCGGTGTAGACCCCCATCGGAATGCCAAGCGCGACGGCGAGCAGGGCCGCCGCCAGCGCCAGCTCGATGGTGGCGGGGAAGCGGTCGCCGATGATGGAGATCACCGGCTGCTTCATCTGGTAGGAGATGCCGAAGTCGAGGCGCACGGCGTTGCCGACGAAGCGGGCGAACTGGACAAGGAGCGGATCGTCGAGGCCGAGGTCCTCGCGCAGCTTCAGCCGGTCCTCCAGCGAGGTGTCCTGGCCGACCATCTGGTTGACGGGGTCGCCGACGTAGCGGAACAGCAGGAAGGCCAGCAGCGCCACGGTGAGCATCACCACGAGCGCTTCGAGGAGCCGACGGATGGCGAACGCGAGCATTGGATCACACGCGGGCGAATGGTGAATGGCGAATGGCGAATGGTAGCGGCTTCGGTGCGATCTTCACCATTCGCCACTCCCCATTCGCCATTCGCGCTTTTTTCATTTCATCTTCGCCCAGTAGAACAGAATCTGGTTGTCGGCGCGCTGGACGATATCGACCTTGTCCGACACGCCCCACACCAGGGCCTGCTGGTGCAGCGGGATGACGCCCGCCTCCTCGTGGTTGATCCGGTACGCCTCGGCGATCATGGCGTCGCGCTTGGGGATGTCCGTCTCGACCAGGATCTTCTTGCTCAGCTCATCGATCTCGCGGTTGCAGTAGCCGCCGTAGTTGAAGAGACCGAATCCCTTCCCATCGGCATCTCGGCAGCCGGTGATGTTCGTGATCACGTTCCAGCTGTCGAACGAGCCCGGCGTCCAGCCGAGCAGGTTGAAGGAGGAGTTGAACTTCTGGGCGACGCCGGCCTTCTCGAAGTACTTCGACTTCGGCATGGCGTTGAGCTTCACCTTGACGCCGATGCGCGCCTGCATCTGCGCCACGGCCTGGCAGATCGCCTCGTCGTTGACGTAGCGGTCGTTGGGGCAATCCATCTCCACCTCGAAGCCGTTCGGATAGCCCGCGTCATTCAGCAGCTTCTTGGCGGCGGCCACGTCGTGGGGCCAGCGCTTGAACTCGCCGGACCGCGCGAACAGCAGCGGCGAGATCAGGATCGCCGAGTTGGCCGACAGGCCGCGCATGATCTTGGTGTGGATCGCGTCCATGTCGATGGCCTGGTAGACGGCCCGGCGCACCCGCGCATCCTTGAAGGGGTTCTTGCCCTTCACGTTGGAGTAGAGGAGCTCGTCGCGGAAGGAGTCCATGTGCAGGAAGATGGTGCGCAGCTCGGGGCCAGTGAGCACCCGGACGTTGGGGCTGCTCTTCACGCGCTCCACGTCCTGCACCGGTACCGGGTCCATCATGTCGATGTCGCCCGAGAGCAGCGCCGCCACGCGCGTGGCGTCCGATTTGATGGTCTGGAACACGACCTCATCCAGGTTGTGCTCCACCTTACCCCACCAGTTGGGGTTGGGCTTGTAGACCGTCTTCACTCCGGGCTCGTGGCTGACGACCATGAAGGGACCGGTGCCGTTGGCCTTGACGGCGAACGGGCTCAGCGAGGTGGCCGTGGCAGGCTGGGCGTTGACGGCGCCGTTCGCCTCCGCCCACTTCCTGGAGAACATGTACCAGGTGTCCCACTCGGCGTGCAGGATCGGATTGGGAGAGGCCAGCACGAAATCGACGGTGTGGTCGTCGACCTTCACCGCCTTCATGTCAGCGGGCGCGCGGGTCTTGATCTGCGACCCCGGGCTGCGCATGCGGTCGAGCGAGAAGATCACGTCGTCGGCGGTAAAGTCCTCGCCGTTGTGGAACTTGACGCCCTTGCGCAGGTAGAAGCGCCACTTGAGGGGATCGACGATCTCCCACTTCTCAGCCAGGCCAGGGATGATCTTGAGGTCCTTGTCGCGCTTGGTGAGGCCCTCCATGACGTTGCCCATGGCCCCGAGGGTGAAGGTCTCGTTGAGGGTGTAGGGGTCGAGGGCGTTGAGGTCGCCCTGGAAGGCGTAGCGGAAGGTCTTGGCTGCGGCGGCGTCTGCGGCTAGAGCGAGCGCAAGCACGCCCGCCAGGGCGAGAAGTCGGCGCTTCATGGATCTCCCTCGCTGAAAAGGGTTAGGTGCCCGCGGACGAATAGTGACCGAACTGGAGCAGTTGGTCCAGCCGGAGCCTTGACCTCCATTTGTGCAGCGAACAATGTGCGCGCGCGCAATCCGGTTAGTGGACAGGCATTCGAGCATGACGAGCACGACAATCGCCCGGAAGGAGCACGGGCGCGACCTCATGAAAGGCGCCACGGGCGACTGGGAGGTGGTGATCGGCCTGGAGGTGCACGCCCAGGTGGCGTCCCGGGCGAAGCTGTTCTCGGGCGCCTCGACGGAATTCGGCGGCGAGCCCAACAGCCACGTGTCGCTGGTGGACGCGGCCATGCCGGGCATGCTGCCGGTGATCAACGAGGCGTGCATCGCCCAGGCGGTGCGCACGGGGCTCGGCCTCAACGCGCGGATCAACCTGGTGTCGGTGTTCGACCGCAAGAACTACTTTTACCCGGACCTGCCGCAGGGCTATCAGATCAGCCAGTACAAGCAGCCGATCGTGGGCGAAGGCGCGGTCGAGGTCGATGTGGACGGCGAGACCGTCAGGGTCGGCATCGAGCGCGTGCACCTGGAGCAGGACGCCGGCAAGCTGATCCACGACCAGCACGCCGAGTATTCGCTGGTCGACCTGAACCGCGCCGGCGTGGCACTCATGGAAATCGTGTCCCGGCCCGACATGCGCTCGTCCAGGCAGGCGCAGGCCTACGTGACCAAGCTGCGCTCCATCCTGCGCTATCTCGGCACCTCGGACGCCGACATGGAGAAGGGCAACCTGCGCGCCGACCTCAACGTGTCGGTGCGGCGGGCGGGCGACCCCGAGTACGGCACCCGGTGCGAGATCAAGAACGTCAACTCGATCCGCTTCATCGGCCAGGCCATCGACTACGAGGCGCGCCGCCAGATCGACATCATCGAGGACGGCGGCACCATCAGGCAGGAGACGCGCCTGTTCGACTCGGCCAAGGGCGTCACCCGCTCCATGCGCTCCAAGGAGGAGGCGCACGACTACCGCTATTTCCCCGACCCGGACCTGCTGCCCCTGGAGCTGACGCAGGACTACGTGGACGGCCTGCGCAAGGGCCTGCCCGAGCTGCCCGACGAGAAGAAGGCGCGGTTCGTGCGGGAGTACGGCCTCTCGGCCTACGACGCGGGGGTGCTGACGGCCGAGCGCGAGAGCGCCCAGTTCTTCGAGGCGGTGGCCAGGGGCCGCGACGGCAAGACCGCGGCCAACTGGGTCATCAACGAGCTGTTCGGCCGCCTCAACAAGGACGGCCTGGAGATCGGCGCCAGCCCGGTGTCGGCCGCCCAGCTCGGCGGCATCATCGACCTGATCGGCTCGGGCGCCATCTCCGGCAAGATCGCCAAGGATGTGTTCGAGATCGCGTGGAGCGAGGGCGGCGACCCCGCCGAGATCGTCGAGAAGCGCGGCCTCAAGCAGGTCACCGACACCGGCGCCATCGAAGCCGCCATCGACAAGGTGATCGCAGCCAACCCCGACAAAGTGGAGCAGGCCAGGGCCAAGCCGCAGGCCATCGGCTGGTTCGTCGGCCAGGTGATGAAGGCCACCGGCGGCAAGGCCAATCCGCAGGCGGTGAACGAGTTGCTGAAGCGGAAGCTGGGGCTGGCGTGAGAGGTGCTATTCGTCCTCTCCATAGGCGTAGATGTCGAACTCCATGTGCGCTCCCAGCTGTGCAATACGCATGACCTGCTCGGACGAGATGCCAAGGCCCTTGTTCCAGCCGGTCATGTGGATGCCAAACCTGAGCTGAATGTCATGCTTGCACCCCAGCTCGCGCCAGACCGCTGGGTCCTCCGGAAGCTGTCGAAGCACTCGGTCGATGACGGCTTCCGCGGGCTCGGCATCGCGACCGCGCTCCTTTAAGAACCATGCGCCCGTACGGGCCGGTTCACTCCACGGCTTTGGTGTGCGCTCGCCGCGACGGTGGGCGCTGGTTGGAGCAACACCCAGAGTGCGAGTGATCTCCTCAGGATCCAGCGCTTCGCTGTAAAGGGCGAGCGTGACATTCACCTCGTCGACCGGACCGCCGACTTCGGCCAAGACTTGGTGCTCTTTGACCCTGCGGAACGGCACCACTTTGGGTCGGTCTGAGTCTCCGTCTTCCACGCGCAGCCCCTACCACCTCGGTCGTAACGTGACCGCAAACATGCGACGCGGCCACGGGGCTTGATCGCGAATCCAGCAGCCACTATGTTCTAATGTATTAACATATCGCGGGAGGCTGCTCCATGTCCATCATTACGCTGTCCAGTCGCGAGTTCCAGCAGAATGCCAGCCAAGCGCAGAAGGCCGCCCAGGACGGTCCTGTGTTCATCACGAGCCGCGGCAAGCCGGCGCATGTCCTCCTGAGCATCGAGGAGTACCGGCGGATCACCGGCAAGGAGCAGAATATTGCTGATCTCTTGTACATGCCCGGGGCCGAAGATATCGAGCTTGAGATCCCGAAGTGGTCCGAACCAGTCCGTGCTGCGGACCTCGACTGATGCTCGTGCTGGACACCAATGTCGTCTCTGAGCTGCGTAAAGTGCGGGGCGGCAAAGGTAATGCACGTGTGGCTGCGTGGTCAGGTAGCGTCAAGGCGGCTCACCTATTTCTTTCCGCGATCACGATCCACGAGTTGGAGATCGGCGTTCTGCTGGCGGAACGGAAAGACCCTCCTCGAGGAGCGATCCTCCGGGCATGGCTGGAGGACCATGTTCTTCGGGGGTTTGAAGGACGCATCCTGCCGGTCGACACAGCCGTAGCGCGGCGCAGCGCCCAATTGCATGTGCCCGATCCATACCCACCGCGCGATGGACTGATCGCTGCGACAGCTCTGGTGCATGGGATGGCCGTTGTGACCCGGAACGTAGCGGACTTCAAGCGGAGCGGCGTGCGCCTTCTCAACCCTTGGGAACCGTAGGTGGATCGCCGCAACCCAAACCCGAGCTGGCGCGCGTCCTGAGCCCACCCCGCAGCAGCAATCCGTTGGAATCCAACGCGAACTCGGCTCACGCACAGCCGGCACCCCCGAAGTTGCCCCGATTGACTTCCGCAAGCCATGGGGCAGGTGTATAAGCCGCGCCCACCTCACCGGTGTGCGTCCGGCACCCTGCAGCAGTCGAGAAGCTGCCACCGATATGCCTCATCAAACGGCCGCCGCGCCCGCGGACTCCGGACATAGCCTCCGGGACAAGCACTTCTGGGCGCTGGCGCTGGGCTCTATCGGCGTCGTCTACGGTGACATCGGTACCTCGCCCCTCTATGCCCTCAAGGAGGCCGTGAAGGCGGCCACCGAGCACGGCGCGACCGGCCCCGAGGCGGTGGTCGGCATCCTGTCGCTGATGACCTGGACGCTGCTGCTGGTCGTCACGCTCAAGTACGTGCTGATCCTGCTCAATGCCGACAACAAGGGCGAGGGCGGCACCTTCGCGCTGATGGCGCTCGGCCAGTCGGTGGCCAAGCGCAGCGCGCCGCTGATCCTCGTGCTCGGGGTCATCGGCGCTGCCTTCTTCTACGGCGACGCCGTCATCACGCCCGCCATCTCGGTGCTGTCGGCCGTGGAGGGCCTGAAGCTGATCGCACCGCAGCTGGAGCACGCCGTTCTACCCATCACGCTGGCGATCCTGGTGGCGCTGTTTGCCGTGCAGTCCCGGGGCACAGCCAAGGTGGCGCAGTTCTTCGGCCCCATCACGCTCGTCTGGTTCCTCGCGCTCGCCTGGGGCGGCGTCATCCACCTGATAGACGATCCGCGCGTGTTCCGGGCGCTCAATCCCTGGCTCGGCGTCCAGTTTCTCCTGACGCACGGCCTGACCGGCCTGGTCGTCATGGGCCTCGTGTTCCTGGTCGCTACCGGCGCCGAGGCACTCTACGCCGACCTCGGCCATTTCGGGCGCAAGCCGATCCAGGCAGCGTGGCTGGGCGTGGTGCTGCCCTCGCTCTTCATCAACTACTACGGCCAGGGCGCCCTGCTGCTGGCCCACCCGGAGGCGATCGAGAACCCGTTCTACCGCCTCTATCCAGGCTGGGCGCTCATCCCCATGATGGTGCTGGCGACTGTGGCCACCGTGATCGCCAGCCAGGCGGTGATCACCGGCGCCTTCTCCTTCACACGCCAGGCCATCCAGCTGGGGCTGATCCCGCGGCTGCAGATCCGCCACACCTCCGAGAGCATGGCGGGGCAAATCTATCTCCCGCGCGTCAACCAGATGCTGCTGGTGGGGGTGCTGCTGGTGACGGTGGCCTTCCGCGATTCGGGCAGCCTCGCCGCCGCCTACGGCCTGTCGGTGACGGCCACCATGGTGATCGACAGCCTGATGGCGTTCTTCGTGATCTGGCGCCGCTGGCAATGGCCGATCTGGAAGGCAGCGGCCATGATGGTGCCGCTGCTGGTCATCGAGCAGGCCTTTCTGACCGCCAACCTCCTGAAGATCCCCGAGGGCGGCTGGCTGCCGCTTTCCATCGCCGCCATGATCGGCCTGGCGGTGCTCACCTGGGTGCGGGGCACGAAGAGCCTATCGCGCGCCACCCGCAAGGACGAGGCCGAGCTCGACTGGCTGGTCCGCAAGCTCGACGCCAAGCCGCCGCATCGCGTGCCAGGCACGGCGGTGTTCCTCACGGCCGATCCCGACACTGCGCCGACCTCGCTCATGCACAACCTCAAGCACAACCGCGTGCTGCACGAGCGCAACATCATCCTCACCATCAAGACCGAGGACGTGCCGCGCGTGCCGCGTCACGAGCGCATCGAGATCGACCGCGGGGCGGGCACCTTCATCCGCGTGATCGCACACTACGGCTTCATGGAGACGCCGAGCGTGCCCAAGATCATCGAGCACTGCAGGCGCAAGGACCTCAACATCGACATCGCTGCCACCTCGTTCTTCCTGTCGCGGCGGTCGCTCAAGCCGACGCTGAAATCGGAGATGCCGGGCTGGCAGGAGCGGCTGTTCATCTGGCTGGCGGGCCGCGCCGAGGATGCCACCGAGTATTTTCGTATTCCGAGCGACCGGGTGGTGGAGGTTGGCACCCAGGTGATGGTGTGACCCTGCGCGGAAGCCCGCGCGGCGACCGCCTTCCGCTGGCCTCCCCTTTCACGCTGCTGTGAATGCGGGAATCGGAATTTCCGCCCAAGAATCGGCGTCTTGTTCCGCGTCTCATGGTGCGCCGGGAAAGACTCACGACAAAGGCGGAAGGAGAGCGCATGCTGAAAGCTACCGCAAGGAGATGGCTGGTGGCCGCCGGGGCCGTATTGGCCGCTGCGGCCTTCGCCCCCCAGGACATGTGGGCGGCCGGCGACCCGCCACCGGAGCCGCCCAAGGAGAGGCCGAAGAAGCCAAAGCCCAAAGAGAAGCAGAAGGACAGTTCCCTCAACCAGGACCAAGTCTACAGCCTGGGATACTGGCAGGCCAAGTCTGGCAACTATGAAGCCGCGCTGACGACGCTGCGGTCAGCGGCCAATCAGAACGATCCGCGCATCCAGACCATGATCGGCTTCACGCTGCGCAAGCAGGGCCGGGTCGATGAAGCGTTCAGCTACTACTTCAAGGCGCTCGCGACCCGTCCTGACGCGACCACGACCCGCCAATATCTCGGCGAGGCCTACCTGCAGACCGGGAACCCGGCCAAGGCCCGGGAGCAGCTGGCGGAGATCGCGAAACGCTGCGGCACCGCCTGCGAGGACTACGTGGCGCTGGCAGAGGAGATCGCCAGGCACGAGCGGGCCGGTCCAACGTAGGCCTGCGCAGGTTGCGTCAGGGCCGAAGGCCCGTAGCGCAACATCGGCACACTGTTGCAACTGCAAGAGGTCGGGTTACGCGCTTCGCGCTGGCCCGACCTGCGGCTTTGCGATGGCCCGCCAGAGCCCGCAGCAAGCCCGTGGGGCGGCCTCTCGCGCTCGCCCCACCCTCCTCAGCCCTGCAGACAGGAGGCCCGCCAGCGGCCAAATTTGTCGGGGACATGCAACCGTTAACGGCGCGTGCTCCACTCGCTGTTGCCGGCCCCTCGAGTTGGTGATGCGGCCTCGGTGGAGAGCGTCCGCAGGAAGGCGACCAGGTCGGCCTTCTCCCGGGGGCGCAGCCGGAGGGCCCGGTTCATGCTGGGGGCCAACCCCGGCCTGCGGACAAGCCCGCCGGCGTAGTGAGCGACCACGGCGGAGAGCGTCGGCAGCGAACCGTCGTGCATGTAGGGCGCGGTGTGGGCGGCCTCCCGCAGGCTCGGCGTCTTGAAGGCCCTGAGCCCTGGCGTGCCTCCCGCCACCGCGCCTCGACCGGGGTCGCGATCGGGCAGCCCGATGTCGTGAAAACGGTCGTCGGTGAAG
>Ga0209382_10009227_pt1 | contig 12367 bp, 8 predicted proteins | sample SoiMetdeltSBSDD5_FD_187599 | JGI IMG/M metagenome (GOLD analysis project Ga0209382, IMG submission 187599) | Bulk soil microbial communities from a Populus tree surrounding site in Tennessee, USA - Soil MetaG P. deltoides SBSDD5 (SPAdes) (version 2) | ecosystem: Environmental > Terrestrial >... | reverse complement strand
CTCAAGAGGTGCGATGCCCCGGCGACTACCGCCACCCCCTCCCCTGCCGCGGGCGACCCACAGCCGGCTTCTACGGAGATCACAAAGGTTCAGCCGCCCCCCGAACAGCCCACCGAGAGCCCGGCTGGGAGCAAGAAACCCAAGTCGGGAAACCCGGGCATTGGGGATATCGAGAAGATTGCCCGTGAGGTGATGAAGGGTAAGCCCGGGGGCAAACAATGCACCGCCAATCTGCCCTACGTCGGGAACGTCACGATACCGTGCCCGGGCTAGGCAATCAGCCAGTCTGGCTAAAGTCGGGCTTTCCCCTCGCGCGCGTCTACTGCGTATCTAGCCAACCGCCACCGCGTCCGTTAGCGGGTGCTGGCTAGCCGCCACAGCAATGAGCTCTATTTGATCGGCGAGAACGGTGCAGCCAGCAAGATCTTGGTCTCCTGCTTGACGGCGGGGCTGTCGCCTGGCGGTGGCCAGATGCCCTCTGATGTAGCCTTCTTGCGGATGGCGACGCGTTCGTCGAGGCTCTTGTAGGCCCAGATGTGCATCCACTGGTTGAGCCCGCCGATGTCGGAAGTGAAGACGCCAATCAGCGGCGAGAGCTTGAGGCGGCCGGGCAGGTACTCGCCCCAGCGCTGGGCCATGCTGGGGATGCCGCCGGGTTTCAGCGCATAGGTACGCATCTCGAAATAGGGGCCCTGGTTGGAGGGCGTGAGCGGGGGCGAAAAGGGCAGTGGCTCGAAGATCTCCGACTTCATCTCGACGAAAAATTCCGAGGTCTTGGGTGGCCAGATGCCGCGTTTGACGGCGTCGGCGCGAATCTTGGAGCGCTCCAGCGTATTCTCGTAGGGCCAGACGTGGATGATCTGATTGAGCGGGCCGATCTCGGTGTACCAGAAGGCGGCAAGGGGGGAGAGCTTCAGGCGCGGCTCTAGCGCGTCGGTCCAGCGCTTGAGGACCTCAGGTAATGTGCGCGGATGCAAGGTGTAGGTGCGGAACTCGTAGATCATGGGGTCAAACCCTCACTGATGGTGCGGAACCAGGGAACAATCGCACCGTTGGTTGCAACGGACAAATCTCTGTGCGGGGGTGCGGATTTGGCACACGGTTGAGGACGTGATGGATAAGGCATCGCCAGCGGGTTGGGTCATCCAGATCATGACGCCTGGACATGCGGGCGCCGCACCGACCTTCCGTTACTTCAACGTGGCGATTGTCGACGCCAAGATTGCCGTCGAGGCGACCGTAGAGCATGTGACAGCCAAGAGTGCGGCGAACGTCTCTCCCGTCAGGCCACTATCCGCGCAGGAAATTGCTGTCCTCCGTCTCAAGGCCGGGGCTGTGAAGCCGGCATGAGAATACGCCGCCGCCGCTTCGCTCTCTCAAAGCTGCCAACGCGCATGGGTCGTGCGATTCCATACATCTGTTCGCAGCCGGACCACGTGAACCGTTTACGACCACAGTACTGCCATAAATGTGCCAACGTCGGCGGCAAGGTCTCCCGTTGGCGCTTGAATCGCGGGGTGGTACATGCGCGCATACCAGAAAAGTCGCGCGTCTCTTTTGGCCGCCGCATTGTTGGCGGCTGTGGGCTTGCCCGCTTCGGCCGACGAACTGTTGGTTTTGCCCTTTCGGTGCACCATGGTCGGCGGGCAACCCCTCCTTACGCCGTCGCCTGATGAAGGCCACCGCATAATCGGTCCACGCGAGCAGCGGACTTTCAGGAGCTGCTCGGAGATGAACCCCGCCTTGTGCCTTCAGTGGCCCGTCCACCGCTTTGACCTCGACTGCGGAGGTACGCGCGTACCGTGGGCTTCAGTCGTTGCCAGCGCGCAAGCGAGCCGCGCTTGGCTCGAAAACGGGCGCCTGCACGTCCGCGTGCCGCAACGCTGGAATATGGCGCCCGATGACCCCTGCGCCGGCGGACCCGAATACGGCGACCGTTGGCGCTTCGGTAGACTTGGACGGTATTGCGCCGAGCGCAGGGCGCACGCGCCACCTTCATCGGTGGAAATGCCGGCCGGCTTCGCACCCATGTTGGGTATCGACGCGATCTTTGTCGCGGCCCCACCATCGCCGGGCGGCTTGCCGCAGCGATTGGGCCCACCACCGTCCCCCTCGTCATTGCCTGCAACAATCCCCCCGGCCCCCAAGGTCTCGCGGGCGGAGCCGGCGTCGCCTCCTGAAGTGCAAAATCCATTGCCGAGAGAAAAGCCGTCGAACAAGGCGCCGGCATCCGGGTCGGATGCGCAGCCTACTCCGGCTCCGCCAGACCCTCCCGCAGCCTCCAACACCCCAGTCATCCCCAAGATCATCAACCGGCCTGATCCCACGCCCGTCGATGCGGCCCCACCAATGCTTCCCAGGACGTCACCGTCAAACGTCGACACACCTGCTGCTCCGCCCGCGTACTTCAAGCCGGACACGGCAACCACGCCGGTTAGCAACACCGAGAATTCCGTTCCGGTCACTCTCGTGACTGTGGTGTCAAGTCCCCTCACGGCCCTTGCCGCCGTGGCGTCCACCATCATCCTGGCAGTTTTGGCCTTTGCCTTTATGCGGCGCCGCGAACAGGCCTACCCTGGCGGAATGCCCCGCGATTTCGCCTCGATCTCACTCGACGGCACACGGCAAAGTCGGCAGCTCGCTCCGGAGCGGCGAGTTCTTGGTGGGAGCATCCCTCAGCGTCCGGCAAGCACCTCGCAGTCAGGGATCCCACCCTCAGTCGGCCCCACATGGAGTGACACGGTCCCGTCCACCCGCGCTGATGCCCTGCAAGTGCTGGGTATGGGCGTCACCCCAGACGCCAGCCTCGCAGCTATAAAGAAGATCGTCGATGGCTTGCGTCAGACTTGGCATCCGGATCTCGCACGCGACCCATCCGAACGGGGAATTCGCGAGCAACGCTTGAAGCAGATCAACGTCGCCTGGGAGATTCTGGCCAATAAGCTCGCGCAGGCCTGATCGCGCGGAACCACTCATGCCTGCTGCAACCCGACTATGGCGGCGACGTCGCCGATCATCCGATAGAATGCCGAAACGCGCGACGTGCTCTGCGATCTGCGCGCTGTGTGAAGTGCGGTCGCAACATCGACGTAGATGGGCCACATCGTAAACGCTCACTCCGACAGCCTGCCGGCATAGGTCCCGACCCGGCGGCTCTCATCTCACTTTCACGTTGGCCTCCTTGATCACTCTGGCCCAGCGATCAAGGTCTTCCTTGATAAAGGCCGCGAACTCTTCCGGAGTGCTGCCCACGATCTCTACTCCGAGGCTGGAGAAGGCTTCCTTCACCTTTGGATCGCCGAGCGCTCGGACAGTGGCCTCATGTAGCTTGTAGACGATGCGTGGGTCCATGCCAGCTGGACCGACAAGGCCTGTCACGTTGAGGACCTCGAAGTTTTTCACGCCGGCCTCGGCGAAGGTCGGCGTGCCGGGCAAGGTGGGCATTCGCCTGGCCGACGTGACGGCGAGTGCTCTAACATTGCCTTCCGTGACGGCCAAGCCAACGTTGCCGAGGTGCGCAAGCTCTGTCCTCTCCCCGACACCGCGCACGAGCTCAGATGCGTGGCGCGCAGTCTCGGCGCCGAGCCGAGCGCGGTCGTGCTGGGAAAGGACATGACCGAGGCGGCGGTCAAGACGGCTACGCTCAGCCGCTATCGTGTGTTGCATTTCGCCACGCATGGCCTGCTTGCCGGTGAGGCGGCGCAGCTTGGCCAGGCACGAGCCGAGCCCGCGCTCGTCCTGTCCCCACCCGATCAGCCGACCGAGGAGGACGATGGCCTGCTCACCGCCTCGGAAGTAGCGAGCTTGAAGCTCGATGCCGATTGGGTGGTGCTGTCGGCCTGCAACACGGCCGGCGGCGAGGAGGCCGGTGCTGAGGCCCTCTCGGGTCTCGCGCGCGCGTTTTTCTATGCCGGCGCCCGAGCGCTCCTCGTCTCTCATTGGCCCGTCGAATCTTATGCGGCGACGATGCTGACGAGCCGGACCTTCGCCGAGATGCGCAAATCTGGCGCGGTCGGCCGGGCGGAAGCCTTCCGCCGCGCTATGCTCGCGCTCATGAGCGACGACCAGCGCCCTTGGACCGCCCATCCGGCCGTCTGGGCACCTTTTGTCGTCGTGGGCGCTGGGGCAGAACCGCCAACCGCACTGTCCGCAGCAAGCAAGTCAGCCAAAGCGCGCAGCGCAAAAGCAGCCCCGGGCGGGGCACAGGATTGGAGGAAACGCGTTTTCGACCAGCAATGAGCATTTCTGGTCCGATAGGCAGGCCACCTTCGGTCTAGGATTGGGCAGTTGTGGGTCGATAAAGTCAAGAACGTCGACGCACCGCGCGCTCGTGTCACGCACCCATCCAGTCATCCGACACGATCCTGCCATCGTCCAGCCGGATGCGACGGTCCATGCGCTGGGCAAGTCTAAATCGTGCGTCACAGTCGTCGACTTGTTTCCTGCAGCACATGTTGCACCACGAGACCAACATCAGCGGCGCCCTCAAGGCATGCGCTCACGATGAATACCGGCGTGAAAGCTGTCGAAAGACTCCCGGTCATGATCGCGGCAGGGGAAAAGCCGGACTCGGCGCGGAGGAATCACGGTAGGCCTGTCGACAGGCTGCATCTGGACGCAGGGGAAAAAAAGGGACCCATGCGGTGGGCGCAAGGAATCGCAGGATGGCTCGCATGGCTGATGCTCGCCGGATGCGCAAATATCCATGTAGCGCAGAGCCCAGGCGACATGCGGCTGCGTACCGGCTCCGTCGACGAAGTTTTTCGGGTAGAACCGTACGCAGATCTCTTTCTGCCGTACGCCCTACTCGCAGACCAGACGCGCAAGGACGCCGTCTACCGGGACCGCCATTTCGTGCTCGATCAAGATGCCTACTGCATTCCGGCAGAGACCGACTTCTGCCGCAACATCAATGGCAGAGCGCTCTCAATCTTGAACCAGTGGCGGCTCGTGCGCGTCTGGAATGATCCGGCGCAATTCCCGTGCAAGCCGGAGCGACCGTTTTGCACCCAGCCGTTGCGTGGCCTCGGCGTACAGGCCTGGGTACGGGATGGTGCCGTGTGCTCGGAGGGGGTGATTGCATTCCGCGGCACCGATCCGAACAGCCTGAGCGACTGGACGACCAACCTGCGTTGGTTTCTACCATTGCTACCCCTCTACGATCAGTACGAACAAGTTCAAGACCACGCAGCCGACTTTGTGGACGCGATAGAACAGGATCGATGCTTCGTACGCGGCGTGACCCGAATCATAGCGACCGGTCATTCGCTCGGCGGTGGCCTCGCGCAGCAAGCCGCCTACATCGAGCCGCGCATTCGGCACGTCTACGCGTTCGACCCATCGGTTGTGACGGGGTCAAGCGACGCCCGCGTCCGACAAGCTATGAGCGAAACAGGACCCGGATTGCGGATCGACCGCATCTACGAGCGCGGCGAAGTTCTCGCCTACCTGCGCTTCGCGCAGGATCAATTCGCGCCGGCATCAGCCTGCAATCCTCAGATACGCACCATCAGGCTTAATGCTATCCATGGAGGCCCGATAGGGCAGCACAAGTTGTCTGGCCTGATAGGTGGCCTGCTACGGTTGTCGGGCGACACGCGGAACGGCGCAAAGCAGACAGCACTTCCCGATAATGCGGAGTGTCGGCCTCCGGGTGCGATTGTCAGCGTGAGCGCACATTGAGCTGGGTCTGCGGCTGTCCTCACCTTGCCGCGAGTTCTGACTAGAGTATGTCCTGGCTGGCGATTTGCGGGCCTTGTGGAGCGCGGTCGGCACTCAAGAGCACACTTTTGTGGCAAGCGGCGGCCGACTGGCTGGACTGTCAGGCTGCCTGCAACAGGTCCTTTTTGTAGACCCCGGTTGCACGATCTGCATGCGCTCCGGGTCGCGCTTGGTCGATGTTGCCTTGGAAGCTCGGCAGACGGTGGGCGTTCCGGACTGCAAGAGCGCCCAACGTAAGCTCCTTGGGAGGTACCGGTGTTACGGATCTCGGAGGAGTGCTCGGATGGCGACAACCCGCGAACAAGCTCCCCTTTATCCACGCGCTGGCGCGTCAGTCAGCCGAGCGGCGAGCGCCTAGACCCGGGGTGGTCGAGGGATGTCCCACTGGAGCGCTGCACTCGCGTCGGCGAGGGGACTAGTCTAGGCGGTCGAGGCGCCAGTTGCGCCAGTGGTTTTCGCAATCGATGGTGGCGGCCGCAGCGATGCTATAAACCTCGTGGTCTGCCGCCCCCCACCAGTGCGGCTCCTGCCCTAACACCTCCCTTGGAAGCCCTGCACTTGAACGACACCCCTTGTATGAGCGGCTATCGCGTTGCGGCGGACATAGGCGGTACGTTTACCGACATCGCGCTGCTGACGCCGGATGGCCACCTCTCGACCGGCAAGCTGCTATCGACGCCATCCAACTACGCCGATGCCGTGGTCGAGGGCGTTACGGCGCTATTGCATCGGCGCGGGCTTGCCGCGCAGGACATTGCAGAGGTGCTGCATGGCTGCACGGTTGCCACCAACGCCATCCTCGAGCACAAGGGCGCCCGCACCGCGCTGATCACCACGCAGGGCTTCCGCGACGTGCTGGAGCTGCGCCGCGTGCGCGTCCCTCGGCTCTATGCCCCCTTGTGGAAGAAGCCGCCGCCGCTCGTGCCACGGCGCCTGCGATTCGAAGCCGTGGAGCGCATCGGCGCCGACGGCCGCATCGTGCGGTCCCTCGATGAGGCAAGCCTCGAGGCGGTGATCGCCGCTATCCGCGCCGCCCAAGTGGAGGCGGTGGCCGTCTGCCTGATCAACGCCTTCGCCAACCCTGTCCACGAGCAGCGCGTCGGCGCCCGCCTCCGCGCCGAGCTGCCGGGAACGTTCATCTCCCTGTCGACCGAGGTGCTGCCGCAGATCCGCGAGTACGAGCGCACCAGCACGACCGTGGTCAACGCCTATGTCGGCCCGCCGGTGAAGTTCTACCTCGGCGCCATGATCCAGCGGCTGGCCTCGGCGGGTGTGCGCGGACGGCTCCTCGTCATGCAGTCCTCGGGCGGCATGCTCGCCGCCGAGGCGGCCCTAGAGAGGCCGGCACAGATCGTCGAGTGCGGGCCGGCCGCCGGCGTCATCGGCGCGCGGCATCTTGGTTCGCAGCTCGGCTACGAAAACATCATCACCTTCGACATGGGCGGAACCACCGCCAAAGCCTCGCTGATCGAGCGCGGGCGCCTGAGCACGTCGGAGCAGTACGAGGTCGGCGCCGCCATGTCGTCCACAAGCCCCCTGATGGGCGGTGCCGGCTATGCCCTGAAGCTGCCGGTCATCGACGTGTCCGAGGTGGGTGCCGGCGGGGGGAGCATCGTGCGCATCGACTCAGGCGGCGCCCTCAAGGTCGGGCCGGAGAGCGCCGGCGCCGACCCGGGCCCTGCCTGCTACGGCCGCGGCGGCCAGGAGCCGACGGTCACCGATGCCAACGTTGTCTTGGGGTATCTCAACCCGCAGGCGCTCGCGGGCGGCAGCGTGCCGATCGACCTCGACGCCGCCCGCAAGGCCGTCGGTGACCGGATCGCAGCACCGCTGCGACGAGATCTCGTCGAGACGGCCTACGGCATCCACCTCGTGGCCAACGCCAATATGATGCGGGCGGTGAAGGCAGTGACCACCAACCGCGGCCGCGACACGCGCGACTTTGTGATGTTCGCCTTCGGCGGTCTGGGCGGTGTGCATGCCACCTCGCTCGCCCGTGAGCTTCGCATCGGTCGCATCGTCGTGCCGCCAGCTGCCGGCGTGTTCAGCGCGCTTGGGCTGCTGTTTGCCGACCTCGAGCTCAACGAGAGCAGGGCCTGCCTGGGCCGGCTCGATGCGCTCTCGCACGCGGACTTGGAGGGCATCTACGATCGGCTGGCCACCGTCATTGCCGGCCGTCTCGGGCGCAGGCGTGACCAGATCGCCTTCCAGCGCCTGGCGGATTTGCGCTACGCCGGCCAGGCCTTCGAGATCACGGTGGCTCTGCCAGACAGCGAGTTCGACGCCGCGGCGCGCAAGGAGCTGGGCCGGCGCTTCGATGTCGAGCATGAAACACGCTATGGCCATTGCTTCGCGGGCCAGTACCCTTACGAAGTCGTCAATCTGCGCCTCGTCGGCAGCATCGCCCCCGATGGTGCGCGGCGCATCGCCACTCTCGACGCTCCCCTAGCCGACGCCGATGGCGAGCGCGAGGTCTACTTCGGTCCGCAGTACCGTCTGCTGCGCACGCCTGTGCTCTCCAGGAGCGGGCTCGACGCGACGGCGCGCAAGGGCCCGATGGTGATCGAGGAATACGAGGGCACGGTTGTCGTGCCTCCCGACGCGACCGCGAGGCGCGACCGCGACGGCAATATTCTCATCGAGCTCGGGCTGGCGACTGATGAGTGAGCCCAAGCGCAGCAATGTCGATCCGTTCCTGCTCGAGATCCTGAAGAGCAGCTTCGACAGCATCGCCGACGACATGGCGCTCAATCTCATGCGCACGGCCTATTCGGGCATCGTCCGCGACTCCATGGATTTCTCCACCGCCATCCTCGACCACCGCGGCCAGACTCTGGCGCAGGGTCTCACCACGCCGATGCATCTGGGGTCCTTCTACGATGCCATGTGCGGCCTGGCGCGCCACTTCGAGGGGCGCATGGCGCCCGGCGACGTCTACATCTTCAACGACCCCTACGTCGCACACGGCATGCACCTGCCGGACATCTACATCGTCAAGCCCATCTATTGCGAGGACCGGCTTTGCGGCTGGGCCTGCTCGCTCGCCCACCATTCCGATGTCGGCGGCATCGTTGCCGGCTCCAATGCACTCTCCGCTCACGAGATCTACCAGGAGGGTCTGCGCATTCCCTATGTGAAGTTCATCGACGCGGGCAAACCCGTGCAGGGGATCTGGGACATGGTGGCCACCAACGTGCGGCTGCCCGACAAGGTGATGGGCGATCTGCAGTCGCAGCTTGCAGCCTGCGCAACGGGCGAGCGCGAGCTCACCGAGCTCATCGGCCGCTATGGGCTTGCGACCCTGATGGAGTACTACGACCATCTTCACGACTACGCCGAGCGGCTGGCGCGAGCTGCCTTCCGCGCCATCCCCGACGGCACCTACCACTTCACGGACCACATCGACGGGCTGGGCGACGAGCCGGAGGAGGTGATCTTCCAGCTTGCCCTGACGGTTGAAGACGACCACGTCACCGCCGACTTCGCGGGCTCCTCCCCGCAGGTGAAGGGCGGCATCAACGCGCCGTTCCCGTTCATCAAGGCTTCCGTCTATGCCGCGCTGCGCTCGATCATGCCGGAGGAGGTGCCCAACTGCCACGGCTACACCCGCGCCATCACGGTCCGCGCCCCCGAGGGCAGTGTGGTCAATCCCGTCATGCCGGCCGCCTGTGGCGCCCGCGGCATCACCGGCTACCGGACCATCGATTGTATGTTCGGTGCGCTTGCCAAGGCCCTGCCGGAACAGGTGGCCGCCGACAACTCGGGCGGCTCGACGCTGCCCACCATCAGTGGCTGGCGGGACGGCAAACCCTTCGTGTTCTGCGAGACTTTCATGGGCAACTACGGCGCCACCGCCCATCACGACGGCCAGGAAGGCGTCGCCCATATCGGCGCCAACCAGTCGAACGTGCCGGTGGAGATGATCGAGGCCGAGTACCCGATCCGCATCGAGCACTACGGTATCATGCCCGACACCGGGGGATCCGGTCGCTATCGCGGTGGCCTGTCACTGGTGCGCTCGTATCGCGTGCTCGCCGAGGAGGCAGATCTGAATGTGCGCTCGGACAAGCGCAAGCATCCTCCGCATGGACTGTACGGCGGCGGGGCGGGAGCGCCGTCGATGAACACCATCCATCGCAGCAACGGCGATGTCGAGGTGCTTCCCGTCTTGCTCACCCGCACCGTTCCCATGCGCAAGGGCGACCTCTTCCATCACATCATGGCCGGTGGCGGCGGCTACGGCGACCCGCTCGAACGCGACCCCGCGCTGGTTCTCGAGGATGTGCTGGAGGAGAAGGTCACGCGTGCGCATGCGGCCGACGCCTACGGCGTCGTCGTTGCCCAAGGCCCTCGACCCTCGGTCGATGCAGCCGCCACAGCTGAGCTGCGTGGCCGATTGCGCCGACGCCGGTAACGCCGGAAGCGGGACCAATCGTTGGCATTGTCCGGCATCCAATCCAAGATATCCGTCAACGGCAATTTGTTGGTGGGAGGACCTGTCCGCCCAAACGCCGCACACCGGCGCACGCGACTGCAGTTTCCAGACCGCTGGCGATTTTCCCGGCGCCGGCAAAGGCTTAGACTGCCAGCTCTGATCTGCCGAGATCGGCACCGGTCCGTCCAACGCTTTCGCACGGCGCGGCCGGGAATAAGGCCTGGCCTGTGGCGTTGTCGAGGGCAGACCGACCCACCCCCCAAGTCGAGTCGGTCGCAACCCCAGGGCGCCGTCTCCCAGCCGGCGCCCTGATTTTTTTCCCCATCATTCCCCCATTCACGGCATGTCCGCCATCATCTGGGCGGTCCTCCACTACGCGAAGTGGCGTCTCTAGAACCTCGCGTGGCCCGGTTGGAACCCAACTTGCCCGCGGCGAGCGCGCACTCCGCAGCCGAGGACATGATGTGCCGTCGAGGGCGCGGCGCGCCCGTCCCACAGCATCGCCGGGAACGGCGTAATGGCGTGATGTCCATTGCTGGCTGCCTGATAATTTCTCACTCAACCAAGTCTGGCTTGCTATAACGCCTTCCGGTTGCTAGCGCGGACGGAGCACGAAAAGGACAATGCAGGAAAAAGTCGGCAACGAGCTGCTCTACGATAACGAGGGCACCGTTGGCCTCATCACCTTCAACCGCCCGGCGGCGCACAACGCGCTCACCTTCGGCATGTACGATCGGCTGGGCGAGATCTGTGCCAGCGTCCCGACCGACGGCTCGCTGCGCGCCATCATCATCACAGGCGCAGGCGGCCGCGCCTTCAGCTCCGGCACCGACATCTCCCTCTTCCGCGACTTCTCGCCGGGTCCCGACGACGGCGTAGCCTACGAGGCGCGCATGGAGCGGATGTTCGCAAGAGTCGAGGCGTGCCCCGTTCCGACCATCGCCGCCATCCCCGGCATCTGCACGGGCGGGGCTGCGGCCATTGCCGCCGCCTGCGATATCAGGCTCGCCACCCGCAACATGAAGTTCGGCTTCCCCATCGCCCGCACGCTCGCCAACTGCCTCTCGGCCGCCAACATCGCCCGCGTCGCCATGCTGACGGGGGTGGGGCGCGCCGTCGACTTGGTGATCAGCACCCGCCTGATGGGCGCCGAGGAGGCCCTTGCCGTCGGGCTCGTCAGCGAGCTATGCGACACGCCCGAGGCGCTCATGAGCCGAGCCCGCGCGCTGGCCGCGCAGATCGCCACGCAGGCGCCGCTCACCATGCGGGCCACCAAGGAGATCGTGCGCCGCATGCGCGCGCGCTTCGCCGGCATCGACGACAAGGACCTGATCGAGCTGTGCTACGGCAGCGCCGATTTCCGCGAGGGTCTGGATGCGTTTCTCACCAAGCGTACGCCGAGATTTACCGGGTCCTAGGGGCCATGTGTCGCGTGCGGTCGGGGGGCAAAGAGCATAAGATTCGCTTACAGCGATGAATTCTAGACGCGACGAGCGCGTCGCCAGACAGGAGCCGAGCATGGGCCGCAAATACCAGAGCATCTTGGAGACGGTGGGCAATACGCCCGTCGTGAGGATCAACCGGCTGGCGCCGCCGGGCGTGAACCTGTACGTCAAGATCGAGGCCTTCAATCCCCTGGGCTCGGTGAAGGATCGCCTGGCGCTCGGCGTCATCGAGGCGGCCGAGAAGTCCGGCGAGCTGAAGCCCGGCCAAACCGTGATCGAGGCGACCAGCGGCAACACCGGCATCGGGCTGGCCATGGTGTGCGCCCAGAAGGGCTACCCGCTGGTGGTGACGATGGCGGAGCAGTTCAGCGTCGAGCGGCGCCGGCTGATGCGCTTCCTCGGCGCCAAGGTGGTGCTGACCCCGCAGGCCCTGCGCGGCATGGGCATGGTGGCCAAGGCCATCGAGCTCGCCAACACGCGCGGCTGGTTCCTGACCCGTCAGTTCGAGAACGAGGCCAATCCGGACTATCACTCGCGCACGACCGCGCGCGAGATCGTCGAGGACTTCAAGGGCGAGCGGCTCGACTACTGGGTGACGGGTTACGGCACTGGCGGCACGCTCAAGGGCGTCGCCCGGGTGCTGGCCAAGGAGATGCCCGACACCAAGATTATCGTCTGCGAGCCGGAGGACGCGCAGCTGCTGGCGAGCGACGCCGAGCAGGCCCGCAATCCCGACGGCTCGCCGGCGACAGCCCATCCGGCCTTC
>Ga0209382_10009223_pt1 | contig 12370 bp, 6 predicted proteins | sample SoiMetdeltSBSDD5_FD_187599 | JGI IMG/M metagenome (GOLD analysis project Ga0209382, IMG submission 187599) | Bulk soil microbial communities from a Populus tree surrounding site in Tennessee, USA - Soil MetaG P. deltoides SBSDD5 (SPAdes) (version 2) | ecosystem: Environmental > Terrestrial >... | reverse complement strand
GCCCAAATACATTCTTCGATGGCTCACCGGTTTTGCCCTCGTCTTGCCTGTGTTGGGCGGTGGCGACGCTCTTGCGCGCGCGGCACATGAGTTTCCACCGCCAAGGCTAAAGTCTCTTCGCCGGACCAGCTTGTTTGTTTCGATTTTCATTTTCATCACGCTGGCGTTTTCTTCGTTCCTTTACGTTTCGATCGTCCCGAAACATGAAACGCCGATCTGGGCCGCTACGCCGCTTCAGGGAATCGTCCAGCACATCGAAATTCCGGCATGGGCTCTGGGTTTTGTCACGTTTTTCGTCCTCGCTTCAGCGCTTCTAATGTTGATACCGGCCGCTCAGGCGGCGCTGGATGACGCGGAGCAGATGTTGCGGCACGCCTCGGCGCAACGGGCCCGATCAGAAGGGTTAGGGCCAGCAACGCAGGCGAAAATTCCATCGGCTCCGATCAACGTTGCCGCGGCCGCAGCAGTACTGATCGTGTTCTCCAGCGGCGCTCAGATCACCTGGCTAAGCCGCGCGTACGGAATGTCCATTGCCGCAGTTTTGCTCGTAAAGATCGCGGTGCTGGTGCGGCTGCGGTCGGCTCAAGGCGAGCAGCGGCCGTTCACTGCGCCGGTGAATCTTCGGTTGGGAAAGCGCGAAATGCCGCTTGGGGCTATCGCACTAGGGCTGATCGTCGGAGCGGCTTCGCTCGCCATGCTTCTCTACGGCGATATTCCGTCCATTGCCGCGACAGGTCTGATTGCGGGCATCGGCGTCGTGATGCTGAGGCGCGAACCGGAAGCTGAATCCGGCGTCGAGGAGGAAGAGGCGCCATTCCAGTTGTCGACCGCACCTGACGTGTCCCTGGGACAGCTTGGAATCAAACCCGGCAATGTTCTTGTCCCGGTCCGGCATGCACACGCGCTTTCCCCGGTTCGAGCAGCGTTGCATGAAGCGGGAGACCGCGAAGTCGTGGTTATGACGATCCGTGTTCTCGGTTTGGACGTGGACGACGAAGCGGGCGGCGGCAGCACTTCGACACCAGACGAACGGCATTTATTCTCCCAGGTCGTTGCCTTGACGGAACGATACGGCCGGCCGGTCCGTCTCCTTATCGTGCCGGCGCAGAATGTGTTTGAGGGCACCATCGCGGTGGCCCTTCGTCTGTTCTCCTCAGAAGTACACGTCGGCGAATCGTCGACGCTTTCGACCGACGAACAGGCCCGTCTGCTCGGTGAGGCCTGGGAACGGGCGGATAAACCGAAAAATCAGCATCTCCGCCTTGTCATACATCGCAACAACGGCAGAACCGATTCCTATCACCTTGGCGCACACGCGCCATCTCTATCGCCCAATGATCTCGATCTGATTCACCGCGTCTGGCTGGATGCCGTGAAGGCAGTCGGACCGCACGTGCATCATCACGACGTCGTTCGGGCGGCGCTTACACAAATGGAACAACAGCTCACCGGTACGCAACGTGAAGAAGCGCTCGACATGATTCGCAGCGTTGCGCGGCCCGCGGACGAGATTGCGGCGGCCGTGCACGCGAAGGATTACTCGCGTGTCCGAGATCTGGCGCGCAATCGCCACGCAAGCGATCTGGCCGTGGCGTTGACTGAGCTTGGTGTCGAGGATCAGGTTGTCGTTTTTCGTGTTCTGCCTCGCAAGGACGCGGCCACCGTTTTTGAATACCTGACGCGAGAGCAGCAGGAGGCGCTGCTTCGCGCAATGGCGCAGGAAGACGTTGCCACGTTGCTCAACAACATGGCGCCTGACGACCGCACCACGTTCCTCGAGGAATTACCTGCGTCGGTCACAAGACAACTACTCGCACTGCTCACACCCAAAGAGCGGTCAGTTGCGCTGACACTGCTCGGGTACCCTGACGAGTCCATCGGGCGTCTGATGACGCCGCACTACGTTGCCGTCCACGAGGACTGGACCGTGCGTGAAGTCCTGGACTATATCCGCACGCATGGTCAGGATAGCGAAACGTTGAACGTTGTTTATGTCGTCGATGAACAAGGCTTGCTGGTGGACGACATCCGGATCCGCGAGCTTCTTCTGACGTCACCGGAAAATCGAGTGGTCGACCTGATGGACCGCCGATTCGTCGCGCTGAAGGCGACAGACGATCAGAAAGAGGCCGTCGCAATTTTCAAACAGTACGACCGTACTGCCCTTCCTGTGACAGATACGTCGGGAATGCTGATCGGCATCGTCACGATCGACGACGTACTGGACGTCGCCGAAGCCGCTGCGACAAAAGAAATCCAAAAGATCGGTGGATCCGAAGCTCTCGACGAGCCCTATATGAAAATCGCCTTCGTGCGCATGATTCAAAAGCGCGCCGGATGGCTTACCGCCCTGTTCCTGGGCGAAATGTTGACGGCAACCGCGATGGGAGCATTCGAGGCGGAAATCGCTAAAGCCGTGACCCTCGCGCTGTTTGTACCGCTGATCATCTCCAGCGGCGGTAACTCGGGATCACAAGCATCGACTCTGGTCATACGCGCGCTGGCGCTCGGCGAAGTCGGCCTGCTCGATTGGTGGCGCGTCATTCGTCGCGAAGTGATGGCAGGGTTGACGCTGGGAGCCATTCTCGGAGCGATCGGATTCCTGCGCATCTCGATCTGGTCCGCATTCTCCAACATTTATGGCGAGCATTGGCTCCTGATTGCAATCACCGTAGGAATATCGCTGATTGGAGTTGTGCTTTGGGGCACGCTGGTCGGATCGCTGTTGCCTTTTATACTGCGTCGTATGGGCTTCGATCCGGCAACATCGTCGGCGCCGTTCGTCGCGACTCTAGTCGACGTCACGGGACTCGTCATTTATTTCACTGTTGCGCTGATCATTCTGAAGGGAACGCTGCTCTAACGCTGCAACTTTATCAGGACCTCAACGGTCGACATGCCGCCGCTTCCCGAGAAGACGGTTGTCCGCACGCGAACCGAAGCGACGCGAGCCAATTCCTCCAACGTCGCCTCCGCCGTTCCTTCAGGGTTCAAACACACAAGACGTTTGGCCCCACTATTCACGACCGGTGGCTCGTTTCTCCATCGCCCGAATTCGCGTAGATTCCAGGGCTTGACTTCCAGATTCACCTGCTGAGAATGTGAGCTCTGGATGGCAAGGTCTTCGATCTCGCCACTGCAAATCAGGTTGTCGTGTGCGTCCAAATAGCTCGCAGTGATGCGAATTTCAGCAGGCAGACAGGTTTCGGACGGTTTACTGATCGTACTGAAGAGGTTCAATTGGGCTACGGCTGTCTGGCTGGGTGGTACAATCCGGGACTCCGTCCCACTCACCCACCGCAGATCCGCCGTGCATAACGCCTTCTTCTGGTCGTCTTCCAGCATCTTACGGACATTTCCCAGCAGCTTCTCCTGGTCCTCCAACTGCCTCTGAACGCGTTCAATTTGTTGTCTTTGCTTCTGCAGCTCCTGTTCGGTTTGCTGGGGCGGCGGCTGAAGAATCATGGCGACAACGATCAGTTCGGTAATCATAGTGCTGTTAGACACACAGGAGTGGCAGTCGGTTTTATCGGCGATGTAAAATGCGCCGCAGAGACGCTCATGCAAACCTTGAAATCCGTTCCGTTCGGTATCGCGATAGCCCAGCTTTCCTTCGGAGTGCTCATCGGCTCCGCGGAACCGCAGAGAACGCGCCAATCCAACAGGGCATACGAAATGCCGCGTGCGCTCGCCGGGGTGTTGTTGCCGGAGTCCCTGCAGACCATTCTGGTCATGCATCTGGCGCGCGATATTACCAAGGCGCAAGCGGGTGAACTTGAAGCCGACCTTAAAAAGAAACCTGAAAATCTCGAGGACCGGCTCAAGCTGATCGGTTACTACAGTTGGAACGGACAGACCGAAAACGATCGCCAACGGCTGCGCACACACGTCGTATGGGTGATCGAAAATCGGCCTGACCACCCGGCTGCCGGGGAGGCCATGCTGCGCGATCTTCCCGATGACAACGAAGGCAATGCCATGATTCTCAATTTATGGAATGAGAATCTCGACAAACGGCGCGACGATCGCGGCGTGCTGAAAAATGCGGAAAAGTTCTTTTTCGGAAAAGATCCACTGAAGGCCGAGCAGATTATTCATCGGCTCGCCGAAAGCGAACCTTCAAATCAGGAATGGCCGAAGGAACTGGCAAGTTTGTACAGAATGGTCGGCGTCCCAGGCTTCGAAACGAACAATTCAGCGGAACGCGCTCTCGAAGCTTACAAGCGGGTTTTGTCCGTCACACGCGATCCCGCCGCTCGCGAAGGACTCGCTGGAGAAATGGCAGACGCCGAGTTCAAATCCGGCGACTTCGATGCCGCTTCCGAATTGGCGCAGATCCACTTGAAGAGTTCGGATCGCAGTGCGGTTCATCGCGCCAACATATTGCTCGGTCGGATTTCCCTTCGGTGGGGCGATCTGATTGGAGCGAAACAGTTCCTGCTGGATTCATCAAAACCCGAGGCTGCCGCATACGTTCGTCTGTTCAGCCCTTCGATGGTTCTTGCGAAAGAACTCCTCGCCAAAGGAGAGCAGGAAACGGTTATCCAATATCTGACGAACTGCCAATCGTTATGGCCGCGTGGAGAAGAAATCCTGAGCCTGTGGATTGAGGATCTGCGGCACGGCCGCACACCGGACTTCGGAAATCTCGCTAAATAAGCTTTGGCTGAAAAGAGATTTTCGGCCGCCCGTGAATCTACGTCCGGAACGCGACGTGTCGGTGGCGGCGCGTATTCCCCTCCTTCGCTAAGGAGGGGTGGCTGCGCCATAAAGTAAAGGGCCCGTTCCTTTTAAGGCGCAGACGGGGTGGTTGTTTCAAGCCACCGATTAAGTGGATGCCTTAAACAACCACCCCGTCCGCTCCACAAAGGATGCTTCGCACCTTTTCTTTAGGTCGCGGCCACCCCTCCTTCGCGAAGGAGGGGTATTCGCTCGCCCGATGATTTGTTTCAAACTTGAAATGTCAAAACGCAAGGGAGCCTACGACCGCCCATCCTACTGATTACGGCCTTCAGCCGCTGGAGCGTAGTAGCCCGATTTGCCGCGAATGATCATGTCCGGCATCCCGTCCGGCGGATGCACCTTCAAGCTGATCTTCCGCCACTTGCCATCCTTGGTTTCGTTCGTCGACCGATAGCCCAGCATGTACTGGTTCTTCAGTTCGACGGCGATCTTCGTGCAGATATCAGGCAACTCGTAAATGGAGTCGGGGAAAAAGGCGCGCCCACCGGTGAGATCGGTCAATTCTTCGATCAGCGCTCGGCCAGTGCGACCCTGGGCGTAACCGGACATGTAGTCCGTCACGATACCTATCGCGTAGAGTTCCACGTCCTGTTCTTTGATGAAGTCACGAACGTTTGCGAAGGTATACCGGCTGCGATTATCTTCACCGTCCGTGATCAACAACAGCGCTTTCTTCGGATGGGTGCCTTCACGCAGCTTTTCGAGACCGAGATAAACGGCGTCGAACAACGCGGTCCGGCCGTCCGCGGGAGTGAACATCAACCGGTTCGACAGACGGCTCACATCGGTGGTGAAATCCTGCGTCACCTCAGGCCGGCTGGAAAACTCGACAAGGAAGTATTCGTCGTCGGGATTGCCGGTTTTGAGGAACGCGACGGCGGCATCACGTGCGACAGAGAGTTTTTCTTTCATGCTGCCGCTGATGTCGAAAATTACGCCGAGGCTGATCGGCATATCCTCTTCATTGAAGTATTCGATCGTCTGCTGAACTTTGTCTTCCCAGACTTCGAAGTGTTCCGGCTTGAGGTCGGTGACCACGCGGCCGCGCGTTGTCTCCAGCACAGTGGCGTTGACCAGTGTGAGATCAACATCGACTTTGAGTGTCTGTGGATTTCGGCCTGATTGCGCCGCAGGGGCCGGAACAACAGGCTTCTGCTGTGCTGGCAGAGACAGCACAAACATCGAAATCAGAAACGAGCTAACGACGACGATCCGTGTCTTCATAACGTTTGCCGGTTTATGTTTTGCCGAATTATATCCAAAGACACCAAAAGTTAAAGAATGTTAAATCACATATTTTCCATCGTTATAACAATGTGCCGGTCAGAATCAAGCTTGCGACTGTGAAATAAATGACAAGCCCGGTAACGTCCACCAGCGTTGCCACAAAAGGCGCCGAAGCGCTGGCGGGGTCCAGCCCGACCCGGCGCAGCACGAACGGCAACGTCGATCCTACAAGGGTTCCGAACAGCACCACGCCAACAAGGCTTGAGGCTACCGTGAGTGCCACAAGGAGGTAGTGCTCGCCATACGGCTTAGCGACGGCCTGCCACACCAGGATCCGCGTAAAACCGATCGCGCCCAGCAGGCATCCGAGCGCCAGCCCCGCCGCGAATTCTCGTCGGACGACGCGCCACCAGTCCCGTAGCCGTACCTGACCGAGCGCCATGGCTCGGATCACCAACGTTGTCGCCTGCGAACCCGAATTGCCACCACTGCTCATGATCAGCGGAATGAACAATACCAGAATGATTGCACGCGCGATTTCGTGTTCGAAATAGGTCATCGCGGTGGTGGTGAGCATCTCACCCAGAAACAGCGCGGCGAGCCAGCCCCCTCGTTTTCGGACCATTTCCGAAAAACCGGCCTCGAGGTATGGCGTGTCCAGGGCTTCCATACCGCCGATCTTTTGAATGTCTTCGCTGGCTTCCTCTTCGACGACGTCCACGATGTCGTCAGCAGTCACGATTCCTTTCATGCGGTTTTCGGAATCCACGATTGGAATTGCGAGCAGATGCTGATCTGCAAACAAATTCGCCAGGGCCTCCTGATCCATTTCTTCAGGCGCCGATGTGAAATTTGTTCGCATGATGTCGCGAACCGTCTGGTCCTTTTGCGCCGAAAACAAGCGGCGGAACGTGACGACTCCGAGCAGGTGCTGCTCCGAGTCAAGCGCGTAGGCGTAGTGAACGGTCTCCACGAGGCCGGACTGTGCCTGGCGGCGCAGATAGGCGATGGCTTCGTCGATCTGCATTTCGGGGCGGAGCCGAGCAAAGCGCGGGCTCATCAATCCGCCGGCTTCGTCTTCTTTGTATGCAAGGAGTGCGAGAACTTCGCGTATCGCCGTCTCGTCCAGCAACGAGAGCAGCCCGGGGCGATCGTGTTCAGGAGTTTCCTGAATGACATCCGTCGCATCGTCGGGCGCAAGCAATCGCATCCAGATGCGCCGCTCGCCCGGAGGCAGCGAAAGTATCAGGCGCGATTCATCTCGCGGTGCGAGCGCGAAGAAAAAATCATCCGCCTGCGCGCGCGGAAGGTGATGGAATGATTCGACACGTTCCCCATCAGAAAGCGAATCCCACGCCTCCAGCAGCTTTTCAACGTCCCTGGTCGGTCTGCTCATGCGCCGAGTTGGAAATCACCTTCGCGTAAAAACTCAACACATCCGTCGCTTCGTCGACAAGCTTCGAGATTGGTTTGCCGAGGCCATGCCCGGCGCGAACCTCAATGCGGATCAAAATCGGAGCGCTGCCTGCCTGCGCCTCCTGGAGGGCCGCCGCAAACTTGTAGCTGTGTGCCGGCACAACCCGGTCATCGTGGTCCGCGGTTGTGATCAGAGTGGCAGGATAGTGCGTTCGCGGTCGTATGTTGTGGTACGGCGAATACGCGTGAAGGATTTTGAAGTCCTCCGGGTTATCCGGCGACCCATAATCCGAAACCCATGACCAGCCGATTGTGAACTTGTGAAACCGCAACATATCCATAACACCGACACCGGGAACTGCGGCGCCGAACAGATCCGGCCGCTGGGTAATACACGCCCCCACCAGCAAACCCCCGTTGCTCCTGCCCATAATTGCGAGGTTCGGGGTCGACGTGTAACCGTTCCCGATCAACCATTCCGCTGCAGCGATAAAGTCATCGAAAACGTTCTGCTTTCGATTTTTGGTTCCCGCCTGATGCCACTCTTCACCGTATTCGCCGCCACCGCGCAGATTGGCCACAGCACAAATGCCTCCCATTTCCATCCAGGCCAGCCGTGCTGTTGAAAAAATTGGTGTGATCGGAACATTGAAACCGCCGTAACCATAAAGTTCTGTCGGTGTCACGCCATCGATCTCCAGATCGAACCTGTGGCTGATGAACATCGGGATTCGGGTGCCGTCTTTGCTATTGAAAAAGACTTGTTGCGTGACATATTCGCCGGGATCGAAGTTCAGCGAAGGCTGGTGAAAGATGGATGTCGCGCCGGTCGACACGTCATGTCGGTAAACTCGCGCCGGCGTTGTAAAACTTGTGAAGTCGTAGAACGTTTCCGGATCGTCGGGACGGCCCTGGAAACCAGTCACCGTGCCGATGCCCGGCAAATCGACCACTTGTCCGTTGCGGCCCTCGAGATCGCATATCTCAACGTGGGAATGCGCATCTTTCAAATAGCGCGTGACGAACCGATTCCCCACGACAGTCGCCGCTTCCAGAGTGTATTCCCGTTCGGGAATGATTTCGCGCCAGCCGGAGGGCGCAGGGTTGTTCGTATCGACAGCGATCAGTCTGCCGCGAGGCGCCAATTGATCGGTGTGAAACCAGAAAACGGGACCGTCATTTCCCACTAACTGGTAACGAGAATCGAATGCCGAAAGCAGATCGACGATAGGACCATCCGTCGAAAGATCGCGATAGAACACCGCGTTATTGATCGTCATGGCATCCCAGACGTGAATGACCAGATAACGTCCATCGTCCGAAACGACCGCGCCATAGACCCATTCCTTGTGATCCGGCCGGAAGTAAATCAGGGTGTCCTGCGATTGATCTTCACCAATGCGATGATAGAAGAGCTTCTGAAAATAATTGGCGCCCCGATATTCCTGCTCCTTACTGGGTTCGTCGTAGCGACAGTAGAAGAGCCCTTTGCTATCGGCAGTCCAGGAGACGGTCGAAAACTTTACCCACTTCAGGTGGTCTGGTGTCGGCTCGCCTGTCGTGGCGTCCAGGACTCGCCATTCTTCCCAATCCGAGCCTGCGCCTGACAAACCGTAGGCCAAGAGTGCGCCATCGTCGCTGGGCTGAAATGTTGTGATCGCAACTGTTCCGTCATTGGAGAGTTTGTTGGCATCGACAAGAACTCGCGACTCTTGGCCGAGGCGATCAGCGCAACGCAATACCCACTGATTCTGCCGCCCATCGTTTGTGGTAAAGAAATAACGCCCGCCTCTTTTCACCGGCACCGTGCATTTGTCATAGCTCCACAGCTCGAGCAGCCGCTTGCGGATCCTATCGCGCTCGGGAATCCCGGCCAGAAAACGTGATGTGCGTTCGTTTTGTTGGTCGATCCAGGATCGCGTTTCAGGCGAGTCCAGATCCTCGAGCCAATCAAAGGGGTCGTTGATCGTCACCCCATGTAATGTGTATTTGGACATTTCCTAAAATCCGAACAAGTGTATACTTTCGATACACTGGAAGCTGTCTATGGTCTCGCGGAGATCCCTAAGAAAAAAACTAGCTTACACCTTCCTGACTGGCGCGATCATCACGGTCGGTCTGTTCAGTCTGACGATCTATTTGATTCTTGATGAGTATTTCGACCATCAAAAGCAGGTTCGTCAGCAATTTGTCGAGGAACAGGCGACTGAAGCTGTACGTGTAAACCTCAGTATTTTCAAGGACAGGCTTCAAAGACCTGCCGCGGGCAGCGTCGCGCTGAACTCGATCTCCCGTTCGGGGGTGTTGGGCGACCGGTTAAACGTGTTGCGACACTCTACTGAAGAGCGCCAGGCGCTCGCAAAAATACTCCAAGGCATTCAAACCGACGCAAAGTTCTCAATGATAACCGTCGTCGGCCTCGACGGCCGAGTCGTCGTTCGGGCAACCGATCCCTCCGCATTCGGTGATGACACGCTGACGAAAGACTACGAGAACGTTAACGGACCGGTGTCCTCGCTTCGGAACCTGATGCAGGCTGCACTCGGCGGCAAAACCATCACCGCTTTTGAAGTTCTTGCTCCAGAGATCCTGGCCTATGAAAAGGTTATTGACGACGGAAAAGTTGTCGGCACATTGAAAGAAGTCGCGGCGATTCCCTTGCGCGGTCGCGATGCGGAACCGGGGGCTATTGAAACGCGCGGGCTCGTCATGACCTTCGCTCAACCCGTGTTCACATCTCAAGAAAAGATCGTCGGCGCGATCATCGCCGGCAAGTTGATCAACCAGGATGTGTCGGTCGTTCAGGATATCCGTAACCTTTTGCAAGACCATGCCACGATCTTCCTGGGACGTGTACGTGTTACGACAACGAGGCAAGCCGGCGGTGACAGCGAAGGTACCTTGATCGGGACTCTATACAGGGACCCGAATCGAACCTCGATCGGTATGTACAGCGAACGAAGAGGGCGCGTCGACGGTGAGCCTCTTATGGGCGTATTCGATCCGATCAAGGATTATGACGGTCAGGTCGTAGGGTCTCTCTACATCGGCCGGCCCTACTCTTCGATGGACGAAATTGCGAAGGCTCAGGACGAAGCGACTGCTCCCATACAGAAGCGCACAAGGCTTTACATCGCCGGCCTGGTTGTTGTCTCCATGCTTCTGGCCATCTTCATTGCGAGTATCTTTTCCAAACGCATCACGAGACAGATCGATCAGCTCCGAAAGGGTGCCGAAACGATATCCGACGGCAACCTCGATTACCGATTGAACGTCAGCTCCGGCGACGAGATCGAAGTGTTGGCCGAACAATTCAATTCGATGGCGGCGAAACTTCAGGATTCTTATCGCGATTTGGAAAAGAAGGTTGAAGAGCGAACGAGTGAGCTCAAACAGTCGCAGGAGACGATGATCCAGCAGGAAAAGATGGTCGGTGTCGGCCAGCTTGCTGCAGGTATCGCGCACGAACTCAACACGCCGCTGGGAACGATCATCGGTTACGCGCAAATGCTCCGCGAAGATTTGGCGTCACAGCCGTCGGCCAACGGTAATCTCAACGATGTGGATGAAATTATCGGTCAGGCGGGGCGATGCCGTGATCTGGTGAAGAACCTGTTGAACTTCTCCCGCCGCTCGACGACGGAAAAAACGCTATCCGACATCAATGGCATCGTGGGAAAGATCGTTTCACTGGTCGAACATGACTTCGGAATGAAAAACGTCCGCGTACGCATGGAACTGGACAGCAATCTTCCAAGGGTTCGCGTCAATGAAAACGAGATTGCCCAGGTAGTTCTGAACCTGGCCAACAACGCAGTCGACAGCATGCCGGGCGGTGGCGACCTGACAATCAGAACATTCTACGAAGATGAATCGGACCGTATCCGCGTCGAGGTCGACGACACCGGGTTCGGTATCAGCGAGTCCGATCGGACGCGAGTCTTTGAACCGTTCTTTACGACAAAGGAAGTTGGTAAGGGCACGGGTCTTGGACTTTCCATCTGTTACAAAATCGTCGAGAACCACATGGGCTCGATGGAGTTCGATTCCGTCATCGGCCGTGGAACGACGTTCCGCGTCTATATCCCTGTAAATGCTGAGGTCCGAGTTGTCTGATTCCGCAAGCATCCTGGTTGTCGAAGATGATGCGAAGCATGGCGCGATGTGTGCCCGGCTGCTGGAACGTAAGGGCTACAACGCGCAAGCAATCACGTCCGGCCGTGAGGCCTTGTTTGTACTGGAGCAGAAAGGCGCAGTCGACGTCGTCCTCGCCGACCTTCAAATGCCGGAAATGGACGGCATTCAACTCCTGAGCGCGGTGAAACGCCGATTCCCACAGGTCGAGTTCATTGTGATGACCGGCTATGGAACGGTTAAAAGCGCTGTCGAGGCCATGCAGCTTGGCGCCGCTCATTACATTCAAAAACCGTTGGATCAGGACGAGCTGAATATCCTGATCAAGCGCGTCATCGAGAAGAAGAATCTCGAGGAGAAAGTCGATCGCCTTCGCGAGGAACTCCACGGCAAATACAGTTTCACCAACGTGATCGGCCGAAGCCCCGTGATGCACACCATTCTCGATAAGATGGCCGCCGCTTGCCGCAACCGAGCGACCGTCCTCATCACCGGCGAGAGCGGCACCGGTAAGGAAATGGTCGCGAGGGGAATTCACTACAACACCTTCAAAGACGACGCGCCATTTGTTCCGGTGAACTGTGGCGCACTTCCCAAAGACCTCATCGAAAGCGAATTGTTCGGTTACAAAAAGGGAGCCTTCACCGGCGCTGTCGGCGATTCGGAAGGATTGTTCCTCGCCGCAGACGGCGGGACGATCTTCCTCGATGAAATCATGGAAATGTCGCCGGACCTGCAGGTCAAGCTGATGCGAGTATTGCAGGAACGAAAAATCCGCCATCTTGGCGACACGCGAGAACTCCCGATCAATGTCCGGGTCATCGCCGCAACAAACAAGCCAATTATGGAA
>Ga0209382_10009222_pt1 | contig 12371 bp, 13 predicted proteins | sample SoiMetdeltSBSDD5_FD_187599 | JGI IMG/M metagenome (GOLD analysis project Ga0209382, IMG submission 187599) | Bulk soil microbial communities from a Populus tree surrounding site in Tennessee, USA - Soil MetaG P. deltoides SBSDD5 (SPAdes) (version 2) | ecosystem: Environmental > Terrestrial >... | reverse complement strand
AACGGAACCAGCCTGGTCACGGGAAGGCAAGTGGGACGACCCACCGGGAAACCATGGGAATAAAGGCTTGCAGCCCTACCGCCAGAACACGAGACCGCGCCAGTTCCCGACCCTACAATCGATGGTCATGATGTTCGGTAGATCTCCAGTTTTGTGATGGTGTCGAGGAAGATGGGGAACCGGTCGAGCAGGCCGCGGTAGCCGGTGGCCAGGAGTTTCCAGTTCTTGAGGTGGGCGATGACGCGTTCGACGCTGGCCCGGTGCGAGGCGATGGCCCGGTTGTAGTCGCGGGCGGATTCGGTCAGGTCCTGGCCGTTGGGTTTGCGGCGGGGGACGAGTAGTCCGGTGCCGGTGTAGGCGGTGTCGGCGAAGCCGCCGGGTCCGCCGTGGGCGTGTAGCCGGCCGGTGAAGACCGCGGCCAGACCGCTGGCGTGCCAGGCTTTCGCGTCGTGCATGGCTCCAGGCTGCGGGTCACCGACCATGATCAGCCTACCGTAGGCGGAGCCGACGACCTGGACGTTGAACCCGCAGCGGTGGCGCTTGCCGGAGTACATGCCGGAGGTATAGGTGCCTTCCCGCCGGTCACCGGTGGGGGCGAGGAACCCGTCGACCCGCACGGTGGAGCGTATGCGCCGCGACGCGTTCGGCGTTGTCGCTTAGCGCGGTGGTGATCCTCGGGGCGAGCCGGCTGATCAGCCGGGATACGGTCGGCTGGGAGCAGCCGAACAGTTCGGCGACCAGGGCCTGGGACAGGTTGTGGCGTAGGTAGATCAGCACGACCAGTACCGAGCGGTACGGGCCGACCGCGCGGCGGCGAGCCGGGTCCAGGCTGCCGTGGGTGTAGACGTCGATGACCAGCCGGTCGACTTGATCGCTGCTCAGGCCGGCCATAGTCTCGACCCGCGACGGCCGGTCCGCGAAGATCGTTTGAGTTCTCACAAGCCAGGTGATCTACCCGTGGCCGGCCGTCGCGTCCACTATGGACACGTCACAAGTCGATCACCTGCCGGACCTGGCCCATCGACCCTGATCGACTGAATAACGTTCTTACTGGGCGACGGAGCGGATCGTGTGCAGGATCAGCTCGGGGCAGGTTTCGAGAGCCCGGTCAAGGATCGTTTCCAACGGAACGGCATCGGCGCTGCTGTCCACGCTGAGATGCGTGGTCCACGCCGCTGGCTCGTATCGGGCCAGCATGGACAACGCGAACAGGACTGCCCACCAGGCCAGCAGCGGATGCAGCGGCCTAGTATTTCCACCGAGCGCCGGAAAGACTTGTCGATCGTCATCGCCTCGGTAGGCCGTGGTGGATCGAAGCACGAATGCATCCATGCCATCTGGTTGTGGTGGCCAGGTGCGCTGAATCCTGGCGGTATGGGTTTCCTCTTCCCTAACGATGTCACCCGCAATGGGCCCGCTTCCTGCCAATGTTGGGTAGGCGTCGAGGTAGCTCGCGATGTCCGACTCCGTGTAAGGCGTGGTGAATCGCCACGGCAGCCCGCCCACCCATCCGACTACCTGGTTGCCGTCGTCTCTGATGGCACGGATGTGGAGGAAGGTCTTGTACGCTGCGGCGCCGCTGGTGAGTGGATGCCGACCCAAGTCGGGGATCGTTGCCCAGACCGAACCCAGCGTCACACTGCTTGGAAGTGACCCGGACGCGAGCAAACTGGCAAGCTGTGTAAAGCTGCCTCCGCCTGCGTTCCGAATAACGACCTTATGCAACGCAGGTCTGTCAAGCTCGGTCGCCTTGATTCCGTGCCCGCGAAGCTCCCAATTGGCTGTCCCCGCTGCCTTCGAGGACGCGGCAACAGCTCGGCCGGCCTGGCTCAAGCCGTAGAACAACAGAATAGGGCGAGACGTGGGTGCAACCTCCACCGCCGCCCTGAACAGCTGCTCCGCCTGCTCAAGCGCCGATCCGAACACCTTCTGGCGCTTGGCGTCGCTCGTTGCGTTCCCTGGCGGATCGTGCCGCAAGGCTCGAATGAGTCGCCAGATCTCCTCCCGACCCGGGCGGCCAAGGTCTGCATAGGTCCCACTGGGACGATTTCCCCCAGGCAGCGGCGATCCTGTCATTCCATCATCGTTGCACCTCAAGGTAATCCGGACACTTCGCAGGGTTCGGTCGGCTGCGGATGTCTTCCACACCGAGGTACCGGCCGTGCCCGTCGCGATCGGCCGGGTTGTACTTCGTCACTCGATACGTGTGCGGCAGCAGCACACCGCTATCGTCGCAGCAGTCGTCCCCGGTCCGCGGGGTTCACGCCTCCACCAGCGAACCCAGGCGCCCTCGCATCGCCCCCCATCGGCGAAAGCGTGGATCGCGCAGATATGCGCGTCCTCGCAGGCACCGTCAGGGCAGGTCGGGTCAGGGTGGTCGGCCAGGAACCTGTCGCGCTCTGGTCGTCGATGAGTTCGTTGTCCACCAGCCACTCGACAGCACGACGCCGGGCGCGAGCATCACGAAAGGCGTACCAGATCGCCAACAGGTGTGGGTACTCCTCGTGCAATTCGGCCTTGAACCGCCGAAACGCCCCTCGGCCGTCGATCGCTCGCGCGAGCCGACGCCCGGCTTGTTCGTCGCTGATGCCCTCGGCGAAATCGGCCATGTCCTGGTACCACTCACACGAGGGCAGCGCATCAATGCAGGCCAGGTCCAGGGCGTCGAGGTCGACTGGGTTGTGTCCGTCGACGCCGGTGTCCGATGTCAGAGCACGACCTCGCCGCTCGCCGGATTGATCAGCCATCGGCGTTCAAAGTCGGTCTGATCGGCCAGCGCGGTCGCGATCTCATCCAGATCGAGGCTGCCCAGGTCCAACACGCGGCCAGGATAGCCCGCAGGACAGACCCAGTGAAGCAGCGCCGTCAGCGGCAGATGAGGGCGGTTGTGTCAAACGCTGGGGAGGAGCCGATCGGCCAGTGGCGCCGTGGTGACAGCCGTGCCCACCGTGTGGTGAGGTGAACGGCAAAGCTTCCTTCATGCTCGCCGTGCCTGACCGGCTGCTCGGTCAGCATGATGGCGAAACCGGGAGGTGGGTTCGATGACCAGCGCTCTGTGGTCATTGCTCAGTTCCATCGTCGGGGGTGTTCACGTGCTCGCAGGGCAGCATGTCGCCCGTCGCGCCGAAGATCGCCGTAACGCCCACGAGAACGTGATCCGGCTGGGCCCGCACATGGCCTCCGAATTGGTGGCGTACATGAACGCCAAGAACACTGTTCCGTACCAGCACATTGAGCGGCTCTACTGGGCGGTCGGCGTCACCTCCATTCACGGCGTGCTGGACCGCATCCGTACGGCGCTCATCGAGCTGGTCGCCCGGCTGCGCCACGGCATGCCCGAGGATGCCGACCTGCCGTCCGAGGCCGTGGCGACCTATGCGGTCCAGGTCGCCGTGACCGGGCAGGGCAACAACGTCACCGTGGCCGCCCCGCAGGCCAGCGGGAACGCCACGAAGCACCGTCACGAGGGCCGCGGCTCCGGCACCGGCGCTGGCGCCGGCCGGGAAGCGCTCATGGGGATGGGTGGTCGCCGGGCTCGGTTTGGTGGCCACGATCGTGGGCACGATCTTCACCGTTCTTCAGTACCTGGAATAGAGAAAGAACCCCCGGCGCGCCTTGGGATGGGAGCGATACCACGATCTCCGGGCAGGTCAGGCGACAATTTTCCTCAAGATTTTTCTGGCCCGCCGGATGCCCTCATAAGGCCAGCCTCTCCGAACTTGGCGGCCCTTGCAATCCAATTCGACGCCATCTATAAATGCAGGCCCATGGCCCGACCTAAATGGATAACAAACCTGTCTGTTTACCGTACGTCGTCGAGGAGTTACACGGGTGTAAGTACCTGAGGGTCAAGGTGCTCCTGACCTGCGGATCTTCGCCTCCAGAACCGACACCCGTACGAGAGTGGACTGGCACTCGATGGCGTACACTGCTAGCTCAGCGCCTCAGGAAGCCCGGGGTGCGAGCGCAAAACAGACCCCGACTCGGGAGCCTTGAGATACGGAGGTCTGGGACACCGAAATCGGGGTCTGCTTCTTTCATGCCGCACATGAAGTGGCGATCCTAGCAGGACACTATCCGGTCCCGCGGACAGGGCTGTCCCTTTCGGCGTCCTACGCGGAATGGGGGTGTGAAAATGGCTGTTGGACGGACCGCGCGGACGGGTGAGCAGTGCCCGGAGAGCGGGGTGTGGAAGGTTGTCGGTACGCCGTCGACCACCGCCCCGATCGCCGAGGGCAACACCATGCCCCCGTACGCCGGCCAAGCCGTGACCTGGCAGCTCATCCAGCTCGCGTGATGCACCGCGCGGCTCACACATGATGTGGGCCGGCGACGTCGCGCGGACCGACGTCAACCTGCAGCCCCGGTCAATGTGGCCGGGGCTGCACCATGTCAGCGCACCGGGCAGGCGCCCGAGGTGCTCCCTGCCGGCTGTCGAGCGCGGCGATCTCCCGTTCACTCCACCCCGCCGCGAGGAGAACCTTGTGGCCCCACCAGTAGGTCACACACGGGTGAGGCCAGCCCCAGTTGAGACACCACTCATCGTGCGGCCAGTGCCTGACCACACAATGCACCCGCACCGTCCGCGCAGCTGTTCGACGGGCGCTCACGGTGAGCACGTGGGATAGGCCGGCGGCGTTGGTGGTGAGGATGGGTTGAGGCAACCGCTGGGTGGTTTGTCCTTGTTTGCGGGGCAGGGTGAGCACGTTGTGATGGGCTACGGCCCCTCCCGTCGTCTCTTGCCGGATTCCACGGGATCACACGCTGGCCGCACCGAGCAAGAACTACCGGTACTCGACCAACCTGCAGGTAGCTATCAACGCGAACACCGGGCTGGTCGTGGCGCTGGGTGACCGGCAGCCGGGTAACCGCAACGACACCGTGGTGTACCAGTCCAGCGGCATCAACGCCAAGCTCGCCGGCCGGGCGACCATGGCCGACGGCGCCCACCGCGGTAATCCCGAGGTCATCATCCCGTACCGTAAGCCCGACGACGGCTCCGCGTTGCCGCACTGGCAGGAAGACCTCAACGCCGTGCACCGCAGCGTCCGCGCCCGGGTCGAGCACACCCTGGCCCGGATGAAGGAATACAAGATCCTGCGGGACTACCGCCGCGCCGCCCACACATTGACCGACACCGCTTCGGGTATCGCCCACCTGTACAACATCATCCTGACCACGTGAGCACACCCGCCCTGCCAGCCAAGAACTCTACAGAGTTACGAGACGGCCTAGCGCGGTCGGCGGCTAGATCCGCGCAGCCCGCGCGGAGCGCGGCAGATTCGATCAAGCGTTGGTTCTCATCCCGAGTAGGCCCAGCCTGCAGGATCGTCCACACGCACTCTCATCGGCGCGACCCGCCGGATGTAGTTGGGTGGCGGTCGAGGTTCTTGCGGGCGCGGTCGTAGCGCATGGTGGTGCGGGGTCGGCGTGGTGCACGGCGATCCGCGCGTCGCCCAACCACGAGTCGGCGGTGCGCAGGCTACCGCGCTGCCTTCATGGACCTGGTGGGTAGAGGCTGGAGTACCTCTCCGACGTCTGCTTCAAGACGGAACAGGCAGGATGAAGCCGTCCCAGTCAGAGCGATCCGAGGTGTGTGCGGACCCTACCAGCCTCTGGCGAGCGAAGATCGTCGTAGATCTCCAGCGCCGCCTGCCACGCGGCACGGGCACCGGCCCGGTCGTCCGTGGCTGCCAGGACCTCACCGAGACAAGTCAGGGTTTCTGCCTCTACTACGCGATCGTGACCACGAACGAACTCCGCTGCCTGGCGCAGATGCTCGATCGCCTTGTCATAGAGCCTCTGATGCTTGTAGACGACACCAAGCTCCTTTAAGCTATCGCCCTCACCCGATCGATCACCGACGTCCCGGCACACCGCAAGTGCCAGTTGCAGGAACGCGATGGCCTCGTCGTACCTGCCGAGCTCCCCGTGTACTGTACCGAGATTGCCGAGGGTGATCCCCTCATCGACGGGGGCAGGAAGCTCTCGAAAGACTTCCAGTGCGGCCGTGAGCCAAGGGATCGCTTCGAGCGGCCGGCCGGTGCGCTGGTAAACGAAGCCGATGTTGTTCAGCGTGTGGCCTTCGCCGAGCCGGTCCCCCACCTGACGCCTAAGTTTCAGCGACGCTTGATAGGTATCGAGCGCCTCTTCCGGCCGGTGTAGGCGAGTCTTCACATTCGCCAGGTTACTCAAGACCGCGCCCTGTGCGGCAGTTTCTTCCTCAGCCTCGAAGATGATAAGGGCTTGCCGAAGGCGATCCTCCGCCTCTTCATACCGCCCTTGCCGCAGAAGGATCACGCCCAGTGCGTTCAACGCATGGCCTTCCGCAAGCCGATCGCTACTTGCTCTGGCAGCGGCCAGAGCCAGCGTGTGCATCTCGAAGCCATGGGAAAAGTGGGTCGTCGATTCCAGGTACCGACGCGATGTCGATGACAGCAGGTCGACGTGGGACGACCAGCCTCGGCGACCGGCGTAGCCGGTGACGGCCAGCAAATTGTCGCGTTCCGCGTCGAACCACGACCTTGCCTGCATCCCATCGAAGGCGGGCGTCGCCGCGTTCTGGTCAGACGGGGGCGGCCGGCGTTCGTGAGGAAACAGAACCCGGCTAGCCGCTGCGGATGACTCCACGTAGTGGTCAAGAAGGCGGATCAACGCTGCATCGCACTCCGGCTGGCTGTCCTCGTCCACGGTCAGGCTCAGAGCGAACGCCTTTACCAGGTCATGAAGCTCGTACCGTCCCGGCCGGACCTCTTTGAGGAGGTAACCGCCGACAAGCTCATCGACCAGGCGCTGCGCGATGGGCACGGCGCAGCCGGCGAGGGATGCCGCAGCCATCGTCGTGATGTCGATCCCGGGATGCAGCGCAAGGAGGCGGAACAAACGTTGGCAGGCCGAGGAAAGGTCTTGGTAAGAGACGCTCAACGCGGTCGCTACAGGATCATCGAGCCGCAGGTCAGAACGGCGAATCCGCAACCGTTCGGCGTGATCCGCGAGAGTCCAGGTCGACTTCGACTGAATATGCCGAACTGTGACGCCAAGCGCCAGAGGCAATCCGCCACAAAGCTCAGCGATCTGCCTGACAGAGGTGGGCTCCGAGGCTACGGCATGCTCGCCGACGGCGTTTCGGATGAGGACGGTGGATTCTTCCAGCTCAAACACATTGAGTTCGAGGCGGTGAGCGTCCGGCAGCTGATCCAGGCTACGCCGACTGGTGACAAGAGTTAGACACGTCGGGCTTTCCGGCAACAGCGGACGGACCTGATCCTCATTTACGGCATTGTCGAGAACTATTAGACCGTTCCTTCCGAGCATCTCCGCTCGGTACATGGCCGCCCGGGCTTCCAGATCTACCGGGATGTCGCTGCCGGGCACTCCGAGCCCGCGAAGGAAACCCTCCAGCACTGCGGCCGGGTCAGCCGGCGGCTGGCCGGGGTCACCATGGAAGCCGCGCAGGTTGACGAAGAGTTGCACGTCCCGGAACCGGCCTTGCTCCAGGAGGAGATGGCCGCTGCGGATCGCCAGTTCGGTTTTGCCGACTCCGGCCATGCCGCCGATCGAGGAGATAATAATCGCGGCACCACGACTCGCATGTTCAGCCAATTCCTTAATGGCTTCCAGCTCGACGGTGCGCCCGACAAAGATCCCCTCGTCCGGTCTTGGCAAAGAGGTCCAGACCGTCACGACCGTTGCGGCTTTCGCTTCACCAAGCACCGCACGCAAGGATCGGCGCCACTGGTCGACGTATGCCTCGTCCGGATTCATCGCTCTGACGATGGCAATTACCAAGTCGCTGTTGGGCCGCCTTCGCCCGACGGAGAAGCAGTCCGCAACCGTTGACTTCGCAGCCCACTCACTCCGCGGACGGCCGACCTTCCGCCATGCGTCATTTACGCGTTTGGTGATATCCGTGAACGACAGATCGGTCCATGCTTTCAACCGGCCCAGCATCGTGATGAGTTCGTCCAGGGTCCTAGCTACCGCCGGGTCTGGGGGTTCTTCGAAGCCGCTTCGACGACTCTGGTGTGCCACGGCCCGCTCTTCCGACGAGGTGACTTGCTACCAACGCCACACTCTACGACTCCGAACCCGACAAAGGACTCCCTTCAGCCGTACCGTCAATTTTCAGACAGCCGCATCCGGATTCGTCCGGGATCTCTGTGCCTGATCTACGACCGGCCGACCGTGAAGTCACAGCGCCAACGATCCAGATGGGTGGAGGTTCGGGTGGACAGCACAGCTCCCAGGACGTCACCACCGTTCGAGGGCACCTCCGGTAACGAGACACTACCGATGAGCGACCGGGTCTGGGGCTTACGTATCTTCATCAGCCCTTGGGCGGGCATAGTCTTGCTCGCAGTGATATCGGTCGCGGCCGCCATAATGTTCTGGCCCTCAGACACACCAATCGATCGCGTCAGAACGTTGATCGACTCGATCGGTAAGTGACGAGGATGGCTGTAGCGACCGCTACGCGGCGCAGCCAGCAGATCGCTACAGTCATCCTTTTCGGAGCACCCAAAGGCACTCTCAGCAGATTAGGGCGCTTTCGGTGCCGCTGTGGACGTAGTGATTGGGTAGTGGGACTGGCGGGCCAGCCGGCGGTCGACATCGGCACTGAGGTGCTCTCGAACGTGGTCGAGGCTCATGAACGGCCGCCATCTCTCGATGCCAGTGGCGGCGGCCAGCCGTGCGACGACGCGGCCCTCCAGGTCGCCGACCCGCTGCCCTTTCCAGATCTCGTCAGCGAGGCTGTGGTATGGAGCTTGCCCGCCGCCAAGCTGTATCGCGTCATCCTGCGACGTTCCGACGGCCTCCACCGCCAAGGCACTGCACATCGACGTGCAGTAGCGCGCCATATGCGGCAGATAAGTGCGTCGCATGTGACAAGCGTAGAGAGTGTAACTACTTAAGTGTTATTGGTTCGTTCGCGTCCGGTTCGTTGTCGATCGTTGCCCGCCGGTCCCACGAACAACAGCCTGGTAGTGGGCGTGTCCTGAGATAAGAGACGGTCATCGGAGTTCTCTTGAGACGGCCCAATCATAATCAAGAAGAGGCCAGCGCAATGACGTGCCCCGAGAATGTCGACGTACCGCTTCTACGCAGGCAGATCGAGTTCCGCGTCGCGGTGCCTATTGGCGGTCCCTCTCGTGCCGGCCGCGCCGGCGGGCCACCCTTCCCCCGTCGAAAGTCGCCTGCCGCAGGGCCGTTGACCACTCCACGACCGTGGGGTATGTCCCGGTCGTCCGGCCTTGGATGACCCCCGCAGCGAAGACGAACAGCATGGCGGCAATCCGTACGCCCAGGAAAGCGACACCGACTGACCAGTACAGCATGTTCACGACGCCCCCTTGGCTAGTGCGACAGTCAGTCCAGCCTCGCCGACATGAATGCCATATAAACGACATTGTATCGTCGATCATCGGATTTGAACGCAACTGAATGCACCAGGACACGGGGCCGAACGTCAGGCACATGTGGCTGTACGGATTCCGCCGCATCCATGCGCCTGTAGGACACTGATGGACAATCGAGGACACCAGTGGACAGCCGCGGAGGACGGACGTGCCAGACGACTCTTCCCGCTCCGAACGTCTGCGCCGTGAGCTGGGACGCCTGCACATCACGGCCGGCGAGCCGAGCGTACGGATAATCGCGCGCAAGTCCGGCGGTGCGATCAGCTCCAGCACCGTGCAAAACGTGTTGCACGGGGCGAAGTTCCCGCGATGGGGTCCGCTTGAGCAGGTGGTCCGGGCGCTCGACGGATCGGTCGAGGAGTTCCACCAGCTCTGGGTGGAGGCCCGCACCGCACAGCTTGACGGGCCCGCTCCAGACGGGGGCGACGTGGTCGAGGAGGAGATTTACGATCCAACGGACTCGCTGCCAGCGGAGGACGCGGGGCGGAGGGCGGAGCGGATCATCGCTGACGCCCGCGGGGAGGCGCACCTATTGATCGGACGGGCACGGCGCGAGGCGGCGCTGATTATTGCCGAGGGGCAGCGGGTGGCCGCCCAACTGGCCCGCGAAGCCGGCACCATCCCGGCGGGCGAGCGAACCACCGTCGAACGAACCATAGTCGACGAGGCGCAGGCCCTCGACCGCCTGGAGCCGACAGCGGTCCACCAAGCGCTCGCCGCCATGCCGCTGCAGCGGGCCGCCCTCGTCTTGACGCATATGAGCGGTACTCGGGCCGTGGCCGCCCTTGGCCTCTATCCGGTCGACGATGTCGCCGCGCTGTTGGGCATGATGGAGTCGCCCGACGGAAGTCGCCTCCTGCAACGGATGGCTGCGGAATGGTCGACGGCCGTCCTCGACGCCATGCCACCACGCGACGCCGTCGAGATCATGCTAGGCCTGCCGGCAAACTATGCCGCGAAGGTCACGGCCGCGACGGAGCCGTATCGGGTCGCGGACTTTCTAACGGCGCTACCGCTTGACTCCTCGGTCAGGCAGCTCGCCGGCTTGATCGACAATTCGCCGGACCTGGCAGCACGAGCCATCAAGCTGATTGACCCGACAACGAAGGCGGACGTCGTCCGTGGCCTGCCCGCACATTCGACGCTGGAGCTACTCCTCGAACTGGACGCCTTCGACGCCAGCCGGCTCCTGGCGATGATCGGCACCGACTCCACGGTCCAGCAACTGACCAACATGGCGCCTATCGATGCCGGCGAACGATTGGTCGCGATGAACCGGGCCCAAGCCACCGACTGCCTCTCGACCTTTCTGACCGGTCAGGAAGCCGTACGGATCCTCGCCCGGATCCTTGAGGCGGTCGAGCCCGACGACGCCGCACGCTTGCTGCTCGACGTCGCGCCGACCGAAGCCGCCCGCTGCATGACGGTCATGGATCGCGCCGCCGTCATCAAGGTGCTTGACGCGATGGGCATGTCGGAGGCCACGAAGATGATCGAGGCGATGCGGCCCTCTGTGGCGGCACGGGTCCTCACCATCGCCGCCCCCGAGGACGCCGCCCGACGGCTATCCGCGGTCACTCCGTCGAACGTCGTGTCGATCCTGCGCGCCATGTCGCCAACCCAGGCCGGCCTGCGCATCGCAGCGATGCCCAGGCCGCGAGCCGGAATGCTGCTTGAGGAGATCGAGCCCCACCTCGCCGCGACAATCCTCCACGGCCTCACGCTTACTGAACGCGAAGAGTGTCTGGAGGCCATCACCCCCACCGCCCGGCGGACCATCGACGACCGGCTCGAACGGGTCGCCCATGCGACAGTACCGCCGCCCGGCAGTAAGCCCGCAGGGACGCCGCCGCGCCACCTCAAAGAGGGAGTGGCCCCGATCCTCGGTGTAACTGATCGGAGCATTGGTTAGTTGGTCTTGCTGGGTACACGGGCCGATGATGACAGGCCAACGAGTCGCCCGAGCGCCGCCACATCCAGCTCGCCCTGCTCCGTAACTCACCGCCGTGACGCTGCGTAACGCTCAAGGTGCGGCAGATCCGCGCGCCGGCGTGCCGCTGCTCGCGTGTGCGGTTCAGCGAGGAGCGAATCCAGGCACGGTGTAGAGCCGTCGATTGATCGAGAGCCACTGCTTCGCCACCCCACGTACCTCTGGTTCGCCGAGCGCATGCCAGAGCTTGGCGTGGAGATCGGCCAGTCCGTGCCAGTCCGGGTCGGCCTCGCCCGGCTCACGCAGGCGCCAGCCATTGAGTGCGTCGAGCGGCAGGTCGGCTTTGGCCGCGTTGCATGGCCAACACGCCGTCACGATGTTGCCGGGGTCCCGGCTGTCACCGCCCCATGCCACCGGGACGACGTGATCGTTGGTCACGAACTGGAGCAAGTACACGGGATGGGTGGATTCGGCCTTCCAGTTCGGGTGGACCGGGAGTTGCGTGGGAAACGCGGCGGACAGCAGTCCGAGCACCGCGGAGTTGATCGCACGGATTCCACAGTACCGGCACTGGTAGCGATCTCTCTCATAGATTTCAGCGAGTTCGACGAGGCTGGGTCTTGTACGCTTGACGGCCGCCGGCTGTTCGAACGAGATAGCAGACAGCTCCGTATCGGCCGTAGCATGGTCACCAGCGATGATCGCTCGTACAGCCTTGTCCAGCCGTCCTGAGTATCGGTCAACGGACTCGCGCACAACATGCATTCAACCAGGACCTCGATCAGCAACGACTGCCGCGTCCAGTACGGTGGCCGGCGTCGAAGACGACCTGGCGGTGATACTGGCCGATAGCGGTGAGGCAATCGCGATCAAGTTGCGTGCACCCGGTCGGTGGCAGATCCGCATGGCCGCGCTCCTCTCGCTGAAACCTCATGGCCCGCGCCAGACCCTTGCCGTACCTTCGACCGTCATGAGCAACCAGAGCCCGATCATCAAGTTCGGGATCGCGACGGACAGTAAGCGGT
>Ga0209382_10009220_pt1 | contig 12371 bp, 9 predicted proteins | sample SoiMetdeltSBSDD5_FD_187599 | JGI IMG/M metagenome (GOLD analysis project Ga0209382, IMG submission 187599) | Bulk soil microbial communities from a Populus tree surrounding site in Tennessee, USA - Soil MetaG P. deltoides SBSDD5 (SPAdes) (version 2) | ecosystem: Environmental > Terrestrial >... | reverse complement strand
CCTGTGTGCTGCCGTTCCTGATACGCCGCATCGGGTTTCAGAAGGCGCATTACTTAACGCTGATGACCCAGCCCATTTCGGCCAGGCAGGCCTGCGAATGGGGACTGGTGGACGCATATGAACCCCTCAGCGAGGCGTTGTTGCGTCGTCATCTGCAACGGTTGCGGCGACTGTCGAAGGTCACGATTCGACGCTACAAGAGCTATGTGAGCCGCATCAGCGCGCCGTTGCAGGAGTTGAAATCATTGGCCGTCGCCGCCAACCTGGAAATCTTCTCCGACGCCGGGAATCTACAAGCCATTACTCGATACGTTGAACAAGGCGTGTTTCCCTGGGAGACGTTGTGACCCATGGATTTGAAGTCGACTGTATTTATGTTCTCAGGACAGGGGTCGCAGTACTTCCAGATGGGAAGGGAATTGTACGATTGCGACGACACTTTCCGCGAATGGATGATCGAGCTCGACGATATTGCGCAAGATGTGTCAGGCAGATCGGTGATCGAGACCCTCTATTCCGGCGCGCGCGGCAAGGGGGATCCATTCGACCGCACCTTGCTGACGCATCCCGCGATATTCATGGTGGAATATTCGCTGTCGCAATCCCTGATTCACGCGGGCGTAAGGCCGGACATGGTCCTGGGCGTCAGTCTCGGGTCTTTCGCTGCGGCGGCGGTGGCGGGCTTCATCAGCGTCGAGGACGCTTTGACCGCCGTGACGCGCCAGGCGATTGCGATCGAAGAGTGTTGCGAGCCCGGAGGCATGATCGCTGTGTTGGCGGACCCGGCGCTGTTTGAGGAGGATTTCCTCAGCGGTCGCAGCGAATTGGCGGCAGTCAATTTTTCCTCTCATTTCGTCGTATCCGCAAAACGGGCGGACCTTGCGGAGATCGAGGCGGCCTTAATGAAGCGCGATATAGGTTATCAGCGGCTCCCGGTCTCAGTCCCCTTTCATTCGCTGTGGATGGATGGAGCGAAAGCCCGGTTCGAGTCGTTCATGCGATCGATTCGGCTCAAGCGAGGCCGATTGCCACTGGCGTGCTGCGATCAGTCGACCATTCTGTTCGATCTCTCAGACGATTATTTCTGGAACGTCGTGCGACGCCAGATTCGATTTCGTGAAACCATAGAGCGGTTGGAGCGAGAGGGCGCTCGCCGATACATCGACCTCGGCCCGTCCGGCACTCTGGCCACCTTCTTGAAGTACGTGGCGCCTGCGACAACCAGGTCGACGGCGCATGCGATTCTGACGCCTTATGGCTTCGACCGGAAGAGTCTGGCGGCCTTGTCGGCGGAGATTGGACGCTAAGCCAAACATCTCTTCTACCAGGGGCGATGTGTTGGCAGCCCGATTCCGGCGATCACAGGCCGTCAGGTACATGTGAATCTGCTGGTTAGGTCACACTATTGGCATCATGGTGACATCACGTTTGAATTGGAGCTGAAATGAGAAATAGCACCGCATACGCATCGCCACAAACATACGCAATGAGAAATAGCGCTGATCACACATCGCCACAAGCATACGCAAGGGTCGGCGGGATACTCTATCTCGTCATCGTAGTAACGGGCCTATTCGCTGAAATGTATGTTCGATCCGGACTGATCGTAAGGTTCGATCCTGCCGCCACAGCCATCAATGTTATGGCTTCTGAGTCACTGTTGCGTAAGGCTTTCGCCGGCGAAATGGTACTGCTCATTTGTGACGTCGTGTTAGCGCTAGTCTTTTATGTATTGCTCAAGCCGATAAACAGAAATCTTGCCTTGCTTGCGGCGTTATTCAGGATGGTGCATCTCACCATTTATGGCGTCATCGGACTCAGCAATATTACAGCAATGATCTTGTTGGGAAGCGCTAAGTATCAATATCTGAAAGCTTTCCAGCCGCAGCAGCTAGAGGTTCTAGCATACCTATGTTTCAAGCTGCATGGAGAGGGCTATGATATCGCCCTGATTCTCTTCAGCTGCCATTGCCTTTTGGTCGGGTATTTAATTTTCAAATCAGGGTATATTCCCAGAATTCTAGGAATCGGGATGACAGTTACTGGCCTATGCTATTTGACCAACAGCTTCGTGGGCATCCTCGCTCCGGGATTCCAAGCGATGCTACTCCCCTGGATTGTGCTGCCTCCCATCATTGCCGAAGGAATACTCGGTCTCTGGCTCACGGTGAAGGGAGTGAACATTCCGAAATGGAAAGAAAAGCAGGCAGTTGAAGCGTGAGGCTGGCGCTATTTCATCGCATTGGGCCTGCTCCTGTTGGAAAACGTCCTGACCGCCGCAACAATGAGACGAGAGAACGCCATGAGGAAAAATAACCCGGACTTTTTCCATAAGTTGTATGGAGTACGACAGTCAAGGATAAGGTACTCTGACAGGGATTTTCTCGACTACGTATTGATGATTGCGCTGAGCGCTTTGACCGTCGGCCTTTCGTATGGCATCGGCCACGTAATGTCTATTGTCGGGCTTGCTCTATGCGCCTTTACGCTTGTCACATTCATCGCAAGACATGGCGTTGAGTTCAGAGTCCCTGTGATCCTGAAAAGGCCGCAGGACGTTCTTTATATGTTCGCGTATAAGCTCCAGAATTTAAAACCAATGTATTTCATCGCCCTGGGCCTGCTTTTGCTGGAGAACGTCCTGATCGCCGCAACGCCGAATCTGCCGCATCATGTCGAATTGATGCGCACTATCGCCTTTTATCTGTTTTATGCGCATTTCATCTCCATCACCGCTTACAGGACGGCCATCTTCGTTGCCCATTTGGCGAAGAAGGAATTGGTCCGCGAGGTGTTGATGCAGACCCCGTGGAAAAGAGTTGTCAATGAAAAGACGAACATCACGCTGGAAATCGCGCATGCTTATTGCACTGGGCTGTTGACGCATATCATCCTGATCGCGCCATGGTATCTCGTGATCAGTTATTCCAGTTTTTCAGTGGTCTTTCTTCCAATTATGTGCCTGATAGACCCCATCGTTCATTGGAGATGGTTTTTGGTGTATAACGCGTGGTTCTATCGGGATCATTGGTCGGGACACAACTCCGAGTTTGAGTTCATATACCTCCACGGAACGCACCATGATGCGATCCCCTCCGGAATGATCGCCGTGTCAGGAAACGGATTTTTAGAAGGAATTATGCGATACACGCTGGGGGCGCCTACCGCATTTTATAACCCCGTCATCTCTTTTATGATCAATATGGTGGAAGTCAAAATTGATATTGATCGACATCAATATATTCCGGGAGTTTTTCCAAGGCTATCCAAGAAGCTTTTGGAGACATTCCAGCATTCGACGCACCACTATGGGTTGCTTGCGCCTTATAGCGTCGGCCTGAAATTGGATAACTCGATCAAGCTGGACGAAGAGCTGACAGGCTTCAAGTGGGACAACCCAATCCAGCAGTTAATTCTCAGTCTCTACAATAAGTATCAAAAGTGACAAGAGAATGCGAGTATTTGCTCTATCGGATATCCACGTCGATTACGAGGTAAACGCCAAGTGGATTGCCAATCTGTCCATCGCTGAATATCAAGGCGACGTGCTCATACTTGCCGGCGACGTGACCGATTCACGTCGACTGCTTGAGTGGTGCCTCAGCGCGCTCGCCCAGCGTTTTAAAAAAGTGTTATTCGTGCCGGGAAACCACGACCTGTGGGTGATACGCGAAGACCGCGAAAAGCATTCATTGCAGAAGTTCGACGATGTCTGCGCCGTGGTCGAGTCGAGCGGCGCTTCGATGCAGGAGTTTCGCGAGCGAGGCATGTCGATCATTCCGCTCCTGGCATGGTACGACTACTCCTTCGGCGAGCCGAGCCAGGAGCTGAGGTCGATATGGATGGACTACCGCGCCTGCCGTTGGCCGAGCGGATACACGGAAAAAGACGTCGCCGCGCGCTTTGCGGCGTTCAGCGACGAACAGGTCAGTGTGGCGGGCGACACAGTCATCACCTACTCGCACTTTTTGCCGCGCATCGATTTGATGCCGGAGTTCATTCCGTGCGCACACAAGCTTCTCTATCCGATCCTGGGTTCCACGCGCCTGGAGCGCCAGTTGCGAAGGCTTAACTCAAGCATTCACGTCTATGGGCACAGCCACGTGAACCGTCATGTGAAGATCGACGGCGTCTCATATATCAACAATGCTTTCGGCTATCCATACGAGACCTGGATAACGTCGAAGCGCCTGGCGTGCATCCATGAGTGCTAGGAAAGTCTGGAGAAGTCTAGGAAAGTCTGGAGAAGTCTCGAAAGGTCTAGAGAAGTCTAGGCAAGTCCAGAAACATCGGGGTTTCTTCAACTTCACCACTTCTCTAGACTTCCCTAGACTTCTCTAGACCTTTCGGGACTTACTTAGGAAGCATGGACTCAATCCTATCTCTCACGCCGGCCGAGATTCATCTATGGCTCGCCTTTTACGAGGACATCACTGACGGGCGGCTGCATTCCGCCTATCGAGAACTGCTCGATGCTGAGGAGAAGGAGCAGGAACCACGATTTTACTTTGCAAGGGATCGCCGTCGGTATCTGATCACGCGGGCCTTGGTACGGACGGTATTGTCCCGATATGCATACATTCATCCCAGGGAGTGGATCTTTTCCACCAATCCCTATGGACGCCCAGAGATCGTCAATGCGCAAGCGAGGGACACGAGGTTGTCATTCAATATTTCACACACCCACAGCCTAATCGTCCTGGGGGTGACCAAAGGTCGCGCTTTAGGAGTGGATGTCGAGAATTTCCGCGCGCGGGAGGTATCGATTGAGATCGCGGATCGCTTTTTCGCGCCGCAAGAGGTTGCTGCGCTCACCGCCGCGCCAGCGCAGCAACAACAGTATCGATTCTTCGAGTACTGGACGTTCAAGGAATCCTACATCAAGGCGCGCGGCCTGGGTTTGTCCCTGCCTCTCGACAAATTCAGCTTTCACTACCCTGACGATCTTGCAGTCGAGCTCGCGATTCGTCCCGAGTTGGCCGACGATTCGGCGCGTTGGCAGTTCTGGCAGTTCCGGCCGAGGCCGGAGTATTTGGTGGCGATCTGCGCCGAGCGAGTCGGCGCCGAGTCTCCGAGCCTGATTGTTCGGCAGGCGGTCCCAATGCTGAGCGAAAAAACATTCGACCCCGAATTCCTGCGGGTTTCACAATAGCGCGCCAACGCCACATATGACCTTCACAACAGGGGCGTCAGCGGCGAGCTGACGCCGCAATCAAACAATGGCGGCATGGGGCTAGTGATCTAATCGAGATAACCGGAGGAGAATCTCATGACAGAGAATAATCCAGCCATATTCCATAAGTTATATGGAATACGAAAGCCAAGGATTAGTTACAATAAAAGAGATTTTCTTGACTACCTATTGATGATTTCGCTGAGCGCGATGGTCGTTGGCCTTTCGTATGGCTTTGACCACGGAATCTCGATCGTCGGGTTTGCTCTATGCGCCTTTACGCTTGCCATGTTCATCGTAAGGCACGGCATCGAATTCAGAGCGCCAATGATCTTGAGAAGGCCGCAGGACGTTCTCTATATGTTCGTGTATAAGCTCCAGAATTTGAAGCCTATGTATTTCGTCGCACTGGGCCTGCTCTTGTTGGAGAACATCCTGATCGCCATAACGCCGAATCTCCCGCATCATGCCGACTTGATGCGCGCCATTGCACTTTGGCTGTTTTATATACATTTTATATCCATAACTATATTCAAAACAGTCATCTTGATTGACCATCTGGCGAAGAAGGAATTGGTCCGCGAGGTATTGACGCAAACCCCGTGGAAAAGAATCATCAATGAAAGGACGAACATCACTTTGGAAATCGCGCATGCTTACGTCACGGGATTATTGGCGCATATCCTCCTGATTGCGCCTTGGTATCTCGTGATTACTCATGCCAATTTCTCGGTAATTTTTCTTCCGCTTGTGTGCTTGATCAACGTCCTCGTTCATATGAAATGGCTGAAGGCGATTAACGCGTGGTTTTATCGGGATCATTGGTTGGGGCACAACTCCGAGCTTGAGTTCTTATTTCTCCACGGAATGCACCATGACGCCATCCCCTCTGCGTTGATCGCCGTGGGGGAAAACGGATTCTTAGAAGGGTTTATGCGGTACACGATCGGAGCGCCTGATCCATTTTACAGTCCCGGAATTTCTTTCTTAGTCTATATGTACGAGGTCGCGAATGATGTCTACACACATCAGTATATTCCTGGGGTATTCCCAAGATTACCGAGACAATTTATAGAGATTGCTCAGCATTCGACGCACCACTTTGGGAAGCTGGAGCCCTATAGTTTTGCTATGAAAGCGGATCGGCTCAGCGTGACAGGAAGTAAGATAATGCAGTTGCCGGATGAGCTATCAAATTCGATTAAGCTAGACGAAGAGCTAATAGGCTTTCAGTGGGATAACCCAACTCATCGGAAAATCCTCAGTCTCTACGATAAGTACCAAAAGCGAGCAGCAGATAGTAAAGTCGAAAGTATGTCATAACCAAGATGGAATTGCTCGGCCCCATTGCGAAAAGCGCTCTGCCGTCGAATACCTGAGTGTTTCAGAAACTGTCAACTTCGACCTCAATCGTGCCGACGCGCCTGTCATAGAGCTTGCATAAAATGTTTCAAGACTTGAGTTCAATTAAACAACCCGGACAATTTCCCTTTTTCCGCTGTCATTCCTGGGGCAAGTTAAATGCATCCACGAGAATCCGGCTGTTGTTATTCATTGCCGCCGTGTCGATCGGGCTTTCGATCACAGCAATAGCTCAAAGCTCTCCGCCTGACTATCCGCAATGGCGCGGGAAGAACCGCGATGGCGCCGCCAGCGCGTTCGCGGAGCCAAAAGTGTGGCCTGAGAAACTGACGCGCAGATGGAAGGTCAAGGTTGGAGATGGGTACGCGACGCCGATCGTAGTTGGTAAGACCGTCTACTCCTTTACCCGAAGCGGCGCCAACGAGGTGATGATGGCGCTCAACGCGGCAACGGGCCAAATCCTTTGGAAAACGGCCTATTCGGCGCCTTACAAAATTGCGGACGCTGCGGCTAAGCCGGGGGCAGGTCCAAAGGCAACGCCGCTCTTCCACAACGGGAAGTTGTACACGCTTGGCATCACCGGCATCGTATCCGCCTTTGACGCAACTACGGGGAAACTTGTGTGGCAAAAACCCGCCCCACCGGAACAGCCATACTTCGGGATGGGGGGAGCGCCTATCGGCGACAAGGATTTGGTCATCGTCCCCCCTGGCAGTTACGGCCCGCTGATCGCATTCGACGCAAGCACAGGCGACGTTAAATGGACGGCGAACGGCGATAGCGCATGGATCTCATCAATCATCGTCGAACTGGGAGGAACTCGCCAGGTTGTGTCAATTACTTCCAAGACTATTATCGGCGTCTCAGCGGCCGATGGCACATTGCTCTGGCGGCATCCGTGGGTGTCAATCGTGACAGCCGGCGTCATGACTCCTATTGTGTGCGGTGAAACAATTATCGTTGGCAGTCAAAGGAAGGGCCTGACGGCGATCAAGCCAATCAAGCGTGATGGCAAATGGGTGACTGATATTGAGTGGGAAACCAAAGAGGTCTCGATATTCTTAAGCAATCCGGTGCTCATTCGCGACACGCTGTTCGGCTTGTCAGAACTGGCGAGAGGACAGTTCTTCGCGCTCGATGCCAAAACCGGTAGGGTTCTGTGGTTAGGTCAGCCCAGTGGAGTAACAAACACAACCATCGTCAAAGCGGGCGATCTTCTCTTCTTCCTGAATGACGATGCCGAACTACTAGTTGCAAGGAGCAGCCAGACCGGATTCGAACCGCTGAAACGATACACCATTGCCGACAGCGCAACCTGGACCCAGCCGGCTATCTCGGATAACCGGGTGTTCATCAAAGATGTCACGTCACTAGCGATGTGGTCGTTGAAATAGCCCCCACCTGAAAACCCTTATCACAATGGGAGAGTCATATGATTGCTTTTGTGTTCCCTGGTCAAGGTTCACAGAAACGAGGCATGGGCGCTGGTTTGTTCGATGAAGCGCCCCAATATGCTGAAGTCGAGAAGGAAGTGGATGCGATTCTCGGCTATTCATTGCGCAAGCTGTGTCTGGAGGATCCGGATAATCGCTTGAAAGAAACCGAGTTCACCCAGCCCTGTCTCTATGTGGTCAATGCGCTGCATTACTACAAGGCTGTCAATCAGGGCGCGCGTCCCGATTACCTGGCGGGTCACAGTTTGGGCGAATACAACGCATTGCTTGCGGCAGGCGTCTTTGATTTTCTGACAGGGCTGCGACTGGCGCAGAGGCGCGGCGAGCTGATGTCGAGGGCGAAGAATGGCGGCATGGCGGCGGTGATCGGTTTGGGCGCTGGTGTGGTCGCGGAGGTAATCGAAGAAAGCCGACTGGCGGGGATCGATATCGCCAACTTCAATACGCCGTCGCAAACGGTGGTGTCGGGTCCGATCGAGGATATCAGGCGCGCGGGACCCCTCTTCGAAAAGGCGGGCGCAAGAGTATACATGCCGCTGGCTGTCAGCGCCGCTTTTCATTCACGGTATATGGCGGGGGCCGCGAGAGCGTTCGATGATTTTCTGGCGCCGTTCTCTTTCGCCGCGCCCAAAATTCCCGTCATCGCCAATGCGACCGCTCGGCCCTATCCGGACGACAACGCGTCGGAGTCAGTCAGGTCGCTGTTGGTGAAGCAGATCACACATTCAGTGCGCTGGACCGAGAGCGTCCGTTTCCTCATCGACAAGGGCGTCACCGAGTTCACCGAAATGGGGCCGGGAAATGTCCTAACCCGCATGATACAGCAACTTCAGGAGCAAAAAGCCGCCTGAAGTTGTCCCACTGCCGACGCTAGCGCCTGAACCCATCACTTTTAAGAAAGGACTATATGGCTACGACAACGCCGCGTCGCTCATTCCACATGCGATATCGTCCGGAGGACTTTCCACTTTATCTGCTGGGGCTCGCGCTGGCAGGCGCGTTGATTTTTCCTGCGCTCCCCCACCCTGGCGCACAGGTGTTGCTAGTCTGCGGTCTTGTATACCTCTCCGGGTTTTTTCTGATCCGACACGGCGCGAAATTCGAGCCGAGCGTCATTCGCATCGCCCTCGAAGGAGTGGCGAGCTATCCGGCGCTTCTGGCGCGCAACTGGAAGACCGGCCGCGCTGGCGTCATTCCCATCGCCGTCGTTTTCCTCCTTGCTCTTACGGTGGAACACTTCCTGCGTCCCTCGCTCGCCGGCACGAAATGGCTCGATCCCTTTCCGTGGCAATGGGTCGTTTGGGTGGCCTTCCTGATCGTGACGGCGTTTCGGGTGGCGATCCTGATTGCGCATCTGCTCCGAGCTTCTGTGGTTCGCGAGGTGCTGGAAAACTCGACGCAAAAGAAGGCGATCGCGAAATTTTCGATCCAGCAGCATCTCTATCAGGCTTTTGTTACCGGCATGGTGGCGCACCTCTCTTTGGTCGCGCCCGTCGTTTTGTTCTACATGTGGACCAGCCCATCGATCCTGCGCGAAGCGCTGCTGCTTGCCGGGTTCTTATTGTGGAGAGCGATCGCCCGTCTCTTGGAAAAGCGCAACCTCATCGAGAAGCCGCACATCACCCTTCACCGTCAATTCTACGACAATCACAAGCTGGCCCATCAGTCGCGATTTTACTTTACTGTGTTCCATGGCCATCACCACGATGCGATTCCATCTTCGCTGATCGGATCCGCTGGTGGAACGGGATTCTTCGAGAACGTCGACCGTGCGCTCATGTGGGCCACCCCCTTGTACAGCATCGTGGCCAGGAATTTACTTTGGGTGTATTCGATCTCCATCGATATGGTCGTTCATCAATACATCCCCGGAGTGTTTCCTTTCGCCAAAGTGACCGTGACCGCGAGGGCTCATCATGTCACACACCACTTTGGCAGCGCTCTCCCTCTGGGAATGATTTATGACGCATATATCGAGGCTCACGACATGAACAACGGCTACAAGCCGGATAACCCCGTGACCCGCTGGTTCCTCGCTGAGGTGGAGCGGCGGGAGGGGGTCGCCCCCGAGCTTGGCAAGAAGTTCCTGTCGCTCAACGACTACTTCGCTTCCAGGGCGCCTTCTACGTCCATGAACGCCAAAGCAGATCCTGCGGCGGTCACGAAGTAGGGCCTTCAACCCCCCAATTGTTCGAGAGGGATCGAGAATCTATTCCAACGCGTAGGACTCCAGGTGAGCGACACGAGGCAAGAAAACTGACTATGATTTATCAGAAATCACTTCAAGACTTGACCGAGCCTTATCTCAAATCTCTCATCTCCGAGGTGGTGGGATCGTTGAGCCCGGATTTCGACTCGTTTGCCCCATTCGGCGAGCTGGGGGTCGATTCGTTTCATGTGCTAAAGACAATCAGAAAGTTGGAAGCCAGCTTCGGCAGGTTGCCCAAGAGCCTCTTGTTCGAGAATTTCAACATCAATGATTTGGCCAATTACTTTGTTGGCAAGCATGAGCAGACTCTCTGCGCCATGTTTGCGAAAGAATTGCAGGGAGCAGATTCTGGCGCCGATACCATTGACCGGCAACTAAAACCGGTCGAAGTCCTTGAAGAAGCCAAACCGCCAGCGGCAGGCCGGGTAAATAGAATCGCCGGCCGAACAGCGCCCATTCGTATACTGGAAAAGGAAGCCTACGCGCATCCCGAATTGCAGGAGCTTGTCCAAAGGCTTTTTGACCGCTTCAAGATAGAGGGCTGCGTGTCGCGCGGAACCCGAAAGATTGCGCCAAATCTATTTATCGGCAGCGCAGGACGCGGTTATTTCAACTATGGGCGCAGCAAGGATATTATCCTGGTGTACGGCTATACCGGACCACGAGATTATTGGCCTGCTCTCCTGGAAGAAATGTACCGGTATTGCGAAGCCAACAATTTCCAGCTCAATATCATCACTGACGAAGAAATTCAGCCGATCAATGGCGTTCCCTTTTCTGCCACGCCGTTTGGCGCATTGCAGCGCGTCATGAATCTCAAAGAGTTCACGCTCGAAGGCGGAGCGATGCGCCGGTTGCGTTACCAGGTGTCCAAGTTTGAGAGAGTCGGCGTAGGCAGGACCGAAGAGTATCGGTGCGGCTCCGATCAAGCGACAGACAAGAAAATTGCCGGCATCATTGATAAATGGCGCCAAGCGAGGACCATGGTCAACCCGCTGGTTCACGACGTCAAAGCCGAAATTCTTGCCGGCGCATTGCATTCCGAGCACCGCCTGTTTCTGACGTATCTCGACGATGTCCTGCAAAATGTCATCCTCATTACCGCAATGTCCGCGGAGGAAAACGGTTATTTGATGGATCTGGAATTCTACCCTCCGGATATGCCCATGGGAGGATTAGAGTTTGCGATCGTACAAATTATCGATGTTCTCTCAGCAGAAGGATGCGATGTGTTGAGTTTGGGCGGAACCTACGGCTGCAAGCTCAATTCTTCCGCCAGTGCGGATCCAGAGATCGACAAGATTCTCGATGACCTGCGCGAGCAGAATATTTTCAATGACGCGGGCAACCTTCAATTCAAAAACAAATTCCGTCCTGAAAACAAAACCATCTACCTGTGTCGTCCCGTAGGGAGCGGCAATCCCGACAATGTCATCGACATCATCATGATGATTGCTGATCCTGAGAAGACGCGGACATCAGATGAAGAAAACCAGAACTTTAGTGAACCGCGGCGTGAGGCCGCGTCGCTGGTCGAAGAGCCGGCGGCGCGTCGATCAACGTCTTCAGAAGTCGCCCAGGCGCGCGACGAGCGGCTAGTGATTGAAGGGAATGAGCGATCGCGCATCTTATCGGACTTCGGCTTCAATCCGCTCAATATCCCGCATGAACACGTCGAGTTCGATCTGAAGACGGACTCCTGGGCTCAACTGGAGATGCCTTCAATAGGGGCGCACATGACGCGTCTGCATTCGCAGATGCAGCAGCCCGCGAGTGTCGACGAGAGTTTGAGAGCTATCTTTCCTTTCGCCCATTTTGTCCTCACTGAGTCCGGGCAGGCGGCCGAGAGTGCGCTGTTCAAAGCGTGGCCGAAGAAAGGGGTCGTACTCCAAAACCTGTTGTTTCCAAGCACGATCTTTCATCAGATCGACAAAGGTTTCACCCCCTGGGAGGCGCCTCATCCGGAGGTCTTCCGCCTGAATTCACGGGAACAGTACAAAGGCGACATGGCATGGGATGAGTTCGAGACGCAAGTGGCGCAGGATCCTTCTGCAATCGCCCTGGTTTGTATCGAGGTGAATAACAACGCCTCAGGCGGGTATCCCGTTTCCATGCGGCATCTCAGGGATGTGAAAGCCTTGCTGGCCGAACATTCCATCCCTCTCGTGATCGA
>Ga0209382_10009219_pt1 | contig 12371 bp, 8 predicted proteins | sample SoiMetdeltSBSDD5_FD_187599 | JGI IMG/M metagenome (GOLD analysis project Ga0209382, IMG submission 187599) | Bulk soil microbial communities from a Populus tree surrounding site in Tennessee, USA - Soil MetaG P. deltoides SBSDD5 (SPAdes) (version 2) | ecosystem: Environmental > Terrestrial >... | reverse complement strand
GAGTGAGTTTCCTCCTGGAACCCCGCCCCTTCCGCATCACTTTCCGATGCGCAACCGCCTGATCAGCGGGCTGTCCCTGGGGGTCGTGGTCATTGAGGCATCTGAGAAGTCGGGGTCGCTGATCACAGCATCGTGCGCCTTGGAGCAGGGCAGAGACGTCATGGTCGTGCCGGGAAACGTGTTGAGCGGCCGAAATAAAGGGGGCCACGCTCTGCTGCGGGACGGCGCAAAGATTGTGGAGAGTGCGGACGATATCGTTAGGGAGCTCGGCTGGCTTCCAGAAAACGGAACACCCGACAGAAGGGGGATAAATGCCTGTTGTGAAGTCGTTTCTGGCGATCCCCTGATAGGGGGAATGACTCCGGGCCAGCCTTACGATGTGGACGAGTTGACGGCGCTCTCAGGGCTGGAACCGAAGCGCCTATTGCCTCGGTTGCTCGATCTCGAGCTCCGTGGATTTGTTCGCCGGGCAGGCGGGGGTCGTTTCTTACGGGCGATCTGAACGTGTTAGTGTCATCGGCAGGAACCAGCCAGGGGCGCTGCCCTTGATATCCCGATGAACGCCTCGGCAGGTCTCCTGTATCTCTTGGCGCGCTTCGCGCGCCTGGACGGTTAGGCGGATGGGAAACGAGAACAAGTTCGCATTCGGGGCCGCAGAACTGTCTGGCAGGCACGCTTAGGAATGGCTGGAAAACCGCTGGTTATCGTCGAGTCTCCTGCGAAAGCGAAGACTCTTGGCCGCTTCCTCGGAAACAAATACCGGGTGGAGGCGAGCTACGGCCATATTCGCGACCTCCCGGAGTCGGCCTCCGACGTACCTAAGGAGATCAAGGCGAAGGACTGGGGTCGGCTCGGAGTCGATGTGGACCAGGACTTCACGCCTTACTACGTCGTCCCGAGCGACAAGCGTAAACAGGTGGCGCACCTCAAGACCGCCGTCAAGGACGCGTCGGAACTGCTGCTGGCCACTGACCCTGACCGCGAAGGCGAGTCGATCAGCTGGCATTTGACGCAGGTTCTCAAGCCGAGGATTCCCGTGCGCCGGATCGTCTTCCACGAAATCACGGAAGACGCGGTGAAGGAGGCACTCGACCATCCGTCAGACGTCAACGAGAACCTCGTTCGCGCGCAAGAGAGCCGGCGCATTCTCGATCGGCTTTACGGCTACACGCTCTCTCCGGTCCTCTGGAAGAAAGTGCAGACCGGGCTCAGTGCGGGACGCGTGCAGAGCGTCGCCGTTCGGCTGATTGTCGAACGCGAGGAGGAACGGCGCGCATTCCGGTCCGCTGTGTACTGGGATCTCGAAGCTTCGCTGAAAGGTGAGGGGCGCGAGTTCGTCGCCACGCTTGTCCGCATCAACGATCAGCGCATTGCGACCGGAAAGGACTTCGACGCGCAGACAGGTGTCCTGAAGAACCAGGCCGTTCGTCTTCTGGACGAGCCGGTGACGCAGAAGCTGGTCGACGCGGTTCGCGCGAACGTTCCGTGGACCGTCACCGGCGTCGAGCAGAAGCCCGGCGTCGAACGTCCGGCGCCTCCGTTCACGACGTCGACGTTGACACAGGAGGCCAGCCGCAAGCTCGGATTCTCGACCGAGCGGACGATGCAGGTGGCGCAGCGGCTGTTTCAGGGTGTCGACGTCGGCAACGGACAGATGGAAGGTCTCATTACCTACCATCGAACCGACTCGACGACGCTGTCCGACAAAGCGCTCAACGAGTCAGCGCGCGTGATTCGCGAAATGTTTGGCGCAGAGTATTACGACGGCGCGCGTCGCTACCAGACGCGCGTCAAGAACGCGCAGGAAGCGCACGAGGCGATCCGCCCAACGGATTTCCGTCTGGCGCCGAGCCAACTCGAAGGTGCCCTCGATCCCGATGAAGTGCGGATCTACGAACTGATCTGGAAGCGCACGATGGCATCACAGATGGTTGATGCGCGTGTGCTGCGCACGACGCTGGAGATCTCGGCGCAGGGACCTGCGGGCGAGACCGCGGTGTTCACCGCGAGCGGCAAGGCAATCGAGTTCGCGGGTTTCCGCCGCGCCTACGTTGAAGGCAGCGACGATCCCGCCGCTGAACTCGAGGAACAGGAAGCCATCCTGCCGCAGTGCAGTGTGGGTGATCGCATTCATCGCGACGGCTCGACGTCTATCACGCTGCTGAAAGCCGAGCCGAAGCGGCACGAAACGGTTCCTCCGGCGCGATTCACCGAAGCCTCGCTCATCAAAGAACTCGAGCGGCTTGGTATCGGTCGGCCATCGACTTACGCGCCCACGATCGCGACGATCGCTCGGCGCGGTTACGTCTTCCGACAGGGCAAGGCTCTCGTCCCGAGCTTTACCGCGTTCGCTGTCACGAAGCTGCTCCGCGAGCACTTTGGCGACTTCGTCGAAAGCGACTTCACCGCAGAGATGGAAGACGATCTCGATGAGATTTCCCGCGGCGAGCGGGAATGGATCGCGTTCCTGCGGCAGTTCTACTACGGCGACCGCAAACATCGTGGTCTGCTGCCCGCGGTGGAGGATGGCGCGGAAAAGGCCGACTACCCGGTACTCGATCTCGGCGTCGATGCGGAGAGCGGCGAAGCCGTGCGCATCCGGATCGGACGCTTCGGGCCCTTCGTGCAGGTGGCCGAGGGCGGCCCTGGACGCACCGCATCGCTGCCGGAGGATGTCGCGCCAGCCGACCTGACGGTCGACAAAGCGCTCGAACTGGTGCGTGCGAAGGCAGAGGGCCCACGAACGCTCGGCGTCGATCCAGCAACCGCTCAGAACGTCTACGTGATGAACGGCCGATACGGTGCGTACGTTCAGCTCGGAGAGACGCCGGAAGCCAAAGGCAAAGGGCAGAAGGCGGAGAAGCCGAAGCGCGCCTCGTTGCAAGCGGGAATGACCGATTCGACCGTGACGCTCGAAGAAGCGCTCAAGCTTCTGTCGTTGCCTCGCGTCGTGGGGATCCACCCGGACGACAACGAACCCATCACGACGAACTTCGGCCGCTTCGGCCCGTACGTGAAGCACGGCGACGAGTTCCGATCGCTGGAGTCGGAAGAAGATGTGTTCAACATCTCCTTCGATGCCGCGCTCGCGTTGATGCGGGCGCCCAAGCAGTCGCGCCGCCGACCCGCCGCGCAGAAGAAGGTGCTTCGCGAGCTCACCGAGAACGGCACGACGCTCAAGGTGCTCGCCGGGCGTTACGGTCCGTATGTGACGGACGGGACGACCAACGCGTCGATTCCCAAGGCGACGGCACCGGAGGTGTTGACCTACGCGCAGGCGGTGGAGTTGCTGGCCGCGCGTCGGGACGCTGCACCAAGTCCTCGACGAGGCCGGGCCAGGCCTCGGGCCGTCAAGGCGACTGCCTCCACAGGCCGACCCCGTCGCAAGGCCGTAGGGGCGTAAGATCTTGTGTAGAGCCCCTTCCACTTGCAGGGGGCTCCATCGACTGAATCAAGGTGCCTATTCACATCATCGGCGGGGGACTCGCCGGTAGCGAGGCCGCGTGGCAGGCGGCGTCGCTCGGCGTGCAGGTTGTCGTGCACGAGATGCGCCCCGTGCATCCGACAGCCGTGCACAAGACCGATCGCCTCAGCGAGCTCGTGTGCTCGAACTCATTTCGCGGAGACAAGCTCGATAATGCCGTCGGCCTGCTGAAAGAGGAGATGCGCCGTCTCCACTCGCTCGTCATGAAGGCTGCCGACGAGAATCGCGTGCCGGCTGGAGCCGCTCTCGCCGTTGATCGCGATCGCTTTTCGCAGGCAGTCACTGATGCCATTCACGCGCATCCGAAGATCACGGTCATGCGCGAAGAGATCAGCGCCATCCCTACCGACCGGGCGATGTTCCCGCTCATCGTTGCGACCGGCCCGCTGACCTCGCAGGCGCTGTCGGCGGACGTAGCGGCGCTCGTCGGAGCCGAGCATCTGTATTTCTACGACGCGATCAGCCCAATCGTCCTCGCCGAGAGCCTCGACATGAGCAAGGTGTTTCGCGCATCACGATGGGGTCGCAGTCTGCGGGGGCCAGGCCCCGCGAGTGGAGATCTGGGAAGGGGTCTGACCCCGGCATGCGGCGTCGACGATGGCGAAGGTGACTACTTGAACTGTCCGTTGACTGAAGAGGAATACGGCCGGTTCTATGAGGCGCTGATGACCGCTGAATCGGCGACCGTGCATGACCTCGATAAGGAGAAGTTTTTCGAAGGGTGCCTGCCCATCGAGGTCATGGCGCATCGTGGACGTGACACGCTGCGGTTCGGGCCGATGAAACCTGTTGGTCTGATCGATCCGCGCACGGGGCGTTCACCGTACGCCGCCGTGCAGTTGCGTCAAGACAACCTTGCGGGTGACCACTTCAGCCTCGTCGGCTTCCAGACGCAGGTGAAATGGGGTGACCAGGCACGCGTCCTGAGGCTGATTCCAGGTCTCGAGAACGCGGAGTTCGTCCGCTTCGGCATGGTTCATCGCAACACCTACATCAACGGTCCCCGCGTGCTGCGTGAGACGTGGCAGACCAGGATGCGGCCCGATCTGCTTTTCGCCGGACAGATTTCAGGTGTCGAAGGTTACGTCGAGTCCGCGGCGTCGGGGCTCATCGCCGGTCGCACGGCGGCTGCTCTGGTTCGTGGCGAGGAGCCCCGCGTTCCGCCCCGAACGACCGCAATCGGCGCGCTCGCGTATTACGTGTCACATGCCGACCCGCGTGGGTATCAGCCCACCAACATCACGTTCGGCATCATGCCGCCGGACGCAGGCCCGCATGGGCGGCGGTTGAAGAAAGAAGAACGCAAGACTGCGACGTCGATGCGGGCGCTCGCTGCGCTCGATGAATGGATCGGAAATGCAAGCGCGAAGGCGACAGCCTCGATTGCATGAGAGCCCAGCTCGCGGCGTTCCTCGAGCATCTCCGGTTGAATCGCAACGCGTCAGCGCACACTGCGGCCGCTTACGAGAGCGACATCGCGCAGTTCCTCGACTTCACCGCGCAGCAACTCGCCATCGCCAAGCTTGAACCAGAGCACCTGCAGCTCGTCACCATCCGCGCTTTCATGGCGGAGTTGTATCGACAAGGCCACGCGCGCGCGTCGGTCGCCAGAAAGCTCTCCGCGTTGCGCGCATTTGGCCGCTACCTGCGGCGCGAAGGACTGATCGATACGGATCCAGCGGCGCTCGCGGCGTCTCCCAAACGCGAGCGGAAGATCCCTGCGCACCTGTCGATCGATGAGATGACACGCCTGCTCGAGATGCCCGACGTCTCGGACCCTCTGGGTTGCCGCGACCGGGCGATCCTCGAGCTGTTCTACGCCTCGGGACTGCGTCTCAGCGAGCTCGTCGGTCTCGACCTCGACGCTGTCAACCTGCGGGCGCGAATGGTGCGCGTGATGGGCAAGGGGGCCAAGGAGCGGCTCGTCCCGTTCAACTCCGCGACTGAAACATCGCTGCGCCAGTGGCTGAAAGTGCGCGCCGCACTGCGCGCGAACCCGGCTCGTGCCGAGAGTCCAGAGCCGTTGTTCCTGAACTTTCGCGGTGCCCGCCTCACGGGTCGCAGCGTGCAGCGTCTCGTGACGCGTTACGTTGCGTCTTGCAGTACGCGGTTCGGTATCAGTCCGCACGCATTGCGGCATTCGTTCGCCACCCATCTACTGGAACGAGGCGCCGATCTGCGCGCCATCCAGGAACTTCTCGGCCACGTGCAGCTCTCGACGACACAGCGCTACACGCACGTCAACGCCGCGCAATTGCTCGACGTCTACCGCAAAGCACACCCGCGAGCGAAGCGAACGTGATTCCCCATGTCGCGTTCCTCCGCGCAAACGTGGCCGGCCACGCGCGTAGAGGGGCTTACTCTCCAGCCTCAGGTGGCAGTATGATACGGCCGAGCTAGAGGGCGTCCACGCCGCTGGCCGCGCACAGCATGTCGAACCTCCACGACTCCCGCTGTCTCCCCGATCGTCCGGTGAGCGTCGTCCTCGGCGCCGGCGCCGTGCGCGGAATGGCGCACATTGGAGTCCTCGAGGTTCTTTGCGAGGCCGGCTTCCACGTCAGCGAGCTGATCGGGACGAGCGTCGGCGCATTGATCGCGAGCTTTCATGGCGCCATCGGGCGAGACATGATGTGGGTCCGTGAGGCGGGACTCGGCGTGCGATCGGCCCATCTTCTGACCTGGGCGCTGATCAGGCGTCTGCCCCTGTCGACGCGGCGCCGGTACCATCGTTTCGCTGGCGGGATTCCGCAACACATCGCCGATCTGGAGCAGGGGTCTTTTGCGACGATGCATCATCGGCTGACCCGTGTCGGCATTGTCTCCTTCGATCTGATTTCGCAGCGACAGATTGTCTGCCACAGTGACCAGCCATGCCTCAGCCTCGTGGATGCCGTACGCGGAGCGGTGGCGGTTCCAGGACTGTTTCAGCCGTGGGGATGCGAGAGTGGCGGCGTGCGGTACAAGCTCGTGGATGGAGGCACACGGGATCGGCTTCCGGTAGACGTCGTCTTCGAGCCTCCGTTCCAGCCGACGCAGGTGATTGCCGTCGACATCTCGACGAGAATGGACCATAGGCAGGAGAGTCTCGATCGACTCGCGAAGCTGCGCGGGCGCTTCCCGCAGGTGCCGATCGATTGCATCTGTGTCGACACGCTGAAGGGACGCTCCGTCGTGTATCGTCACTCGCACTCGATGCGATTTCTCGAAGCAGGGCGGCGCGCCGCCCTGGAGTATCTGTCGAGGACGGCGGCAGGCCAGGACCTCGCGTACGGATCGAGACCCGGTCGCTACGATGTTGCCGGCGCCGCCGCCGGCTGGCGCCATGAGACTTCATGAGGACGAACTGGCCTTGGCCAGGGCGTTCAACGCGTCTTCGGATTTCGAGGGGCTCACCGACGATCAGGTCGCGAAGATCGTGGCTCGCGGGCGAGGGCTGTTTCATTGGTTCAAGGCTCATCCCGGGACGCACACGCTCATCAACGTCGGCGTGTTGATCTTCATCTTCGGGGTCGACTACTGGGCGCAGGTGGTGTGGCCAGGAGTGGTGTTGACACCGGGTGATCGGCCTGCGACCGGCGCGATCCTTCTGGCGGCCTGTGTCGCTGGCGCCATCCACAGCTGGTTGATTTACTCGCTGGCGATCTTCGCGCTCCACGAAGGCGCCGCGCACCGCCTGATCTTTCCTCCGAACGGACCGGTCAGCCGATTCTTTCACCGCCTCTCCGTCAACCTGGCCCGTATCGGCGGCGCCGAGCCGAACTCGTATGCCGCCGATCACATGTCGCATCACGCCCGGTTCGGAACCGGCGACGATGCGGAGTTCCTGAATTTCGTGAGACCGCGGCGCTATTGGTTGACGCTGCTGCCGCTGGCAACCTACATCAACTACAGCGACTTCGTCGCGCATCGCCCGCTGGCGATGACGCGCGATCGTCTGTTGTCGAATCTCTGGGCCATTCCGTATCACGGCGCGTACGTCTGGTATGCGTGGACTCACTTCGGCGCGCTGTTCACGGTCCTCGCGTACCTGGTCGTGCTTCCGCACATCGGGTTCCCGGTCGACCGCCTCCGGCAGTTCACCGAGCACAACCTGATGCCGCTCGAGAACCGAAACGGCGCGCGCAGCTTCGGTCTCGGGTTCTGGGGGTTGCTGGTGGGCGGAGGGCCGTGGGGGCAGCCGTGTCATCTGGAGCATCACCTGGTGCCCAGCATTCCGTGGTACCAGCAGGCGATTCTGCATCGCTACGTCGTCAGTGTGCTGACGCCGCGGCAACGCCGGCAGTTCCTGCTGACACCAGTCGTGGGTTTCCCGAGGTTGTGGTGGCGAACCATTCGCCAGCTCGATCGCTTCGCCGCCTCTCGTGAAGCGCTGAAGATCTAGGCTGAACTCTCGCTCCATCGCACCGCACCAAGAGGGGAGGCCCAGACGTCAGCTGAGGGTGGTTTCCATGACGTCGCGGACCTTCATCGAGATGCGCTCGGCGTCGAGGCCCTGCTCGAACGGAAAACTGGCCGGATGCAGTGGCGGGTGAAACGTCACCTGCACTTTTCCAAGTCGCGGCCAGCGCGCGGAGCGTGGCCACACGCGGACGGCACCGTCGATTGTCACCGGCACGATCGGGACCTCACCAAGCTGCGCGATCCGTGCGAACCCGTGAAAGAACTCGAGCAGGCGTCCATCTGGCGATCGCTCTCCCTCGGGGAAAATCATCACCAGCTCGTTGGCGCGCAGGTACTGAAGGCACGCCTTGATAGCCCCCGTGTCCGCGCGACGCGTCGCGACCGGGAAGGCGCCGTAGAAGCGCAAGAGGATCTCAAAGGGGCGCTTGGCGAAGAGCTGCTTCATCGCCATGTAGCGGACCGATCGCGGCAGGGCGGCACCCACGAGCAGCGGATCGAGATAGCTCTGATGGTTGCACACGATCAACGCCGGACCGGTCGCCGGGATGTGCTGACGTCCGCGGTACTGAATCCGGAACACCAGCCAGAACATCACCAGCAGCCAGCGCTTGGTCAGCGTGACGAAGAGGGCGTCTTGCATGTATCTGAGTTGAACGCGGTCACGATACCGTACACCCGCCGTATTTCTGTTGCTCCATGCCGCCCGCTGACATAGCATTCGCCGATTCTCGACGTGAACAAATCTTCGTCCGACGGCATCTGGCTCTCTGATGCCTGGGTTGCGCACGAAAATGAGTACCGATTGCGCGGTGGGCCGCTTTTTCTCAGTCCACTTGTCGTGTTCGGCCTCCATGTGTCGTGGCATCGCTCGTGGGCGTTGCCAGTCGACTCAGTTCCTGGTGCAATCGCGGTCGTCGCTTCGCTGATCGGCATCGGCGTACGGGTGTGGGGGACGGCGGTGCTGTCAGGGGCGACGATGGTCTCGATGTCGGCGCGAACCGATCGCCTGATCACCGGCGGCATTTTCGGGCTCGTTCGCAACCCGATGTATCTGGGTGACCTGTTGATCTTCCCGAGTTACACGATGCTCCTGAGTCCGTGGCTCACGCCGCCATTCGCGCTCTACCACATCATCCGGGTGCTGCGCTTGTGCGCCTACGAGGAGCGACGCATGCTCGCACGATGGGGTGACGAGTACGAGGAGTACTGTCGATCAGTGCCGCGACTGATGCCACGGATCGCGCGCCTGCGACCGGCGCAGGCAAAATGGGGAGATGGTCTGCGCAGCAGTTCGGCGTGGATAGGGTTCGTGTGCGGGTACATGGCTTCCGTGATCACCCACGACCTCTGGAGCCTGATACCGTTCGTGACGATCGGGTTTCTCTACTTCTGGTATCACTTCTCCAGGAAGACGTCCTCGTCTTCGGCGACCGCCGGTAGCGCACCCGTCCCCTGACCTTTCGCGAGCACCTTCGCGCGGAAGGGCGTCGCGGTGTCGTTGTAGAAGCTGACGATCCCGAGCGCGTGCAGTGCGCGAATGAAGAGGAAAGCCGGATCGACCTGCCCGGGCAGGACGGCGCAGTTGGCCGACGTGGGCAGACGATGGTGATTGTCGTGCCACTCGCCACCGAGAAAGCCGGGAGCGTGGCGGTTCGTGCTCTTGCTCCGCTGGTCGAACTCCCATCCGGCGATCTTGGCGCGAGGGGAACTGCCACCGTGTCCTCGCCAGGGAAACTCTCGCCAGAAGAACGTGTAGCCAAACACTCCGCTGTAGCCGGCGAGGACGAATGACCACCCGCCGATCCCGTAGTTGAGACCGACGAAGAACGCCTGTGCGACCAGCACACGCACGCCGTAGTGCCACAGCGGCTCGATCGATCCGGTCCGCCGATACGTAGCGAAGTCGTTGAGCGGGATGCCGAGATGCCGGAGGCTTCTGGTCAGCATCTCGTATTGACGTTCGGTGATCTCGGTGTTCGTCCTGAAGAAGGACTCCCAGCACAGATAGCTTCCGAGCCAGCCGAGATGCGGACCGTGCGGATCGCCAGCGTTGTCCGAACGCTGATGGTGAAGACGATGCGCGATGGCGTAGACGTCTTCCTTCATCACCAGCGGATTGGTCCAGAGGTAGACGCGAGCGGGCCAGAGACTCGAAAACCGGAAGGCGCCATGCGAGACGTACTTGTGGTACCACGTCGTCTGGTACACGAGGCTCACGACCACCGCCGTGGCCAGGCCCCAGAGGCGCTCCGGCCACGTCAGGGCGAATATCGAGACGACGAACAGCACTCCCGTGAGGAGATGAAACAGTGCGAAGCCCAGGGCGGGAGCGCGGTATGGGTTCGCGAACACGTTGATCGCGTCGAGCCACTCGCGGAACACTTCGCGCGGCGTGGGGAAGTGCGGTTTTCCGTCTGCGTCGGCCCACCCATAGGTGGGCTCGACCAACCACGAGACTTTCGCTGTCCCGACTGAGACGTTCGTCGTCGCCATTGCTCGCCGCGGCATGAGCATAGCATCGAGGCTGCTCGGATCGCTGGCCATTGCTTTCTTGCGTGGCGCCGCTATACTCCGCCGCACTGCCGATGTGCGGAATTGCCGGTCAGATCGCAATCGCGTCCGGGGTGAACGTCGATCGCGGCGTCGTCCCACAAACGGCGGCGCTCCTGGCCCATAGAGGCCCAGACGGGTGGGGCTACACCGTCGATCCCACCGAGCGAGTGCTGCTCTTGAACACGCGGCTGGCGATCGTCGACACCGTCGGCGGCCGGCAGCCGCTGGCGAACGAAGACGGGCAGATCTGGGTGACCCTCAACGGCGAGTGCTACGGCTTCGAGCGGCAGCGCCGTTGGCTCGAGTCGCGCGGGCACCGGTTCCGCACTCGGACCGATACCGAAGTCCTGGTCCATCTCTACGAGGAGTTGGGCGAGGCGTTCGTCGAACGCTTGCGCGGTGAGTACGCGTTCGCGCTCCACGATCGCCGGCGCGGTGTCTGCCTGTTGGTGCGCGATCGTTTCGGCGTGAAACCGCTCGTATTCACCGAGCATCGTGGGCGTCTGGTGTTCGCGTCAGAGGTCAAGGCGCTCTTTGCCGACGAGACCATCGAGCGCACTCTCGATCGCGAGCACGTGCTCCATGCCGTGAGCGGCGTCTTCCTGCCGCAGCGCACGTTCTTCCAGGGTGTCCGGCAAGTCGAGCCCGGAGCTGTTGTTCGCGTCGACGTGGGTCGCGGGTGGACCTCCATGCGGTACTGGAATCTGCCTTTCCGGCGCGAGGAGCAGGACTCCGCTCCGCTGGCGCGGCGCGATGCCGACCTCATCGCGGAGTTTGGTGACAAGCTACGCGAGGCGACACAGGTGCGGTTGCACGGCGACGTCGAGGTCGGCGCGTACCTGTCCGGTGGAGTCGACTCGGCCGCCGTGCTCCACGCGATTGGCGAGCGCACTGAATCGGTGCCCACCTTTACCGTCGGCTTCGAAGATCCCCGATTCGACGAGACGTTGGCGGCGTCGCTCGTTGCGCAACACTTTCGTGCTCCGCACCACGTGGTCAGAGTCGACTCGAACGGACTGGCCGAGGCGTTCGTCGCATCGGTGTGGCACAGCGAGACGCCGGTCATGAATGCTCACGGTGCGGCCAAGTTCGTGCTCTCACGACTGGCAGGCGCCCACGTGAAGGCTGTGCTCACAGGCGAGGGTGCCGATGAACTGCTGGCCGGATATCCGCAGTTCCAGCATCAGCAGTTGATTGAGGCGTGTCGTCAGTCGCCGAACGATCGCGAGGCGGCTGCCCGCTTGAAGCAGTTCACGGCGGCGAACAGCGTGTCCGCGGGTATCACGCCGATCCAACGCTATGCGCACTACGAACAGGTCGTCTCGCAGTTCGGCGCGTACCCATACGCGGCGGCCCGGGTGTTCGCTCTGCAGCGCACCATTCGCTGGCTGCTGTCGCCCGAGTGCCGTCACATGATGTCGAGTTTCAGTACGCTCGGATCGCTCGACGCGGCGCTCGGCAGCCGCGCGCTCGATGGACTGGATCCAATCAGCGCGTCGCAGGCGGCGCTGTTTCGAACGCAACTGCCCGGGTACATCCTCACGAATCTCGGCGATCGGCCCGAGATGGCGCACGGCGTCGAAGGACGAACGCCGTTCCTGGATCACGAGCTCGTCGAGCTCGGCTGTACGCTTCCGACGCGACTCAAGCTGCGGTCGCACCGCAACAAGCACGTGCTCCGCTGCCTGGTGGAGACAGCGCTGCCGGCGGCGGGAGCGCGCCCGAAGAATCTCTTCCTGGCCCAGTCGATGCCCGCGTTCGGTGTCAACGGCCGCTCGACGCTCGACGATTGGCTGGCTCCTCGTGCCGTGCGCGAGGCCGGTGTCTTCAGTCCTCTTGCCATTGCGCTGCTTCGCCGTGTCGTTCGTCACGCACCATTCGGCACGCGCGCGTCGGCGATGGCGGAAATGGCGTTGGTCTTCGCTCTCTCGGT
>Ga0209382_10009218_pt1 | contig 12372 bp, 11 predicted proteins | sample SoiMetdeltSBSDD5_FD_187599 | JGI IMG/M metagenome (GOLD analysis project Ga0209382, IMG submission 187599) | Bulk soil microbial communities from a Populus tree surrounding site in Tennessee, USA - Soil MetaG P. deltoides SBSDD5 (SPAdes) (version 2) | ecosystem: Environmental > Terrestrial >... | reverse complement strand
GTGCCGGCCGGCGCGTTCCAGTTCGTGGCGGCGGTGTCGTAGCACTCGGCGCCCTTGTCGAACTCCCGGCACGCCTGTTCGACGAGGTCATAGGCCGGTTGCATCCGGACGCTGGGCGACCCCGACTGCAGCAGCTCCCGGCGGCAGCTGCCCAGCGTGTTTGACAGCAAGGTCATCTCGGACTGCTCGTACTCCGTGCCGACGGTCCGGTAGGTCTCCCCGATGTCCTCGCGCACCGCGCCGATTGTTATCAGCCATTGGCGTTCCGTAACCGAGCCGAGCTCGACGGCATCCGGCGGGGCCTCGATGCCAAAGTCGACGCCGTATTCTGTGAAGTCGATCTGCCCTGGCGTATTACCCTTGAGAATGCCGCGAACCGGGTAAGCGGGCCCGGTGTTGGCCACGTAGAGCTTCGACCCGTTCTGTTGGGTGATAACGACGACCTTCCTGCCGTCCAGCGTCTCCTGTGCGACCGTTGGCTCGATTGGGCTTTCCGGGCTGGTCAGCTCGCCGGCGATGTCGTCGATCGAGAACCCCTCTAGCAAGGTGACTTGCTCCGGCGCCAGCTTGAGCCATTTGTTCGCCGCACTGCGCTGTGTCTCGGCCGGCACGCCCAGCTCGGTCAGCGCCCGCTCATCGCCCTTGAGGTACACGTCGTCGCCGACCTTGGTGAGCTGGAAGCTGCTGCCGGCCATCTCGACCGTCCCGCTGCTGGAACCGCCCTGCATCCGCAGCTCGATCCGCGCCGGCTGGCCGTCGATCTCGCCCTCGCTCACCACGCGCACGCTCGCCGCCGCCCGCAACGTGGCCGCCGCCTCCTGCTGCACCTCTGCCGCGGACTTGCGCTCCAGGCCATTAGTGCCCTCACCGCCCCCGCAGCTCGCGCCCGCGCTGAGCACCGTCCCCGCGGCGAGCACCGCCACCACGACGAGCCGATTCGTCATACCGCGCGGTGAGCCGATAGTGTGTGTGCGGCATTCTCAGGCGTCGAAGACCTCACGATTCGTGACAATCCAGCGGAAGCTGGACCTCGATTGCCATTTGTTGGACGCCTGGATCGTGGCGTCCCGACGAGGACGGCCGCCTCCGGAAGTCGAGCGCCATCCACGTCAGGGACCGCACCAGGGCTGGCTGCGTACGGTGGAATGCGACGAACGCTGCTACGGGGCACCGACAAGAAGGACCACGCGGGGTCCCGTAGCAGCGGCGCATTTGGATCCGGCTACCGGCGGGAGCACCTTGGCAGCGGTAAGCAGAGGCCGGCGTTCGTGCACTCCACGCAACTAGAAGTACAACCGAAGCCAGGGGGCCATCAGCGACAAGCCTGGCCCGGCAATTGTCACACCGATGATCATGACTCCGGAGGGACCCGCCCGCGACCTCATGGCCCGTTCCCGGTCCCGGAAGCGGGCCATGACCTGCGAAAAATTGGTCGGGGTGGCGGGATTTGAACCCACGGCCTCTTCGTCCCGAACGAAGCGCGCTACCAAGCTGCGCCACACCCCGTACGACCGGGGTGAAGTCTAGCCGACGCCGGTGCGGGTTCTGAACCGAGTACCCGGGACACGCGGGGTGGGCCCGGTGGAGCGGGGGACGAGGGTGAGCAGGCCGGCCTCCGGCGGGCAGGCGAAGCGCACCGGGGCGTAGGGGGAGGTGCCCAGGCCGGCGGAGACGTGCAGCCACATGGTGGCGCCCCAGCGAGAGGCACCGCGGGCCCGCGAGCGGTCGAGGCCGCAGTTGGTGACGAGCGCGCCGTAGAGCGGCACGCGCAGCTGGCCGCCGTGGGTGTGGCCGGCGAGGGTGAGGTCGTAGCCGTCCGCGGCGAAGGCGTCCAGTACGCGTGGTTCCGGGGAGTGGGTGACACCGATCCGCAGGTCGGCGCGGGCGTCGGCGGGGCCGGCGACGAGCTCGTAGCGGTCCCTGCGCAGGTGCGGGTCGTCGACGCCGGCGAGCTGCACCGTTCGGTCGCCGGCGGTGAGCGTGGCGCGGGTGTGCGTGAGGTCGAGCCAGCCGTGCTCGGTGAGGGCGGCGCGCAGGTCCCGCCACGGCAGGGTCTTGCCGTGGATGAGCTTGGTGGACGCCGGAAGCAGGTAGCGGGCCGGGTTCTTGGGCCGCGGCGCGTAGTAGTCGTTGCTGCCGAAGACGAACACGCCCGGCCGGTGCAGCAGCGGGCCGAGGGCGCGCAGCACGGCCGGCACGGCCTGCGGGTGGGCGAGGCTGTCGCCGGTGTTGACCACCAGGTCCGGCTCCAGGGCGTCCAGCGCGGCCACCCAGCGTTGCTTGGACCGCTGGCCGGGCAGCATGTGCAGGTCGGAGACGTGTAGCACGGTCAGCGGCGGCGCGCCATCCGCGAGCACGGGCAGGGTGGCCCGGCGCAGCGTCCAGCGCGTGCGTTCGATGCCGGCGGCGTATCCGAGCGCGCCGACGCCGGCCGCTGCCACGCCGAGTGCGAGTCGTCCAACCAGGTGCACACATCGAGGGTACGGCGATCCGCGGAGCCAGCCGCCCTCGCCGGCCGGGGGTTTCGTCGCGGGCCGGCCCGCGGATGTCGCCGAGCTCGACGTCAGCGGGGTTTTTCGGGCCTCGGAGCCCGGTGGTGTCGAGTTCGGTGACAACGGTGGGGCTGGCGGGCGGCGGGGACGCTGTGAGGTGGACGGCGGCCCGGTGGTGTCGAGTTCGGCGACAACGGCGGGGCTGGCGGACGGCGGGGCTGGCGGACGGCGCGGACGGCGGGGACGACCGTGAGGTGGATGGCGGGGCGGCTAAGGGGTGGGGATGGGCGATGATGGGTGGCATGGCTGAGCTCAAGCAGCGGCTGCGGGAGGACCTGACGGCGGCGATCCGGGCCAGGGACGAGCCGGTGCTGGCGACGATCCGGATGGCGCTGGCGGCGATCTCCGTCGAGGAGGTGTCCGGCGAGGCGGCCCGCGAGCTGTCCGACGACGAGGTGCTGCGGGTGCTCACCCGCGAGGCGAAGAAGCGCCGCGAGGCGGCGGAGGCGTTCGCGGCCGCCGGCAGGGTGGTGATGGCGGAGCGGGAGCGGCTCGAGGGCGAGGTGCTGGCCCGCTACCTGCCGGCGCAGCTGGCCGACACGCAGCTGCGGGCCATCGCCCGCGAGGTGGTGGACGAGGTGGCGGCCACGCTCGGCGTGCGCCCGGGGCAGCGGCAGATGGGGCAGGTCATGAAGGTGGCCACGGCCCGGGTGGCTGGGCGTGCGGAGGGCGCCCGGGTGGCCAAGGTGATCCGCGAGCTCCTGCAGAGCGGCTGACGGGCGGCCGGGGCTGACCTGCGGCCCCGGCGGAGCGGGGCGGAGCGGGGCGGAGCGGCTGACCTGCGGCCTCGGCGGAGCGGCTGACCTGCGGCCTCGGCGGAGCGGGGCCGCGGCCCCGGCGGCGTCGTCAGGATCCCGCGCGGCTGTCAGAGGCCGGGGATCGGGATGAACCCGGTGGGTATCGGCTCGACGGTCGCCTCACCCTCGCCGCCACCGCCGCCGCGACCACCGCCACCGCCGCCACCACCGGGATCACCCGGGTCGCCGGGACCGCCGGGCGGCGCGGGGGGTGGCCCGGCCTGGCCGTCGCTGACGTACAGCGTGATCACGAAGCCGGGCAGGGCGCCGCCGCGAGGGCTCTGGTTGACCACGATCCCCTTGGGCGCACCGCCTGGCGCGGACCGCTGGGCCACCCGGAAGCCCTTGCCCTCCAGGATGGCCTTGGCCTCCGGGTATGGCTTGCCGATGACGATCGGGACGGCGTTGGTCGGGTTGCCGTCGAGGTATACCGGGTCGGGCGGCGGCAGCGGCAGCTCGGGCAGCCCGGCGTGCAGCGGGTTCATCGTCGCGAACCAGGTGCGGGCCGGCACCCGGCCGCCGAAGATGTTGCCCTTCTCGCCGCACAGCCTGGGCGGGTCGCCGTCGCAGATGCCCTGCGGCGCGGTGCCGTCGGCGAAGGTCAGTACCGCGCCGGAGTACTGCGGGGTGGCGCCGATGAAGCCGGCCGACTGGTGCAGCTGGCTGGTGCCGGTCTTGCCCATCATCGGGCGGGTCCAGCCGGCGGCCCTGGCCGGTGCGACAGCGGTGCCGATCGTGGTGTCCTTGCCCATCCCGACGACCATGGTGTTGGCCAGCGGCTCCGGCACCGCCTGCTCGCAGGCGTCCTGCTTGATCTGGACGGGCTTGCCGGTGCGGCTGTCGGTCACCGAGTCGATCGGGGTCGGCGGGCACCACACTCCGCCGCTCATCAGGGTGGCCCCGACGTTGGCCAGCTCCAGGGCCCCGGTCGGCCCGGGGCCGAGCGTGAACGCGCACTGGTTGCCATCCTTGGCAACCTGGCCACGGGACTTCTCTCCGGGCTTGAGCGGATCACCGCTGGAGTTGATGCCGTTCATCGCCTCGCGCATGCCGAGGCGTGCCGCTATGTCCACGGTCGGCGCGACGCCGACGCTCTCGATCAGCTTCACGAACGCGGTGTTCGGCGAGGTGGCCAGCGCGTCCTGCATCGTGTATTTGTCGCGGTAGCCCTCGTTGGCATTGCTGACGGTGTAGGGCTTGCCGCGGTCCTTGGGACAGGTGGGGGACACATAGGTCTGCGGGGTGTCCAGCTCCCAGTTGATGCCCATGCCCTTCTCCAGGGCGGCGGCGGCGGTGAAGATCTTGTAGATGGAGCCGGCACCGAACTTGCTGGTGTCGCTCGGCAGCGCGTAGGACGTCTGGCCGGCGGCCTTGTCAAGGCCGAAGTCGCGGTTGGCCACCAGCGCGATCACCCGGTGCCGGTCCTTGCCGGGCTGCACGATGGCCATGGTGTTGGCGATGCCGTCGATGGTCTTGGGCACCTGGTCCTCGGCGGCGCGCTTGGCCATGTCGGTGGCCCGCGGGTCCATGGTGGTCTTGATGACGTAGCCGCCGGTCTTCAGCTGCTCCTCGGCGATGCCCGCCCTGGCCAGGTAGTTCAGCACGTACTTGCAGAAGAAGCCGGCGGCCGGGCCGGCGCCGACGCAGCCGTTCGGCAGCGTCTGCAGCGGGTTGACCACGCCGAGCGGCTCCGCCTTGGCCTGCTCGGCGGCCTCCCTGGTGATCGAGCTGATCTCGGCCATGGCGTCGATGACGACGTTGCGCCGCTTCAGCGCCTCCTCGGGCTTGCGCACCGGGTCGAACTGCGAGGTGCTCTTCACCAGCCCGGCCAGCAGCGCCGACTGCGCGACGGTCAGCTTGTCCGCCGTGGTGCCGAAGTACGTCGCGGCCGCGGCGGCGACCCCGTAGGAGTTGTTGCCGAAGAAGACGATGTTGAGGTAGCGGGCGAGGATGTCTTCCTTGGACAGCTGGCTCTCCAGCTGGGTGGCGATCCGGATCTCCCGCAGCTTGCGCGCCGGGGTCTGCTCGGTGACCCTGGCCCGGTCGGCCTCGTCCTGGGCGACGACGTACAGCAGGTAGTTCTTGACGTACTGCATGGTCAGCGTGGAGCCGCCCTGCGCGACCTCGCCCTTGAGCTGGTTGGTGACCAGCGCCCGGGTGGTGCCGCGCCAGTCGACGCCCTGATGCTCGAAGAACCGCCGATCCTCGATCGCGATGATCGCGGCCTTCATGGCCGGCGCGATCTGCTCCGGGGTCACCGGCACCCGGTTCTGCTCGTAGAGCCAGGCCACCGGCTTGCCGTCGGCGTCGGTCATGGTGGTCACCAGCGGTAACCGTCCCTCGACGAGGTCGGCCGACACGCTGTCTACGGTGTCGCTGGCCTGGTTGGACGCCATGCCGAGGCCACCGGCCGCCGGGAACAGCACACCGGCGAGCAAAACCCCTGCGAGAACGCATAGTCCGACGAGCTTGAGCAGCGCCTTTACGACTCGCACGCGGTCAGACTACGCGTCACCCGTGATGGCGACATGCGGTGTCCCGAGATGTGGTGGCCCGGGGTCACCGATGGGGTACCCGCTGTTTCCGCCGGAACCGCGTACCTCTACAGTCCGTCAACGTCTCACGACGTGGGTCGACGGGTCGGCTGGAGCGCCTTTCACCGGGACGAGCCCGCTTCACCGACTGCCGGGCCGCAGATTGTGTGCGCCAGGACTTGGGAGCGAGACGGTGGCGGAAGACTTGGGGGCAATGGGTTTCCAGCACGGGGTCCAGCAAGCGGACCGCCAGCAGGCAACGGTCCCGCAGGGGAAGTTGCAGCGGGTGGACTGGCGCTGCCGAGCCGCCTGCCGGGACGGTGACCCCGACCGGCTGTTCGTCCGCGGCGCCGCGCAGCGCGAGGCCAAGATGGTGTGCTTCGGGTGCCCGGTGCGGCTGGAGTGCCTGTCCGAGGCCCTCGATCACCGAATCGAGTTCGGCGTGTGGGGAGGCATGACCGAGCGCGAGCGGCGCGCGCTGCTGCGTCGGCGGCCCGAGGTGCAGTCCTGGCACGACCTGCTCAAGCAGGCCCGCGGCGTGTCCGGCGACGCCATCCGCGCCGGCTGACGTCCCGGTGGTTGACCCCGATTGTTAACGCCGGTGGTTGACGCCCCGGCCTCAGGAGCCGGTCAGCCGCCGGCCGATCTCGCGCAGGCTGTCCAGGTCGTAGACGTCGCCCGGGAGCGCCGGCACGCCGACCACCGGCACCGCGGGGTGCGCGCCGCAGAATCGGGCGAGCAGCCGCCGCTCCCGCTCGGCGATCTCCACCCGGTCCGCGTGCAGCCGCAGCACGGCGGCGGCCAGCGGCGTGGCCCGGTTGCCCTCCAGCGCCTCCGCGGCCGCCAGCGCGCGCGGTGCCGGCAGGTCCGCGAGCACCGGGTGGGTGCGGTTGACCACCAGCCCGGCCAGCGGCATGCCCTCGGTGGCCAGCCGGTCGACGAAGTACGCCGCCTCGCGCAGCGCGTCCGGCTCGGGCGATGCGACCACCACGAACGCGGTGCCGTCGGCGCGCAGCAGCTCGTAGGTCGCCTTGGCGCGCTCCCGGAACCCGCCGAACATGGTGTCGAACGCCTGCACGAACGCGGCCGCGTCCTTGAGCAGCTGGCCGCCGATGATCGTGGAGACGGCCTTGGCGAAGAGCCCGAAGCCGGCCGTGGCCAGCTTGCGGAATCCCCGGCCGCCGGCCCTTGCCGGCGCGGACAGCAACCTGATGGTGCGGCCGTCCAGGAACGAGGCCATTCGCTGCGGCGCGTCCAGGAAGTCCAGCGCGGAGCGCGACGGCGGGGTGTCGACCACGATCAGGTCCCACCGCCCGGCGGCGACGAGCTGGCCGAGCTTCTCCATCGCCATGTACTCCTGGGTGCCGGAGAAGGACGAGGAGATCGTCTGGTAGAACGGGTTGGCCAGGATCTGCGCGGCGCGCTCCTGGCTGGTGTGGGCGTACACCATCTCGTCGAAGGTGCGGCGCATGTCCAGCATCATGGCGTGCAGCTCGCCGGAACCCGGCCCGTCGCCGGTGGCCACCCGGTGTGGGTGGTTGCCCAGCTCACGCAGCCCGAGTGACTGGGCGAGCCGCCTGGCCGGGTCGATGGTCAGCACCGCGGCGCAGCGACCCTGGTCGGCGGCCCGCAGCGCCAGCGCGGCCGCGGTGGTCGTCTTGCCGACCCCGCCGGAGCCGCAGCACACGATGACCCTGGTGCCTGGGTCGCCGACCAGCTCGTCGAGGTCGAGCTGGGGTGGGCGGCGGGCGTTCACCGGACCCCCTGCGCGGTCAGCGCCTCGACCAGCTCGTACAGCCCGCCTAGGTCAACGCCGCCGGTCAGCTCCGGCAGCTCCAGCGACGGCAGGCCGGCCTCGTCGAGCCTGGTCAGCGCGGCGGCCTGGACCTTGGCGCGGGTGGCGTGTGCGACCGTCTCGGCCACCAGCCCATCGACGACGTCCGGCTTGAGGTCGAGCCCGGCCTCGGCGAGCCCGGCGCGGATGCGCTCCTCGTCGACCCGCCCGGCCGCCGCGGCGGTCAGGGCCCGGCCGGCGAGCCGCGACGGCCGCACCCGGTTGCGGATCACCGCGCCCGGCCGCAGGTCGGCGGCGTCCAGCTCGGTCACGGCGTCCAGCGTCTCCTGCACCGGCAGGTCCTCCAGCAGCGTCACCAGGTGCACCACGGTGTCCTCGGAGTGCAGCAGCCGGACGACGCCCTCGCTCTGGCTGCGGATCGGGCCGACCTTGGCCAGGTCGGCCATGGCCTTGGTGACGTCGAGGAACCGCACGATCCGCCCGGTCGGCGGCGCGTCCAGCACCACGGCGTCGTACACGTGCCGGCCGGTGGAGTCGGTGCGGCCGACGCACTCCTTGACCTTGCCGGTGAGCAGCACATCGCGCAGCCCGGGGGCGAGCGTGGTGGCGAACTCGATCGCGCCCATCCGCCGCAGGGTGCGGCCGGCGAAGCCCAGGTTGTAGAACATCGCCAGGTACTCCATGAGCGCGGCGTCCGGGTCGATGGCCAGGGCCCGCAGCTCGCCCCCGCCCGGCGCCACCGCGATCCGCTTCTCTTCGTACGGCAGCGGCGGCTGGTCGAACAGCTGCGCGATGCCCTGCCGCGCCTCCACCTCGACGAGCAGGGTGCGCCGCCCGCCGACGGCCAGCGCGAGGGCCAGCGCCGCCGCGGCCGTTGTCTTGCCGGTGCCGCCCTTGCCGGTCACCACGTGCAGCCGGGCGCGAGCCAGCTCGGCTGGCCACTCGGCAGATATCACCAGTTCAGCCTACGGCCGTGGATAGGTCGTGAGCGGCGTTTGGTGCTATCGCACTGATTACCACTCACGAGGCGAGCCGGTTCGTCGGGACGCCAGCCCCGGCGAGTCAGCCGGCCAGAAACAGCGCCAGCAGGATCAACCAGAACGCCGCGGCGAGGCCCCACACCACCAGCGGTGGCAGCACCGTGATCACCAGGGCCAGTACCACGATGAGGATGGCCAGGCCGATGCCGCTCGTTTGGGCGATCTTGGCCCGCCGGCCATCCCGGCCGGTGCGGCTGCCGGGGATCGCGCTGTCCCGGGCCTGCGCGATGGCTACCAGCACGAGGAGCAGCCCCGCGCTGCCGACCGCGGCGGCGCCGAGCGCCCGCCAGAGTTCCATGCGTCGGGACGGTACCGCGCGCCGGTGGTCGGGCCGGTCGTTAGGCTCCGTCGGCATGAGCATCGTGCCGACCAGGTGGGAATATGCGACCGTCCCGCTGCTGATCCATGCCACCAAGCAGATCCTCGACCAGTGGGGCGAGGACGGCTGGGAGCTGGTCACCGTGATGCCCGGCCCGACCGGCGAGCAGCTGGTCGCCTACCTGAAGCGGCCCCGGTCGTGAGCGCGGCCACGAGCTGGTCGCAGCGGTTGCGTGAGTTGGGCATCGCGCTGCCTGCCGTGGTGCCGCCGGTGGCGGCCTACGTGCCCGCCGCGCGGACCGGCACCCTGGTGTACACGGCCGGGCAGCTGCCGATGGTCGATGGCAAGCTCGCCGCCAGCGGCAAGGTCGGCGCCGGTGTCACCCCGGAGCGGGCGAAGGAGCTGGCCAGGGTGTGCGCGCTGAACGCGCTGGCCGCGGTGGACGGCCTGGTCGGCATCGACGCGGTCGTCCGGGTGGTGAAGGTCGTCGGCTTCGTGTCCTCGGCGCCGGGCTTCACCGGGCAGCCAGCGGTGGTCAACGGCGCATCCGAGCTGTTCGGCCAGGTGTTCGGCGAGGCCGGCCAGCATGCCAGGTCCGCGGTCGGGGTGGCCGAGCTGCCACTCAACGCCCCGGTCGAGGTCGAGGTCATCCTCGAGGTGTCCTAAGCGTCCTTGAGGGTCGGCAGCGTGTCCGGGTCGGTGTCGTGCCCGGTCACCGGCGGCACAGCTCGCGGGCCTCGTGCAGCACGCGCTGCAGGTGCAGCCCGCGGCGCACGTCGCACGGGTGCGCGGTGCCGCCGGCGTGCACCATGCCGACCAGGTCGTCCAGCATTGCGGCGTAGCAGTCCAGCGACGATGTGGTGCGTGGCGTCAGCGCGCTGAACCCGTGCGCCCCGTACACCTCGACGGCGGTGATCGTCGGCACCAGCGGCAGCCCCATGGACAGCGAGACCGTGCTGGTCGCGCCGCCGTCGTGGGCCAGGATCAGGTGCCACACGTCCGGCTCGGCGCGGCTGGCCGCGAGCACCCCGGTCACCTCGCCGAGGGCGGCGTCGACCAGGTCGATGGTGTGCGGCCCGACATCGGCCAGCGCGCCGTCCTCGTGCCGCCACGGCGAGGTGGAGTACGGGCCGCCGAGCAGGGCGCCGGACAGCCAGCGCGCCGACCCGGCCCGCCATCCGCCGGTGGCGGCGATGTCCCACAGCCACGCCTTTGTCTCCGGCGCGAACCGCATGACAAGCATGACGATGCTGGCCACGCCGGCATCGGCCACCGCGTCCGCCAGCCGCGCCGCCTCGTCCACAGTGGACGCGATGGGCTTTTCCAGAATCAGGTGCCGGCCGGCCCGGGCGGCAGCCATCGCGAACGGCACCTGGACGGCCGGCGGCACCGCGAGCGCCACCGCGTCGACGGCGGCGACCAGCGCGGGAACCGAGTCGAACGGCTCGGCGCCGTGCGCGCCGGCCAGCTCGGCGGCGGCCGCCGGGCGGCGCGCCCAGACGCCGGCCAGCTCGGTGTCGGGGTGTGCGGCGATCGCCGGGGCGTGCACCGTGGTCGCCCACGGTCCCGCCCCGACCAGCCCGACCCGCAGCCCGTCCGTCATACCACCATCCTTGCAGCCGCGCGGTGCGCCCGCTCCGGCCGCGACACTGTGCCGGCCGCGATACCGTGCCGGCGTGCCCGAGCTGCCCCGCGAGCTGGTCCTGCCGGACGGGTTCCTACCGCCGTCCCCGGCGCCGGTGGTCACCCCGAAGGACGCCGCCACCGTCATGCTGCTGCGCGACGCGCCCGCCGGCCCCGAGGTCTTCCTGCAACGCAGGGTCGCCGGCATGCCGTTCGCCGGTGGCATGACGGTCTTCCCGGGTGGCGGGGTGGACGGCCGCGACCGGGCCGCCGTCGCCTGGGCCGGACCGCCGCCGGGCTGGTGGGCCGAGCGCTTCGGCTGCGAGCCCGCGCTGGCTCAGGCCATCGTGTGCGCCGCGGTGCGGGAGACCTTCGAGGAGTCCGGCGTGCTGCTCGCCGGCCCGGACGAGCACGGCGTGGTCGACGACGCCGCCCGCTACCACGACGCCCGCGCCGCGTTGGTCGCCCGGGAGCTGTCCATGGCCCAGTTTCTCGGCGAGGCGGGGCTCGTGCTGCGCGCCGACCTGCTGCGGCCGTGGGCCAACTGGGTCACCCCAGAGGGCGAGCCGCGCCGCTACGACACCCGCTTCCTGCTCGCCGCCCTCCCCGCCGGCCAGCAGGCCGACGCCGTCACCAGCGAGGCCGCGGACGCCGGGTGGCAGGCGCCGCAGGCCGCGCTGGCCGACTGGCAGGCCGGCCGCCGCTGGCTGCTGCCGCCCACCTGGTACACGCTCACCGAGCTGGCCGGGCACGCCTCGGTCGCCGAACTGCTCTCGGCGGCCGGTAGCCGGCGAATCGAGAAGATCATGCCGAGGGTGGTCCGCGACCCCGACGGGCTGCGCGTGGTGCTGCCCGGTGATCCGCGCTACGAGCAGGCCGCCGCGCACCTCGACCCGTAACCCGGCGATCCTCGGCGTGTCCGCGGAACCGTGCGCACGAAACGCCCGACTCGCGTGTCCGGAACGGCGGACACGCGCAGCGGCCGCGACCCCCGCGTGTCCGCGGTTCTGGACGCACGAAATGCCCGACTCGTACTACCCGAACCGCGGACACGCGTGGCTGGAACCGCGGACACGCGTGGCTGGAACCGCGGACACGCCGGGTAGCGTCGGCGGGGTGGTGACCCATCCGGCGTATGGCGTGCCGCGGCCGGTGACGGAGTACGCGTCGGTGCTGCTTGCCGGCAACCCCGGCCCGATGACGCTGGACGGCACGAACACGTGGCTCGTGGGACCCCCCGGCGGGCCGGCCACGGTGGTGGTCGACCCGGGGCCGGACGACGAGGAGCACGCGCGCCGGGTGGCCGGGCTGTGCTCGGCCGAGCTGGTGCTGATCACGCACGGACACGGCGACCACACCGGCGGGTCGCGGCTGCTGCACGAGCTGACCGGCGCGCCGGTGCGGGCCACCGACCCGGCGCACTGCATTGGCGGCGCGCCGCTGCGTCCGGGTGAGGTGGTCGGCGGCGGGGTGGCGCTGCGGGTGCTGGCCACCCCCGGCCACACCATGGACTCGGTGTGCCTAGCGCTGCCGCCCGGTGGCGGCGTGCTCACCGGGGACACCGTGCTCGGCCGGGGCACCGCGGTGATCATGCATCCGGACGGCAGCCTCGGCGCCTACCTGGAGTCGCTGCGCGCCCTCGCCGGGCTGCCGGCCGGCACGCCCGCGCTGCCGGGGCACGGGCCCGACCTGCCGGACCTCGCCGGCACCGC
>Ga0209382_10009216_pt1 | contig 12373 bp, 12 predicted proteins | sample SoiMetdeltSBSDD5_FD_187599 | JGI IMG/M metagenome (GOLD analysis project Ga0209382, IMG submission 187599) | Bulk soil microbial communities from a Populus tree surrounding site in Tennessee, USA - Soil MetaG P. deltoides SBSDD5 (SPAdes) (version 2) | ecosystem: Environmental > Terrestrial >... | reverse complement strand
GCATCAAGGCCGGCGAGCGCGGGCCCGACGGCCGCTTCCCGTCCGGCACCCTCAACCGCATGGTCGAGGAGACGCTCGAGGCGTTCGCCGAGCGCGGGCGCACCTTCGCCAGGTCGGCCGGCAACTTCGGCGAGACTCCGAGCGAGACGCCATGATCGCACACGTCGCCCAATCCGGTGAGGACCGCGGACGCGTCGTGATTCAGCTCGGCGCCGGGCATCCGAGCGCGATCGCGCTCGAGGCCGCTGTGCGCATCGCGCGCGCGTTCGGCTCGGACCTGGAAAGCCTGTTCGTGGAGGACGAGCAGCTCTTCGACTGCGCCGCCTACGGCTTCGTGCGCGAGGTCTCGCTCTCCGGGCGCCAGAGCCGGGCGCTCACGCTCGACACCATGATGCGCGACCTGCACCTCGCCGCGCAGGGCACGCGGCGCCGCCTCGAGGCGCTGGCGCGTGCTGCAGAGGTGCCGCTGCGCTGCCGGGTGGTGCGCGACGAGCCCCTGCGCGCACTCACCATCGCCTGCGCCGAGACCGGGCCGTGGAACGTGGTGGCGCTCGGCGAGCCCTTCACCGGCGCCAACGGCGCGCTCCTGAAGCAGCTGCTGGCCGAGGTGTCCGGCACCACGGGCCTCGTCACGGTGGGCCCCAGGGCGCAACGCGTCTCGGGCCCTGTGGTGGTCGCCGTTGAGGATACGGGCGAGCTTCCCGACATGCTGCGCACCGCCGAGCGCCTGGCCGCCCTCGACGGCGCCGAGATCGTGCTCCTCCTGGTGGCGCCCAACGAGGAGGAGCTGGCCCGCATGGATGCGGAGGCCCGCCTGGTGGTGGAGGACCGCCAGGGCGTGCGCATCCAGGCCGCGCAGTCCGCCGCGGTGGCGCACGGCGAGGCCGCGGTGGTGGCCGAGACGCTGCGCCGGCTGGCAGGCGGCATCGTCATCTGCCAGTTCGGCGGCCTCGTGGTCCCCGACCAGGGCGACCTGCGCCCGCTCGCCTCGGTCCTGGAGTGCCCCCTGTTCCTGGTCCGCAGCGAGGCCCCCCTCGCCCCCCGCGTCCTGGCGCTGCCTGCGCCGGCGTAGCCCCCCGCCGGCACGACCACCGGGAGATCCGGGACCGCGCTCGTATCCACGCCGGCGCCACGGCGGCGCGCGGTGCCACGCGCGCGAATCGCAGTATGGTTGGATAACGGATCATGCGGCGACGCTGCCGTCGGAGGGGTGAGCATGCCAGGTCGGTCAACCGATGCAGCGGGAGCGCCTGTTGCAGCCGAGGCGGGTACGCTGCCCGGGCTCGCCTTCCCCGGCGCCGGCAACGGCTTTGCCAAGTCCTCCGGCAGAGGCAACGCGCCGGCGACGGTCGTGAAGAGGCCGAAGGTCACCGTCGTCATCACGCATCACAACTACTCGGATTTCGTCGCCGGCGCGATCGACTCCGCCCTCGGTCAGTCCTACCAGGACGTCGACTGTATTATTGTCGACGACCGAAGCGACCCTCAGCACCAGCGCAATCTGCGCACGATCTTCGAGAGCCGGCGGTGCGACAGGCTCCGTCTCGTTTTCAATGAGGCCAACATCGGCCAAATCCCTTCCTTCTACGTTGGGGTCGACAACACCGATGCCGATTTCGTGTGCCTGCTCGACCCGGACGATCGCTATCTTCCCACCTTCATCGGCGAGATGATCGAGGCACACCTCAACCCGTACGTCGTGGCGCCGATGGCGTGCAGCGATCAGATCTTCACCGCCGGAGGACGGCAGCTGACCGGCGTCTTTCTCAAGGAGCCCCAGAACGTCGTGCTCCCACAGGGAGCGGACCAGGGGCGGCGGAAGGAATGCACGTTGCTGTTCCACGGGTGCGAGGGCAGGGGGTGGCCATGGACCAGCACCAGCTCCATGGTGTTCCGCCGCTCCGCGGTCGAGCTCATGAGGCCGACGCGGGAGCTCCCATACAAGGGCTCCGCAGATGCCTACTTCGCCCGCGGAGCGCAGTTCCTCGGCGGGACCTTGTTTCTCGACAAAGCCCTGGTGGTCCGCGAGGTCCATGCGAGAAACAGCTGGCTCAACGATACGATCCTTTCCAACCATCAGACGAAGTACAATACGACGACGGCCCTGCACCACGAGGCCGATTGCCGGGCAGACGTGTTGATCAGCATCGTGGAGAACAACGGCGGCGATCTGTTTCCGGGCGAGCACTTCGTTCGGCTTCTGGCGACCAGTTTCAGCGCTGCCGAGCGTTCCGCGATGGTCGAGACGAGCCCATGCGTCGCACAGCTCTGGAGCTGCTGGGGCTCCTGCGAGGCGAGGCTTGCCTACTCTCGTTACGCCAGCAACAGCAGGACGTGGCGCCAGGACAGGGGGTGGCTGATCGCCTTCGGCAAGGTTCTGTCTCTGGCTCTGACGAAAGCCCCAGCTGTCGCCATCAAGCTGGCTTTCACCCGCCTGGCCCGGCCATTCGGCGAAGACCGCTACATCCGCCGGCGCATCAGGTATCACACCCGCCTGATGGAGGTGGCAGGGGCGGTGTCCGGCCTGTTCGGCTCTTCCCTGCGCCCATAGGGACAGGCCGGGACTCGGGGGCCAAAGGCACGCCGGGCGGCAGGCAGCCCGGCGCCGCCCGGACAGCGGCTCGAGCCGGACGCGAGCGCACAACCCGTCCGGCGCCCGGCGCCGGCGCTACTCGAGCCGCCAGTAGAGGTCGGGGAGCTTGCCCGTCTCGGTGAGGCCGCGCATGTTGGCGGGCAGCCGCTCGCGCACGATGGTGTGCAGGTCCTTGAGCACCGACTTGCTGTCCATCAGATAGGAGTGGCCGAAGGCCCGCATCACCAGCGAGACCTTGCTGGCGTCGATGGTCTCCATGCCCTTGTAGACGAACACCTTGCCGCTGGTGTCGCCCACCCGCTCGAAGCCGTGCATGGCCCGCGAGGCCTTGAGCGCCAGGTCGGAGGAGGAGGCGTAGATGGTGGTGCGCGTGCGCTCGAGCCGGGCGAGCCTGGGCGCGATCACGTCGCGGAACAGCTTGGCGTTGATGTCGGGCGCGGCCAGCAGCAATTCGCTCAGGTGCTGCGTCGGCCGGCCCCGCTCCACGCGCGACTTCAAGACCTGGGTGACGATGCGGCTCCCCATGCTGTGGGCGACCACGTAGACATCGGTGGCCGGCAGCGCCGCCAGGTCCTCCAGCACCTGGTCGAAGGCGCCCTCGGACAGCTGCGCGGTCTCCGCATCCTGGAAATAGGCCGTGGTCTGCGCGGCCGACGGCCAGCTGAAGAACATCGGCACGCCGGCGAACCTCAGGTCGTAGGCGAGCTGCGCGGTGCGCATCGCCGCCTCGGCAAAGCCCACGTTGTAGCCGTGCACGAACAGCAGCACCACCTTGGTGTCGGTGCCGTCGAGCCGCGCCTTCATCTCGGCGCGCACCGCGTCGAGGCCCGAGCGCGACACCTCCTTCAGCACGAAGTGGCGCTCGGGGTCGGGCGCGCGCTCCAGGCGCCAGACGCTCGGCAGCTCGATGTTGCCCGGCTTGTGCGTGGTCGGGATGGTGACGACGGCGCGGCCATAGGCGAGCCCGGACGCCACCTCGGCGCCGTAGAACCTGGCCGGCTCGGCGCTGCCCGTGGGCATGCGGTTGGTCGCATACCAGGTGGTGACCTCGACAATGTTCTGCGGCCTCCGGAGCGACCTCGTCAGGGCGGGCTTCGGCGTCTCCAGGATCTCGACCGCCTCCTCGCGCTCCAGCGATTTGAGGCACTCGATCTCGAAGATCACCTTCAGCAGCTCCTCCTGCCGCTTGCGCTTGACGCTGGCGAGAACGGAACGCCGGAGGGAACGCTCCAGCTGCTCCTTGCGCTTCTCGAGGGTGGGCAGGTTCTGAGGGGTATCGGCGCTGCACGGTGCGGGGAGGGCCGCGTCCGGCGGCGTCTGACCGGCTGCAACGCCCGCCGCCGCGACGAGAACGACAGCAAGAGTGAGGAACCGCTTGAGCACGCGCTTGCTCCGAGACAAAAGGATTGCAATGCAACACGTGAAGCTAATCGTGCAGCCGAAGTTGCGTCAATGTCATGGCGGTAGGGGGAATGGCCGCAGGGGCAACGACGCACGCCCGGACCGAGACCGGTTTACCTCGGGCCGAGGCCGGCTTACATCGTCTGGAACGAGGCCGGCTTCCTATTGGCGGCGAAGCCTTCTGCCCCTTGGAGTCGTTTCACTATGGCCGTCTCGAGGAATGCGCTTTTTGTGCCGATTGTCATAGTTCTGTTGGCATGCCCCCGCGCCTCCGCGGACGAGCCGAAAGCAAAGGCAGCCGCGCCTGCCCCGGCAACGACGAGCTGGGTCCTGGAACGCGGGCGTGACATTCCTGCCCGCCTGCAACGCAGGCCGCAGCTCAACCTGGAAGGGCCGAAGCTCTCCGGCTCCACCGGGTGCAACGCGTTCACGGCCGCGCTGGTCGACAAGGCCAAAAAGGACGAGAAGGCCGACAAGCGCATCGCCATCGAGCAGGTCGCGCTCACGCGCAAGCTGTGCGCGCCGGCGCAGGACCGGGTCGAGCTGGCCTTCGTGCGCGCCCTCGAGGAGACCCGCTACCTGGAGCACAAGGGCGCGCGGCTCACCTTCCTGTCCGACAAGCGCCAGACGCTGCTCGTCTGGACGTCCGGGAAGTCTGGCGCCGTTCGCCCAGCGACGCGCCGCCGGCTCGGCGCACGTGCCCGCCGTCACCGCGGCTACGTGCGCGTGCGTCCTTTTTGGCGCCGCACGCCTGTGGCCTGGAGGGAATGCTGGGGCTGGCAGCCGGATGCTCCGGGCCCGAGGGCGCCTCGGCGGGGATACTGACGGCTGATCTTTGCCTGATTGAAGGGAGAAACGGGAGGCGGGAGACCGATCATGAAGCTGCGCGGCTTTGCTTTGCTCACCTTGACGGTGGTGTGGTCCACGCCGGTGTCGGCGCCGGCCTGGGCCCAGGAGAAGCACCCCTGCGACAACGCGCAACGGATCGTTGGCGGCGATGACGCCGACATCAAGGACCACCCCTGGCAGGTGGCGCTCCTCATCGACGGCGGGCTCTGCGGGGGTGTCATCATCCACAACCGGTGGGTGCTCACCGCCGCGCACTGCTTCGACTCCGACGATCCGAAGGGCGTCATGATCAAGTCGGGCGCCACCAACTACCGGGTCGGCGGAGCCTGGCTGCCGGTGGAGCGCGTGGTGCGTCACAAGTTCGACTCCAAGACCAAGGAGAACGACCTGGCGCTCGTGAAGCTCAAGGCCCGGCCGGCCGGGCGGTCGATCCCGTTCATCAAGGACGGGCAGCAGCTTGCCCAGTGCCAGCCGCTCGAGGTCACGGGCTGGGGCCGCACCAAGGCCGGCCAGCGGGGCACCTCGCAGAAGCTGCAGAAGGCGACGGTGCCTTACATCGACAGGGGCACGTGCAACGAGCCCAAGTCCTACAACGGCGCCATTCCTCCCAGCATGATGTGCGCCGGCTATCACGAGAAGGATGCCTGCCAGGGCGACAGCGGCGGCCCTCTTGTGCTCAGGAGCGAGACGGAGGGCGATGTGCTCGTCGGCATCGTCTCCTGGGGCGAGAGCTGCGGACAGCAGTTCAAGTACGGCGTCTACACTCGCGTCGACGCCCACCGCGCCTGGGTCCTCGGCGTGATCGCGTCGGACCCGAAATAAGGCTCGCACAGGGCGGGCCCGGCTCCTCGCCTCGGTGAAGGTAGAATGGCCAGCAGCGAAACGCTGCCGCGGGACCTGCCGATCGACGGGCTGTCGCACAGCGTCGAGGTCGTCGTTGCGGTGAACGGCTCGGATCCCACGGGACCACAGGGTGCGGCGAGCCGAGCGCCCTGCAGCCTGTCCCTCAGGGGATCAGCTGGAGCCGCAGGGCCTCCGCCACGGCGTGCAGGCGATCCTTGGCGCCGAGCTTGGTCTGCGCCTTCTTGATGTGACTGCGCACCGTCTCCTCGCCCAGCCCAAGGAGCTGCGCGATCCTCCGGGTCCGGTGCCCGTTCGAGGCCAGCCGCAGCACCGAGAGCTCGCGCGGTGTCAGAGACACCTGCCTGCCGATCCGCTTGGGGTCGGGCTCCACGACCTGCTCCAGGCGGATCGCAGCGAAGCTCGCCGCCATGAAGAGCAGGGCGCGCAGCTGCGGAGAGATCGCGTTGCTGAGGACCCTGCGCGACCAGTACACCACCACCCATCGCGACCCGATCGGACAGGCGAAACCGTCGCGCATGCCGTATTTCAGCGCGAGCTCGTAGGCCCAGCGATCGATGCCGATCGGGGCGAACATGCGCAGGCACTCGGTCCAGGTGAAGGGCGCCAGGGAGCTCCGTGCCAGCGCGATCATCGCAGAATCCGCCCTCTGGCTCAGTGCATGGTACTCGTCCCACCAGCCGTCGGGAACGGACTTGTGGATGAAGACGTTCTTGCCGATCCTCAGCGCATCCCGCTCGTGCAGGTTGATCCCGTACCGTCTTGCACCCAGCACCATCAGCGAGGTGTCCTTGGCGATGGCCTGATCGAGCGCATCGAGGACGCTCGCGGGCGTGCCGTAGCGGCCGACGTCCGCCGTGTAGTCGAGCAGGCTGCTGCGCAACATGTCCTCGAGCCTGGACGACGACGGGTCGTGCGCCGGGAGGGTAATCGTTTGCAATTGCTTGTGCATCCCTCTCCTCCCGCGTGGAGATCCGCGGCACGCGCCGTGCGGATTGCGGGCCCGCTGTCGGAGCCGCATCGCTTGTTTTCCGGCACTCCCTACCGAGGTGCAGCCGGTTTGGCGGGTAGGGTGTGGCGCGAGGCGGGCGCGGGCTATCCGGGTTTCTACTCAGTTTCTATCTGGGCAAACCCGGGGGGAGACTCGACTGCCGAACGGCGCAGGCTCTGCGGCGCGGGCATTCGCGCCCCAGACCCGGAAGCTCGCAGATCGCCGCTGGGCGCTTTCAGTTGAACCAGAAGGCGTAGGAGAAGATCTGGCCGCGAAACACGCGCTGCGCGTTGTTCCAGGCCCGCCCTTCCAGGAGAGGCCCGTCCTCCAGATAGGGCAGCACGCCGTGGCCGGTGATCCACAGGATGAGATCGAACGGCCGCGGCTCGGTGAAGACACGCTTGACGTTGATGCCGCGCTTGAACCTCGGGTGGGACGCCAGCAGGCGGCCGTCGAGCACGGCCTCGAGCTCGTCGAGCGCGGCGAGCCAGCTCGTAATCATGTCCTCGGTGACGGGGAGGTCGAGCACGCCCTTCTGATTGGGGCCGGGCAGCCATTCGTTGTCGTTGTCGGTCTCGGCGCGCACGGCGTCCCAGGTCTTGCGGTTGAGCGCGATCACGCTCTTCAGCCGGCCATGGATGCTCGCCATCCGCTGGGGCTCCACCACGTCCCAATGCAACAGGTGGATGAACGCAATGAAGTCGAAGATCGGATCCAGGTCGACGCGGGGAAACTGCCCCGGCCGCTCGGGCTCGGGCTCTTTCAGCAGGCGGCTGAACTGCAGCCCGGCGCGAGGAAAGAGGAGGTGGAACGTCGCATCGAACGTGGCGCGGAAATCGTGCGCCAGCAGAAATTCGGCGGAGGTGGCCATCAGGTTGGCGTAGCCGCGCAGCCAATAGACGTCGGCCAGATCGAAGCCCACCGGAAAACTCTCGGCGCCCGCGGGCGCGCCGCCGCGACGGCGGGCCGCCCAGGCGAGGCTCGTGACCATCGAGGAGAGCTTCTCGCTCTCGCCGGCGACACCGTTGCCGTCGAGGTCGAGGCGGATGCGGGCGATGTCCACGGTGAGCTTCACCGGCCTGTCGCCGACGCGGGCGAGTTCGGTCTCGGCGGCATCGAGGTCCTGTACGAGCTTGGCGAGGATGACGCGCAAGGCCTCGTAGGAGAGGGGCTCGGGGCTGGGATTGAACGGGAGCGGCAGGGTGAACAGCGGGGGCCCGAGCGTGGGATCGCGCGGGGCCTGCATGCCATGCCGATAGAGGCTCCGGCCGAAGCGCTCCACGGCCCGTACCAGCATCACTCCGCCGAGCGCGAATTGCGCCTCGGCGTCGGAGGGCGTGCCGGTGACGAGGTCTCGCAGGGCCTTCTCGCCCGCCTCCAGCGTGCCACCGTACAGGTGCTCCTCGATGAGGGCCTGTGCGCGCGAGGCCTGCTGGGCCTCGAGCCTGCCCGGCAGCACGCCCGCCACGAAAATTGCCGCAAGAAATAGGCCGCTCGCTCTAATACGGCGCATAGGAAAAGCTCCGCTGGATCTCTTCGAGTGGGATCATGATTGGCCTACAACTGTGTCAGCATCGGGCCTCGGTCGTGTCGGGATCGGGCTCACCTGGCCGCGACGCCGGCCCGTGCAACGCGCTGACCGTCGCGTCCAAGCCTTCCTTTGGCCTCAACTTGCCTGCAATTTTGCCGTGTGCGCGTCGCGGAGGAGAGGCTGACAGATGACCAGACTGCTGGTCCTGGTGCTGTGCTTGGCATCGGCGGCGGGCATCGCTGGCTATACCTACTTCTCCGGTGAGCGGATCGACCCGGCAGCGGTCTACGTGGTGCCGCCGCGTCCGCCCGAGGCCAAGTCCAAGACGCCTCCGGTCACCACCGCCAACATCGACCCGAACGACCGCGTCGCCCTGGCGCGCGCGTTGCAGCGCGAGCTGAAACGGGTCGGCTGCTACAGCGGCGAGATCACCGGCGTGTGGACCACGTCGACGCGCATGGCGATGCGGGCTTTCACCGAGCGGGTCAATGCGGCCCTGCCCATCGACAAGCCCGATCCGGTGCTGTTGAGCCTCGTGCAAGGCCACCAGCAGGGCGACGTGTGCACGCCAGCGCCGGGGCCGGCGGGGCCCACCAAGGATGCCAAGACGCAGGCGACCGACGATGCTGCCCCCGGCGCGGCAAAGGACGCGGCGAAGGACAAGACCGACCCTGCGGGAGCCGCCGCGGCGTCTGCGGCAGCCCTTGCGCTGACGGCCCCGGCTGCGAAGGCCGTCCCGAAGGCGAAGTCGGATGCGGCGGAAGAGGTGCGCCCGGCGGCCGTCAAGCCGGCCCCGCGGGAGGAGGGTGCGCGCGACAAGGACGCGCGCGACAGGGGCAAGAAGGAGAAGAGCGACGTCGATGCGCCCAAGGGCGGGCCGGTGCCGGCGGAAGGCATGCGCGGGAAGCGCCAGCGCCGCTCCGACCAAGCCTCGAGCTCGCGCCCGCCCAAGGTTGTGCGCGACGTCCTCAAGGCCCTGGGCTTCTGAGCAGCCCGCCCCGGCCGGACCTTGCAAACGCGAGCCGAGCAGACGCCGTGCTGTCGTTTTGCCGCTAGTACTTCGGCCAGAAGAGCGACAGCACCACCACCACGGCGAGCGCGATCAGTGCCAGCGGGCCCGAGATGATCTCGGAGACGAACACGTGGTAGCTGAGCCCGATCAGGGCGAAGATCGCCCCCAGCAGCATGATATTGAAGAGCCAAGTTGAGAAGGGGTTGAGCATTGCATCCTCCCTGCATTCCCCGCCACGAGGGCGAGCTTAGCAATTGCCGGGACGTGTCCGGGAGGAGGCCGTCTAGCAGGTGCGAAGGCCGATCTTCTGCACTGCGTGAATCAATGCGCGCAGCTAGCCCGGGCCTGGGTTGACGCGGGCGTTGGCGCTCGCGACGAGCGCGGAGAGGGCCTCGTCGACCTGGCGGGCGTCCGTCAGCACGAGCATGTGCGTGATGGCGGGGCCGGCGCCGCGCAGCTTGGCCTCCTGGAGCCGGGCGTCGAAGGCGCGGTCGCCGAGGTCGAGGCCGAGGCGCACCTCGGTGGCATGCAGGGTGATGGCGGCGAACTCGCGCGGCGCGCCGACGGAAACGTGCCGGGCCTGCGGGGAGAAGACGGCGCCGGGCACCGCCTTGCGGATCTGGGCCTCCAGCAGGTGATAGAGCGGGCGGTAGCCCTTGGCCGCCGCCAGCAGCTTGTCGAGCGCCGCGGCCGCATCCGCCGCCCCCGGCTCACCCTTCGCATCCGGCGCCGGTGCCTCCCGCGGGGCCTTCGGGACGAGCTCGAGCGCCGGCGCCCGGCGCGGCTCAGCCGGGGGCGCTTCCGCGCGCCCGATGCCGGCGCCGGCCTCGGCCCGGGCCGGAGGAGCGCCGGTGTGGATCGGCTTGCCGCCGCTGCGGTGGATGCGCTCGAGCCACGCGGCGCGCGCGAAGGGCAGGCCCTGGGTCCTCAGCCAGTCGATGATCTCGTTCTTGTCGCTCGAAGCGCGGAAGCCCTGGGCGGCGATGGCCGCCATCCATTCGGTGAGATCGCGCCCGGTGCGGGCCTTCAGGCCCTCCAGGAACTCGCGCTCCTCTCGGTGTTCATCTGGGCGATCGTCCTTTGCCATGGTCCCCCCGCCTCAAAACCAGGCTCGCGTCCGCTCCTTGTAGTCGAGGTACGCCTGCCCGAAGCGTTCCTCCAGATGCCGCTCCTCGGGCTCGATGGCAAGCTTGTAGACGGCGAGCGCGAACACAGGCGCCAGGATTGCCAGCCAGATGTTGAGGGTGACCTGGGCAAGGCCGAGCAGGATCAGCACCTCGCCCAGGTAGACGGGATGGCGCCGGTAGCGGAACGGACCTCCGATGACGAGCCGGTCGGCGCCCTTGTTCGGCATCACCGTGGTGCCGGCGCGGGCGAGCGTCGCCAGACCCCAGGCCATGAGCGCGATGCCGGCGACGCCCAGGCCGTAGCCGACGACGCGGGCGGGCAGATCGTCGAGGCCCGGCCAGCGCAGGGGGTAGAGCCGGCCGGCGAGCCAGCCGAGCACCAGCGCCGCGACGAACAGCACCGGAGGCCACGGGATGGCGGATGGGCGCGATGTCGTCTGCGTGTTCATGCCTTGCCTCGGAGCCTGCCACCTGCATCTCGGAGCCCGACCCTGACGGACCTGTCCTGCGCCGGTGGCTCGACATGATACACTGCCGGCCAGGAACGCCAGGAGGCAGCGGCCCATGATCCCCAACGAGTTTCCGACGCTCGATTTCGGCCTCGGCGACGTTGCCGACCAGCTGCGCGCCAGCGTGCGCGCCTTCACGGCTGACGAGATCGCGCCGATCGCGGCCGAGATCGACAAGACCAACGAGTTCCCGCGCCAGCTCTGGCCCAAGCTCGGCGCGCTCGGCCTGCACGGGATCACGGTGGAGGAGGAGTACGGCGGCTCCGGTCTCGGGTACCTCGAGCATTGCATCGCCGTGGAGGAGGTCAGCCGCGGCTCGGCGTCGGTGGGGCTCTCCTACGGCGCGCACTCCAACCTGTGCGTCAACCAGATCCGCCGCAACGGCACCGACGCGCAGAAGCGCAGGTATCTGCCGAAGCTGATCTCGGGTGAGCACGTGGGCGCGCTCGCCATGTCGGAGCCCGATGCCGGGTCGGACGTGGTGTCGATGCGGCTGAGGGCCGACCGGAAGGGCGACCGCTACGTCCTCAACGGCACCAAGTTCTGGATCACCAACGGTCCGTGTGCCGACGTGCTCGTGGTCTATGCCAAGACCGATCCGGCCGCCGGCCAGCGCGGCATCACCGCGTTCCTGATCGAGAATGGCTTTGCGGGGTTCTCCACCGCGCAGAAGCTCGACAAGCTCGGCATGCGCGGCTCCGACACCGGCGAGCTGATCTTTGCGGACTGCGAGGTGCCCGAGGCGAACGTGCTGGGCGAGCCGGGCCGGGGTGTCACCGTGCTGATGAGCGGGCTCGACTACGAGCGCGCGGTGCTGGCGGCGGGGCCGCTCGGCATCATGCAGGCGGCCATGGACGTGGTGATCCCCTACGTGCATCAACGCAAGCAGTTCGGGCAGGCGATCGGCGAGTTCCAGCTGGTGCAGGGCAAGCTTGCCGACATGTACACCACCATGAACGCCTGCAGGGCCTACGTGTACGCGGTGGCCAGGGCCTGCGACCGCGGCGAGACCGCGCGCAAGGACGCCGCCGGTGCGATTCTCTATGCCGCCGAGAAGGCGACGCAGATCGCGCTCGACGCCGTGCAGCTGTTGGGGGGCAACGGCTACATCAACGACTACCCGACCGGGCGCCTCCTGCGCGACGCCAAGCTCTACGAGATCGGCGCCGGCACCAGCGAGATCCGCCGCTGGCTGATCGGCCGCGAGCTGTTCGCGGAGACGGCGTGAGGAAGGGCGGTCGTCGGCGAGGGGTGACGTATCCCGGCTTCCAACATACCAGATACCCCAATGAACATACTAATTTGACAATATAGTGTAGACATGCCATGTGCGGGCGTGAATGGTTATTGTCGGGAGACGCGCCATGCTCGACCTTGCACGCATGAAGGAGCTGACCAGGGGGCTGACGACGAAATCTGACAAGATCCGCGTTCTGAGCGCGAACGGCTACAGCCGCGGTGACATCGCGCGGTTCCTGGGCATCCGCTATCAGCATGTC
>Ga0209382_10009215_pt1 | contig 12374 bp, 10 predicted proteins | sample SoiMetdeltSBSDD5_FD_187599 | JGI IMG/M metagenome (GOLD analysis project Ga0209382, IMG submission 187599) | Bulk soil microbial communities from a Populus tree surrounding site in Tennessee, USA - Soil MetaG P. deltoides SBSDD5 (SPAdes) (version 2) | ecosystem: Environmental > Terrestrial >... | reverse complement strand
GTAGTAGGACTCGTTGAAGCCGGGCTTGCGGCGCTTGAGCGCCTGCTTGACCATCGAGCCCCAGACCTTTTCGCCCTCGCCGCGTTCGGCGATCAGCGCATTCAGCGTCTCGAGCAGCAGGTCGAACACCTCCTGCTTCTTGTCCTGCTTGTCCTCGCCCACGGGCGCGGCCTCGCGGCGCTTCTTCGCCGCGCGCCGCTTCTGCTCGTCCTGCCGCACCAGGTCGTCGTAGTAGATGAACTCGTCGCAATTGGCGATGAGCAGATCGGAGCTCGAGTTCTTCACGCCGACGCCGATCACGGTCTTGTCGTTCTCGCGCAGCTTGGACACCAGCGGCGAGAAGTCGGAGTCGCCGCTGACGATGACGAAGGTGTCGACGTGCGCCTTGGTGTAGCAGAGGTCGAGCGCGTCGACCACCATGCGGATGTCGGCCGAATTCTTGCCCGACTGGCGCACGTGCGGGATCTCGATCAGCTCGAACGCGGCGGCGTGCATGGTGGTCTTGAACTCCTTGTAGCGCTCCCAGTCGCAGTAGGCCTTCTTCACCACGATCGAGCCTTTGAGCAGCAGCCGCTCGAGCACCTTCTCCATGTCGAACTGCGCGTACTTCGCCTCGCGCACGCCGAGCGCGACGTTCTCGAAGTCGCAGAAGACGGCGAGGCTACGGGAGTCCTGGTTGGCCGGCATGCGGCGCCTCCGCTGGCTGCTTCCGGCGCTGCATCCACGCCTGCAGTCGTTCGAAGTAGAGGTAGATCACGGGCGTGATGTAGAGGGTGAGAAGCTGCGACAGCAGCAGGCCGCCTACCACCGCCAGGCCGAGCGGCATGCGCGCGCCGCCGCCGGCGCCGAAGCCGATGGCGATCGGCAGGCTGCCCATCAGCGCGGCCATGGTCGTCATCATGATCGGGCGGAAGCGCACGATGCCCGCCTGGTGGATCGCCTGCTCGGCCGGCATGCCGTCCCTGCGCTGCGCCTCGATGGCGAAGTCGATCATCATGATGGCGTTCTTCTTCACGATGCCGACCAGCATGATGATGCCGACGAAGGCGTACATGTTGAGCTCGACGCCGAACGCCATCAGCGTGAGGAGCGCGCCGAGGCCCGCGGTGGGCAGGCCCGACAGGATGGTGAGCGGGTGGATGAAGCTCTCGTACAGGATGCCGAGCACGAGGTAGATCACCACGATCGACAGCAGGATCAGGATGCCCATGCCCTGCAGCGAGCTCTGGTAGGCCTGCGCCGTGCCGGAGAAGGTGCCCGATAGCGTCGCCGGCACCTGCAGCTCGCGCATGCCGGCCTGCACCTCGGCGATCGCCTGCGACAGCGCGACGCCGGGCCGCAGGTCGAAGGAGAAGGTGACCGAGGTGAGCTGGCCGTGGTGCGTGACCTGCAGCGGGCCGACGCCGAAGGCGAGCTTGGCCACGGCGCTGAGCGGCACCAGCGCGCCGGTGGAAGAGCGCACGTACAGCATCGGCATCACCGACGGGTCGGTCTGGTAGCGCGACGCGAGCTCGAGGATCACCCAGTACTGGTTGGTCGAGGTATAGATGGTCGACACCTGGCGCGAGCCGTAGGCGTTGTTGAGCGCCATCTCGATCTGCTGCGCGGACACGCCGAGCGCGGAGGCCTTTTCGCGCTCGATCTCCACGGTGACCTCGGGCCGCGTGATCTGCAGGTCGCTCGTCACGTCGATCAGCCCGGGCAGCGCGCGCAGCTTCTGCTCGATCAGCGGCGCCCACAGGTAGAGCTCGTCGGCCGAGGCGCCGCGCATCACGTACTGGTAGGGGCTCTTGGTCAGGCTGCCGCCGATGCGGATGGCGGGCACGTTCTGCAGGAACACCTTGGCGCCGAGGATGTTGGCGAGCTTGGGCCGCAGCTCGCGCACCACCTGGTCGGCGGGCTTGCGCTCGCGGAACGGCTTGAGCGTGATGGTGATGCGCCCGACGTTGAGCGAGGGGGAGAAGCCGGTGGCGCCGACGAAGGACATGGCAGCTTCCACGTTCGGGTCGCTGCTGATGATTTGCGCCACCTGCGCCTGCAGCGCCGACATCGCCTCGAAGGAGATGTCCTGCGGCCCTTCGACGAAGCAGAACAGCTGCCCCGAATCCTCGCTCGGCAGGAAGCCCTTCGGCGCGCGCGCGAACAGCGCGCCGGTGGCGAGGCAAACGGCGAGGAAGGCGGCCATCACGATGCGCTGGTGGCGCAGCGTCCAGCCGAGCGAGACGTCGTAGGCGTGCCTGAGGCCGTCAAAGCCGCGCTCGAACAGCATGTAGAGCCGGCCATGGCGCTCGTCGACGCGGTGCGGCTTGAGGATGCGGCTGCACATCATCGGCGTGAGCGTGAGCGAGACGAAGCCCGAGAGCAGCACCGCGGCGATGATGGTGACGGCGAACTCGTTGAGCAGCCGCCCGAGGATGCCGCCCATGAACAGCACCGGGATGAACACCGCGGCGAGCGAGATGGTCATGGAGATGATGGTGAACACGATTTCCTTCGAGCCGTCGAGCGTCGCCTGCATCACGCTCTTGCCCTGCTCGATGTGGCGCGTGATGTTCTCCAGCATGACGATGGCGTCGTCGACGACGAAGCCGACGCACAGCGTCAGCGCCATGAGTGAGATGTTGTCGAGGCTGTAATTGAACAGGAACATCACGGCGAAGGTGCCGATGATCGACATCGGCAGCGCGACCGACGGGATGATGGTCGCGGGGATGTTGCGCAGGAAAAGGAAGATGACGAGCACCACCAGCATCAGCGCGAGGTAGAGCGTGAACCTCACCTCGTTGACCGAGGCGCGGATGGTCACCGAGCGGTCGTACAGCGTTTCGATCGAGATCGACGGCGGCACTTCGGCGCGGAAGGTGGGGATCAGGTCCTTGATGCGGTCGACCACCTCGATGGTGTTGGTGCCGGGCTGGCGTTGGATGGCGAGCACGATGCCGCGCTTGCCCTTGAACCAGGCCGCCAGCTTGTCATTCTGCACGCCGTCGACCACGCGGCCGAGTTCCTGCAGGCGGATGGGCGAGCCATTGCGGTAGGTGACGATCACCGGCCGGAACGCCGCCGCGTTCTGCAGCTGGCCTGTCGCCTGCACGGCGAAGATGCGCTCCTTGCCGTAGAGCGTGCCGGTAGGGATGTTGACGTTGGCGTTCGCCACCGCCTGCTCGACCTCGTTGATGCCCACGCCGCGCGCCGCCATCGCGTTGGGGTCGAGCTGCACGCGCACCGCGTATTTCTGCTGCCCGAACACCTGCACCTGCGCCACGCCGTTGATGGTCGAGATGCGCTGCGCAAGGTAGGTCTCGGCGTACTCGTTGACCGTCGACAGCGGCAGCGTCTCGGAGGTGAGCGCGAGGTAGTAGACGGGGAAGTCGCCCGGGTTCACCTTGCGGAACGAGGGCGGCGCCGGCATGGTCGCCGGCAGCTGGCGTGCCGCCGAGGCGATGGCGGAGTTCACGTCCTGCGCGGCCGCGTCGATGTCGCGGTCGAGCGAGAACTGGATGGTGATGCGCGTCACGCCCTGGCCGCTGATCGAGGTCATCTCGTCGATGCCGGCGATGGTGGAAAACTGCCGCTCGAGCACGGTGGCCACCGAGGAGGCCATCGTCTCCGGGCTCGCACCCGGCAGCTCGGCGGTCACCTGGATCGTGGGGAAGTCGACGTTGGGCAGCGTCGACACGGGCAGCAGGCGGTAGGCGGCGAGGCCGAAGATGAGGATGCCGGCCATCACCAGCACGGTCATCACCGGCCGGCGGATCCACAGCTCGCAGAAGTTCATGACGCCTCGGCCGCGGGCTTGGCGATCTGCACGCGCGTCTTCGGGCCGAGGCGCAGCTGGCCACGCGTCACCACGCGCTCGCCCTTGGCGAGGCCCTTGGCGACGATGGCCCGCTCGCCCTCGGTGCGCTGCACGCTGATGCGGCGCACCTGCACGGTCATGTCCTGGTCGACGATATAGACGTACTGGCCCTGGGGCCCGGTCTGCACCGCCTGCGCCGGGATGAGGAAGGCGTCGGCCTGCTCATACAGGCGCAAGCTGACGGTGACGAACTGGCCGGGCCAGAGCAAGGCGCCTTCGTTGTCGAACTGCGCCCGCAGGCGGATGGTCCCGGTGCTCGGGTCGACCGCGTTGTCGACGAAGATGAGCCGCCCCTCGGCCGCCGCCTGCTGCGGATCGGCCGGCACGACCTCGACCGCGAGCGGGCCAAGCGCCATGTAGCTGCGCACCTCGGGCAGGTTCTGCTCGGGCACGGCGAAGTTGACGTAGATCGGCCGCACCTGATTGATCACTACCAGCGCATTGGAGTCGTTGGCGCGAACCATGTTGCCGGCCTGCAGCAGCACGCGCCCGACATAGCCGTCGAGGGAGGAGCGGATGGTGCAATATTCGAGGTTGAGCCGCGCGTTCTCCAGCGCGGCGCGGCTGGCCCTGGCGACCGCCTCGGCGGTCTCAGCGTTGGTGCGGATCTGCGCGTAGGCCTCCTTCGAGACGAAGTTCTTGTCGAGCAGCTCCTTGTAGCGCTTCTCCTGCGAGCGCGCCTGGTCACGCGCCGCGGCGTCGCGCAGCGCGTTCGCTTCCGCCTGGCGCAGCGCCGCCTCATAGGGGCGCGGGTCGATGCGGAACAGCACCTCGTCCTTCTTCACCGGGTCGCCTTCGCGGAAGTTGACGTCGACGATCTGGCCGTCGACGCGGGCGCGGACCGCGACGGTGGCGAGCGCCTCGACGTTGCCGATCGCCTGCAGGCGCACCGGCACGGTCTGCTGCAGCACGAGCGCCACGGTGACCGGCACCGGCGGCGGGCCCTTGGCGGCGCCCTTGCCGCCCTCGCGCGCACGCCCGTCGGCGGCGAGGAAATACGCACCGACCCCCGCGGCGGCGAGCACAGCGGCGATGGCGCCAACGGAAAGGAGGCGGCGGCTGGACGAAGTCATAAACCGATGATTTTCAGCCCGGAATGCGCTCTAGCGCAAACAGTTGCTCGACCGACTCGCGACTGCGCACCAGATGGGCCTTGTCGCCCTGCACCAGCACCTCCGCCGCGCGCGGCCGCGAGTTGTAGTTGGAGCTCATCGCCATGGCGTAAGCCCCTGTCGACAGGATGGCGAGAAGATCGCCCTCGCGCGCGGCGAGGGTGCGCTCCTTGGCGAGAAAATCGCCGCTTTCGCACACCGGGCCCACGATGTCGTATACACCCGCCGCGGCCCCCGATTCCGCCTGGCGCACCGGCCACACGTCGTGCCAGGCGCCGTAGAGCGCCGGCCGCAGCAGGTCGTTGACCGCGGCATCGACGACGATGAAGTTGCGCGCCGCACCGGGCTTTACGTGCTCGACCCGCGTGAGGAGCACGCCGGCGTTGCCGACGATGGAGCGGCCGGGGTCGACGATCAGCGTCTCGCGCCGCCCGGCGAGCACGCCGAGCGCGCCGTCGAGGAAAGCCGCGATCGGTTGCGGCGTCTCGTCGCGGTAGCGGATGCCGAAGCCGCCGCCGAGGTCGATGTGACGCAGGCGGATGCCGGAGCGCTCGAGGCGGTCGGCCAGCGCGGCGATGCGTTGCGCGGCCTCGGCGAAAGGGGCAGCGTGGGTGAGCTGCGAGCCGATGTGGCAGCCGATGCCGACGATCTCGATCCCCGCCATCTGCGCCGCGCGCGCGTAGAGCGCCTCGGCCTCGGCGTAGGCGACGCCGAACTTGCTCTCGCGCAGGCCGGTGGAGATGTACGGATGGGTGCGCGGGTCGATGTCGGGGTTCACGCGCAGCGCGATCGGCGCGCGCTGCCCGCGGCGCCGCGCGATGGCGTCGACGCGCTCGAGCTCCGCCGCCGACTCGACGTTGAGGCAGGCGACGCCCTTTTCCAGCGCCAGCTCGATCTCCGCTGCGCTCTTGCCGACGCCGGAGAAAAGCGTCTTGCGCGCGTCGCCGCCCGCGGCGAGCACGCGCGCGAGCTCGCCGCCGGAGACGATGTCGAAGCCGGCGCCGAGGCGCGCGAGCAGCGCGAGCACGGCGAGATTCGAGTTCGCCTTGACCGAGTAGCAGACGAGCGCGGGGCGTCCTTGCAGCGCGGCGGCGAACTCGCGGTAGGCCCCCTCGATGGCGCCCGCCGAATAGACAAAGCAGGGCGTGCCGAAACGCCGCGCGAGTTCCTCGAGCGGTACCTGCTCGGCGCACAGCGCGCCACTGCGGTAAGTGAAGGCCACGGCGCTCCTACTTCGCTTCTTCTTCGCCGCGCGGGTAGGGAACCGGTTTGTAGCGTTCCTTCTCGGCCTTTTGCCCGGGCGGGGGATTGTCGCGCAGGTAAAGTGGACCCTTCTGCCCGCAGCCGGCCGCGAGCAGCGCGACCGCGACGCCGAGCACAAGGAAGCGCATAAAATCCGCATGTTAGCACTATGACCGAGGCCGAATTCGAGCAGCTGGCGGAGCAGACGCTGGGACGGGTCGAGGCTGCGCTCGAGACGGCGCAGGTGGATGCCGACGTCGAGATGAAGGAAGGCGGCATCCTCGAGCTCGAGTTCGCCGACGGCTCCAAGCTGATCGTCAACCGCCACCGCGCTGCGCGCGAGATCTGGGTCGCAGCGCGCTCGGGCGGCTTCCATTTCCGCTGGGACGGCGCGGCCTGGCGCGACACGCGCGACGGCGCCGAGCTCTTTGGCGCGCTCTCCAGGCTCATCTCGCAACAGGGGGGAAGCCCCGTCGTGCTCGCGCCCTAGCTGGGCGGTACCGGCGGCTCCGGTACGGGCGGCACGATCGGCGGCGGCGGCTGCAGCACTTCCTGCGGCGGCACTGCCTCCCGGTAGTAGAACTCCGGCATCAGGCGGCCCGTCTGGCCGGGCGGCGCGGGGTAGGTGGCGGTCGGCACCACGACCACATCGGCGGGCGTGTGGCGCGGCATCTCGGCGACGCCGGGCAGCACCTTCTCCATGTAGCCAATCCAGAGCGGCAGCGCCACCACGCTGCCCGTCTGATTCTTGCCGAGCGAGCGCGGCTGGTCGTAGCCCACCCAGGCGACGGCGATGTGAGAGGGCTGGTAGCCGGCAAACCAGGCGTCGACGAACTCGTTGGTGGTGCCGGTCTTGCCGGCGAGGTCGATGCGCCCCAGGCGGGCGATGCGCGCGGCGGTGCCGTAGCGGGTCACATCCTGCAGCATGTGATCCATGATGAAGGCGTTGCGCGGGTCGATGACGCGCAGCTCCTCTTCGCCGGCGCGCCGCGGTTGGGCGAGCGCGAGCGGGTTGCCGCGATCGTCGACGATCCTCTGGATGAAATACGGCTGCACCAGATAGCCGCCGTTGGCGAACACGGCGTAGGCGCGTGCCATGTGCCAGGCGGTGACCGAGCCGGCGCCGAGCGCCATGGTCAGGTAAGCGGGGTGCTTCTCGGCCTCGAAGCCGAAGCGGGTGACGTATTCCTGCGCGTACTTCGGGCCGATAGCGTCGAGCACGCGGATCGACACCATGTTCTTCGACTTCGCCAGCGCGCTGCGCAGGCGCATCGGCCCTTCGTAGCGGCCGTCGTAGTTCTTCGGCTCCCAGCGCTGGGTGCCGGTCTCCTCCGCCTCCAGCACCACCGGCTCGTCGGGCACGATGGTGGCGGCGGTGAAGCCCTTCTCCAGCGCCGCCGAGTAGATGAACGGCTTGAACGAAGAGCCGGGCTGGCGCCAGGCCTGCGTCGCGTGGTTGAACTTGTTGCGGCTGAAGTCGAAGCCGCCCACCAGCGCCCGTACGGCGCCGTCCTGGGTGTCGAGGGCGATCATCGCCGCTTCGACCTCGGGCAGCTGTGCGATCTGCCAGGCCTTGCCGTCGCGCTGCACGCGGATGATGGCACCGCGGCGGATGCGCTTCTGCGGCGCGGTCTTCGCCTCCGTCGCGCGCCCGGCGAAGCGCAGGCCCTCGCCGCTCAGCAGGACCTTCTCGCCATTGCGCAGCGCCACTTGCACCTGCTTCGCGTCCGCGGTGAGAACCACCGCGGCGAGGAGATCGTCGCTGTCGGCGTGGTCGGCGAGCACCTCGTCGTAGTCGTCGTCGGTCGCTTCCTGCGCGAGCTGCACGTACCCCTCGGGGCCGCGGTAGCCGTGGCGCCGGTCGTACTCCATGACCCCCTTGCGCAGCGCCTCGTAAGCGGCTTCCTGGTCCGCTTTGCGGATCGTGGTGTAGACGCGGAAGCCGCGCGAATACACCTCCTCCGGGTACTGCTCTGCGAGCGACTGGCGCACCATCTCGGCAATAAATTCGGCGTGTAGTGAGTATTCGCTCACTTCCCGTTTAGGCCTTATCGCAGCTTTCAGTGCGTCGTCATGCTCCTCCGCCGTGATGTACCCGAGCTCGGTCATGCGGCGCAGCACGTATTGCTGGCGCTGCTTGGCACGCTGCGGGTTGGCGATCGGGTTGTAGAGCGACGGCGCCTTGGGCAGGCCGGCGAGCATGGCGATCTCGGCGAGATTCAGCTGTCCGAGCGCCTTGGCGAAATAGGTGTGCGAGGCAGCGCCGAAGCCGTAGGCGCGCTGTCCGAGGTAGATCTGGTTGATGTACAGCTCGAGGATCTGCTGCTTGCTCAGGCTGTGCTCGATTTTGAAGGCGAGCAGCGCCTCGTAGAGCTTGCGCGTGAAGCTCTTTTCCGAGGAAAGGAAGAAGTTGCGCGCCACCTGCATGGTGATGGTGCTCGCGCCCTGGCGGCTGCGGCCGGCGGCGAGGTTGGCGTACGCCGCGCGCAGCACGCCGACATAGTCGATGCCGGGATGCTCGTAGAAGCGCTCGTCCTCGGCGGCGATGATGGCGTTCTTCAGCGCCTGCGGCACCTCGTCGATCGACACCACCGCGCGCCGCTCCTCGCCGAACTCGCCGATCAGCACCCCCTCGGCGGTGTAGATGCGCAGCGGAACCTTGGGCTGGTACTCGGTCAGCGCCTCAAGCGAAGGCAGGTTCGGGAAGGCGAGAACCACCACCAGCCCCAAGGCCAGAACCCCGACTGCGACTCCGCCAGCCAGGAGAGCCAGCGGAAATGCCAGAAAACGGAACCAGATCAAGGAGGTTGGACTAGTACGAGGCGTTGTTGCGGAGCGCGCTGGAACCGTAGCATCATACTCGGCTTCCCTCGGTGTGGAGTGTTTACTAGACACCCGGAGGGGTTGTTGCTAGGATTTAACGCGAATTCTACGTATCGCTGCTAAACTGCGATACATAAAGGGGAAATAAGTTCCCAAAAAGGGACCCACGACATGGCGTTTGATCTGTTCAAGCCGAAGGCGCCCCCGTTGTTCGGGCTGGACATCAGCTCGTCCTCGGTCAAGGTGCTCGAGATCGCGGAGGCCGGCAAGGACGCCTACCGCGTCGAGCGCTACGCCATCGAGCCGCTCGCGCGCGATGCCGTGGTCGACGGCAACATCAATAACCTCGAGGCGGCTGCCGATGCGGTGAAGCGCGCGCACAAGCGCCTCGGCACGCGCATCAAGCACGTCGCCATGTCGGTGCCCACCGGCGCCGTGATCACGAAGAAAATCATCGTCTCCGCCGCCCTGCGCGAAGAGGAGCTCGAGGTGCAGGTGGAAGGCGAAGCGAACCAGTACATTCCGTTCGCGCTCGAGGAAGTGAATCTCGATTTCCAGGTGGTCGGTCCCTCGCCCACCAGCCCGGACGAGCAGGAAGTGATGATCGCGGCGACGCGCAAGGAGCGCGTCGAAGACCGCGTCGCGGTGGCCAACCTCGCCGGCCTCAAGCCGCTGGTGATGGACGTCGAGTCGTTCGCCCAGCAGACCGCCCTGTCGCTCGTCGTGCGCAGCCTGCAGGGCGCGGCGAAGGACCTCAACGTGGCGGTGGTGGACATCGGCGCCAACGTCATGAACGTGAGCGTGCTGCGCAACGACCAGTCGATCTATTCGCGCGAGCAGGCGTTCGGCGGCAACCAGCTGACGCAGGAGATCGTCACCCGCTACGGCATGAGCCCGGAAGAGGCGGAGAACGCCAAGCGCTCGGGCGGGCTGCCCGACGACTTCGACGCCGAGGTGCTGCGTCCGTTCATGCAGAACCTGGCGACCGAAGTGCAACGCGCGCTGCAGTTCTTTTTCACCTCGACGCAATACCATGCCGTCGACCATATCTTGCTCGCCGGCGGCTCCGCGGTGATCCCGGGCCTCGACGAGGTCGTCAACGGCCAGACCCAGGTGGCGACCAGCGTGGCGAACCCGTTCGCCCACATGCAGACCTCCAGCCGCGTGCAATTGAAGCGCCTGATGATCGACGCGCCTTCGCTCATCGTCGCCTGCGGTCTCGCCATGCGCAGGTTCGACCCGGTATGACCGTTCGCGTCAACCTGCTGCCGCACCGTGCCGAACGCCGCACGCGCGCGCGCAAGCATTTCGCCATGCTCGGCGGGGGCACGTTCGCGCTCGGCGCGGTGATCGGCCTTGCCATGCACGTCTACGTCGCCAACAAGATCGAGGCGCAGGAAGAGCGCAACCGCTTCCTCAAAGGCGAGATCACCAAGCTGGACAAGGAGATCGCCGAGATCAACAGCCTGAAGGACCAGATCCAGGCGCTGCTCGCGCGCAAGAACATCATCGAAACCCTGCAGGCCGAGCGCGCGCAGACCGTGCACCTGCTCGACCAGCTCGTGCGCCAGACCCCCGAAGGGGTCTATCTGAAGAACGTGCAGCAGCGCGGGCTGCGCATCAACGTCATCGGCTACGCACAGTCGAACGCGCGCGTGTCGACGCTGATGCGCAACATCGAGGCTTCGCCGTGGCTGGAGAAGCCCGAACTGATCGAAGTCAAGGCCGCCAACGTCGACAAGCGGCGCGTGTCCGAATTCAACATGTTCCTTTCGCTCAAGCGTGCCGCGCAGCCCGAAGCGCCCAAGCCGGGCGCGGCGCCGAAAAAAGGCTAGGCCATGGCTCTGAAAATCGACGTCAATGCGCTGGTCGATGAATTCAAGCGCACCAACTGGAAGGACGCGGGCACCTGGCACGCCGCGCCTAAGATCGTCGTGCTGCTCGCCATCCTCGTGGGCGTGCCGACGATGGTCTATTTCGCCGATACCACCGTCCAGCTCGAGGAGCTGGAGACCGGGCGCCAGTCCGAGGCCAAGCTGAAGGAGCAGTACCTCACCAAGAAGAAGACCGCGGTCAACCTCGATCTGCACCGCCAGCAGCTGCGCGAGATCGACACCCAGTTCGGCGCCCTGCTGCGCCAGCTGCCGAATCGCTCGCAGATGGACGCGCTGCTCGTCGACATCAACCAGGCGGGGCTCGGGCGCGGGCTGCAATTCGACCTGTTCAAGCCCCATGCGGGCGAGATCACGCGCGAGTTCTACGCCGAGCGCCCGATTACCATCAAGGTCGTCGGCACCTATCACGACATGGGGGGCTTCGCCGGCGACGTCGGCCAGCTCTCGCGCATCGTCACGCTGAACGACGTCACCATCACCGCGGGCAAGGACGGCATCCTGACCATGGACGCCACTGCGCGCACGTTCCGCTATCTCGACGACGAGGAACTCGCCTCGCAGCGCAAGTCGGCGGCGGCGGCGAAGAAGCCTGGTAAACGATGAGCACGCGACTTTCCCCCATCCTTTCCGCGCTTGCCGCGGCCGCGCTGGTCGCGGCCTGCGGTGGCGAGCAGCACAGCGATCTCAAGGAGGAACTGGCGCAGGCGACCAAGGACTTCCGCGGGCGCGTCGATCCGCTGCCGCAGGTCAAGCCTTACGAGCCGGTGCCCTACCAGGGCGAGGGCACGGTCGACCCGTTCCGCCCGGAACGCATCGAAGTGGCGCAGGCCGGACGGCCTTCGCCCAACCAGGACAAGATTGCCGCGCACGACAAGCGCGTGAAGGAGCCGCTGGAGGCCTTCCCGCTCGACGCGCTGCAGATGCTGGGCACGATCACGCAGGGCAAGGAGGTCTACGCGCTGGTGAAGGCGGGGCCAAACCTGTACCGCGTGCGCCGCGGCATGTACCTCGGCCAGAACCTCGGCGTCATCACTTCGATCGACGACACGGCGATCAACCTGAGGGAGCTGGTGCAGGACAGCGGCGGCGAGTGGGTGGAGCGCGAAAGCGCCCTGCCATTGATGGAGGCGAAAAAATGAAAAACGCGATAACAATCCTGGTCAAGGTGGGGCTCGGGCTGCTGCTGTCTTGCGGCCTGGCGCTGGCGCAGAGCAACAGCATCGAGAAATTCGAGGTGCTCGAACAGGCCGGCAAGGTCCTGGTGCGCATCACCACCAAAGAGCCGCTGCGTGCCGTGCCGCCGAGCTTCGCCATCGCCACCCCGGCGCGCATCGCCTTCGACTTTCCCGACACGTTGAACGCGCTCGGCCGCACGACGCAGGACATCGCTCAGGGCGAGTTGCGCAGCATGAACGTGGTGCAGGGAGGCGACCGCACGCGCCT
>Ga0209382_10009211_pt1 | contig 12376 bp, 15 predicted proteins | sample SoiMetdeltSBSDD5_FD_187599 | JGI IMG/M metagenome (GOLD analysis project Ga0209382, IMG submission 187599) | Bulk soil microbial communities from a Populus tree surrounding site in Tennessee, USA - Soil MetaG P. deltoides SBSDD5 (SPAdes) (version 2) | ecosystem: Environmental > Terrestrial >... | reverse complement strand
CCGGAACGGAGACCTGGCGGGGGCGGTGCAGAGCGCCGTGTGGCTCGGCATCACCTACAAGGCCGACTTCGCCAACTTCGCCGCCGCCAACGGCTGGCTGGGGCGGGCCGAGCGGTTGCTGGGGGACACCGCGCCGGGCCCGTTGCACGGGTGGGTGCAGGTGGCGCGGGCCTACCGGATGGAGGACCTCGACGCCGCCGCCACGCTGACCGCGAAGGCGGCCGACCTGGCGCGGGCGGCCGGGGATGCCGACCTGGAGCTCACCGCACTCGCGCAGCTCGGGCTGATCCATGTCGGGCAGGGCCTCACCGCGGAGGGCTTCGCCCTCATCGACGAGGCGATGGCCGCGGCCCTGGCCGGCGAGCGATCGAGCCTCGACACCGTCGTCTACGCCTGCTGCGACATGCTCAACGCCTGCGAGCTGGCCAGTGACGCCGAGCGGGCGGCGCAGTGGTGCCGGGTGGCGGACGAGTTCGTCGACACCTACGGCTGCCCCTTCCTGTACGCGGAGTGCCGCATCCTCTACGGCAGCGTGCTGTCGGCCAAGGGTCGCTGGGACGACGCCGAGGAGGCGCTGCGGGCCGGTCTCCGCATCACCGACGGGACCTCCCCCGGCCTCCACACCCGGGCGCTGATCCGCCTGGCCGCGCTGCGGGTCCGGCAGGGCCGGCTCGAGGACGCGGGCCGGCTGCTCGACCGGGTGGCCGAGGGCGGCGAGGAGGAGGCCGAGGCCGCGGTGTCGATCGCCGCGCTCATGCTGGCCCGGGGCGACGCCGCCGGAGCCAGCCAGCGGCTGGTCCAGCAGCTGGCCGACCTCGCCGCGCACCGCTTCCACCTCGGCGCCGCGCTCGACCTGCTGGTGGACGCCCACCTGGCCCGCGGCGACCCCGAGGCGGCGCACGCGGCCGCCGCCCGGCTGGCCGCGCTCGCCGCCGCGGCCGACAGCCCGCGGCTCGAAGCGCTGGCCGCCGCGGCCCGGGGGCGGACCGGCGCGGCGCGGGGTGAGGCCGGAGCCACGGTGCAGCTCCAGGCGGCGCTGGCGGCGTGGACCCGGCAGGAGCTTCCGTTCGAGGCCGCCCGCACCCGCTACGACCTGGGGCGCGCGCTGGCTGCGAGCGAGCGCAACGCCGCCATCGACCATCTGCGCCGCTCGCTGGAGGGGTTCGAGGGCCTGGGTGCGACGCTCGAAGCCGACCGGGCCGCCGCCGCCCTCCGGTCCCTGGGCGTGCCCGCCCGCAGCGGGGCCAAGGGCGTGGGCCTGCTCACCGACCGGGAGCGCCAGGTGCTGGGTCTGCTGGGCGCCGGGCTGTCCAACCCCGAGATCGCCGAGCGCCTGCACGTGAGCCGCAAGACCGCCGCCCACCACGTCAGCCACATCCTCACCAAGCTCGGCCTGCGCAACCGGGCCGAGGCCGCGGCCTACGCGGCCACCGTCCCGCGGTAGGTCACCTGCCCGATGCTCGCCGGCCGGACCGGTCGCATGCTCGGGCCATGAGGGAATCCACCGAGACCTTCCAGATCCCGATCGAAGCGGCCGAGATGTACGAGGCTGCCTTCGTGCCCGCCTTCTTCGCCCAGTGGCCGGCCACCCTGTGCTCGGCCGCGGGCGTGGCGCCCGGCCGCCGGGTGCTCGACGTGGCCTGCGGGACCGGCATCGTGACCCGCACCGCTGCCGACCAGGGCGCCACGGTCACCGGCGTCGACCTCAACGAGGCCATGCTGACCGTGGCCCGGCGGGTCCGGCCCGAGCTCGACTGGCGGCAGGGCAATGCCCAGGCCCTGCCCTGCGACGACGACTCGTTCGACGTGGTGGTGAGCCAGATGGCGCTGATGTTCTTCCCCGACCCCGCCGCGGCCCTGGCCGAGATGGCCCGGGTGGTGGTGCCGGGCGGCACGGTGGCGGTGCTGGTGCCGGGTGCACTGGAGCACCAGCCGGCCTTCGCCCCGTTCGTCGCCATGGCCGCCCGCCATGCGGGGCCCGAGGCCGTCGACCTGCTGACCACCTACTTCCGCTGCGGAGACCTCGCGGCCCTGGCCGGCCTGCTGGCCGCGGCGGGGCCGACCGTGACGGTGCAGCGCACGGAGGACGGCACCTACCGGGCCCCCAGCGTCGACGCCTTCGTCACCACCGAGGTGGAGAGCACGCCGCTGGTCGAGCGCCTGAGCGCGGAGACGTACCAGGGCATCCGGGACGAGGCCAAGGCCGTGCTGGCGCCGTTCACCGCGGCGGACGGCAGCGTGGCCGCGCCCTTCGAGTCGAACCTGGTGGTGGCGGTAGCTTGACCGGATGAGCGACGCGCCCGTCCGGGTTCTGGTGGTGGCGGGCAGCCTCCGCCGGCCTTCGTTCACCCGGGCGGTGTGCGACGCCGCCGCCGACGCGCTGGCCGGCGCGGGTGCCGTGGTCGACCGGTGGGACGTGGCCGACCCGTTGCTCCCCCTGGCCGACCCGGTCTTCCACCGCGACCCGCGCCGCCATCCCGACCCGGACGTGCGGCGGCTCGTGGAGGCGGCCGACGCGGCCGACGCCTTCGTGGTGGGCACGCCCGTGTACCACGCGTCCTACTCGGGTGCGGTCAAGAACGTGCTCGACCACCTGGGGCTGGCCCAGACGGTGTACAAGCCGGCCTCGGTGGTGGGCCACGGCGGGCGGGTGCGCAGTCCCCAGGCGGTCGACGCGCTGCGCAGCGCGCTGAGGGGCCTGATGGCGGTGGTGCTGCCCACCCAGGTGGTGGCGGCGCTGGGCGACTACGACGACGAGGGCCGGGTGTCCGACCCCGACATCCTGAGCCGGCTCGACCGCCAGGCCCATGAGCTGGTGACGCTTACCGAGGCCATCCGGCCCGCCCGCCACCGGCTGCTGGCCCGCTACGCCTGATGGCCGGAGTCCACCCGGTGCTGGTGGTGGGGGCCGGCCCCGTGGGGCTGGCGGCGGCGCTGGCCTTACGGGCGCGCGACCTGCCGGTGGTGGTGCTGGAGGCCGCCCCGGAAGGGCGCCACCGGCCGGGGAGCCGGGCCATCTTCCTGCACCGTGAGTCGCTGGAGCACCTGGAGGCCATGCGCCCCGGGCTGGGGTGGGACGTGGCCCGGCGGGGGCTCGTGTGGACCACCAAGCGCACCTACTGGCGGGAGCACCTGGTGTACGAGCGCACCTATCCCCCGCCGTCGCCGGCCCGCCTCCCGCACTCGACCAACCTGTCGCAGGTCGACATCGAGGCCATCGTGTTCGATGCGGCCAAGGCTGCCGGCGTCGAGTTCGCCTGGGAGCAGGAGGTCGCCGCGGTCACCTCTTCCCCGCACGGAGTGGTGCTGAGCACCACGCAGGGCCAGGAGTGGCGGGCGCAGTACCTGGTGGGCGCGGACGGCTCTCGCTCGGCGGTGCGCGACGGCATCGGCGCGGCGCTGGAAGGCCCCCGCGTGGCCAACTCGTTCGTGATCGTGGACGTGGCCGACGACCCCGACCATCCGCTGGTCCCCGAGCGCGTCTACCACTACGAGCACCCCGCGGTCGGCGGCCGCAACGTGCTGCTGGTGCCGTTCGCGGGCGGCGTCCGGGCCGACCTCCAGCTGGGGCCCGAAGACGATCCCGACCGCTTCGACGACCCCGAAGAGGTCAAGGCCTGGATCGCCCGAGTGCTGCCCGAGCGCTACGCCGACCGGGTGACCTGGGTGTCGACCTACCGGTTCCACCAGGCGGTGGCGGACGCCTTCACCGACGCCCACCGCCGGGTGCTGCTGACCGGCGAAGCCGCCCACCTGTTCGCCCCCTTCGGCGCCCGGGGCCTCAACTCGGGTATCCCCGACGCCCTGGTCGCCGCGGCCGCCATCCGCCGGGCCCTCGAGGACCCCACCGCGGCCTCCGCCGCGATGACCGACGCGGCCTCGACCCGCCGCGAGGCGGCGCTCTACAACCGCAACGCCTCCAATCTGGCCCTGCGCCACATGCAAGCCGACGGCTGGACCGTCCGGCTCCGCCGCCGCCTCCACGCCGCGGTCGCCCGCCGGGGCCTCCGCAGCGGCGCCTGGCTCGACTCCTCCCCCTTCGGCCCCCGCGCCGCCGAGCACCGCACGGAGACCGGGTCGTACTAGGCCGGCGGCCGAGGAGTCAGCTGGCTCGGCGCGCGTAGCGCCAGCGGTCGAAGCGGCGGCGGGCCCGTTCCTCCAGCGCCATGCCGCCCTGCGCTTTGTGGATGAAGAAGCGCATCCCGTCGCGGCGCTGGATCGGTGACCGGGCCAGCCGGAGCGGGTCGGTGGTGCCGTACGGATTGGGCCGGTTGCCGCCCAGCGCGGCCGAGCGAAAGCGCTCGCGCACCAGCGGTTCGACGTCCGGCGCGGCGAGCAGCGCCTTGGGGTAGGCGAAGTGCTCGGCGGTCACGCCCAGCCGCTCGCCGATCAGGTCGCGGGAGCGGTCGAGCTCGGCCGCCGCCACAGCCGCGTCGACCCGGTCCAGGAGGGCGTGGCCGTGTGTGTGCGATCCGATGGTGATCAGGCCCGTATCCACCGCCTCGCCGGCTGCGGCCCACGACAGCGGGCGGCCTCCGCCGGGAAACGCACGGCCCCGGTCCACGTGGTCGGTCGCCAGGTAGAACACGGCGGGGATGCGGTGGCGGGCGAGGATGGGCAGCGCCACGTCGACCAAGTCGTCCGTGCCGTCGTCGAAGGTGACGACGACGGGGTCGAAGGGCGGACGCTCGTCGGCCGGCTCGGCGAGCACGTCCAACCCCTCGTCGAGGGTGACGGCGCGGCCCCGGTCGGCCAGCCAGGCCATCTGCGTGTCGAACACCGACGCCGGCAAGTCGATCTCGTCGGCGGTGCTGCGCCCACCCACCCGGTGGTAGAGCAGCACGACAACGCCCGGCTGTGGCGGATGTAGCCGATCCGCCAGTACCGCCGCTTCCTTCATGGTCCGCCCCGCGACGGCGTGTGACACCACGGCGCCACATTAGTGAAGTCGATACCACCGACGCCCGTGGGCGCAGCGCACGTCGCTTGCGGGGCGGAGAACGGCGAGCGGTGGTACCGGAAGGTTCAGAACCTGGTGCTGCCGTTACGCCCGTTCCGGTCAGCTCCGCCGCCGGGAGTGACCGCCACCGTCGGTAGGCTCCCCGGCGATGTCCGACTTCAACGCCAGCATCATCGACGAGTTCCGTGCCAACGAGGGCAAGGTGGGCGGGCCGTTCGAGGGCTCGCCGATGCTGCTGCTCCACACCACCGGCCGGCGGAGCGGGACCGAGCGGGTGACGCCGCTCGTGTACTGGCCCGAGGGTGACCGGATGGTGATCTTCGCCTCCAAGGGCGGGGCCCCCACCCACCCCGACTGGTACCGCAACCTCATGGCGCAGGGCGATACCACGGTCGAGGTCGGCACCGAGACGGTCCCGGTGCGCGTCCGGGAGACCGAGGGCGACGAGCGCCAGGACCTGTTCGACCGCATCACCGCAGTCATCCCGGGGTTCGCCGACTACCAGGCCAAGACCACCCGGGTCATCCCGATCATCATGCTGGAGCGCCGGGACGGCTGAGCCCGCGACCATCGAGTCGCGCTGGGTCCTCCACGTCGACCTCGACGAGTTCCTCGCCGCGGTCGAGGTGGCCCGGCACCCCGAGCTGCGGGGCAAGCCCGTGGTGGTGGGCGGGGCGGGCGACCCGACGCAGCGGGCGGTGGTCGCCACCGCGTCGTACGAGGCCCGCCGCTTCGGCGTCCACTCGGGCATGCCGCTTCGCACCGCGGCCCGGCTGTGCCCCGACGCGGTGTTCCTGGCCTCCGACCCGCCGGCCTACGACGCGGTGTCCGAAGTGGTGATGGCCGCGCTGGCGACGCTGCCGGTGGTGGTCGAGGTCCTCGGCTGGGACGAGGCGTTCCTCGGCACGCCCTCGGACGATCCCGAGGCGCTGGCGGCCGAGGTCCAGCAGGTCGTCCGCGACGCCGCCGGGCTGGCCTGCTCGGTCGGCATCGGCGACAACCGGCTGCGAGCCAAGATCGCCACCGGGTTCGCCAAGCCCGCGGGCGTGTTCCGGCTCACCAAGCACAACTGGGTGGAGGTGATGGGCGACCGGCCCCCGGACGCCCTGTGGGGCGTCGGCTCCCGGACGGCCGCCAAGCTCGCGGCCATGGGCATCACCACGGTGGTCGGCCTGGCCCGCGCCGACCCCGAGGCCCTGGCCGCCCGCTTCGGTCCCACCATGGGCCCCTGGTACCGCATGCTGGCCTTCGGCGTGGGCGGCACCGAGGTGACCGCCGCCCCTTACGTCCGCAAGTCCCGCAGCCGCGAGGTCACGTTCCAGCGCAACCTGACCCGCCGCGCCGACCTCGACGCCGAGATCCGCACCCTGGCCCGCCGCGTGGCCGACGACGTGGCCGAGGAAGGCCGCCCCGCGGTCCGGGTCGCGGTCAAGGTCCGCTTCGCCCCCTTCTTCACCCACACCCGCAGCGTCCCCCTCCCCACCCCCACCAGCGACCCCGCCGTCATCGAGCGCGCCGCCCTCCAGGCCCTCGCCCGCTTCTCCCTCACCCGCCCGGTCCGCCTCCTCGGCGTCCGCGCCGACTTCCCCGCCCCCGACTGACCCGCTGCGATCAGTCGGCCGGGAGGTCGAGGACGACCTTGGCGACGCCGTCGGTGCGGGAGGCGAAGAGGGCGTAGGCGTCGGGGCCGGCTTCGAGGGGGAAGCGGTGGGTGACGATGGCGCCGGGGTCGAGGCGGCCCGAGGTGGTCAGGGGGATGAGGGCCGGCAGCTCGGCCTGGACCGAGCACAGGCCGATGGTGAACTCCAGGCACTTGAGCTGGGCCATGAGCATGTTGAAGGAATAGGTCGGGCTCTGGCTGACGCCGACCACCGAGACGCGGCCGCAGCGGCCGGCGAGGTCGGTGGCCAGGCCGATGGTGGCGTCGCCGCCCACGGCCTCGATGACCACATCGGCGCCCCGGCCGCCGGTGAGGGCGAGGACCTCGCTGCGGGGGTCGCCCTTCACCGGGACCGCGCCCAGGGTGGCGGCCAGCGCGCGGCGCGACTCGACGAGGTCCACGGCCAGCACCCGGGAGGCGCCCATGATCAGCGCCGACGCCGCGGCCATCAGGCCCACCGGGCCGAGGCCGACAACCGCCACCGTGTCGCCATGGGCGATGCGGCCCAGGCGAGCGCCGTACCAGCCGGTGGGGGCGTTGTCGGTGAGGACCAGCGCGGCATCGTCCGACATGCCCTCGGGGATCGCTATCAGGTTCATGTCGGCCGCGGGCACGGCGATGGCCTCGGCCTGGCAGCCGCCCAGCGCGTGGCCCACCCCGTAGACGCCTGCCTCGCCGAAGTTCTCGCACAGGAACACGACGCCGCGGCCGCACGGCGCGCAGCGTCCGCAGCCCACCGAGGCCGGCACCAGCACCCGGTCGCCAGGCGCGAAGCGGGTGACGGCCGAGCCCACCTCGACCACGTCGCCCACCGCCTCGTGGCCGATGGAGTAGCCCGTCCCGCCGCCGAAGCCGTGGCCCCCGTAGATGTGCAGGTCGCTGCCACAGATGCCGGCCGAGCGCACCCGCACCACGGCCCCGCGCTCGCTGGGAAGCGTGGGGTCCGGCACCGACTCGTAGCGGACGTCCTGGGGGCCGTGGTAGGTGAGCGCCTTCATTCGCCGGACGCTAGGGCAACCGCCGGATCAGGGCAGGTGCCCCACGCCGTAGTGGTCGGCCGCCACGCTGGGCGCGAGGTGGGAGAGCTGCCACGGCACCCGGTCACCGCAGATGTCACAGAGCGGAGCGGTCTCCCCACGGGTCAGGGCCTTGAGGCGCCCGTCACCCGCACAGCGTTGGTGATCGACCACCTCCCACGTGCCCACGGCGGGGGCGGGCTGAAGGGACATGACGCGGGTCCCGACGGCGGGCATCGGTGTGGCGGTGTGGTCTATGCGGTCGGTCACGTCGACAAGCGCTACCCAAGGCTGCGGACAGTAAACGTGCGCCACTTCACGTGACGCGCGCGACATCGGGCCGCGCCACTACCCTCCGTACAGTTGACCTTGACACGGAGAGAGTGCTCCCTGACACTGTCAGCTCCTCGCGAACGGGGTGGCGGGTGGTCACGGCGGACCCCGGCCCGCGGGCGTGGCGCGCCGCTCCGCGCCCCCCCGGACGACACCGGGGCGCCCGATCCATCGACCCCGGGCGCCCCGCGCCCGCCCGAGCGCCGGTGGCCCCGGCCCAGGGCTGGTCCGGCCCCGGATGGCCCGAGACCAGCCGGTCCCACCCCGGGTGCCGCGTGGCGGTCCCGGAGCGCGGCCGGCCCGCCGGATCGGGGAGCGACATTCGCGGCGCACCAGGCGCCGGCATCGGTCGGGCCCGGGCACGGGTCGATCGGGCCGAGGGAGCACCGCGGGGGCGGGCGGCACGCGCCGAGCGAGCCTGCAGGGCGGGGTCCGGCCGGCGGGAACGGGCTCCACCGCCTCGGGCTGAACGATCCGCCCGGCCGGCACGCTCCGGCTCCCCCCAAGCCGCTCCATCCGGACCCCGCCACGGGCGCGGCTCCGCTGGGCGCACCTCTCTCGTTCCCGATCTCGCAGGTCAGGGGCGCATCCCGTGCGCCAACGCGAGATACTGGATGCGGGCGAGGCCACTCGGGCGTCCCGCCCGTCGTTCGAGTGGCCGAGCCCCTCACGGCCGCTCGACCACCGGCCCATGTGGCCGCGGCTCCATGAGCGGCCCCCGGACGAGCGCGCCCCAGAGCCGATGGCCGTCGCGGCTCGGCCGGCGCCGCCCGCCGACGAGCCTTCGCGTGACGACACCGCGGGGCGCTGGCCGGCGCTGCCCAACGACGCCGAGCAGCAGACCTGGTCGCCCGGCCTGGCGCGGCTCGACCCCGAGCGGGCCCGGCGGCTCCACCGCGAGCAGCGGGGGCTCTGAGTGGAACGCGTCGCCTTCCTCCACGGGCTGGTCCCCGTCATCCTGGTGAGCATCTTCGACGACATCGGGGCGCTGATCGTGGCCGTCATCGCCATCGTGTGGGGGATCATCCTGCTGGTCCTGCCGATCCCGTCGATCGTGGCCAGCCTCCACGTGGGCGGCTCCCAGTAGCGGGAGCCGGCCGGCTCAGGTGATGCGCCGGCCGCTGATGCGGTCCGGCACCAGCCGCATCCAGTGGGGCTTGTCGCCCCGCGCCCACGGGGCCAGCGGCAGGCCGGCGACGCGCTCCAGGGTCTCGGCGTCGTAGGGGCTGACCTCCTCCAGGCGGCCGCCGACGATGACGCTCCACCCGGAGCGGGTCTCGCGGTCGAAGTGGTCGATCTCGAACACCACCCGCCCCCGGGGACCGGCCTGGAGCTTGGTGCCCTGGGCCGTGCGGAACACGACTGCGTCACCGTCGAGCGCGTAGTTGACCGGGAACAGCGCCGGGCTGCCCCCGTCGATCACGGCGAGCCGCCCGATCTCCTCGGCCGCCAGCAGCCGGCGGCACTCCTCCGGATCGATGATCTCGAGCCCGGTGCGGGTGTCGATCGTCCGCTTCATGCGTCATCCTCCTCTTCGGGCGGCATCACGACCACGGGGCAGGGCGCGTGCCGGGCGACGTGGTCCGACACCGAGCCGAGCAGCAGCCGGCCGAACCCGCCCAACCCACGTCGCCCGACCACGATCAAGGTGGCGTCCGGGGCCGCGTCCAGCAGCCCGGCGGCGGCGCCACCGGCGACGACGCGCCGTTCGACCTCGACCCCGGGTGCATCCGCGGTGGCCTCGTCCACCATGCCGTCGACCAGCTCGCGGGCGGCGCGGTCCAGCACCTCGCTGTCGTAGGGGAAGCCGGCGATGGCGGGGACATCCCAGGCGTGGAGCACGGCCACGCTCGCCCCCCGCCGGCCGCCCTCGGCCAGAGCCCATCGCAGCGCGGCCCGGGATGACGTTGAACCGTCCACGCCCACCAGCACCCGGCCCCCTTCCGGCCGGTCGTCCGGCCCGACCGCGTTGCGCACGACGGCCACGGGGCAGGGCGCGTGGTGCAGCACCTGCTGGCTCACCGACCCGAGCTGCAGCCCCGGGAACCCGCCCGTCCCCCGAGCCCCGACCACCAGCAGCTCGGCCTCCTTGGCCGCCGCCAGCAGCCCGGGTGCCGGCAGGTCGCACGGTGTGCGGCGCGCGACCTGCCCGGCACCTTCGCCCCCGAGCGCGCCCTCGACGGCAGCCAGCAGCGCCCGGTCGGCCTGGGTGTCGTCGTAGCCGGGATCGAAGCGCCACTCGCCGTCGGCGTGATGCTGGTTGAACAGGTCCCACACCAGCACCGCCACCACATCGGCCCCCGTGAGCCGCGCCTCCCCCACCGCCCACCGCAGCGCGTCCCCGCTGTGGGACGACCTGTCGACCCCGACGATGATCTCGGCCATGCCTCCACCATGCCGCCGACCACCCATCGCGCGAAAGGGACCAAGGTCCCGACGCCGTCAGGTTCGTCGGCCGTCAGCGTGGTGGTTCGACTCGGCTCACAGTCGAGACCCGATCGATCGAGCGATCGAAGGAAGCGATCTCGCCCACGCCCGTGCTCTCGGCGCAGGCGACGAGGTAGGCCTCGGCGAAGTCGATGCGGGCTGTCTCGTAGACCTCGACGGCTCGCAGCACCAGCGCAGGATCGACCGTGACGATCGCGTCGAAGGCGAGCAGCGAGCGGATCGCCTGGGCGACCTGAGCGCGGGGCGGCTCGTAGAAGGACTCCAGCACGTAGATCGTCTCCGCCACGACCAGGTCGGCCAGCAGAAGCTCACCCGCGGCGGCGAGGTAGGCGGTGGCGCGGCGGGCCATGGCGGGAGGGTCGCCGGTGAGGTGGCGGACCAGGATGTTGGTGTCGACGAAGGCAGTCACCGGCGGGCGTTAGCCCGGGCCTGGCGTGTGCGCCGGATGACTTCGTCCCACGCCGCGTTGCGCTTGGCGGTGGGGACCGTGACCGAACCCGCGAGGTCGAGGAAGTCGGGCGTGCGGGCCAGTACGGCACGGTCGCCCTCGACGCGGAAGACGAGCTTGTCGCCCTCCTTGATCCCGAGGGCATCTCGGACCGCCTTGGGCACCGTCACCTGACCCTTCGACGTGACAGTGGCTGCGACTTCCATGCCTGGCTCCTCAATCCGAGTCCTTACTCATACGAGGATGTAAGGATACCAGCGTGCGCTTGAGGACCTTGCCGGACTCGTTGCGGGGGAGGCTGACAACCGAGGTGAACTGGACCGGAATCTTGTAGGGGGCCAGGTGTCGGCGGCAGAGGGCTTCCAGCTCGGCGGGGGGTGGGAGCCCGGCGGAGGGGTCGGTGGGGATGCACCAGGCCCAGGGGACCTCGCCCAGGCGCTCGTCGGGGACGCCGGCCACCGCGGCGTCGGCGACTCCGGGGGCGAGGCGGAGGACCTCCTCGACCTCGGCGGGGTGCACCTTGAGGCCGCCGCGGTTGATCATGTCCGAGACGCGACCATCGATCCACACGAAGCCGTCGTCGTCGATGGTGGCCACGTCGCCGGTGCGGAACCAGCCGTCCGGGGACAGGCGGTCGCCCAGGTCGACGCCCTGGACCACGCCGGGGGTGCGGACCCAGAGCTCGCCGGCGTCGTCCGTGCGGACCTCGACGCCGGCGTGGGGGCGACCCACCGAGCCGAGCTTGGCGTCGCCGAACTCGCGGGAGTCCGCCGCGCCCCAGCCGACCACCTCGCCGCCCAGCTCGGTCTGGCCGTAGCCGTTGAGGACCCGGATGCCGAAGCGATCGCGGAAGCGCCGGGCCTGGAGGGGCGACAGCGGGGAGGCGATGCTGCGGACGTACCGCAGCGGGGCCAGGTCGGCGATCTCCTCGTCGTCGGCCAGCATGACCATGGCGGCCGGCGGCAGGACCGTCGAGCGGATGGCGAACCGGCGGACCAGGGCGGCGAAGCGTCGGGTGTCGAAGCCGTCCATCAGGATCACCGGGGCGCCCACGCGGAAGGCGAACAGCACCTGGTAGATGCCGGCCCAGACCGACAGCGGGACCGGGATCAGGTTGGGCATCGGGGCGCCAGACGAGGACGGACCGGTGCGCAGCGTGCCGATGACCTTGTCCAGCAGGGCGAGGACCCGCTCGTGGGCCAGAGGGACGGCGACGGGCGCGCCCGTGGTACCCGAGGTGAACGACAGGATGGCCACTGAAGGGTCGCGGCGGCCGGAGCCGTACACGCCCGGGCGGGTCAGGACCCGGCTGTCACCGAGCGAGACCAGCGTGCGGTCGCCGAAGCGGGGCTCCTCGTCGGGCGTGGTGAGGATGACCGAGGGATCGACGTCAGCCAGAACCCGGTCCAGCTCGGTGGCGGTCAGGCGCGGGTTCAAGGGGACGTAGACGCCCCCGGCCCGCCACACGCCGAACAGCGCAGCCACCAGGTCGAGGCCGTCGGGCAGCAGGA
>Ga0209382_10009210_pt1 | contig 12376 bp, 9 predicted proteins | sample SoiMetdeltSBSDD5_FD_187599 | JGI IMG/M metagenome (GOLD analysis project Ga0209382, IMG submission 187599) | Bulk soil microbial communities from a Populus tree surrounding site in Tennessee, USA - Soil MetaG P. deltoides SBSDD5 (SPAdes) (version 2) | ecosystem: Environmental > Terrestrial >... | reverse complement strand
CCCCACCTACTCGCTGACGGTCACGCTGGCGTCGATCCTGATCTCGACCGGGCTCGGTGCCCTGCTGTCGCGACGGTGGGCCGACCGATCACGGTCGGTGATGCCCGTCCTGTGGGGCGCGCTGGCCGCGCTGACGCTCTTCTACCAGTTCGGGCTGGACCCGCTGATGGACAGCCTGCTGTCACAGGGGCTGGCGGTGCGGGTGGTGTTCTCGCTGCTCGTGCTGGCTCCGCTGGGGCTGTGCCTGGGCATGTTCATGCCCTTCGGCCTCGGCCTGGTGTCCCGCATGGCCGGCGAGGACCGGGCCGAGGAGTACGTCGCCTGGTCGTGGGCGGTCAACGGCTTCTTCTCGGTGATCGGGTCGGTGCTGACCACCATCCTCTCGATGGCCGTCGGGTTCCGGCTGGTCCAGTACCTCGCGCTCGGGGTGTACGCCGTGGCGGCGGTGGTCTTCGTGCAGCTGCACCGGAGGGCCGCCTCGGGCCGCCCGATGGTCGTCCGCAGTGACGAGGCCGAGGAGGCCGGGGTCGAGGCGGAGGCCGCCTCCGGTGTCCCTGCTCCCGCGGCCACGTAGGCTCGCGTGACAAGCGCGGGAGCCATGGCATGCCTCTGTTTCTCATCGAACGGAACTTCGCGGCGGATCTGGAGCTGACGGCGGACGACGTCCTCGGCATCAGAGCCGTCAACGACGACGCCCGGGTGCGCTGGGTCTACTCCTTCCTCAGCGCGGACAAGCGGAAGACCTACTGCCTGTACGAAGCCCCGAACGCCGAGGCGATCCGGGAGGCGGCGCGGCGCAACGGCATCCCGGCCGACCTGATCGTCCCGGTGAGCGAGGTCATCCCCGACGACATCGTCGCGGCGGGGTCGGCCTAGCCACCACCCGCCGGTCCGCTCAGCCGCCGACCAGGCCCTGGCGGAGCGCCCAGGCGGCCGCCTCGGTCCGGTTGGCGCAGCCCGTCTTGAGCAGGATCGACCGCAGGTGGTTGGCGGCGGTGTGCTGGCTGATGTGGAGGCGCTGGCCGATCTCGCGGTTGGTGCAGCCCTCGGCCAGCAGCGGCAAGATCGCCAGCTCGCGCGCGGTCAGGCCCGCGCCACCCGGGCCCGCCAGGCCGCCTGCCCCGCCCAGGCCGATGCCCACCCCGACGCCGGCACCACCACCGGCGCCGGCACCAGTCGACCGCAGCGCCGCGGCCTGTTCCATCAGATCCGCCGTCTCGGCCGCCAGCCGCGTCATGCCGCTCTCCTCGGCCACCTCCCGGCTGGCCCGCAGCATGGCCGTCGCCCGTTCGGCGTCGCCGGGACGACCCCGCGCCACCAGGAACCGCCCGTAGGCCGCCTGGCTGCGGGCCAGCCACACCGGCATCCGCGTTCGCCGGTCGATGCGCAGGGCCGACTCGAAGTGCGCCTCGGCATCCCGCTCCTGGCCCAGCAGCGCGCTCAACCCGCCGAGGTAGCGGTCGACGGCGCCGTAGGCCGCCAGCAGGTTGCCGACCTGCACCACCAGCCCGCGGGCAGGGAGCAGCTCGTCGTAGACCGCGGCCGCGGCCGACGCATCGCCGAGGGCGACGCACGCGTCGGCGAGGTAGCTGAGCGAGGCCAGCCAGAGCGAGTCGCGGGAGACGGCCGCCAGCCCGTCGGCGATCAGGAAGTCCAGCTCGCGGGTCGCGGCGTCGCGCAGCCCGAGCTCGGCGTACAGCACCGCCAACGCCGGCCGCCAGGTGCTCCCGGCCTGGTCGAACCGGGCCACGGCCTCGACCAGCGGCCGGGCCTCCTCCAGCCGCCCCTGATCGCGCCGGATGCTGAACAGCTGCACCCCGTACCCGCCGGCCGCGTTGTTGCCGGAGAGGAACCCGGCCAACCCGTCTGCCTGCTCGGCCAGCGCCTCGGACTCGGCGAAGCGGCCCTCGCCCATCGCCAGGAGGCACCGGGCCTGCAGATCGAGCACCTGGAACAGGGGCTGACCGATCCGAGCGGCCAGGTCCCGATGGCGGGCGGCGACCGCCCACGCCTCGTCCAGCTCGCCGGCGGTGATCGCCGCGAACAGCTGGCGGTCGAGGCCGGCCTCCTCCCAGTCGAGGTCGTCCTCGGTTCGGGCCAGCTCGACCAGCTCGCGGGCGTAGCGGTGCTGACGGTCGTGGTTGGTGGGCGTCCACGGCGTGAACAGCGCCGCGCCGTAGGCCACCATCATCACCTCGCGATCGCCGAGCTCGCGGGCGGCCGCCAGCGTGGTCTCGGCCATGGCTCCCGCCTCGTCCCCCCGTCCGGACAGCGCGAGCGCCCGCCCCAGTCCGGCGCGGACCCGGACCGCCTCGGCCGGGTCGGCGGTCAACGGCAGCGCGGCGCCGAGCAGCTCGGCCGCGACCCCACCGTGCATCGCGCCACGCCAGGTGGCGTCGTCGAAGGCCAGCGCCGCCTGGACCACGAGATCGGGCAGATCGAGCTGTCGGGCCAGCTCGGTCGCCTGCAGGCAGCGGTCCTGCGCGGCGGCCACATCACCGGCCCGTCCCCGCGCGTCGGCCACCTCGAGCAGGAGCTCGCACCGCTGCCGGTTCGAGGGGACGAGGGGGAGGACGGCTTCGAGCAGGCGGGCCGCGTCGTCGTACGCGACGGCCCGACGCGCCGCACCGGCCGCCCGACGCCCCACCTCCACCGCCTGCCCCGACGGGACGAGCGGCACCGCCGCCAGCGTGTGGTGGGCGACCTCCGCCACCGCCCGGTCGCCCTCCAGTCGCTCCAGGGCCCGGGCGACCGCGAGGTGGTGGCTGCGCCGTTCCCCGGCCGACAGGCCGTCGACCATCGCGCGGCGGACGAGGACGTGGACGAAGCGCTGCTCGCCCGGCCCCACCTCCTCGACCAGCCGGGCCCGCACGGCCGGATCGAGACGGGCCATCACGGCCCCGGCACCGGTCGCCGCGGCCGCCGCCAGCACCGTGATCGAGTACTGCGCCCCCATCACCGCCGCCAGCTGGAGCAGGCTCCGGGTCTCGCCCGGCAGGCGGGCCAGCCGGGCCACGACGACCTCGCGGACGCCCTCCGGGCTGGACACCTCCCCCAACGGCCGGGCCACCTGCCACCGGCCGCGCACCTGCACCAGGTCGCCGGCCTCGACGAGGTGGCGCCACAGCTCGCCGACCAGGAAGGCGTTGCCGCCCGTCTCCTCGGCGAGGACGTCGACCGCCGGCTCCAGTGCGGGCACGAGATCGTGGCCCGCCACGCCGCGGACGAAGCGCCGGACACCGTCGCGGTCGAACCCGCCGAGGACCAGCCGGCCCACGCCCGGCTGGCGCCGCAGCTCCGGCAGCGCGGCCTTGAAGTCGTCGCCCACCTCGGACGGCGTCGACCGGTAGGTCCCGACGACGCACAGCGACGTCGCCGCCGGGCTGCGGATCACGTGCTCCAGGAGCTCGAGCGTCAGACGCCGCGCCCAATGCAGGTCGTCGAGGACCAGCAGCAGCGGCCGGCGGGACGCCACTGCCGCCAGAAGGCTCGCCACCGCGCTGAACAGCCGGTACCGCTGGGCGTCGGGGTCGCTCGATGCCGACCCCGGGTCCGAGTCCGCCGCCGTCGCGAGACCGCGCTCGTCGGCCAAGCGGGGGACCAGGCGGGCCAGCTCCTCGCGGCGGCCCCGCAGCAGCCGGGTCCGGGTCGGCGCCGCGAGGCCGGCCAGGAGCTGGTCGACGGCCATGGCGAAGGGCTCGTAGGGCACGGTCGGTTGCTCGCTGCAGCCGCCGTACATCACGGCTCCGCCTCGCTCGTGCACCCAGTGACTCAGCTCGGTGGCCAACCGGGTCTTGCCCGAACCGGCCTCGCCTCCGAGCAGCACGATCCGGCGGCCGCCGGCGGCCGCCGACGCCCAGGCCTGGGTCAGCGCGGCCCAGGCGTCGGCCCGGGCCACGAACGGGAACTCCGCCTCGAGACCGAGGATCACCGGAAGCGGGACGTCGAGGCTGGTCGCCAAGGCATCGACGTCGGCCGGATCGGCGGCCTCGACGCAGTCGACGACGCCGACCCCGCTGGCCGGAACGGGCTCCGCCGGGATCCAGCGGACCTGGCCGGACCGTGCGGGGTCAGCGGCGAGAGCGGCGACCGTCGCGGTGGCGACGATGGGCCCCCGGACGTCGCCCGGACGGCGGGCCTGGGCCGCCCGCGCCGCCAGGGACTCGGCCACGTCGTAGGCCCAGCCCGACCAGCGCGACCCGCTGACCGTCAGCTGCCCGACCGCCAGACCGACCGCCGCTCCCTCCTCGGCCAGCTGCTGCGCAGCCTCCGCTGCCTCGTCGACCGAGTGGAAGACGGCCACGATGCGGTCGCCGCCCTGCGCCAGGACCCGTCCGGTGCCACCGGCCCAGGTGGTTCCGCCGACCGCGACGAGCACGGTGCCAGTGATGGTCCGGGTTCCGCCCACGCCGGCGCAGCGTAGCCCCGGACTAGTCAATCTTGATCAGTCAGGGTCCGAGGCGGTCCGAGGTCGAGAAGGTCAGTTCTGGTCATGTGCGCGTACGGGCCGCTCCGTACCGTCGCTGGAGCGTCGTCCGGACGACGGCGGACAACGGCGGAGAGACCGGACCCACGACGCGATCGACCCGACGACAGGAGAACCCGATGACGACCATCGACCGCGACACGGCGGTGCTGACCGACGAGATGCTCGGTCGATTCGACGGGCGGGCCCCGGTCTACGACCGCGAGAACCGCTTCTTCCAGGAGGACTTCGACGAGCTGCAGGCCAGCGGCTACCTCGGCATCGCACTCCCCCGCGACCTGGGCGGCGGGGACCTCACGCTCTCCGAGGTCAGCGAGCTCCAACGCAAGCTCGCCTACCACGCCCCGGCGACCGCCCTCGGCGTCAACATGCACTTCTACTGGGTCGGCATGGCTGCCGACCTGCACCGCATGGGCCTCGACGGCGGCGATTGGATCCTCCGCAAGGCCGCCGAAGGCGAGGTGTTCGCCGCCGGTCACGGCGAGGCCGGCAACGACGTCCCGGTCCTCCTGTCCTCGGCCTCGGCCGAGCGGGTCGACGGCGGGTGGGAGATCACGGCCCACAAGATCTTCGGCAGCCTCTCGCCCGTGTGGACCTATCTCGGCGTCCACGCCATGGACAGCTCCGACCCGGCCGGCCCGCGCATCGTGCACGGGTTCCTGCGCCGCAGCGCGCCCCGCTACCGCATCGAGGACACCTGGGACGTGCTCGGCATGCGGGCCACCGCGTCCCAGGACACCCTGCTCGACCGGGCCTTCATCCCTGACGACGAGGTGGTGATGGTCTGCCCGGCCGGCTTCACAGGCGCCGGTCCGTTCCACGTCGCGCTGTTCGCGTGGGCGCTGCTCGGCTTTGCCGGCGTCTACCTCGGGCTGGCCCGCCGGGCCTACGACGAGGTCCTGGCCCAACTCCCCCGGCGGACCTCGATGGCACTGAGCCGGTCGATGGCCTACCACCCCGAGGTGCAGCACATCGTGGCCGAGATGCGCATCGCCCTCGAGGCCGCGACCTCGCACCTCGACCAGGTGTGCGACGACTGGTCCAGGGGCGTCGACCACGGCATGCAGTGGCCGGCCAAGATCATGGCCTGCAAGCACAACGTGGTGTCGCTGGCCTGGTCGGTGGTGGACAACGCGCTCGACGTCAGCGGCGGCTCCGGGATCTTCAAGCGGACCCGCCTGGAGCAGATCGTGCGCGACGCGCGCCTGGGCCGCATCCACCCTGGCAACCCGATGCTCACCCACGAGGTGGTCGGCAAGCTGAGCTTGGGGATCAACCCCGACGAGCAGCCCCGCTGGGGCTGACCTGGTACCGGCTCGACCTGCTGCGACGGACGTCGCAGCAGGTCGAGAACGTCAAGCGCCGGGAGGTGGCCCAGCGGCTGGTGGACCAGGCGACACCGTGAAGCAGCCCTCGATGCCGGCCATCTTGAGGACCCGGAGCGCGGTTGCCGAGGGCGAGAGCAACACGACGGCTCCCTCCCGGCGACCGAGCTCGTCGTACGCGCGCAACAGCACGTTGACCCCGCTGGAGTCGATGAAGGTCACGGCGGTCATGTCGAGCAGCAGCCGCTCCTGACCATCCAGGACCTGTCGGATCGCATCCCAGAGCGGGGCGGTCGCGTGCAGGTCGACCTCGCCGGCCATGACGACGACCGTCTCACCATCCCTCTCGGTCAAGGTCACGTCGTAGCTCCAGAGGATGCAGTCAAGCCAACCATCCCAGGTCACAAGCTCACTTCGTACGCTGGCTGACTGTTCAACCGCTGCGCATCGTAGCCAGGACTGCGGCAAGCTCGTCTACCGCCAACGCTGTACGGGAACATGTCAAGGATGGAGGGAGTGGGACGTGTCCGATGACGTCACGGGCCTGCCGGGCGAGGTGAGCGTCGAACAACGCCTCCAGCGATTCTCGACGGTCACGCATGCCGGCCTGAACCAGCTCGAGATCGAGGGACTGCTCGACGAGCTGCTCCAGCGGGTCCGCGATCTGCTCAAGGCGGACACGGCCGCCGTGCTGCTGATCAACGAGGCCGAGACCCATCTCGTGGCGACGGCGGCGGCCGGACTCGAGGAGGAGGTCCACCAGGGCTTCCGGGCGCCGGTCGGCCGGGGCTTCGCCGGCCAGATCGCGGCGGAGAGGCGCCCGGTGATCATCGACGACGTCGCCAGCTCGCACGTCCTGAACCCGGTCCTGCGCTCCAAGGGCATCCGCTCGCTGCTCGGGGTGCCGTTGCTCAGCCAGGGGCGGGTGCTCGGTGTGTTGCACGTCGGCACCCTCGAGGCACGGACGTTCACCCAGGACGACATCGAGCTGCTGCAGCTGGTGGCCGACCGCATCTCGCTGGCTTCCGAGGTCCACGTCTCGAAGGCCGAGCGGGCCGCAGCTCGGGTCCTGCAGCGCAGCCTCCTGCCTAGCCGGCTGCCCGCAGTCCCCGATCTCGCTCTCGCGGCCCGCTACGTCGCCGGCGACAACGGTGCCGTCGGCGGCGACTGGTACGACGTGTTCACCCTGCCGAGCGGCCAGGTCTCCGTGGCCATCGGCGACGTCGTGGGCCGCGGGCTCCGGGCGGCGGCGGCGATGGGTCGGATCCGCAGCGGGTTGCGGGCCTATGCCCTGGACGTCGAGGACCCGGCCGAGGTCCTCACCCGGCTGGACCAGCAGCTACGCCACTTCGAGCCCAACCAGATGGCCACGCTGCTGTACGGCGTCTTCGACCCGTCCCTGGAGCGCATCGATCTGTCGTCGGCGGGCCATCCTCCGCCGGTGCTGGCCGTTCCCGACAGGCCGTCGTCGCCGGTCGCGATCGAGCCGGACCCACCCCTCGGCGTCGCGCCCCTCCGTCCCCGGCGCACGACAACGGTGTCGGTACCGGAGGGCGGGCTCCTCTGCTTGTACACCGATGGGCTCATCGAACGGCGGGACGCGCCCATCGATGTCGGCCTCGGGTGCCTCTGCAACACCGTCGGCACCCGCGAGCCCGAGATCGAGTGCTCGGCCGTGATGACGACGCTGATCGGCAGCCTCCCGCCGAGCGATGACGTCGCCCTGTTGATGGTCAAACGGCAGGCGTCCACCGGCGACGCGGCGGTCTGAGGTCCCCGACACGCTCGGGCTGAGCTGGCTCGCCCACGCTCCATGGCTGATCTCCTGGACCTTCATCACCCGCCCGCCGACCACGGGCTGGTCCACGCAACGCCCCGATCCGCGTACTAGGGTCACGCCGTCCACTTGGGCACTGATGGTGGTCGTTGGGGGGCTGACCACCCGCCAACAGGAGGCGGGAGGGTACTTGGCTGTGCAGGGTCGTAAGCGCCTCGCAGGTGCGGGCCGAAGATCGTCGCGCCGCCGCACGGTCGCGCCCGTCTGGGAGCCGGCCGAGATCGACACCACGGTCCCCCACGCTTCCCGGATCTACGACTACCTGCTGGGTGGCACCACCAACTTCGGCGTCGACCGCGAGATGGCCGAGACGGTCTTCGGGTCGGCCTACGCGGGTGGCAGCGCGGAGGCCCGATCGGACGTACGGGCGAACCGTGCCTTCCTCGGTCGCGCCGTCCGCTACGTCAGCGAGGCGGGCATCCGCCAGTTCCTCGACATCGGCACCGGCATCCCCACCGAGGAGAACGTCCACGAGGTCGCCCAACGGCTGGCTCCCGAATCGCGGGTCGTGTACGTCGACTACGACCTGATCGTGCAGGCCCACGCCGCCCACCTGCTGGACAGCACGCGCGAGGGGGCGACGGCGTACCTCACCTCCGATCTCCGCGAGCCCGAGAAGATCCTGCACCAGGCAGCGGCCACCCTGGACTTCGGCCAGCCCATCGCGCTGATGCTGGTCGCCATCCTGCACGTGATCCCCGACGAGGACGACGCCTACGGCATCGTCCGCCGGTTGCTCGACGCCCTGGCGCCGGGGAGCTACCTCGTCCTGTCGCACCTGGCCAGCGACATCAATGCCGAGGAGATGGCCGAGGCCATGCGACAGCTCAACCAGAGCACCCACGAGACCTTCTTCCTGCGCGACCGGTCCGAGGTGGCCCGGTTCTTCGACGGGTTGGAGATGGCCCAGTCCGACGTGGTCCCGGTCGACCTGTGGCGGCCCACCGAGCCACTGGCTCCGGGGCAGCGGATCACGCCGATCTACGGCGCGGTCGCGCGCAAGGTCTGAGCCCCGGCCCGCCGGCCGGTGGCATCAGTGCCTGGCCGGAGCACGCTCAGTCCGGCGCCGGGAACGTCGCCCACACGCCCAGCAGGCGCACGGCACGCCGCTGGTCGGCGGCGTCGAAGCGGTCGAGCACCGTCAGGGCGGCCTGTTGGATCGCCGCCGCATCACTGGTCGGCGCGGCCAGGGTCATGCTGCGGGTCTTGGTGATGAAGGGCGCGAAGCGGACCTTCACCCCGACCCGCACCGCGGGCCGGCCCTCGTCCACCACGTCCTGGGCCACCCGCTGCGCCAGCAGGCACAGCTGGTGCTCGAGCTCGCCGCGGTCGGTGACGTTCCGCTGGAACGTGGTCTCCCGGCTGTGGGACCGCGGGACGTAGGGCGCGGTGGTCACCTCGGTGCCTCCCAGGCCCTGGGCCAGGACCCAGTACCACGGGCCCATCGTCGGGCCGAAGCGCCGAGCGAGAGCGGAGCGGTCGGCGCGCGCCAGTTCGGCCACCGTCGTCAGCCCGGCGTCGGCGAGCTTGCGGGCCGTCTTGCGGCCGATCCCCCACAGGGCGTCGGTCGGACGGTCGCCCATGACGCTCATCCAGTTCCGGCTGGTGAGGCGGTAGATCCCGGCCGGCTTGGCGAACCCGGTTGCGACCTTGGCCCGCAACCGGTTGTCCCCGATGCCGACCGAGCAGGACAACCCGGTCGCGTCCTTGACGGCGTGCTGGACGTCGCGGGCCAACGCCTCGGGATCCGGGGTCCGGGCACCGAGGAAGGCCTCGTCCCACCCGAGCACCTCGACCACCACCGGGAGCTCGCGGAGGGTGTCCATGACGGTGGCCGAGACGGCCTCGTAGGCCGGCGGGTCGGACGGCAGGAAGACCGCGTCCGGGCAGAGGCGGGCGGCGGTCTTCAGGGGGAGGCCGGAGTGGACGCCGAACCGCCGGGCCTCGTACGACGCCGTGGCCACCACCGCCCGCAGCGTCGGATCGCCGTCGCCGCCCACCACCACCGGCTTGCCCCGTAGCTCGGGTCGCCGGGCGATCTCGACCGCGGCCAGGAACTCGTCGAGATCCACGTGCAGCACCCAATCCAACCCGGCCATGGCCGACACGCCGCTCAGTATGGGGCGGCGGTCCCGTGGAGTGATGCCCGGTGCCCCCGCGCGCCGGCCGGTGTGACCCTTGACATAGGGGCCAGAGAGGTCCCATATCGACAGGGCGATGCGACGCGCACCCCTGCTCGACCTGTCCCTGGAGCTGCCGAGGACCTGGGCCGCCCATGCGCAGCTCGCCGTGTCCCGGACCCGTCTGAGCCGGGTGTCCCGGGGCGACGGGCATCCGGTGCTGGTGCTGCCGGGGTTCCTGGCCAGCGACCTGTCGACCGTCCCCCTCCGCCGCTACCTCGCGCGGCTCGGCTACTCCGCCTACGGCTGGGGCCTCGGCCGCAACCTCGGGGCGACGGGCAGCCTCCTGACCGGCCTGGCACGGCTCGTGGACCGGGTCCGCACCTCGCACCAGGAGACGGTGAGCCTGGTCGGCTGGAGCCTCGGCGGCGTCTTCGCGCGGGAGCTGGCCCGGCGGTCGCCCGCGGCCATCCGCCAGGTGATCTCGCTCGGCAGCCCCTTCAACGGGGACCGCATCCCCGGGCTGGTGGCGTCCTCCGAGCCACTGGGCGTCCCGTCCACGGCCGTCTACACCCGCACCGACGGGATCGTGGACTGGCGGGCCACCGTGCAGCGCCCGGACCAGCGCAGCGAGAACGTCGAGGTGCGGGGCAGCCACTGTGGTCTGGGGGTCAACCCCGCCGTGCTGCTGGTGGTCGCCGACCGGCTCGCACTGCCGGAGGGTGCGTGGACCGCGTTCCGGGCACCGGCCGAGCTGCGCCACTGGTATCCCCGCGCCTGGCCGGGCCCTGCGGACGGCCCGGCCCCGGTCACCCTGATCCCCGAGGAGCGGTCATGGATCGCCTGAGCCCTCTCGACGCCTCGTTCCTGCACCTCGAGGACACCGACCGCACCGTGGGGATGCACATCGGCTCCACGGCGATCTTCGCGGGCCCGCCGCCCGACCAGGCGACCTTCGCCCGCACGGTCGAGGCCCGACTGCCCCTCGCTCCCCGGTACCGGCAGCGGGTCGAGATGGTCCCGCTGGGCATCGGCCGGCCGGTCTGGGTCGACGACGGGGACTTCAGCCTGGACTACCACCTCCGTCGGACCGCCCTCCCCGCCCCCGGCGGCGAGGTCGAGCTGCAGCGCCTGGTGGCGCGGCTGATGTCGCAGCGCCTCGACCGCACCAAGCCGCTGTGGGAGATGTGGGTGGTCGAGGGCCTCGCCGACGGGCAGTGGGCCATGGTGTCGAAGGCCCACCACTGCATGGTCGACGGCCTGTCGGGTGTCGAGCTGCTCGCGGTGCTGATGGACCTCAGCCCCGAACCGGGGGCCGCCGAGGTCGCACCGTGGGCGCCCGAGCCGACGCCGTCCCGGCTCGGTCTGACCGTGCGAACGGTCGGCGAGCTGACCACCAGCCACTACGAGCAGCTGCGGATGGCGACCTCGCTGGTGCGTCGCCCCCGGCGGCTGCTCCAGCCGGCGGGTGAGGTCTTCGCCGGCCTGCGTGCGCTCGCACCGATGCTGGCCCCGCCCGCGGCATCGACGCTGACCGGCGCCATCGGCGCGCACCGGGTCGTCGCGTGGGCCGAGACCGAGCTCGATCGCGTCAAGCAGGTGCGGGCCGCCCTCGGCGGCACCGTGAACGACGTCGTGCTCACGGCGATCACCCTGGGGTTCCGTGAGCTGCTCCTGGCCCGGGGCGAGCCCGTCGCCGACCGCGTCGTGCGGACGCTGGTCCCGGTCTCGGTGCGGGCCACCCGCAGCGACGGCGCCGCCGCCCACGACGGGACCTTCGACAACAAGGTGTCGGCCATGTTCGCCGAGCTGCCGGTGTCGGTGGACGACCCGATCGAGGTGCTCACCAGCATCCGCCGCCAGCTGGGCGACCTCAAGCAGTCCAAGCAGGCCGTGGCCGGCGAGGCGCTGACCTCTCTGTCGGGGTTCGCTCCGCCGGTCCTGCTCGGGCTGGGGATGCGGGTGGCGGCCCGGGTCGTGTCGCGCACCGGCAACATCCACACCGTCACCACCAACGTCCCCGGACCGCAGCTCCCCCTCTACTCGTGCGGGCGGGAGCTGCTGAAGGCGTATCCCTACGTGCCCATCGCAGCTCCGCTGCGCATCGGAGTGGCGATCTTCTCCTACAACGGCAACGTCGCGTTCGGGATCACCGGCGACCGGGACACCTCGTCGGACATCGCCGTCCTGGCCCACGGGATCACGTCCGGCATCGACGACCTGCTGCACGCCGCGGCCGGGGCCGACGGGGCAGAGCGCGAGTAGAGGGCAGCCACCGGTACGCCCGCTGGGAGCAGAATCGGTCGCCGCGGACCACACTGGATGCCGTGCAACCGCTCGCCGTCCACCACGTCTCCATCAACGTCGACGACGTCCCCGCGGCGCTGGACTTCTACGTCGACGTCCTCGGCCTCGTGCGCCGGACGGACCGGCCGGACTTCCCGTTCGGCGGGGCGTGGCTCGATGCCGGCGGGCAGCAGGTCCACCTGATCGAGGGCGAGCCGCCGGCAGGGCTCGGGCAGCACTTCGCCCTGCTGGTCGCCGACCTCGACAGCACGGTGGCCGAGTTGCGGAGCCGGGGCATGGACGTCAGCAATCCCCGGCCGGT
>Ga0209382_10009209_pt1 | contig 12378 bp, 8 predicted proteins | sample SoiMetdeltSBSDD5_FD_187599 | JGI IMG/M metagenome (GOLD analysis project Ga0209382, IMG submission 187599) | Bulk soil microbial communities from a Populus tree surrounding site in Tennessee, USA - Soil MetaG P. deltoides SBSDD5 (SPAdes) (version 2) | ecosystem: Environmental > Terrestrial >... | reverse complement strand
CGTCGTCCTGACCGATGACGCGAAGGCCCAGCCGCTCTTCCATATTGACGAGCTTCTGAATCTCGCCCTCGAGCAGTCTCGTGACCGGGATGCCCGTCCACTTGGAGACCGTGACGGCGATGTCTTCCTCGTCGACCTCTTCGCGCAGCATGCGGCCCTGCGTATGCTGGTCGGCCAGCTTCGCATCCATGTCCTTCAGCTGCTTCTCGAGCGTCATCAATGTGCCGTAGCGCAGCTCGGCCGCCTTGTTCAGATCGCCGCGACGCTCGGCGTCCGCCATCGCGTGGCGGGTGGTCTCGATCTCTTCCTTGATCTTGCCGATCTGCGTGATGCCGGCCTTCTCGGCCTGCCACCGCGCCTTGAGGCCGTCGCCCTTTTCGCGAAGCTCCGCCAGCTCGGCGTCGATCTTGGCCAGCCGCTCGCGGGAGACCGCGTCCTCTTCGCGCGCCACCGACACGCGCTCGATTTGCAGCTGCATCACCCGCCGCTCGATCTCATCGATCTCCTGCGGCATCGAGTCGATCTGCATCCGGATGCGCGCCGCGGCCTCGTCGACGAGGTCGATGGCCTTGTCCGGAAGGAACCGGTCGCCGATGTAGCGATGCGACAGCACGGCCGCCGCCACCAGCGCGCCGTCCTTGATCTTCACCTTGTGGTGAACTTCGTACTTGTCCTTCAGCCCGCGCAGGATCGCGATCGTGTCCTCGACCGAAGGCTCGCGGACCATGACCGGCTGGAAGCGCCGCTCGAGGGCCGCGTCCTTCTCGATGTGCTTGCGGTACTCGTCGAGCGTCGTGGCGCCCACGCAGCGCAGCTCGCCGCGCGCGAGCGCGGGCTTGAGCATGTTGGCGGCGTCGACCGCGCCCTCGGCGGCGCCGGCGCCCACGAGCGTGTGGAGCTCGTCGATGAAGCAGATGATCCGGCCATCGGACTCCGTGATCTCCTTCAGGACGGCCTTCAGGCGGTCCTCGAACTCACCGCGGTACTTCGAGCCGGCCACCAGCGAGCCGATATCGAGGGCCACGAGGGTCTTGCCCTTGAGCCCTTCCGGCACGTCGCCGGCGACGATCCGCTGCGCCAGGCCTTCGACGATCGCGGTCTTGCCGACGCCGGGCTCGCCGATGAGGACGGGGTTGTTCTTGGTACGGCGTGAGAGCACCTGGATGACCCGGCGGATCTCCTCATCACGGCCGATGACCGGGTCGAGCTTGCCGCGGCGGGCCAGGTCGGTGAGGTCCCGCGAATAGCGCTGGAGCGCCTGGTACTTCTCTTCCGGGTTCGGATCCGTCACGCGCTGGTTGCCGCGAATCTCCACGAGCGCCTTGTAAATGTCCTCGGCGTTGACGCCGGCCCCGGCCAAGGTGCGGCCGGCGGCGCCCTCGCGGTCCTGTGCGAGCGCCAGCAGGAGGTGCTCGGTCGAGACGTAGTCGTCCTTGAGCCGCTCGGCCTCTCGCTGCGCGCGCTCGAGGGTCTTCTGCGTGCGCTCGCCGAGATACTGGCCGCTACCGCCTCGCACACTCGGCAGCTTGCCGAGCGCCGCTTCGAGCTCGCGCTGGATTGCGTCGGGACGCGCCCCGAGCTTGGCGAGCACCGGACCCACGACTCCTTCGCGCTGTTCGAGGAGCGCCGACAGCACATGCTCGGGCTCGAGGGCTTGATGGTTGTGCTGATCGGCCTTCGACTGCGCAGCCTGCAGAGCTTCCTGCGCCTTGACCGTGAACTTGTCCAGTCTCATTGCTGTGCTCTTCCTCTTTCTTCTGAAATAGTCGTCAGCCCAGGTACGCGCGCGGGTTGTCGGCGCGCAGCCCGTTGAGCTTCTCGTACAGCTCACGCTCCGCCGGCGTGACGTCGCTCGGCATCACGATCCTCACCGCGACCAGCTGATCGCCGGCGCCGCCGGCTTTGATCCGCGGCATGCCGTAACCCGGGAGCCTGAACGTGCGCCCGCTCGACGTCGCGGGCGGGATCTTCATCGACACCTTGCCGCGCAGGGTCGGCACTTCGATGCTCGCGCCCAATGCGGCCTCGGGCGCCGTCACCGGAAGCGTCAGGTGGATGTCGTCGCCCTTGCGCTCGAAGAACGGATGCGGCGCGACCGTGACGCTCAGGTAGAGATCGCCGCGCGCTCCACCGCCGCCGGCGCCTTCGCCGGCCACGCGCACGCGCTGGTCGCTCTTCACTCCCGCCGGGATTTTCACGTCCACCTGGCGTCGAACCTGCTGCCAGCCGCCGCCGCCGCACGTCGGGCACGGCTGTCGCTTGACGTGGCCCGAGCCGTGGCAGGTCGGGCACGGCTCCTCGATGTCGAGCGCGAAGGTCTTCCGCGCGCCGTGAAAGGCTTCGTCGAGCGAGATCTCGATGCCCGCCTGCACGTCGCCGCCGCGGGTGCTCTGAGCGCCGCCCTGGAAAAGATCCTCGATGCGGACGCCTCCACCAGAGCCTCGGGGACCGCCGCGTCCGGACATGTCTCCGAAGATCGTCCGGAAGAAGTCGGAGAAATCACCGGCGCCGCCGATGTCACCGCCGTATTCGACTCTGTACCCTCCACCTGGACCGCCGGGCGGGGCCTGCGTGTAGCGCTGCCAGTCGGGCCCGAGCGAGTCATAGCGGCGGCGCTTCTCGGGATCGGACAGGACTTCGTAGGCCTCGTTGATTTCCTTGAACCGCTCGGTGGAGTCTTTGCCCTTGGCGACGTCGGGATGGTGCTTACGCGCCAGCTTCCGGTAGGCGGACTTGATCGTCTTGTCGTCGGCCTTCCGGTCGACCCCGAGAATCCTGTAGTAGTCCTTGAAATCGACGGGCATCCTGTTCGACCTCACATTGAGTATAGCAGATGATTTTAGTCCTGCACGCTAAGGATAGGATGGACTGCAGGCCGCATGGCTTCCGGAAACCTGATATTGCCTGGGTTTACCCGCGACCTACTCGGAATGCAACGTACAGCGACATCGCGCCCCGCTGGAGGAGGATCGTGAGGTTGTCCCCCTCCTTCATCTCACGGGTTAGCCGTTCGAAGTCGGCCATGGTCTTGACCGGCTGGTTGTTGAGCTGCTTGACGACATCGCCCCGCTGCACCCCGGCCTCGGCAGCCGCCGTCCCGTCCTCGACCCGGAAGACGATGACCCCGTCGGTGGAGCGCAGGTTGAGCTGTCGAGCGATCTCTGGGGTGACCGGACGCACCTCGAGGCCGAGCATCGATCGCGAGCGGCCCTGGCCCGGACGCTGCTGCTGCGCCTGACGCTCGTCCGGCGCCTGGCCGACCTTGATCTCGACCACCTTCTCGGTCTGGTCGCGCAGGATCTTCACCTTCGCGGTGCGATCCGGCGAGAAGAAGCCGACGGCGCGCTGCAGGTCGCCCGGGCCTTCCATCGGGCGGCCTTCGAACTCGAGCAGGATGTCGCCGGGCTTCAGGCCCGCCTTCGCGGCGGGGCTCTCGGCCATGACTTCGTTGATCAGGACGCCCTTCGAGTCCTTGGAGCCGAACGAGCGTGCGAGCTCGGGGGTCAGGGGCTGGATCTGCACGCCCAGCCAGCCGCGCGTCACGCGGCCCTTGTCGCGGAGCTCGGTGTAGATCTTGCGCGCCATGTTGGAGGGAATCGCGAAGCCGATGCCCGAGTGGCCGGCGACGATCGCCGTGTTGATGCCGACGACCTCGCCCTGCATGTTGACGAGCGGCCCGCCGGAGTTGCCCGGGTTGATCGCGGCGTCCGTCTGAAGGAAATCGTCGAACGGTCCGAGATCGAGCTGCCGCGCCTTGGCGCTGATGATCCCAGCGGTCACCGTCGCCTGAAGGCCGAACGGCGAGCCGACGGCCAGAACCCAGTCCCCGACCTGGATGCGGTCCGAGTCGCCCAGCCTCGCGTACTTGAAGGACGCTTTGCCGTCGTCGAGCTTGAGGACGGCCAGATCGGTCTTCTTGTCCACGCCGATGATCTTCGCGCGGTGCTTACCACCGTCGAGCGTGACCACTTCGATCTCGTTGGCCTTGTCCACGACGTGCGCGTTCGTGAGCGCGATCCCGCTCGGGTCGACGATCACGCCCGAGCCGAGGCTGCGCTGCGGAATCCGCTCGGGCACCTCGCCGAAGAAGCGCCGGAAGAACTCCTCGCCGAAGAACTCCTCGAACGGCGTCCGCCCCTGCGGTCCGGCCCCACCGCCGCGGGACACGGTATTGATGTTGATGACGGCGGGCTTGATGGCCTCGGCGACCGAGGCGAACGTGCCGCCCTGCGGGGGCATCTGGACCGGGAGGACGGGGATTGGAGCGACGGGCGACTGCGCCATCAGCGAAGGCCGGCGAAGCTCGGCCCGGGAAGCCGAGTACGCGCCCAGGGCGATGCCGATGATCAAGACGAGCACCAGCGCCCCGAAGAAATTGGTCCGCCGGAGCTGCATCATCGCCTGGCCTCCATCGTACTGTCGCCGGCGAGCGCCCGCCGGAGCCGCTCACCCTCCAGAGTCTCGGTCCGCTTCAGCTCCTGGGCCGCCGCGACCAGGATCGCTTTCTTCGTGGTCAGAATTCCCCGGACTCTGTCGTGGGTGCGCTCGAGGATCGCCCGCACCTCCTCGTCGATCGCGCGGGCGGTCTCCTCGCTGTAGTCGCGCTCGCCGCCCATGCCGCTGCCCTTGAGGAACAGCGGCGTGTGCTCGCCGTAGGTGGCCAGGCCGAGGCGCTCCGACATTCCGTACTTCGTGACCATGAGGCGCGCGATCTCGCTCGCGCGCTCGAGGTCGTTGTGCGCGCCGGTCGAGATCTCGCCGTAGACGAGCTCCTCAGCGACGCGGCCGCCCAGGAGCACCGCGATCCGGTCGTCGAGCTCGCTGCGGGTCATCAGGAAGCGCTCTTCCGTCGGCAGCTGATAGGTCATCCCAAGCGCCGCGATGCCTCGGGGGATGATCGTCACCTTGTGGACGGGATCGGCGTGCGCGACGGACGTGGCGACCAGGGCGTGCCCCATCTCGTGGTGCGCCACGATGTCGCGCTCCTTCTCCGAAAGGACTCGGCTCTTCTTTTCGAGTCCCGCGACGACCCGATCGATCGCCTCCTCGAAATCGGCCATCTCGACCGCGGTCTTTTCCTTGCGCGCCGCAAGCAAGGCCGCCTCGTTGACGATGTTCGCCAGATCGGCGCCTGCAAACCCGGGCGTGCGCGCCGCGATCACGCCGAGATCGACGCCCGGCGCCAGGACCACAGCGCGGGCGTGGAGTCGCAGGATCGCTTCGCGGCCCCTCAGATCCGGCTTGTCCACCACCACCTGCCGGTCGAAGCGGCCCGGCCGCAGGAGCGCCTGGTCGAGTACCTCCGGCCGGTTCGTCGCGGCCACGAGGATGACGCCCTTCGACGAGTCGAAGCCGTCCATCTCGGCCAGGAGCTGGTTCAGGGTCTGCTCGCGCTCGTCGTGGCCGCCGATGAACCCGGTGCTGCCCGCTCGCGACTTGCCGATCGCGTCCAGCTCGTCGATGAAGATGATGCACGGGGCCTTGTCCTTGGCCTGCTCGAAGAGGTCGCGGACCCGCGCGGCCCCCACGCCGACGAACATCTCGACGAACTCAGAGCCGGAGAGGGTGAAGAACGGAACGTCCGCCTCGCCGGCGACGGCCCGCGCCAGGAGCGTTTTCCCCGTGCCCGGAGGGCCGACCAGCAGCACGCCCTTCGGGATGCGGCCGCCGAGCCGCTGGTACTTTTTGGGGTTCTTCAAAAAGTCGACGATCTCGACCAGCTCCGCCTTGGCTTCGTCGACGCCGGCCACGTCGGCGAATGTCGTCTTCAGCTCCTTGCGATCGAAGATCTTGTGCTTGGAGCGCCCGAACGACAGGGCCTGCGTCGGCCCACCGCCGACGCGCCGCATCAGGAACATCCAGATGGCGACCATGACCCCGAGCGGGATGATCCAGCCGAAGAAAAGGTCGCGCACGAACGTCGATTCGATACGGCCGGTGAACTCGACGTGATGTTTTTCGAGGTCAGTAATGAGCGGCGCTTCGTCCACCCCGGGAATGCGGGTCACGGTGAAGACGCGCACCTCGTTGTCCGAGCCGAGCCACTGGCGGATGCGTTCGCCGGGGCCGCCGGGCGCCGACGGCAGCGCGTCAGGCTTGGCGAGGCCGCGGATTTCCTTCTCGGTGAGCGCGACCTTCTCGACTTTGTCCGTGCGGACGAGCTCGAGAAACTTCGACATCGGGATCTCGACCGTGCGGGGGGCCTGCAGCCACGACTGGAGGAGAAGGAGGACCATGGCCGCGACCAGCACGTAGGCCAGCGAGAACTGGATGCGCTGGTTGAGCCGCGGCCTCATTGGGTATCCCCAGTCGCCATGCTAGCGTCCGGTACCTGAAGTGTCAAACATCCAGCCTCTTTTCGCTTGACACTTCAAGCCCTTTGGCCTAAAAGTTGGCCCTGATCGCTCCTGTGAAACTGAGAACAAGCTCCTCTCTCGCGAGGGTCCACCAACACCGTTGCGAGTTTCGGGTTCGGTAGTCGACGCAAAGCAGCGCCGCGCGATTCGCCGGAGAGCCTGGACGGCTCTGGCAGTGTTGGCGCTCCTCATGCTCTTCTCGGCGCTGCCGGCGCTGGCCCAGGAAGCGGCCAAGGAGCCGGCCTATCGCGCTTTCCCGCTGATCGGCTCGCGCCTGGCCGTGTGGGCGATCGCGCAGCTCCATCTCAACTTCGCCGCGTTCATCCTCGGTGTGCCGATCTTCGCCGTCATCATCGAGATCATCGGCTGGCGTACGCGGGACGCGCAGTACGACTGGCTCTCGCACGAGCTCGTCAAGCTCACGTTCGCGGCCTTCTCGACGACGGCGCTGCTGGGCGCGCTCCTCCTGTTCCTGCTGATCGGTTACTACCCGAAGTTCTGGACGTACATGACGTCGATCTTTTTCCCGACGTACGGCATCTACGCCGCGCTGTTCTTCGCGGAGACCTTCACGGTCTACATCTGGTACTACGGCTGGGACTGGCTCAGCGGCTCTCGCAAGTGGATCCACGTGAGCCTGGGCGTGCTCTCCAACGTGTTCGGCACCTTGATCCTGCTGGTCGCCAACTCGTGGGTCACGTTCATGATCTCGCCGGCCGGCGTCGACGACTCGGGCGCGCTGAAAGGCTCGGTGTGGGCGGCGGTCAACAACTTCACCTGGATGCCGATCAACATCCACCGGCTCATCGCCAACATCGTGTTCGGCGGCACGATCTGCGCCGCCTACGCGGCGTTCCGGTTCCTCGGCGCCAAGAACGACGAGGAGCGCGCGCGGTACGACTGGATGGGGTACATCGGCAACTTCGTGGCGCTCTCGGCGTTCATCGTGCTGCCGTTCGCCGGCTACTATCTCGGCCGCGAGATCTACGCGTTCAACCAGACCATGGGCATCACGATGATGGGCGGCTTCATGTCCTGGCTCTGGATCATCCAGGCGATCCTGATCGGCGTGCTCTTCATCGGCTCGAACTACTATCTATGGCTCGGCATGGAGCGCATCCCGGGCTCGGAGCGCTATCGGCGCTACGTCCCGATGCTGATCGGCATCCTCGCCTTCGGCTTCATGGTGTGGGCGACGCCGCGCTCGATGGTCATCACGCTCGACGAGGCGCGCGCGATGGGCGGCACGCACCATCCGCTGCTCGGCTTCCTCGGGGTCATGTCCGCGAAGAACACCGCCGTGAACATGATGATCCTGACGACGTTCCTGTCGTTCGTGCTCTATCGGCGCGCGAACAAGGTCTCGACCAAGCCGTGGGCCGGGACGGGCATGGCGATCCAATGGGCCGCGCTCGGCCTCGCGGCGGCCATCGTCGTCTTCTACGGTGTCTACGGTTACTTCGTCGAGTCGCTCGTGCGGATCGGGTTCTCGGTGTATCAGGTGCTCGCGGTGCTCGGCGCGATCTTCGTCGTCATGGCGATCGACATCCCGATGTTCAAGGGCGCGCGCTCCACCGGCGCGATCCGCTGGGGCACCATCGCCCCGCGCTCGCAGTACGTGCTGATCTTGTTAGCGGTCACGTTCACGTGGCTGATGGGCCTGATGGGCTTCGCGCGCTCCGGCATCCGCCAGCACTGGCACGTCTACGGCATCATGCGTGACAACTCGGTCGATGCGGTCACGCCGGCGATCGGGTACGCGTCCAACGTGATCACGCTGGTGACGATCGCGTTCTTCGCGCTCGTGCTCTTCATCTTCTGGCTCGGCGGACTCGGCGAGAAGGGTAAGGCCGAGGGCCACGGCCACGCCGCCCCGGTCATGGCCGGCGGCAGCCACCGGCAGCACTAGACGATGCGCGTCCCGGTCGCGGTCAAGGTCGGAGTGTTCGCGCTCGTCGTGATGGGTACCTATACGTACTACGCGAACTCGATTCCGCAGATCCAGTCGAAGCCGCCCGCGGAGCTCTCGCTCGAGGGCGGCAACGTGACCCCGGCGCAGCTCGTGAAGGCGGGCGAGGAGATCTTCAAGACCAAGGGCACGTGCGAGATCTGTCACCGCATCGGGCAGAAGGGGACCCGCGCGCCCGACCTGGCCGGCGTCGGCGCGCGCGCCGGCAAGATGAAGCCAGGCATGAGCGGCAAGGCGTACATCATCGAGTCGCTGCTGCAGCCGGGCGCGTACCTGGTCGAGGGGTACCCGAACATCATGCCGCAGGTGGACAAGCCGCCGATCGCGCTCAATCGCTCCGAGGTCTGGGCGCTCACGGCGTTCCTCGAGGCGCAGGGCGGTACGCCGGACGTCAAGCTCGACGACATCCCGAAGACCGCGGGTGCCGCGGCGGCCGGCGGCGCGCCGGCCGAGATCAAGATTCCCGGCGATCCCAAGGCCGGCGAAGCGGTCTTTACCGGCAAGGGCACCTGCATCGCCTGCCACAAGGCCGGCAAGATCGGCGCCTCGCCGGTCGGGCCCGACCTCTCGCAGATCGCGAAGATCCAAACGCCGGATTACATCATGAAGAAGATCCTGGATCCCGCCGGCTCGGGCACCGTCGCGGGCTTTCCGAAGGGCGTGATGCCGCCGATGTTCGGCCAGACCTTGACGGCGAAGGAGTACACGGACCTGGTCGCCTTCCTGCTGACGCTCAAGTGACGGCATGAACCTGTTCCGCTCGCGCTTCGTGCAGGCGGTCCTCGTCCTCGTGATCGCGTTCCTGATCTTCCGGTTCGGCATCCGGCCGCCGGCGCCGTGGAGCGTGCTGACGCTCTACATGTCGATCGTGCTGCTGGCCGTGCTCGTGTACGTCTCGTCGGATTCCGACTCGTGGCGCGACTTCATGCGGCCGATCCGGACGACGCTCGTCGCGCCCGACAAGCGCTTCACGCGGCTCGCGTTCCTGATCGTCCTGCCGCTGCTGTTCGGCTACTACGCGTACACGCAGGCCGCGGCCAAGCCGCAGGCTCCGCCCGAGCTTCGCGCGGTGCACCCGGCGCCGCCGGCGTCGATCCAGTTCCGCGGCAAGGAGATCCAGATCACCGGCCTGGACAATCCGCTCCGCAAGGACCAGGCGGCGTTCAAGAAGCACGTCGCGGCGGGCGCCGAGGTCTACATCCGCAACTGCATGTACTGCCACGGCGACAACCTCGATGGGCGTGGCCACCTCGCGTTCGGCTTCAACCCGCCGCCGGCGAACTTCCAGGATCCGGGCACGATCGCGATGCTCCAGGAGGCGTTCCTCTTCTGGCGCATCGCCAAGGGCGGTCCGGGGCTTCCGAAGGAGTCGACGCCCTGGAACTCGGTCATGCCGGCGTGGGAAGACCGCCTCAGCGAGGAGCAGATCTGGCAGGTCATCATGTACCTCTACGACGCGACCGGCCAGCAGCCCCGGCGCTGGGAGTCCGCGCATTGAGCGCCGCGCGGCTCGGCGGTCTGCGCGCCCTCGGCGTGCTCCCCGTGGCGGTCGCGCTGGTGCTCGGAGCACCGGCGCTCGGCTCGGCGCAGCCGGGCGACGCAAAGGCCGGCAAGCCGCTCTACGACCTCAAGTGCTCGGGCTGCCACGGCGAGAAGGGCGACGGCAAGGGACCGGCGGCCGAGCTCTTGGTGCCCCAGCCGCGCGATTTCACGTCGGGGATCTACAAGATCCGCACGACGGCGAACAAGGCGCCGACCGACCAGGACCTCTTCCGCATCATCACCGACGGGATGCCCGGGACGTCGATGCCGTCGTGGGCCGTCCTGCCCGACAAGGAACGCTGGAACCTGGTCGCGTACATCAAGTCGTTCGCGGCGGACAAATTCAAGGAAGCGTCGAAGAAGGCCGAGCTGCCCAAGGAAGTTTCCTCGTCCGCGGAGTCGATCAAGCGCGGCAAGGAAATGTTCGAGGCGATCGAGTGCCACAAGTGCCACGGCACCGAGGGCCGCGCCGACGGCCCGTCGCGCGCTGAGCTGAAGGACGAGTGGGGTCATCCGATCGCGCCGGCGAACCTCACCAAGCGGTGGACGTTCCGCGGCGGGGCGTCGCGCACCGAGATCGCGACGCGGCTCACCAACGGTGTCCTCGGCACGCCGATGCCCGCGTTCATCGACAGCGTCGAGAAGCCCGAGGACATCTGGCACCTGACGAACTTCATCCTGTCGCTCGGGCCCGACTCGCCGCACTACGCGACGCTCGTGACGGTCACCGCCGTGTCGGACGCGATCCCTGACGATCCGAACGCCGACTTCTGGAAGAAGCTCTCGCCCAACAACATCCCGCTGATGGGCCAGGTGATCATCGATCCGCGGAACTTCAATCCGTCGATCGATCTGGTCTCGGTGCGCGCGGTCTACAACGACAAGGAGATCGCGTTTCATCTGACGTGGGACGACCCGACGCAGTCGGCCGAGGACGTCGGCAAGAAGCTCTACGCCGACGCGATCTCGCTGCAGTTTCCGCCGCAGCCGTCGTCGGGCTCCGAGCGCCCGTACTTCCTGATGGGCGACGACTCCGACGCCGTGTACTTGCTGCGCTGGCAGAACGGCAAGGGCGTGACGGAGGCGACCGCGAACGGTCCGGCGAAGATCGCGCCGATCCAGGGCGCGGAGGCCGGGGGCAAAGCGGTGTACGCGAACGGTCAGTATCGCCTCGTGATGAAGCGCCCGCTCGTGTCCAAGAGCGAGACGCGCCCCACCTTCACGCCCGCCGCGTTCATGCCGGTCGCGTTCCAGGCTTGGGACGGCGGAGCGGGGGAGACGGGCACGAGGATGTCGTTGACATCATGGTACTATCTGCGCCTGGAGGAGCCGCAGTCGGGCCGCCGTTTCATCATTCCTCCAGTCGTTGCAATCCTCACATTGGCGGTGATGCTGCTCGTAGTGCGAGTAGCGAATAGAAGGGCATGACTTCGAATTCAGGAGGCCAAGGGCAATGCGTAAGGTAATCGGAGTGCTTCTGGCGATCGCGCTCGTGACGGGCGTCGCCCTCGTCGCCAACCGCCCCGGACCGGCCGGCGCGCAGGGCGGCGGCACGATCGAGGCGACGGTGACATACGCCGGCGCGCCGGTCGTCGAGAAGCTGAAGGTGAACAAGGACACTGAGAAGTGTGGGACCGAGGCGAGCATCGAGAAGGTCGTGGTCGGCGGCAACAAGGGCCTGGCCAACGCCGTCGTGTCCGTCCCGAGCGCCAAGGGCGGCGCGCCGAAGGCCGTCAAGTCGACCGTCGACCAGCACGGCTGCAAGTTCGTGCCGCACGTCGTCGCGATGACGCCGGGCGAGCTCGATCTGAAGAACTCGGACGACATCCTGCACAATATCCATACGTATTCGACGGCGAACCCGTCCATCAACAAGGCGCAGCCGAAGTTCAAGAAGGTGATGACCGAGAAGTTCGAGAAGCCGGAGATCATCAAGCTCACCTGCGACGTGCACAGCTGGATGCTCGGCTGGGTGGCCGTCATGCCGAACTCGTTCTTCGGCGTGACCGGCGGCGACGGCACGACGAAGATCGAGAACGTGCCGCCCGGCAAGTACACGGTCGAGGCCTGGCACGAGACGCTCGGCAAGCAGACGAAGGACGTCGAGGTCAAGGCCGGGCAGGCAACGAAGGTTGCGTTCGAGATGAAGAAGTAAGAGCCAGGAGGCTCTGCGAGCATGCTTGACTGGTGGCTGCCGGAGAACGTTTCCACCTACGGCCGGGAGATCGACTGGCTCTTCCACCTCATCTACTACATCACCGGCATCACGGCGATCCTCGTGTTCGCCACGATGCTCGTGTTTCTGGTGATGTACCGCGATCGCCCGGGTCGTAAGGCGCGCTACACACACGGCAACACCACCCTGGAGATCGTCTGGACGGTGGTGCCGGCGCTGATCCTCGTGATCCTCACGCTCTTGAGCGTGCCGGCGTGGTCGAAGATCAAGATGACGATGCCGGAGACGGACTTCGTCGTGCAGGTCACCGCCAAGCAGTTCAACTGGCAGGTGAC
>Ga0209382_10009207_pt1 | contig 12382 bp, 10 predicted proteins | sample SoiMetdeltSBSDD5_FD_187599 | JGI IMG/M metagenome (GOLD analysis project Ga0209382, IMG submission 187599) | Bulk soil microbial communities from a Populus tree surrounding site in Tennessee, USA - Soil MetaG P. deltoides SBSDD5 (SPAdes) (version 2) | ecosystem: Environmental > Terrestrial >... | reverse complement strand
CACCGGTTTCGGGTACCACCGCGTACACCTATAACGAGCACGGGCAGCTCGTGACCACCACGGACGCGAGGAGCATCGTCGCCGAGCGCACGGTGGACGCAGCAAACCGGGTGACGCAGGAGACCTTCGGCCCGAGCGGCACCCCCGACACCACGCTCACCAACACCTACGCCTACGGCTCGACGGCCTCGCAGTTCAACATCGGGCGCCTCGTCTCCATCACCCGCAACTCGCAAGCCGTGACCTATTCGTATGACCGCTTTAGTCGCGTGCTGCAGGACGGCGCCCTGACCTACGAATACGACGAGAACGGCTACCGCAAGAAGGTCACGTACCCAGGTGGCGTGAGCGCGGTCTACACGCCGGACTTCGCCGATCGCGACGCCACACTCGACTACAACACCGGCTCTGGGGACAACGACCTGGTGACAGCCGCCTCCTACGCGGCGTCGGGACCGCTGACCTCGCTGAGCCTCGCCAACGGCATCACCGAGACGCGCGCCTTCGATGCGCGGTACTACCCGGACAGCATCGAAGCCGGGACGCTGCTCGACTGGGACTTCACAGTCGACGGGATCGGCAACCCAACCGCGATCAGTGGGACGCTCGACGGCAGCAGCTACTCCGCCACATTCGGCTACCAAGACTACTTGTACTTCTTGACTCAGGGCGATGGCCCCTGGGGCGAGCGCGCGTGGACCTACGACCGCATCGGCAATCGGCTCACATTCGAGAGCAGCAGTCTCTCGCTCCCGCTCAGCTACGCCTATTCGGGCAGTGGCCACACCCCGAAGCTGCTCGAGGTTACCGACAACCACGGTGACAGCTGGACCTACGACTACGACTCAGCCGGGAACCAAGTCTCCATCCTGCCGGACATCGGAAGCGAAAGCACTTACGCGGTCGGTGGAGACGGTCGAATCTCCTCCTTCGGCACCGTGGAAGGTGACTCAACCGAAGTCACCTACGATGGACGGGGATTCCTACGCCAGGCATCCACTTCGACGGATCTCGAGGTCTCCTCAGTCTATTCCTCGTCCGGAAGCCTCCTCCAACGCACGGAAGTGCAGGCACTGCAGACGTTTCCCCCCTCCTCCTCCACTGACACGACGCGGTTCTTCTACTTCGCCGGTCGTCCGATCGCACTGCTCTCGACAACGGGAGGCTTGCTGTTCCTCAACACGGATCATCTCGGAACACCAGTCATCGGAACCGACGGCTCAGGCAGCCTGATTTCGTTGAACGCGGGAGAGCCGTTCACCGCTGGCGAGGACAAGTCTCAGGTCATCCACTACCCTGGCCAGTGGAGCTCGCCGGCGTTTGCCACCCCGGGTGCGCAAGGCGAGCTGTACTACAACGTCCACCGCTGGTATGAGCCGTCGACAGGGCGGTACTCTCAGCCCGACCCTATTGGCCTAGTTGGTGGACTGAATCTATTTCAGTACGCTCACGCAAACCCCGTGACGATCGCGGACCCCCTCGGTCTATGGGCGCGACCTACGCCACCGGGCCACTGGCCGAGGCCCACGAGGGAAGAATGTGACACAGAAGATTGGCGCGAGTGCGACGTCTTCTGCGAGGGGCGGCCCGTCCTCGCCTGCGGAAGGTGGCACGTTCCAAGACTGCTTGGGCTGAGGCCAGGCCCGGTGTTCATCGTTGAGAAAGGTGCGCTGGAATGCAACTGCCAGGAGCGCGAGGAGCAAACATGCCGAGAGCGAATGAGGGAGTGGTGGCTAGTGTTTGGCCGCTGGGTTTATGACGCCGTAGACGCAATAGACAGGAACCTGCCTGAACGATCGACCGCTCCGTGGGCTTTGCCACCACCGTCACAGATTCCGGCGTGGGCGTTGCTGCCATAGGTCTGACCGAGCAGGGTCATGACGCTGAACAAGGCAAGACAACCGAAGCCTCGTGGAGGGAGGCGGTACTGCTCCTGCTTCCGCGCTCCAGAGCCCGTACTTCCCGTGGTTGCCCTCTTCCTTTCACCCCTGTTGCTGGACCCCGCCTTCTAACTGTTCCCGAGGAGTGACACTCCAGCATGAGCTCCAAACGGTTCGAGGCGCGCGACCTGCCCGAGCGCGCAGAATTCGTCGAGTCACGCGACCTTCGTAAAGGCGCGGTCTACTTCAGGGTTTCCTTCGTCGATGACGATGGGGTTGTCCCTTTGCTCGAACCGCTGGTCTTCATCGGGAGGGACTTGGAAGAGCCTGGTGAGGGAAGAGTCTACTTCCAGGATGGAGGCTCGTTCCTGGCCGGAGAGCGCGCCTATTCGGAGGATGGTCAACAGGAAGAGAATGGCGTCTCGAGCGCCGTAGCGTACGCATTTCCAGAGAATGCAGGATGCGTATACGAGTACGAGCGGGCTCTGGAGGCTTTGATGCGCTGCTCCCTGCGACGCGCTGAGACCGCCACCACCCAAGAGTGAGGGCGAGGCTTCCGAAGAGAAGGGAGTCCTAGGAGAGGCCTCGGATAGGAAGGTGCGTCACCGATGCACGGTTCCAGACCGTCGGCGAGGCTTTGATTCTGGCGGCCGAGAGGGCTGAGGCCGGTCCTCTTCGGGCACGCGAGCTGGGCACAGGATCTTAAGCCCCTCAAGCCCTTAGGCGACTGCGATGCACCAGTCCGAGTGTTTCAGAACAGCTCCTGTTGGACTTTCGCGCCTTTCTTCTTCGGCCACCACAGACCGACAATGGTGAAGTTGGCGGGGTGGCGCAAATTGCCGAGGAAGAACGTCCTTGTCATAGGCGAGGACGCGGTCGCGGAGGTAGGAGACGACGTCTTGGGCGGCCGGCTGCGGTGAGCGGCCGCCTTGAAGTGCGCTGGCGGAAGTAGAGGGCGTCGATCTCCCAGTCGAGGAAGCTGAACTCGTGGCCCTTGCAGCGGGCCTCGTCGCAGCGAAACTTGACCTTGAAGCGCGGGCTGGAGAGCTGCCAGCGTCTTCGTGAACGGACCTGCATTTGAATGCAGGTGGTGGTCACGTGATCGCAGGCGCTCGTAGCATCGCGCGGTGGCGCGGCGGTTACCAGCCACTTCGTTGGCGGCCTATGGGTCTCGAGGCAGCACGGTCCGGTCAGCGGTGCCGCGCACCAGTCGGCAGGTAGACCATGCACGTGCATGACTCCGAATCGGGAAACTGGCTCTTGAAATCCCCGGGCGTCAGGCCTTTGGCTTGGCCGGGTCGGCGCGATCCTCGTCTGCCACGCGACCCTTCTCGCGGAGGATCTTCAGCACCGCCGGGCTCGGTGCCGGCGCGTGCGGGTGCGCGCGTGCGGGTGCCAGCCGTTTGTCAACACGCCACACCGGGCGCCGGACCGCAAGCGCGGCCGGCGCCCGTCTCGCTCTGGTCAGAGGATTGCCGCGAGGATTGCGGCGGCCAAGGTGACGAGCGCGGTGAGCAGCTCGATGATTGCGATCCAGCGTTGGCGGTGGTGCTCGGTCATCTCTTCTGATCCTCCATCCTGGCGGGGCTTCACTGTCGCGCAGGAGGGTGCTCGCCGCGGGCGTGTCGGGCCCTGCGGAGAGCCGGGGGTGCTCAGCGACCTGTACAGGGACTGGCCGGCTCTGGGCTCAAGGTAGGGCGGGGGCGACCGTCCTCAACTGCAGGTTTCATCATGCAGTGCACTGCAAGGAGCCGCTTGCAGTGAACGCTACGGCTCTCGCGAGTGCTCGGGCTGGTAGGCGGCCAGCGCAGCGAGGGCAACCTCCGGAAGAGGCGGGGAGCCGATCTGCGCCGGCGGCAGCTCGAGCGAGTCGGGGATAGTCCAGGTTTCACTGGGCACGAGGATGCCGTACTTGAAGGCTTCGGCCGACAGAGCGCGAGCGAGGGCCAGGTACTCGACCAGGCGCTCGGCAGTCAGGTCGGCCATCTTCTGCAGCGCGACCGCGGCATCGGTAGCGTGCTGCCAGAGGATCTGGCGGACAGCATGGAAGTGGGCGACGCTCTTGAACCGGCTCCAGCTCTGCCAGAACCTGCGGATTCCCACGGACACCGGATCGCCGCCGAACGTCGGCGCGCCGCGCATCAAGCCTGCGAGACTGTGGATGGCCTTGGTAGGGGTGACTTGGAGTTCTGGATGATGAATCGTGGAGCTGAGCAGGAAGAGCAGGATCTCGCCGGCCATCCACGAATTGCCGCCATGGCGACTGGCTTGGTGCCAGATCTGCGGTGGGGGCAGCGCTCGAACCAGTGCGGGAATGAACGGTGCAAGTAGCTCAAGTTTGCGATCTGCCTCCGGGGCGACGAGCATCAGCTCCGCGGCAAACACCGCGAGCATCTCCTCGCGTTTGGCCTCGTCGTCGGGGTAGAAGCTGACTGCGAGGACCTGGGGACCGGCGAAGATGGCTGAGAGCTTGCCGTCCTCGTCGAGGATGTCGAGGGCGGGCACTAGGTCTTCCGCTGCGCCACGAACTTGTCCTGCAGTCGATCGCGCTGGGTCTTCACTTCGCCGGCGTCGACTCCCTGCGCTTCCAGCTCGGCGATCAGCTCGTCGAGGCTCTTCACGTCAAAGTATTCCTGCCGGCGAACCTTCTTGTCGCCTTCGAACCACTCGACGGTGACGCTCTGGCGCCACTGACGCTCCTCGGCGGCCGCACTGCCGGATCCTTTGGCGTGGACGGTCATCTTGCTCACGCTCCGCCTCCTGCCGCTTTGCCACGCTGTCTGGTCTCGACGAGGGCGTCGACAAACTTGAGGACGGCTTGCTGGTCGGCCTTGGAGAGCTTCTCGACCTGGCGCAGGCGTTTCCTGAGCCGGGCGACGCCGGGAGCGGTCTTGTCGCGGAAGTGCGCGATGCCGAGCAACTCGTCGGTGGAGACACGCAGCGTCTGAGCGAGCTCGGCGAGCAGCGGTCCGTGTGGCTGGGCCTCGTCTTGCTCGCAGTAAGCGATCACGCGGTTGGAGCCGCCGACGGCGGCGCCGAGCTCGGCCTGAGTCATGCCGCGACTCTTCCTGATGGTGGTGAGCCGACTGCCGAAGCCTTCGAGGGTCCGCTGCTTCATCTGCACCTCTTCGATGTGCACTCGATCAACTCCTCAGGCTAAGGCCGATTCTCCAAGCCGGGTAGTGCCTGAGTCAGGATTGCGATAATCGTAAGGTCGCGAGAGCCGGTCAAGCAACCCGAGATGGCAGGCCGCAACTCGTTGACAGGGTAACCGGCCGGGAGACTCACCCTGGTGACGGTGCCGCGCACCAGTCACCGAGCGGCGCATGCACATGGAGCGCACGGGTCCTCAGCGTGCAGGCCAAGGCGCTCGATCAGCTCCTACGAGACTGGCAGGTGCGCGTCGCCGGGGGTGAGGACTGGCCTTCTCCGTCGCCCGAAGACTCGTCGCCCGAAGACTCCCGGAGATTAGGGACTAGTCCGGAGAGGTACCTGCCACACCCCGGACCATCTGGGTTGTGCACCAAAAGGAAACGCCCTCCTCGCGGAGGGCGTTTCAACCGTCAGTCGACCGTCAGCCGAGGGTCGTCAGCGACGCCGGAACACCACGAAGGCACCCGCGGCGCCCAGGAGCAGGATCAGCGCGCCCAGGCCGATACCACCCAGCGTGGGAATCGTGGTGACCGGCGGTGGGGCACCGGTGACCCCTGCGGTAACCACGTTGTTCCCCGGCACCGGATCGGCCTCGTTGCCAGTGATGGTCGCTACGTTCGCGAACGTGCCGTCGCCGACGGTGACGTTGAGGCCAGCGCTCCGATGTTCCAAGTGAGGGTCGGGGCGGCGAACGTCGCGCCGCAGTCGTTCGACACGTAGGTGAGACCCACCGGGAGGGTGTCGGTCACCACCACGCCCGTAGCGTTCGAGGGCCCGTTGTTGGTGGCGGTGAGCATGAACGTCGCCGGGTCGCCAGCGGTGAAGGGGCCCGGAGTCGTCAGCACCTTGGTCACCTGCAGATCGGCCGACGACGTACCCTGGGTGTCACTGTCGGTGGCGCTGTTGTTACCCGCGTTCGGATCCGGCGTCGCGCTGCTGATCGTCGCCGTGTTGTCCAGGTTCCCCACCGCCGCCGGCGAGATGGTGCACGTCGCCGTATAGGTGACGGAGCTGCCGGCGGGCATGTTGAGCGCGGCATCGTTGATGTTGCCGGCCGCCGGCCCCGCCGTGTTGCCGGTCGCGCCACCGGCCGCCACGCTGGTGTAGGACACGCTGGTGCAGGCCGCCGGGAAGGTGTCGGCGACGGTCACCGGGTTCGCCGCCGTCGGGCCGGCGTTCGACGCCACGATCGTGTAGGTCGTGCTGGTGCCCGGCACATATGCGGCGGTGCCGTCGGTCTTGGTGATCGACAGGTCCGCCGACGCGCAGCCGAAGGTGTCGATGTCGAGCGACCAGCTGTCGAGGCTGCCGCCGTCACCCGCCAGGTCGTCGGAGATGGTGATCGTCCAGGTGCCGTTCGGGTCTTCGCCGATGAACGCCCCCATGTTTTCCTCGGGGACGAGCGGCGTGGCGGTCGTCAGGTTGACGTAGGCGTGGTCGGTGACGAGCCCGTTGTTCGTCGTGTAGGGGACCTGCCCGGCCGGGTTGGCGTCGTCGTTCCAGACGGTGCCGTTGAAGGTGTTGTCATTGCCCGCGCCGTTGTCGGTGGTCAGCGTAACGACCGTTCCCGCGGGGGACATCAGCGTGATGTCGAGGTCCGCCGCGAAGGTGTGGGTGAGGGCGGTCGTCAGGTCGACGTCAAGGATCGAGGTGCCAGCGCCAGCGACGACCAGGGTGGAAGAAACCACTGCCGGCCCCGTGGGGATAGCGGTCGGCGTGGCCTGCGTCGCCGTCGGCGTGACGGTCGTGAGCGGCGGGCTCGGGAACGTCGTCACCGCGAGCGACCAGCTGTCGAGGCTGCCGCCGTCACCAGCGAGGTCGTCCGAGATGGTGATGGTCCAGGTGCCGTTCGGGTCCTCGCCGATGAACGCCGCCATCGCCTCCTCGGGATCGAGCGGCGTGGCCGTCGTCAGGTTGACGTAGGCGTGGTCGGTGGCGAGCCCGTTGTTCGTCGTGTAGGGGACCTGCCCGAGCGGATTCGCGTCGTCGTCCCAGAGCGTGCCGTTGTAGGTGTTGTCGTTGCCCGCCCCGTTGTCGGTCGTCAGCGTGACGATCGTACCCGCGGGGGACATCAGCGTGATGTCGAGGTCGGCGGAGAACGTGTGCGTGAGATTGGTGGTCAGGTCGAGGTCGAAGAGATACGTCGGGACGCCGGAGACCACGACCGTCGAGGTGACCACGGCCGGCCCGGTCGGGATGGCGGTGGGGGTCGACTGCGTGAAGGTGGCGGTTGCCGGGCCGCAGCCGGCCGGGGTCGCCGGCACCACCTTGATCCCGAGCGAGCTGGAGCTGGCGGCGCTCGCGACGCCGCGCAACACGTGGCCCGGGTCATCGCCGCCCATCGCCGCCGAGAGGTCCCGGTAGCGACTCTCGGCGGTGGCGTAGTCCGCAGCCGCCTGGGCATTCGAGTCGATCTGCGGCTTGAGGCTCTTCATCTGCGACGCCAGCGAGAGCATCTCCTGGTAGCTGGCGTCCTTGTCGATCGCCGCCGACGCCGGCAGCGGCATCGTTGCGGCGAGCAGCATGAGGCAGAGGCCCACCGACACGAGTCGCGAAGTCACGTGCATTGGTTCCTCCGATACGTTGGAGCGGGTACGCGACATGTCTCCTCCCGGTTGGCGGCCGCGCGCTGAATCGGCGCCCGAGCCACCACGCCATCGTTAAAGATTTGGTGGTCCCACCCTACCGGAGTCGGGAAGTGACTTCAACCCCCCCAGGGCGGCCCTGCCACGCCCCACCCGGCCCTGCCAGGTGGGCCCCCGGGGGGGCAGGCGCCGGTGGGAGCGCGTCCTATTCGGCGGCCCCCTCCTCCGCCGGCACCAGGCTCTCGCGCGACAGGTAGTCCTCGACCTGCAGCAGGCTGTCCTCGCCGGCGCGTTTGATGATCGCCAGCAGGTTGTCCATCAGGCTCACCTCTTCGAGCTGCTCCGTGACGAACCAGTCGAGAAAGCGGAGCGCGATGTAGTTCCTGTCCCCGTGCGCGCAGTCGACGAGCTCGTAGATCTGCTGCGTGACCTCGTTCTCCCAGTCGAGCGAGAGCTGCGCACAATCGGCCGCCGACTGGAACTCGCCCTTCGGCGCGGCGATGGCCGGCACCGTCACCTTCCCCCCGGCCTCGATGATGAAGTGCAGGAACTTGAGCGCGTGCGTGCGCTCCTCGTCGGCCTGACGATAGAAGAAGCGCGCCAGTTGCTTCAGTGCTTGCTGGTCGAAATAGGCGGCGATGGCAAGGTACTGGAGCGAGGCACCCATCTCCCGCCCGACCTGGCGGTTGAGAGCCTTCTCCAGCTGATCGCTGATGAGCATCCGGTCCTCCTTTGCGAGCCGATTCGATCTCGAGGGGCGTCCGTGTGAGCGCCGCCCGCGTACCGATACTAGAACGGAGAGCGGCGGTCCGCCCGGGGCGTGACGGAACGCGCGGCGTATACTGCCTGCGGGCGTCCGGCGCCCTCCAAATCGACGACCACGAAGGCCCGGCGGCCCGCGAAAACACTGCACTGGAGCGATACCGAATGGACGATGCGCAGGGCGACCGGCACCACCGCCTGATCATCCTCGGCAGTGGCCCGGCCGGTCTCACTGCTGCCCTCTACGCCGCGCGGGCGAACCTCGCGCCGCTCGTGCTCGAGGGCACGCAGCCCGGCGGACAGCTCACCATCACCACCGACGTCGAGAACTACCCCGGCTTCCCGCGCGGCATCATGGGGCCCGAGCTGGTCGACCTGATGCGCGAGCAGGCGCGCCGATTCGGCGCCAAGAGCCGCTTCGAGACCGTGACGCGCGCCGACCTGCGGCAGCGTCCCTTCACCATCGAGAGCGACGCCGCCACCTACACGTGCGATGCCCTGATCGTCGCCACCGGGGCATCGGCCAAGCAGCTCGGCATCGCCAGCGAGGAGCACCTGCTCGGCTACGGCGTCTCCGCGTGCGCCACGTGCGACGGTTTCTTCTTCCGCGGCAAGGAAGTGGCGGTGATCGGCGGCGGCGACACCGCGATCGAGGAGGCCCTCTTCCTCACCAAGTTCGCCACCAAGGTCACGGTGATCCACCGCCGCGGCGAGCTGCGCGCCTCGAAGATCATGCAGGAGCGGGCCCTGGCCCACGATCGGATCGCCTTCCGCTGGCACAGCGCCGTGCGGGAGGTAGTCGGCACCCGCGAGGGCGGCGTCACCGACGCCCGCCTGGTCGACACCCGCACCGGCGAGGAGAGCCTGCTCCCCGTACAGGGCGTCTTCGTCGCCATCGGCCACCAGCCCAACACGCAGATCTTCCAGAACCAGCTCGCGATGAATTCGGTGGGCTACATCGAGGTGCGCGAGCCGACGAGCTACACCAGCGTGGAGGGTGTGTTCGCGGCCGGCGACGTCATGGACCCCCACTACCGTCAGGCGGTCACCGCGGCCGGCACCGGTTGCCGCGCCGCCATCGACGCCGAGCGCTGGCTCGAGGCCCAGGAGAGCGCGCTGGGCAAGGGCGCGGCGGTTCACGCGGCGGTCGCCGCCTCCGCCGGCGCCGAAGGCGCGCCGGGTTGAGCGCCGAGCCGCACCGCCCCCGCACGCTCGGCGAGCTGGTGGCCTCGGGCTACCGCCCGCGCACGGTCAAGGAGGAGCTGCGCGACAACCTGAGGCGCGCGCTCGCCGCCGGCGAGCCGCTCTTCCCCGGCGTGCTCGGCTACGAGCGCACGGTGATCCCCGGCATCGTCAATGCGCTGCTCGCGCGCCACGACTTCATCCTGCTCGGCCTGCGCGGCCAGGCGAAGAGTCGACTCCTCCGCGCCCTCGTGCCGCTGCTCGACGAATACGTTCCCGTCCTCGCCGGCAGCCCGATCAACGAGGACCCGCTGCGGCCGATCGTGCCGCAGAGCGCCCAGCGCGTCGCCGAGCTGGGCGACGCGACGCCGATCGAGTGGCTGCACCGCGACGCGCGCTACAACGAGAAGCTCGCCACTCCCGACGTCTCGATCGCCGACCTGCTCGGCGACCTCGACCCGATCAAGGCGGCGACGCGGCGCCTCACCTACGCCGACCCCGAGGTGATCCACTTCGGCATCGTGCCGCGCACCAACCGCGGCATCTTCGCCATCAACGAGCTCCCCGACCTCGCGCCGCGCATCCAGGTCGGGCTGCTCAACATCCTCGAGGAGCGCGACCTCCAGATCCGCGGCTTCCCCATCCGCATTCCGCTCGACCTGCTGCTGGTCTTCTCGGCGAACCCCGAGGACTACACCAACCGCGGCACCATCATCACGCCGCTCAAGGACCGCATCTCGTCGCAGATCCTCACCCACTACCCGCCCGACCTCGAGACGGCGCAGCAGATCACCGAGCAGGAGGCGTGGTGGCGGCGCGACTCGCCGCAGATCGTGGTGCCCGAGCTGGCCCGCCGTCTGATCGAGCTGGTGTCGGTGGTGGCGCGCGAGAGCGAGCTCGTCGACCAGTCGTCGGGCGTGTCGGCGCGAGTCGCGATCTCGGCGCTCGAGCTCCTGGTGTCGAACCTCGAGCGGCGCGCCTGGGCGACCGGCGAGGCCAACGTCCAGCCGCGGCTCGCCGACCTCCACATGGTGCTGCCGGCGCTCACCGGCAAGGTCGAGATGGTCTACGAGGGCGAGCAGGAGGGGCCCGAGGTCGTCGCCCGGCGGCTCGTCGGCGAGGCGGCCAAGCGGCTCGCCGCGGAGCGTCTCCCCGCGATCGAGAAGGCGGCCGGCAGCGGCGGCGAAGACGACACCGGTCCGTATTCGGCGATGCTCCGCTGGTTCGCCGAGGGCAACGCGGTCACCCTCTCCGACGAATCGTCGGAGGGCGAGCACCTGGGCGCGTTGCGGCAGGTGCCGGGCCTCCTCGCCCTGGCGGCGGAGGCGGCGCACGCGTCCGACGAGCGCTCCCTGCTCGCGGAGCTCGCCCTCGAGGGGCTGCACCAGCACTTGAAGCTCGCCCGCGAGGACCTCGACAGCCGCATCACCTTCAAGGAGATGGTCAAGTTCCAGCTCCTCAAGCCCCATCGCGCGCGGCGGCGGGAGCGCGAAGAGTTCTGAGCTGCACGGCGTGCACCTCATGCGCTCGGCCGGAACGCGAAGGGAGCTGAGCCACCGGTGAAGCGCTCGCTCCTCACGGCGATCCTCGCGCTGCTCGGGCCCGCGGCGGCCCTCGCCGCCGCGCCCGACCCGCTTGCGGGGCACTGGGTCGGAACGATGACCGCGCACGGAGCTCCCCTCGAGGTCAGCTTCGACTTCGAGAGCGACGCCAGCGGGCTCCAGGGCCGCTTCAGCTCGATCCCGCAGCGGGCGATGGACTACCCGCTCGACTCCGTGACGCGAGACGACGGCGCGGTCCACTTCGTCCTCGGCGGCGACCTCGCCTTCGAGGCGCGCCTCGCCGGCGACACGCTGCGCGGGACCTTCAAGGGAGAGGAGCTGGCGGGCGACGTCGCGCTGCGCCGCGGGCCGAAGCCCGTCCTCCCCTACCGGGCGAGCGAGGTGACCTTCCGGAACGGGGACGCCACCCTCGCGGGCATGGTGGCCTCGCCGCCGACACCCGGGCGACATCCCGCCGTCGTCCTGCTGCACGGGAGCGGACCGGAGACCCGCTGGGGTACCAACCGCTTCATCGCCGATCGCTTCGCGAGGGCCGGCATCGTGACGCTGATCTTCGACAAACGCGGCACCGGCGCGTCCACGGGCGACTGGCGCACGGCGGACTACCAGGATCTGGCCCGCGACGCGCTCGCGGGGGTCGCCCTGCTGCGCTCCCTTCCCGAGGTCGACGCGCGGCGGATCGGTCTCCACGGGCACAGCCAGGGCGGCATCATCGGGCCCATCGCCGCCTCGATGCCCGGTGCCGAGGTGGCCTTCCTCGTGGCAGAGGACACCGCTGCGGGCCCGACGTGGAAGCAGGACATCTACAGGGTCCGCAACGCCCTGGCGAGCGAGTTTCCACCCGCCGAGGCCGAGCGGGCGATGGCGCTCTACACACTCTTCGTCGAGGTCGCCCTCGGCCGGCGGCCCCACTCCGAGCTCGAGGCGGCGAGCGCGCCGGTCGCCGGCGAGCGCTGGTTCCAGTGGCTCGGCATTCCTCCCCGCGACTCGTGGATCTGGACCTGGTACCCGAAGACCGGCTCGGTCGACACGCTCGACTTCTGGCGCAAGGTGAAGTGCCCCGTCCTCCTCGTCTACGGGCAGCGGGACCGCCTCGTGCCGGTCGACGAGAGCATCGAGCAGATCGAGGCGGCTCTCGACGACAGCGGCGCGAGCTACACCGCCTGGATCGCTCCCAGGGCGGAGCACAACCTCACCGTCCGCCCGCAGCCGGGCGAGCCCTTCTTCTGGTGGCACGCAGCGCCCGGCATCATCGAGT
>Ga0209382_10009206_pt1 | contig 12384 bp, 14 predicted proteins | sample SoiMetdeltSBSDD5_FD_187599 | JGI IMG/M metagenome (GOLD analysis project Ga0209382, IMG submission 187599) | Bulk soil microbial communities from a Populus tree surrounding site in Tennessee, USA - Soil MetaG P. deltoides SBSDD5 (SPAdes) (version 2) | ecosystem: Environmental > Terrestrial >... | reverse complement strand
TCCGGCGAGGACGCCACCGCTCTCGGCTTCAACGCCCATGGCGGGGTCGGATGCATCTCGGTGACCGCCAATGTCGCGCCGCGCCTGTGTGCCGCGTTCCAGCGCGCCTGCCGCGACGGCGACTACGTCGCCGCGCTCACCCTCCAGGATCGGCTGATGCCGCTGCATCATGCCCTGTTCGTCGAGACCAGCCCCGCCCCGGTGAAATTTGCCGCGAGCGTGCTGGGCATGAGCAGCGACGAGGTGCGCCTGCCGCTGGTCCCGGCGAGCGAAGCTGCGCGCGCCACAGTCCGCCAGGCCATGGTTCACGCCGGCCTCATCAACTGATTCGCAGCCTGTCATGGCGCAGAAGCGCGGCTCCGATGGGCGTGGTGGCGCCCGCAAAGTGGTCGTCGAGAACAGGCGGGCCCGCTTCGACTACGAGATCCTCGAGACCTTCGAGGCCGGCATCGCGCTGGCGGGGCCGGAGGTGAAGAGCCTGCGCCAGGGCAGGGGCAATCTCCAGGACGCCTATGCCAGCGTCGACCATGGCGAGCTTTTTCTGGTCAACGCCTATATCCCGGAATACACCGAGGCCAATCGCTTCAATCATGAGACCCGACGGCCGCGCAAGCTGCTGCTCCATCGCCGCGAGATCGATCGCCTTGCCGGCGGCGTGCTGCGCGACGGGCTCACCATCGTGCCGCTGCGGCTGTTCTTCAACCCGCGCGGTCGTGCCAAGGCAGAGATCGCGCTGGCCCGTGGCAAGAAGCTGCACGATAAGCGCGAAACCGAGAAGCAGCGCAGCTGGGCCCGTGAGAAATCGCGGTTGCTGCGGGAGCGCGGCTGACGCCGGCCGGCTCGCGCATCATGCTCTAGATTTCTGCGTAGTCGTCGTCGAATTCGTCGGTGTTGCGTTGCGCCGGCGCCCGTTCTTGCCGTCGCATCTCGCGCTCCGCCGGGTCGCGCCCGACCTCGGCCCGAAGCTCGCTCAGATCGATGAACTGGTCGGCCTGCCGGCGCAGCTCGTCCGCCACCATCGGCGGCCGCGTCACCAGCGTCGACACCACCGACACGCGCCGGCCCTTCTGTTGCAGCGCCTCGACCAGCGAGCGGAAGTCGCCATCCCCGGAGAACAGCACGACATGATCGAGATTGTCGGCAAGCCGCATGGCATCGACCGCAAGCTCGATATCCATGCTCCCCTTGACCTTGCGGCGGCCAAGCGAGTCGGTGAATTCCTTGGCCGGCTTGGTGCGCACCATGTAGCCATTGTAGTCGAGCCAGTCGATCAGCGGCCTGATCGGCGAATACTCGGCATCGTCCATCAACGCCGTGTAGTAGATCGCCCGGACCAGCCGTGCCCGCTTCCGGAAATGACCGAGCAGCCGTTTGTAGTCGATGTCGAAGCCGAGCGACTTGGCGGTGGCGTAGAGATTCGCGCCATCGATGAACAGGGCAATGCGCTCGTCGGGATACAGGATCATCGGAATAATCTCCCCTGAAATAACGCAAACGTTGAATGGCGGCCCGAGCGCGCGATATTGATCCGCGGCCATGGCACGGGGCAGGGCGGCTGAATACACCGATCTGCCCGGACATTTCAATCGCATAGCAGGCAGGTTGCACATGATCCTGATCGGCATCGGCAGCAACATGCCCGGCTCCTGGGGAACCCCCGAGGCGACGGTGGCCCGGGTGCCTTTCGAGCTCGATCGCGGGCCGGTCCGGGTCACCAGGGTCTCGAGCCCGGTCAGGACCACCCCCTTCGGCGTGACCGACCAGCCGGCTTTCACCAACGCCGCCCTGGCGATCGAGACCGATCTCGCGCCCTCGGCACTCCTGTTGCATCTGCAGGCGCTGGAGCGCCGCGCTGGCCGCCACCGAGAGATCCGCTGGGGTCCGCGCACCCTCGACCTCGACATTCTCGACTATCGCGGTCTCGTTCTCGAGGAGCCGTCGGGGCTGGTTTTGCCGCATCCCGGCATTGCCGAGCGGCCTTTCGTGCTCATCCCGATCATCCAGATCGCCCCGGAATGGCGCCATCCGGTCACCGGTCTGACGGCGGCCGAGATGCTCGCCAAGGTTGCTCCGTCGGCCGAGGGTGTGGTGCTGAGCGAGTAAAATGGGCAGTAGGCGGTAGGCAGTGACCGTGCTCTTCCCCACTGCCCATTGCCTACTGCCTATCTCACGGCTGCCTAGTCGCTTACGCTTGCATAATGCGCAGAAATGCTATAGCAGGCGCGGGAATCCCGGAATTCTGGAAGGAGACGAGCCGCCATGGCGCGCGTCACCGTTGAAGATTGCATCGACAAGGTTCCCAACCGCTTCGAGCTGGTGCTGCTCTCGTCGCATCGGGCGCGCACCATTTCGAAGGGCGCGCCGACCACCGTCGAGCGTGACAATGACAAGAACCCGGTGGTGGCCTTGCGCGAGATTGCCGAGGAGACGATCGATCGCGACGACCTGCGCGAGGACTATATCCACTCGATGCAGAAGCATGTCGAGGTCGACGAGCCGGAAACCAGCGAGGTCCCGATGATCTCGGCCTCGGACGATCTCCCGCTGTTGGTCGAGGCGCCGAACGAGCCCGGTGACGAATATGCCCGGCGCACCGAGGAGGAATTGCTCCGCGGGCTCGAGCACCTGCCGCCGGCCGAAAGTCCGGGCAGCCAGCGCTCCGGCTACTGAGCAGCGGCCGCGCCGCCAGCGTCGAAATAGCGCGTGCTGCTTTGTTTCGACCCGCGCAAGGATTAGATTCGTCTTGCGCGACGGGGAGAGTCTCTCGTCGCCTGCCACGGCACGCGATCGATGATGCGTCAGTTCGAACTGGTCGAGCGAGTCACCAGCTATGACCCGGATGCGGATGAGAACCTTCTCAACCGCGCCTATGTCTATGCGATGCGAGCGCATGGCCATCAGACCCGCGCTTCCGGCGATCCCTATTTCTCCCATCCCCTCGAGGTCGCCGCCATCCTCACCGATCTGAAGCTCGACGATGCGACCATCGTCGCCGCCCTGCTGCACGACGTGGTCGAGGACACCGACGCCACCCATCGCGAGATCGAGGATCTGTTCGGCTCCGAGATCAGCGCCCTGGTCGACGGGCTCACCAAGATCCGCCGCCTCGACCTGGTTTCCAAGGAAGCCGCGCAGGCCGAGAATCTCCGCAAGCTGCTGCTCGCCGTGTCGAAGGATGTCCGCGTGCTGCTCGTCAAGCTCGCCGATCGTCTTCACAACATGCGCACCCTCGAGCATGTGCCGGCCGACAAGCGCCAGCGCATCGCCCAGGAGACGGTCGACATCTATGCGCCGCTGGCCGGACGCATGGGCATGCAGACCATTCGCGAGGAGCTCGAGGACCTGTCCTTCAAGGTGCTCAACCCGGAAGCCTACCGCACGATTGCCGATCGCCTGAAGCGGCTGCGCCGCGAGAGCGGCAACATGCTGCTCGAGATCGAGGACGCCCTGAAGAAGAAGCTCGAGGAGAGCCACATCAAGGCCGATGTGTCGGGCCGCGAGAAGCGGCCCTATTCGATTTGGCGCAAGATGGACAGGAAGCAGCTGTCGCTCGGCCAGCTCTCCGACATTTTCGGCTTCCGCGTCCTCGTCAACACCGTCGATGAATGCTATCGCGCCCTCGGCATCGCCCACCGCACCTGGCGCGTCGTCCCCGGCCGGTTCAAGGACTACATCTCGAACCCCAAGCAGAACGACTACCGCTCGATCCACACCACCGTGATCGGGCCGCATCACATGCGCGTCGAGCTGCAGATCCGCACCTTTGCCATGCATGAGATCGCCGAGCGCGGGGTTGCGGCGCATGGCCTCTACAAGGACATCGGCACCGCGCTCGAGGCCAGGAAGGGCGTTCGCCTGCCGGCCACCGAGTCCAATGCCTATCGCTGGCTGAGGCGCCTCGTCGACATCCTCTCGGAAGGCGACAATCCCAAGGAGTTCCTCGAGCACACCAAGCTCGAGCTGTTCTCCGACCAGGTCTTCTGCTTCACCCCCAAGGGCGACCTCATCGCGCTTCCCAAGGGCGCCAACGCCATCGACTTCGCCTATGCCGTTCACACCGACATCGGCAACAGCTGCGTCGGTTGCCGCATCAATGGCCGCCACGCCCCGCTGATGACCGATCTGGAGAATGGCGACGAGGTCGAGATCATCCGCTCCAAGGCCCAGACACCGCCGGCTGCCTGGGAGGGATTGGCGGTCACCGGCAAGGCGCGCGCCGCCATCCGCCGCGCCACCCGCATGGCGGTGCGCAATCAATATGCCGGGCTCGGACGCGAGATCATGCAGCGGGTGCTTGCCCGCCATGAGCACGACTATTCCAACAAGGAGATGGCGCAGGCCTTCCCCAAGCTCGGCATCAGGAACATCGAGGACGGCCTTGCGGCGGTCGGCCGCGGCGAGCTGTCGAGCGCCGAGGTGCTGCGCGCCCTCGGCGTCGAGCCCGATGTCGCCGCCAAGCGACGGCCGCCGCGCCGTCTGCCCGCCGAGATCGGCACCAGCGCCATCACCGTTCGCGGCCTCGACGGCATGCTGCCGATCCAGATCTCGCAGGTCACCGGCGCCGTGCCGGGCGAGCGCATCGTCGGCATCATGACGCCGGGGGAGGGGGTGACCGTCTACCCGATCTTCTCCAAGGCGTTGTCATCCTTCGAGGACGAGCCGGACCGCTGGATCGATCTCGCCTGGGATACTTCGGACGAGACCCGCCGCTATCCCGCCCGTATCAAGGCGGTCATCCACAATGAGGTCGGGGCGCTTGCCCAGCTTGCCCAGGCAATCGGCGAGAATGGCGGCAATATCGAGAATCTGCAGATGACCAACCGGGCGCAGGACTTCTTCGACATCGACCTCGTGATCGAGGTCCATGATCTCCGGCACCTCAACAGCATCCTGCAAACGCTGCGCTCGCGCCCGCTGATCAGCTCGGTTCATCGGGTGACGGGGTGAATGCAGGCAGTAGGCAGTAGGCAGTCGTGAGTAAGCGAATAGCGAATAGCGAACAGCGAGTAGCGAATAGCGAACAGCGGAGGCCCCCTCATCCGGCGCTTCGCGCCGCCCCTCAATTAGTCCCTTCTCCCCGTTTGCGGGGAGAAGGTGCCCCGGAGGGGCGGATGAGGGGAACTATTCGCTACTCGCTACTCGCTATCCATCAACGGAGCAGCACCGTGATCCTCGGCATGGGCAGCGACATCGTCGACATCCGTCGCATCGAGCGGACCCTCGAGCGCTTCGGCGAGCGTTTCACGCAACGCATCTATACCGAGATCGAGCGGCGCAAATCCGACCGTCGCGCCGCCCGGGCGGCGTCCTATGCGAAGCGCTTCGCCGCCAAGGAGGCTTGCGCCAAGGCGCTTGGCACGGGTTTTCGCAAGAACGTCTTTTGGCGCGATCTCGGCGTGGTGAACGAGCCCTCCGGAAGACCCACCATGGTGCTTCAAGGTGCCGCGCGCGAGCACCTTCGCCGCATGGTTCCGGCCGGCCATGAGCCGATCATCCACTTGACCATCACCGACGAATACCCTTATGCACAGGCGTTCGTCATCATTTCCGCGGTGCCTGAGCGGCCGTGAAGGTCCTTGTTGCGTTTTGGCAACATATGCACCGACATCAAGCGAGACGGCTGGCTGAGCGTTGCCATTCCGTGGCAAGCGCGGCTAAACGGGAATTGACGGTGTCCGGCCGGACCGGGCCGCAGATCATCCGGTGATCATCGACATGTCTGCCAAGATCGAGCCGACCAACAAGTCCGAGGAAAGCGTCTGGGATCTGGTCAAGGTCATCCTCCAGGCGCTTTTGATCGCCTTTGTCGTCCGCACCTTCTTCTTTCAGCCGTTCAATATTCCCTCAGGCTCGATGATCCCGACTCTGCTGATCGGCGATTATCTCTTCGTCAACAAGCTGAGCTATGGCTACAGCAAGTATTCGTTCAATTTTTCTATCGGCTTGGGTGGCCGCGACCTGTTCAAGTTCGGGCCGGTTCCGTTCGAGGGAAGAGTCCTCGCCAATGTGCCGGCACGCGGCGACATCGCCGTCTTCAAGCTGCCGGCGGACAACGAAACCGACTACATCAAACGCGTGATCGGCCTGCCCGGCGACCGCATTCGGGTCAGCGACGGCGTGCTCTACATCAACGATGTGGCGGTGAAGCGCGAGCGCCTGAACGACCTCGACATGGATGCGAGCGCCGGCGTCCGCGGCCCGATCCGGCAATATCGCGAGATCCTGCCCAACGGCGTGAGCTACGTCACCTACGATCTCTGGGACCAGGGGACCGCCGACAACACCCAGGAGTTCAAGGTGCCGCCCGCCCATTACTTCATGATGGGCGACAATCGCGACAATTCGACCGACAGCCGATTCCCGCAGGTCGGCTACGTGCCCTATGAGAACCTGGTCGGCCGCGCCACCATCATCTTCTTCTCGCACGACCCGCGCTATGCCCTCTACGAGTTCTGGGACTGGCCCTTCGCGATTCGCTGGGACCGCCTGTTCACCCTGGTTCATTGACTTGGGACGTGGCTTGAAATCCGACGCGGCGGCCATCGTTCAGGACAGAATCGGGTATCATTTCCGCGATGTGAACCTCCTCGCCATGGCGCTCACCCATGCGAGTGCCTCCCCGGCCAAGAACGCCAACAATGAGCGACTGGAATTTCTCGGCGATCGGGTTCTGGCTCTGGTTCTGGTCGAGGAACTCTATCATCGCCATCCCGATGCTTCCGAGGGCGAGCTTGCCCGCCGGCTCAATGCCCTGGTCCGTGCCGAGATGTGTGCCCAGGTCTTCCGGAGCCTCGACATCGTCGATGCGCTGACCGCGGCAAGGAGCGCCTGGGCCAAGGCGCCGCCGACCAGCGTCAATGTGCTGGCCGACATGTGCGAGGCCCTGATCGGCGCCGTTTATCTCGACGGCGGCATCGAGGCCGCCCGCCGTTTTGTCCTCGCCGCCTGGGCGCCGCACATCGCGCTTCCGTCGGCCGCCGACAAGGACCCCAAGACGGCGCTCCAGGAATGGGCCATGGGCCACGCCTTGCCGGTCCCGGTCTATGTCGAGCAGGAGCGCACCGGCCCCGATCACGAGCCGTTCTTCTCGATCCTGGTTTATCTCAAGGGCTTCGAGCCTGCTGCCGGCGGCGGGCCGTCCAAGCGCCGTGCCGAGCAGGAGGCGGCCGAGAGCTTTCTTCGACGGGAAATGATCTGGAAGTGACCAACGAGAGCGAGCCTGTCAGCCGGTGCGGCTTTGCGGCGATCATCGGGGCGCCGAATGCCGGCAAGTCGACTCTGGTCAACCGGCTGGTCGGCCAGAAGATCGCCATCGTCACCCACAAGGTCCAGACCACCAGGGCGCGGCTGCGTGGCATCGCCATCGAAGGGCTGAGCCAGATCGTCTTCGTCGACACGCCCGGTATCTTCGCGCCGCGGCGCCACCTCGACCGTGCCATGGTCGAGGCCGCCTGGAGCGGCGCCGGCGATGCCGACCTCGTCATCCTGCTGGTCGACAGCCGGGCCGGCCTCAACGCCGAGGTCGAGGCCATCCTCGCGAGCCTCGACAACGTTTCTCGCCCGCCGGTGCTCGCGCTCAACAAGGTCGATGTGGTGCGTCCCGAGACGCTGCTCGCCCTGTCGCAGCGCCTCAATGAGCGCCTGGCTTTCGCCGCGACCTTCATGATCTCCGCCCTGTCGGGCTCGGGTGTCGAGGATCTGCGCCGCTACGCCGCCAATGCCATGCCGGAGGGGCCCTGGCTCTATCCCGACGACCAGATCGCCGATCTGCCGCAGCGGCTGCTCGCGGCCGAAATCACCCGCGAGAAGCTGACATTGCGGCTGCACCAGGAGCTGCCCTATGCCCTGACCGTCGAGACCGAGGGCTGGGCCGAGCGCCCGGACGGGTCGGTCCGGATCGACCAGGTGATCTATGTCGAGCGCGAAGGGCAGCGCAAGATCGTGCTCGGCAAGGACGGCCAGACCATCAAGGCGATCGGCCAGGCGGCCCGCAAGGAAATCGCCGAGGCGATCGGCCAGCCGGTGCATCTGTTCTTGTTCGTCAAGGTGCGGGAGAGCTGGGCAAGCGACCCCGAGCGGCTCAAGATGATGGGGCTGGAGTAGGCCCGATGGAATGGACCGAGCAGGGCATCGTTCTCAATGTCAGGACCCATGGCGAGGCCTCGGCCATCGCCGAGGTGCTGTCGGAGCGTCGCGGCCGCTGGTCGGGTCTGGTGCGCGGCGGCCGCTCGCGCGCCATGCGCCCGGTGCTCCAGCCCGGCAATGTCGTGGTGGCGCGCTGGCGGGCCCGCACCGAGGATCATCTCGGCAGCTTCACGCTGGAGCCTGTCGTGCTGCGGGCCGGCGCGCTGATCGACGATCCGCTCCGCCTCGCCGGCCTGATGTCGCTGATGGCGCTGCTCAAGCTGCTGCCCGAGCGCGAGCCGCATCCCCGCATCCATGATGCGCTGCTCGTCACCCTCGATGCTCTCGGCGATGACGGCATCTGGCCGGCCGTCCTCGTCCGCTTCGAGCTGGGTCTGCTCGACGAGCTGGGCTACGGCCTCGACCTTGCGCGCTGCGCCGTGACCGGCGCCACCGACGAGCTGATCTATGTCTCGCCCAAGACCGGCCGCGCCGTCAGCCACGCCGCCGGCGAGCCCTGGAAGGAGCGGCTGCTGGCGCTGCCGGGTTTCCTCCGCGGCGACCGCGACGCTCCCCCGACCGCTGCCGACATCCGCGACGGATTGCGGCTCAGCGGCTTTTTTCTCGACCGCTTCCTGCTTGGGCCGCGCGGCCTCGCGCTGCCGGATAGCCGCGCCCGCATCCTTGCTCATCTCGAAGCGGCAGCCATAGGATGACCCGTTCCATGCTCGGCCGCCTGAACCATGTCGCCATCGTCGTCCCCGACCTTCGGGCCGGGATCGCCGTCTATCGCGACCTGCTCGGCGCCGCGGTGTCGGAGCCTCGAGCCCAGCCGGACCACGGCGTGACGGTGGTGTTCGTCGAGCTGCCCAACACCAAGGTCGAGCTGCTCGAGCCGCTCGGCGACAACTCGCCGGTCAGGGGCTTCCTCGAGCGCAATCCGGCGGGCGGCATCCACCATCTCTGCTACGAGGTCGCCGACATCATTGCCGCCCGCGACCGCCTGATCGCTGCCGGCGCCCGCGTGCTCGGCAGCGGCGAGCCCAAGCTCGGCGCCCACGGCAAGCCGGTGCTCTTCCTTCACCCGAAGGACTTCGCCGGCACGCTGATCGAGCTCGAGGAGGTGTGAGCCGCCATGAGCCTCGTCACCGGGCTGGCGATCTACTTCATCATCTGGTGGGTCACGCTGTTCGCCGTGCTACCCTGGGGGGTCAAGAGCGCCCATGAAAGCGGCGTCGAGGTCGAGCCGGGCCATGCCGACGCCGCCCCCGTCAATCCCCGCCTCGGCGTGAAATTCGCCGTCACCAGCCTCATTGCCGGCGTCATCTTCCTGTTCGTCTGGTGGCTGATCACCCGCTCCGGGCTGACCCTCGACGATGTGCCGTTCATGCCCCAATTGCGGCCATCCTGAGCAATGTTCGACAAGATCCTGATTGCCAACCGTGGCGAGATCGCCTGTCGGATCATCAGGACGGCGCGGCGCATGGGCCTCAGCACCGTCGCCGTTTATTCCGATGCCGATGCCCGCGCCCTCCATGTCGACATGGCGGACGAGGCGGTGGCGATCGGCCCGGCGCCCTCCGCCCAGTCCTACCTGGTGATCGACAAGATCCTCGACGCCTGCCGGCGGACCGGCGCTCAGGCCGTCCATCCGGGCTATGGCTTCCTGGCCGAGCGCGCCGCCTTTGCCGAGGCGCTCGCCGCTTCGGGCATCGTGTTCATCGGGCCGAACCCGGCGGCGATCGAGGCGATGGGCGACAAGATCGAATCGAAGCGCGCCGCGGCGCGCGCCGGCGTGTCGACCGTCCCCGGCCATCTCGGCGTCATCGCCGATGAGGACGAGGCGGTGCGGATCGCCGGCGACATCGGCTATCCGGTGATGATCAAGGCCTCGGCCGGTGGCGGCGGCAAGGGGATGCGGATCGCCCATTCGGCGTCCGAGGTTCGCGACGGCATTGCCCGTGCCCGCTCCGAGGCCCTGTCGTCCTTCGGCGACGACCGGGTGTTCATCGAGAAATTCATCGTCGATCCGCGCCACATCGAGATCCAGGTGCTCGGCGACAAGCACGGCAACGTCATCCATCTCGGCGAGCGCGAATGCTCGATCCAGCGACGGAACCAGAAGGTCATCGAGGAAGCGCCCTCGCCACTGCTCGACTCCGCGACACGCGCCAGGATGGGCGCCGAGGCGGTGGCGCTGGCCAAGGCGGTCAACTACGACTCCGCCGGCACCGTCGAGTTCGTCGCCGGCCAGGACCGCTCCTTCTTCTTCCTCGAGATGAACACCAGGCTCCAGGTCGAGCACCCGGTGACCGAGCTCGTCACCGGCATCGATCTGGTGGAGCAGATGATCAGGGTGGCGGCAGGCGAGCGCTTGAGCCTGGTGCAGGACGATGTGCGGCTGAATGGCTGGGCCGTCGAAAGCCGGATCTATGCCGAGGACCCCTACCGCAACTTCCTGCCTTCGACCGGCCGGCTGACCCGCTACCGGCCGCCGCCCGAGCAGACACAGAACGGCATAACTGTTCGTAATGATACAGGCGTATACGAAGGCGGAGAAATTTCGATCTATTATGATCCGATGATTGCCAAATTGTGCACCCATGCCCCCGACCGCCTCACCGCCATTCGCGCCATGGGCGATGCGCTGGACGGCTTCTTCATCGAGGGCATCCGTCACAACGTGCCGTTCCTTGCCAGCATCATGGACAATGAGCGCTGGCGTTCCGGCGCGCTGTCGACCGGCTTCATCCGCGAGGAGTTTCCCCAGGGCTTCGAGGCCATCGTTGCCGATCGGTCCTTGCGCGACACCCTGGCCTCGGTGGCGGTGGTGCTCGATCATATCGAGAATCAGCGCAAGCGCCGGATCACCGGGCAGCTGAGCGGCCGCGCCGTGCGCTTCGCGACCTGCCGCATCGTCGAGCTGGGGGAGGAATGGCTCCCGGTCGACATCGTCAGCGAGAGCGACAAGCTCATCCGCATTGTTCACCATGGGAGCGGCGGTGGCGAGCGCGCCGTCGAGACCGCCTGGTCGCCCGCCGATCCGATCTTTGAGGGGCGGATCGACGGCCAACCGGTGCGGGTGCAGGTGCGCCGCGTGCTCAATGGCTATCGGCTCGGCCATCGCGGCGCCGACATGGTTGCCAGGGTCTATACCGGTCGCGAGGCCGAGCTCGCGCGGCTGATGCCGGAACGGGTCCTGTCGGACGCCTCGCGCAAGCTGCTTTGCCCGATGCCGGGACTGATCGTGGCGATCGCCGTCGAGGTCGGCCAGGAGGTCAAGGCCGGCGAGCCGCTTGCCATCGTCGAGGCGATGAAGATGGAGAACATCTTGCGGGCCGAGCGCGACGGCAAGGTCAAGGCGATCCATGTCCGCAAGGGCGACAGCCTGGCGGTCGATGCCGTCATCATGGAGTTCGAATGACCGGGCCGGCTCAGTCGCGAGGCGGGCTCGGCCTGCCATGCCGGCGCGCGGTGCTGGTGCTCGCCTTGCTGCTCGCCGCGTGCCAGACCTCGACCGGTGTCGATCTGCTGACCCGCCCGAGCGCGCGCGACAGCGGCCCCAAGGCTGCGGCCACCGCCGAGCCCACCGTCACCGAGGAGCTGTTCCAGCCGACGGTGCACGCCATTCTGGCAATGAGCGGCGGCTTCGGCACCGCCAAATCCGCCGTGGTCGTCGAGACCGTCTGGCAGAGGAAAGGCAGCGACGAGCGCTTCACCGCCGCGCTGATGCCCGACCGGGTCGAGGTGAAGACCCTGAAGCCCGGCCACTATGCCCTGGTCAAGGCGGTCGCCGGCGGCAATGATCTGCTTGCAGTGGAAGCCAAGGATGCAAGACCGCTCGCGGTCGAGCTGTCGCTCGATCCCGGCGATGTCGTCTATATCGGCAAGCTCCTGTTGCGCGAGGAGACCCGCAAGCGCAAGGTCAGGAAGAACGGCAAGACGTCGACCGAGGAGGTCAGGCGCATCGTCCTCGACGTCAGGGACGACATGGCATCGGCCAAGGCGGCGGTGAGCGAATCCCATCCGCTCCAGGCGCCGTCGCTGAAGCGCCGCCTCGTCAAGCGGACGAGCTGATCCCCATGACCGCCACCCGCACCGTCCATCTGCGCATTGAGGGCCGCGTCCAGGGCGTCGGCTACCGCTATTGGGCGGCCGACCGGGCGCGCGAGCTCCATCTGGTCGGCTGGGTGCGCAACCGCCGCGACGGTTCGGTGGAGGGGGTGTTCTCCGGCCCCGCAGCAGCGGTCGAGCGGATTA
>Ga0209382_10009204_pt1 | contig 12384 bp, 12 predicted proteins | sample SoiMetdeltSBSDD5_FD_187599 | JGI IMG/M metagenome (GOLD analysis project Ga0209382, IMG submission 187599) | Bulk soil microbial communities from a Populus tree surrounding site in Tennessee, USA - Soil MetaG P. deltoides SBSDD5 (SPAdes) (version 2) | ecosystem: Environmental > Terrestrial >... | reverse complement strand
CGATGTCACTCGGGCGCTCGTTGGAGTGGGACCACGCCAAGGGGCTGGTCGTCAACGACGCCGAAGCCAACAAGCTCCTGCGCCGTCCGTACCGCGCACCCTGGGTGCATCCGGATCCAAAGACTGTCTAAATCGCGGCGCCGGGCGGAGCCTATTCCGCCCGCAACGCCACCACGGCATCGACGCGCGTGGCACGCCGCGCCGGGATGTAGCACGCCGTCAGCGCAACGATGGCAATGACGACGGCCACGGCGGCAAAGGTCACTGGATCGTATGGCCGGACCTCGTACAACAACGTCTTGAGCAGTCGAGTCAGCGCGAGCGCCGCGCTGATTCCGATAAGCAGCCCGACGCCGGTCACGAAGGCTGCCCGGCCGAGAACGAGCGTCAGCACGTCGCGGCGCTGCGCGCCGAGAGCCATCCGAATGCCGATCTCGGGCGTACGTTGCGTGACGATTTGCGCCATGACACCGAAGATGCCGATTGCGGTGAGAAGCAACGCGACCGCAGCGAACGTCGTCAGCAGCCACGCCCCGACACGGGTCCGCCACATCGCATCGCCCATTCGCTCCTCCATCGTCTTGACCTCGAAGAGCGGTAGGTTGGGATCGAGCGCACGCACTTCCCGGCCAGCCGCAGCAACCAGCCCCGATGTGTCGAGATGGCTCTTGATGAAGATTCGCATACGCGACTGAAACGACTGAGCAACGGGCACGTACACGTCTGGCATCGCGACCGTCTCGAGAGTCCGGTATCGAACGTCCGACACAACGCCAACGACTATGGCGCCTTCATGAAATCCGCCTTGGCCAACGCTGACGGGCTTGCCGAGAGGATCGCTGTTCGGCCAGAAGGTACGAGCCGCCGTCTCGTTGACGAGTACAACCCTCGGCTGGCCGAGCCGATCGTGATCATTGAACAGCCGTCCGTTCAATAAACGGATCCCCATCGTCGGAAAGTACTCAGGTGTGGCCCAGTGAATCCCTACAATGGGGCGCCGGACGTTCCGGTCCGGCTCGCCGCGCGTAAACCAGATTGATGTGGCGTTGCACCCGCCAGAAACCGGCGGACAGTTGGCCAGACCAACTGATTCGACGCCGGGCACAGCACGAATGCGTTCGACGAGCCGGATGAAAAATAGCGGCCCTGTGTCGTTTGTGTACGTTGCCCTCGGCAGATCGAGCCTCATCGTCAGCACATCCTCGCCGGCGATGCCAATGCCGATACCGTACAGGCGGTCGACGCTTCGGATCATCAGGCCGGCGCCCGTCAGCAGGATGATCGCAAGAGCGATCTGCGCAGCGACGAGCGCGGTGCGCGTACTGAAGGCATGAAACCCGCGCCCGCTGCCAGATGTTCCGGCGTTCTTGAGTGTCTCAAACGGCGGTAGCCCCGAGGCGTGGACGGCCGGCATCACCGCAACGAGCACGGTCGTCACGATGGTCGCGATGCATGTGAAGAGCAGCGTAGCGACATCCAGGCCGATCATCCCGGCACCCACGCGCGTGAGTCCAGCAGCGCCAGCAATCCGCGGCGCACCCGGAGCGATCGACGTGCGAAAGAAGACGTCCGAATCAGGCAGCAGCATCGACGCTGCGCTCAGCATGCTTATGGCGACCACCAATCCGCCAACTGCGCCCAGCACCGCGAGCACCAGGCTCTCGACAGCGAACTGTCGAACAATCCGCCCGCGGCTGGCGCCAATGGCGACACGAATGGCCAGGTCACGCCGCCGCGCGATTGCCTTGGCAAGCAGCAAATTCGTCAGGTTGACGCAAGCGATCAAGAGGACAAAGCCGACAGCGCCAAGCAGGACAAGCGAGGCGCGTCGAACATCGGCGTCGGCACGCGACGCATAAAGCGACGACGCGGTCGCGCCCCAGGGATTCGCACCGGCCGCTCCACTCTCGCGAAAGGCGACATCGATGTGACCGCCGTAGACGCGCACCGCCGCGGTCGCCTCCGCCTCCGGCACTGCAGACTTCCGGCGGGCGACAACGGTGTAGGAGTGCGAGTAGCGCTGCGTCAACTGGCTCCCTTCGAAGCCAGCCAGCGACGTCCACAACTCGGCGTAACCGGTCAGGCCGCGGAACCCGTTGGGCAGAATGCCGACGATCGTGTGGGGAATGCCGTTAACCTGCACGGAGCGCCCCACCACGGACGGATCGCGGCCGTAGCGGCTGTTCCACAGGCCGTAACCGATCATGGCAGCGGGTGGAGTGCCCTCGCGGTGCCCTTCGTCGTAGTTGAACGCGCGGCCGAGGAACGGCGCGACGCCGAGCACCGCTGGGTAGCGATCGGTGACGACTTCAGCTCTCACGCGCAGCGCATCGCTATCGCCCGCCAGCGTGACATCGCGACCGGCAAAAAGAGCTGTATCGTCGAAAACCTGTTGCGCGTCGAGCAGCGCTCGGTACTTCGGATACGACCACACCGCTTCCCGAAACACGCCCGGCCCCGCCTCGATATCGGGGGCGATCAGGTGGACGAGCATCAGCCGATCGGCATCCTGGAACGGCAGCGGCTTGAGAAGAACGGCGTTTACGACTGCGAACACTGCCGTGTTGGCACCGATGCCAATCGACAACGTGGCGATGGCTATGGCCGTGAAGGCGGGCGATCGACCGAGCAAGCGGAACGTGTAGCGGACATCCTGCCAGAACGTTGACATGGACCGATCTCCTCTAGCTCGCGCTAGCCGATCCGGCGACCGACGGACCGCCATTCGATGGGCAGGTGCATGAGCGGCCACGCGCCACATTTCGCGGCGGAGCCAGCGCCTGGCCGCCACTGGGCCTTCAGCGTGCTCGAGACGCTCGAACTCCTCGAGCGTGTCGCCTACGACCCACTCACGCTCATTCCGAGGTGTAAACGCGCCGATGACGAGAAGGGCAAAGCGCTTCATCACAGCGCCTTGATGCGCCGTTCCACGCCGGCGGTCATACCGACGAACGTGTCGTACGCCGCTTTCAACGCCCGCGCGCCGCGCGGCAACAGCTCGAAGTGCTTCCGCCGTCGCCCGCCGCGCTCCGGCGTGGGCTCGCCAATCCAGGACCGCACGAGCCCTTTCTGTTCGAGCCGTTCGAGGGTGGTATAGACGGCGCTGATCGAGAGCGATCGTCCAGAGCGAGCCTCAATCTCGCGCCGAATGGTCGCCCCGTAGGCATTTGGACCAAGACGAACCAGGGCAATCAGAACGAGTTGTTCGAATTCGCCGAGCACGACGAGATTATGTTCCACTTCGTGGAACATATCAATCGTTCACGGGTTCCAGGTTCAAGGTTCCCGGGTTCTTGGTTCAGGGTTCGAAAGAAGGAACCGAGAACCAGAGAACCGAGAACCAGGGAACCTGGAACCTGGGAACCCGGGAACGACTGTTACTGTCCAAATCTCGGATTGACGACGCTGCTGAAGATGGAGCCGAACGTGTAGGTCAGGCTCATTGAGAAGCCATACTGGTAACCGCTTTGAAGTTGACGCAGCCGAAGCAGAATCTCTTCGTCGGTCGCGCCTCGGGCCGGGAGCGATAGCTGATCTCGGATGCGCGATGCGGTGACCTCCGACTCAACCGATAGCCCGCGCGCCAGCCTGACGGAGAATTGACCTTCCACTTCGAGACGATTCTTGCTGAGGTCGTGCAGATACTGGGACCACTCCACGCGAGCCTCGATTGAACCCCAGCGCTCCCGTTGCTCCCACGTCAACGAGATCTCGTGCTGCGGCCGCGTTTCTTCAGTCTTCCCGAATAATGTCTCTTCGTAATAGCTCGAGTGGATGAACCCAATGTCGTAGAGTGCACGGAGCTGACGACGTGTGTACATCGAGTAGGGAAAGAAGTTGTACTCAATCGCCGGTGCGGCGCTGATGGAGAACTCGATGTTGTCGAAGGTGGACGACTCGAGGTCGCCGCGCCCGCCGATAGACCAATGCTCGCCGAGCCCCTTGACGACCAGCCAGTTGAAATCCTGTTCCCGACGTACCGCCGTGACGGGTTCGTCCTCGTCGAGATCGAACTCCTCGCGTTCGTGGTCGAACTCGGCGCCAAACGTGATCTTCCAGTCGGGGGTAATGCGATCGGCGCTGAAGCTCGCGCCCAGCTGCCGTTCCCGGCTGGATTCCTCGCCCTCGAACGACGCGGATCCACGCAAGCTGAAGACCCAGTTGTTCCAACGATCCCCCTTCACCGCCGGCCGCTCGCTCTCGGTACCGACTTTGACGGCGACATCGAGCCCGGCCGGAACGCTGTCGCGCGTCAGGAATCGCAAGAAGCCAGCTCGGACGGTCGTCGCCAGCTGCCGCCGGATGATGTCGTCAGTATCCGAGCTGCCTGTAGCCGTCTTCAGCGTTTCGACGATCTTGTCGAAGCGGCCGGCGCCAATCATTTCGACCGTGTGCTCGGTGCCGCCGCTCGCGGTCTGCGCCCGAGTGATCAGCACATGGATCTCGGCCTCGGTGCGATCGCGGACGTAGTCGACGAACTCGATCTCAGACCGGAGAAAGTCGGCGTAGCAGTTCTCGCAGTCGAGAAACACCTTCAATTGCGCGGGCTTCGATGTCTGCTGATTCCGTTCGGCGGCCTCGGCGGAGACATTGAAGAAGAGACCAAGAAGGACGGCCAAGACGTGGATCCTGAATCGCAGAGGTTGCCGCATCGGCTGTGATTCTGGCATGACGCTAGATGAAGAAAACGTGAAGAACGCCCGGCGAAGCTACAATCGGCCGGAAGCAGAAGCCGTTGATCATGTCGGCCGCAGGTACCACCACCCTTATCCTGGCGCTCGTGTTGGCGCTCCCCTTCGCGCCCGTCCGCAGCCACTCGGCCGACGTGCTTCGCACGTTCGAAGGAGAAACCGTCGGTCGGGCGCCGTCCGGGTTCGTCTTTCGTGTCGCCCGCGAGTCGGCGCCCGCGCACTGGGTCCTGCAGCGGGAGGGCACCAATAGCTTTCTCGCTCACCTCGGTGAGCCATCGATGCGCGGCGGATTCTCCCTGGCCATCCTCGAAACGCCGCTGCCGGCAGGCGCCACGTTTGTGTCGGCGCGCACCCGCCGGGCCGGGCAGGACGGATCGCTCGGCGTGGTCTGGAGAGTCCAGGACGCGGACAACTACTATCTCGCCAAGCTCGATCTGGCCCGCCAGGACATCGGCCTTTATCGTGTCGTGCGAGGCAATCGCGTGCGCATCGAAGGCGAAGACGACCTCGAGCTTGACCCGAACGCCTGGCACACGTTGAAGATCGTGCAGGAGGAAACGGACATACGCGTGTACATCGGCGGCATCCGTGTCTTGCGCGCCCGAGATCGCACGTTTGCCGCATCTGGGGCCGCCGGGTTGTGGTCTACCGGTGATGCCATCGCGCATTTTGACGATGTGAGGATCGGTACGGAGAAGGATGAGGATTCTCGTCGCGGAAGATGAGCCGGATCTGGCTCGAACGCTGGGCAAGGCGCTGGCCGAGGAGGGCTACGCCGTCGATCTCGCCCGTACCGGCGACGAGGCGCTCGCCAAGGCAACAGCGGTCGCCTACGACACGATCGTTCTCGACATCATGATGCCGGTGCAGGACGGGCTCTCGGTGCTCTCGGGGCTGAGGCGATCGGGAGGACGCACTCCTGTGCTGATCCTCACGGCGCGTGACACGGTCGAAGACAAAGTTCAGGGATTAAATGTCGGCGCCGACGACTACATGACGAAGCCATTCGCGTTGACCGAGCTTCTCGCCCGCGTACGCGCGCTCATTCGACGCGCCTCACCCGACCCGATGACCGAGCTCGCGGCAGGCCCGTTCGTCGTGGATACAGGTGCTCGGCTCGTCCACCGCGATGGCGAAGTCGTCGACCTCACCGCGCGCGAGTACGCGATCCTCGAGCTGCTCGCGCGGCGAAAAGGATCTGTTGTCACCCGTTCCGCGATCTACGAGCACGTCTATGACGAACACGAGGATACGCTCTCTAACGTCGTCGACGTCTTCATCGCCGCGCTGCGGCGCAAGTTGGGGCCGGATGTGATCCGGACGCGGCGCGGACATGGATACCTGATCGATGACTGATTCGCTTCGCGCGAGGCTGCTCGGGTGGTACGTCGGGATGGTGATGCTCGTCATCGCCAGCGTCGCCATCGCCGTGTGCTGGGGCACGTGGCGCGCGCGACTCACAGCAGTCGACGCGGAACTCCGCAGCAGAGCGGCGAGCGTCTCAACCGCGGTGCTACCGCGGGACGGAGGCCGCTTTGACGTCGAGCTGACGTCCGACGCGACGGCGTACTTCCAAGCGTCCACGTCGCGGCCGTACTACGCCGTGTGGGCCGCTGACGGATCGCTAGTCGACAGATCCGATCCCGATCTCACTGGCCTGGTGGCGCCGCCGGAAGGCGCGCGGACGCTTGGCAATCGTCGCGAAGTCATCACACGCGCAGGACCATTGACGGTCCTGACAGGTCGCGACATCAGCGATATCTGGCAGGAGCTCTGGTCGCTGGCGCTCACGATGCTGGTAGTGGCGCTTGCCGGCGTCGCGCTGGCGACGGCTGGTGCCTGGTTCCTGGCCGGGCGGGCGCTCGCGCCAGTGCAGCGGATCAACGAAACCGCTCGGCGGATGATCCAGGGTGATCTGACGGCGCGCATTGCGGTCGATCGCACTGAAACCGAGCTTGGCCAAGTCGCGCTGGCGTTGAACGTCGCCTTCGATCGCCTCCGAGAGTCGATCGAGCGGCAGCGCCAATTCACTGCGGATGCCTCGCATCAGTTGCGTACGCCGGTCGCAACGATGCTGGCAGAGATCGATTGGGCGTTGAAGCGCGATCGGACGGCCGCGGACTATCGGGAGTCGCTCGACACGTGCCACAGGGCCGCGACACGGATGCAGTCGCTCGTGAACGGACTGCTGACGCTGGCGCGCGCCGACAGCGGCGACCTGCCCCTCACACGCCAGGACGTTCGGATCGATCGCATCGTCGCTGAAGCCATCGACGGGTTGAGACCATTGGCTGTCAAACAGGACGTGTCCGTCGACGCGACCACCGAGCCGGCGGTGGGTCGGGGCGATCGAGATCGGCTTCACGATCTCGTGTCGAATCTGCTCTTCAACGCGATTACCTACAACAAGCCGGGAGGCAGCGTATCCGTCGGTGTTCGGCGCGAAGGCGAGTCGATCGAGTTGCGCGTACGCGATAGCGGTATCGGGATCAGTGCGGCCGACCTGCCGCATGTGTTCGACAGGTTCTATCGCGCCGATGCGGCGCGAGCACGAGACACGTCCGGCGCTGGACTAGGTCTCGCGCTCGCGCAATGGATTGTCGCCGCCCACGGCGGCACTATCGCCTGCTCGAGCGACGGTGGCACGTTCACCGAGTTCGTCGTGCACCTGCCCCACGCCGATCACGCGGCGGCTGACGCCGCCACGGGCCGCCTGATCGCCAGGTTCGCCACGCCGCCGACGATGCCGAGTGCGAGCACGGCGAGCGTGACCGGAGGCGTCCAGATGGGCGCGAGCTCGAGCACGGCGTCGAGCGAGTAGGCGCCAAAACCGGTCAGCGCAAGTGTCGCAGCAGCCGCAGCGTAGAGAAGTGGAACTTCAACGCCGTTGGTCTGCGCGAATATGCCACCGGGCAGGTGAACTGACACTGCAGCAACCAGCATGACCGACAGAATCAACGCCGGTCCGATCGGACCGAGGAACCCCGCGGCGAGCAACAATCCGCTGACCAGTTCCGTGCCGCCGGCAATCCCCGCGAACAGACGGCCGGGCCGGAACCCGAGCTGCTCGAAAAAGCCGCCCGTTCCTGAGAGGCCGTAGCCACCAAACCATCCAAATACTTTTTGAGACCCGTGCGCCGCCATCAGCAGGCCGACGACCAATCGAGCCACCAGCAGTCCTGTATCCATTGCCGCTTCCGTCCTTCTCTCGAGCACCGCGGGAGCCCCATGCTACCGCCACTAGCCTCGTTACATGTAACTATATTTAATATAGTGACTATATGTCAAGTAGTTACTTGCGTTGTCTGCCGAGAAGGCGTATTCTGGGAGAGTAGTCGAAGGAAGTTATGGGAAATACAGGAGATATCCCGGCGCTCTGTCCTCGGTTCCATCAGGCCAGCGAGCTCATCGGGCGGCGCTGGACGGGGGCGATCATCTTCGTCCTGCTGCGGGCGCGCTGCCGGTTTGCGACCCTCCGCGCCGCCATTCCCGACATCACCGACCGCATGCTGAGCGATCGCCTGCAGGAGCTCGAACAGGAAGGCATCGTCCAGCGGACCGTCATTCCCGAGACGCCCGTGCGCGTCGAGTACTCGCTCACTGAGAAAGGTCGCGGCCTCGCGAATGCCGTGGATGCGATCGTGGACTGGGCTGAAACCTGGATTGACGCCTCCCAAGCAACGTCAGCAAAACCTGCCCGGCGCGTGAGAACCGCGCGCGCGGCGCGCTAGCGCACGCTCACGCCCTCTCAATGGGCTCGAGAATTCCGCGGCCGGCCGTCCTCTTCATCGCCGGCGCGTTCGCTGCCGTCACCATCCCGCGAATGGCCCAGAAGGGGATGTTCATCGACGGCGTGACGTATGCGGTGCTCTCGAGAAATCTCGCAGCAGGAGAAGGTTCGTTCTGGTCTCCTCTCTACACGAGCACCGTCTATCCGCAGTTTCACGAACAGCCGCCTCTTGGCTTCGCGCTGGGAGCTGTCGCGTTTGCGTTGTTCGGCGATCATCTGGCCGTCGAACGTGGCTACTCGTTGCTCATGGGCATCTTCACCGCGCTGCTGATGGTGGGGATCTGGCGGCGAACCATTCGCAATCCTTCACTCGAATGGCTGCCGATCGTCTTTTGGGTCGTGCCGTCCACGGTGACCTGGGCGATCGTCAACAACATGCTCGAGAACACGCAGGCGATGCTGACGACTGCGGCTGTTCTCGCAATCCTACGGTCCGTTCAGGCAGCGCGCGCGCAGGTCGCCTGGGCGGTGGTCGGCGGCGTGCTGATCGTTGCCGCCGTTCTGGTCAAGGGACCGACGGGCTTCTTCCCTCTCGTCGCTCCCTTCCTCGTGGCGATAGCATTCCCCTCGGCTGCGCGTGCGGCGCTGCGAAGTGCGGCCGGAACGTTCGCGGCGGTCGCGGCCGCGTGCGCTGGCATTCTCGCGCTCGATGCTGCGCGCGCTGCGCTGACGGCGTACTGGCATCAACATGTCTACGCCGCGATTTCTGGCGAGCGCGGCGGGAGCCGGGTCGCCGGCGCGATGGCGTTAGCGCGCCACCTTGCAGGAGGCATCTTCCTGCGGCTCGGCGGAATGCTCGGACTGCTATTCGTGGTGACCGCGCTGACCGGCTTCACGCGTGAAAAGCAGGCCGCTGAGCGATGGCGCTGGGCGGGTGTGTTCCTACTCCTCGCGCTTGCCGGCTCGTTGCCTGTGATTCTGAGCACGAAGATCGCCGGTCACTACCTGGTCCCGTCGATCCCGTTCTACGCGCTCGGTTGTGCGACGCTGTCGCTGCCGCTCGTCGAGCCACTCTACCGTCGATACAGCGAGCGGCAATGGTTGAACACGGGCATCGCTGCCGCTGGCGTCGTCTTGCTCGCGCTGGCGGTTGTCGTGCCGTTTCTACCTGTGCGAATCGAGCCGCGCGACGTGCGATGGATTGGAGAGTACGAGCAGGTCGGCGCCCGCCTCACCCCGCAGACTACGATCGCGAGCTGTCCCGCGGTTTCGGAGGACTGGGGCCTCCACGCCTATCTGCAGCGCTTCTTCCGAGTGAGCGTCGACACGGAGCGTCGTCATCCGTACTACCTGCAACTGACGGACCGTGGATGCGACGCGCCAACCGATTGCTCGATTGTCACAACGACCGAGCGGATGGTGCTGTTCGATTGTCGGCCGTGAGTCGCCGTTATCCAGGAAGCGCCTCACCCAAAAACCGCACCACGTTTCCATGCATGATGAGCGCAACGTCGTCGGCCGAATAGCCGCGCTCGGCGAGCTTGACGGCAAGAAGCGGCAGATCTGCGATTGTCGAGACGTCCACAGGACACTGGTCGCGGCCGAAGCCGCCGTCGAGATCCGAGCCTATCGCGCAATGCCGGACGCTCCCAGCCAGCTGGCAGATGTGATCGATGTGATCGACGACGCTCGAGAGCGTGAGATTGTGCTGCGCTGGCGTGGACTCGCCGTACACCCACCCGCGAACCAGCATCCAACCTGAGAATGCCACGCCAATGACAGCGCCACGGCTGACCAGCTCGCGGATGTGATCGTCCGCCAGCTGACGGTTGTGAGGCACCAGCGCCCGGCAGTTGGAGTGGCTCGCCCACACCCGCCCGCCGAAGTGATCGAGCGCGTCGCGAAGGCTGTCGTCGCAGAGGTGCGTCACATCGAGGATCATCCCGAGCCGCTCCATTTCCTTCAGGAGCTCGCGTCCTCGTGGCCCGAGATCACCAGTCGCATCCGTACCTTGCGCGTAAACACCAGAACCGTAGTGGGCCGGTCCAACCGCGCGAAGCCCCTCGCCATACGCGCGCTCGAGGTGCGACAGCGTGACGAGCGAGTCAGCACCTTCGAGGCTGAGCACGTAGCCGAGCGGCGCGTCACTGTGACCGGTCTGCCAATCCGAGAGGTGTTGCTGCAATCCGTCTCGATCACGAATCTGCCGCAGGTGCCCGCGCTCCTCCATCGCGCGATACCACGCCAGTTGCGCCTGCGTCATCGCCCACGCCTGTTCCTGCGAGTGCCACCCTGACATCGGGTTGCCGGGAGCGACGTATCGCGCAATTTGCGTGGCGACACACAGCCCGACACCACCTCGCCGCATCTCGCCGAATGAAAGCGTGCCTAACCCGCGATCGGGCTTGTCTGTTTGTCCGAGCTCTCGAGCGCGGATGTTGTCGATCGATTGCGAAAGATCGCGATTCCATTCCATCGCGTTCATCGCGAGGTCAAGGTGAGCGTCCGCTATGAACATCAGTCGATGACGACGTAGCGCCAGAGGCGCTCGGCTTCTGCGGCGCCTACGTACTTGCCGATTTCCTTGATGAACTGTGCCTTCGTCTTCCAGGGTCGATATTCCTTGAACTCATGCACCATGCGCTTGCCTAGGCCCGGCACGAGCAGGATTTGCTCGTCCGTCGCCGTATTGAGCTTGATCGGCACGAACGCCTTCTCGTAGAACGCCTTCGTCTGCTCCGGCGTGAGCTTCTGACTGACAAGGTACGCGTTCAGATCGGTGATGCTTCCAAACGGCCGTTTCTCGATGAGCCCTTTCACGATGGCCGGCGTCATGTGCGGCATCGCCAGCAGCTCCTTCTCGGACGCAGCGTTGACGTCTAACACGCCGGGCGACTTGTCGGCCTGTGCATAGGCGCCGACGATGCCGAGCGTCGTGATAACGATGAAGCACGCGAGCATTCTGAGTTTCATCTTCGTCCTCCAGGAGACGACAGCGCGGGATGTCGATACGTGAACGCCAGCCCGAGCAAGCCGAGTTGAAACATGGCGGCAGGCGCCAAGGCGGGTGGCGCTTTGGCGCGAATGATCGTAACGAACAACGGCCAGCCGTGCTGGCTTGGATCGATCTCCTTCTGAAATTCCATGCTGCCGTTGTAATGAAACATGATGCCGATCCCGCCCGCGAACAGGAAAAGGACCATCCATATACGGAGTGCCAGCACCGCATTGCGCCCGCCAGCCCACGCCAGCCCGGCGATCGGCAATCCAATCGTGACGAGCACGAGCGGCGGGATCTGCGATGCGTCCTGGTAGTGCTCGAGCAGAAGCAGGTCGGCTGCGGTGCCGAGCATCCCAAGCAGTAACAGCAGCAACAGCCACCGTCGGAGATCGAAGAGGGTCTGCTGCTCTGATGGCGTCGCACCAGTCATCGGGGTGAATGCGTCAGCGCAGGGCTTGCTTGATCGCGGCCTCGGCGAGCGGGCCCATGACGGCGTAGCCCTTCGCGTTCGGATGCAGATCGTCGGCGCTCAACTCCTCGCGGAGGTTCCCGGTTGCGTCGACCATGGCGGAGAAGTAGTCGAGGTAGACGTGGTGCTCGGCCGCTGCGTACGCTTTCATCCAGTCGTTGACCGCGCGAATGCGCGCCATCGGCCGCAACGTCGTTTGCGGTACGCCGTTTGGTGCAGTGTGATACCCGCTCACCGGCAGCACGCTCGAGAGCACCACGCGAACCCCGTGCGCCTTCGCCAGGAGCGCCATCGATTTGATGTTGCCCTGAATCTCTTCGTTCGTCATCGGCCCGGTGTTGCCGGCGATGTCGTTCGTGCCCGCCAGAATCACCACGACTTTCGGCTTCAGGTCGAGAACGTCAGGACCGAAACGAACCAGCATCTGTGGAGTGGTCTGGCCGCTGATACCTCGTCCCACATAGGGTTTGCCTATGAAGAACTCGCCGAAGCG
>Ga0209382_10009203_pt1 | contig 12385 bp, 9 predicted proteins | sample SoiMetdeltSBSDD5_FD_187599 | JGI IMG/M metagenome (GOLD analysis project Ga0209382, IMG submission 187599) | Bulk soil microbial communities from a Populus tree surrounding site in Tennessee, USA - Soil MetaG P. deltoides SBSDD5 (SPAdes) (version 2) | ecosystem: Environmental > Terrestrial >... | reverse complement strand
GTGAATGATGTTCTTCATGATGTAGGCGTCGCCACCAGCCGGCACCGCCTTGAAGAAATCACCTGAGACTGTTTCGACGCGATGGCTGACCGCGGCTGCCGCGATGATCGACGCCGCACCGGCGATGACATGTTCTAAATCGAAGAGGACACCGCGCATCACCGGGTACTGGCGCAAGACTGCCGTCAGGACGTACCCGTGACCACCGGCGACATCAACCAGCACGTCAATGCCGGTGAAGTCATACGCCTTGAGCGCAGCGGCAACCGTCGGACCGCTCCACGATGTCATCGCGTTGTTGAACACGGCCGACAGCTTCGGCTCGCGCGCGAAATACTCGAACACCGGCATGCCGGTGACTCTCTCGGCGGCCGGTTGTCCAGTGGTGACGGAGTGCAGCATTTCGGCGTAAACGCGGAAGTGGAAGGGATCCGTCATCCACAGTCCAAGGTCGTATAGCGATGCCGGCCCTTGCCGCAGCATCGCGGCGGGCAGGTTCAGCGCGAATGTGCGGGTCTGTTGCTCTTCGAATATTCCGGCGCTCGCGAGTGCCCTGAGTACGCGATACAACCCATCTTCGGTGACGCCGGCATCCTTCGCCAGGTCTGCCGCCGACCGCGGGCCGTCCGCCAGATGGTCGGCGATTCGAAGTTCCAGCGCGACGTTGAGTGCCGCTGACAGGACATACCCAAGCGCGACCTGGTTGAGCACCTGTATTGCGGCGCCCTGCGCGGCAGCATCGGCGGGTGGCGATGTGGGATTCAGGCTCCCGGATTCGAGAGATGAGGCCATGTCAGCGTGTCTCCACGGGTGCACTTCGCTCGATGGCTCGGACCGACGACAGAAGTGTCGAGGACGCATTGGCCAGCAGCACCGTATCGACTCCGGCAACAATCATCGTGAAGCCCTGCTCGATGTACGGCTTCACGGCGTCGGCGGTGAGGCCGAAAATTCCGATGGGGATGTTCACTTCATGGCAGGCGTCGCGCACCCGCGCGATAGCGTCGCGAACGTCGGGATGATCGACCGCGCCGGGGCGACCCAGGCTGGCCGAGAGATCGTAAGGCCCGATCAAGACTCCATCGACGCCGTCGACGCGCACGATGTCGCGAATGCTGACGATCGCGTCGCGGTGCTCGGCCTGGACGATGACGGCGGTGTCGTCGTTGGCGTTCTGCATGTATTCGCGAACACGCAGGCCGTAGCCGTGCGCGCGGGCGATCCCGACCCCGCGGTGACCCAGCGGTGCGTATTTTGCCGCCTGGACGATCTTCTGCGCGTGCTCGCCAGAGTTGACCTGCGGGGCAATGATGCCTGCCGCACCGATATCCAGCGCTCGTTTGACGTGCATCTCATCGCTCGCCGACAGCCGGACGACACACGGCGTGGCGCCCGCCGCTTGCATGAGCGCCTGCATTTGCGCGGTATCGAGCGGCGAATGCTCGGCATCGATGAACAGCCAATCGAAGCCGACATTGGCCAGCAGCTCGACCACAGGTGGAGAATTCAGCGTCAGGAGCGGGGCGATCAGCCGTTCGCCCGACCTGAGTCTCGTCCGAAAGGACGTAGGCATCTAGTGAACTGTAGCCCAACCCTCGTTCTTCGTGATCTTCGTGTCCCTCGTGGTTAAGAATGGATCCTTTGCGACAGTCGTCGCGTCTCAAGGAATCAGGTGCCAACGCCGTCGCTGACCGGGCAGTCCATCCTGCACTACAACATTCGCGAACGCCTCGGTGCGGGCGGTAGCGGCGAGGTCTACGTCGCCGACGACACCCGGCTCGGCCGACAAGTGGCGTTGAAGTTTCTCAACCCCGATCGTCAACGGGATGCCGACAGCCGCGCACGCCTGCTGCGCGAGGCGCGTGCAGCGTCGCTATTGCGATCGCCGAACATCGCGGTGACGTACGAGTTCGGCGAGCATGGCGACCTGTTGTTCATCGCCATGGAGTACGTGGAAGGCGAGCTGCTCTCGGATCGTGTTCTGCGCGGGCCAGTACCGATTGGCGAAGCGGTCGACATCGCCGCGCAAGTCGCCGACGCGCTCGACGAGGCGCACAGCCGCAACATCGTTCATCGCGACATCAAGAGCGGCAACCTGATTCAGACGAAGCGCGGGCTCGTCAAAGTGCTGGACTTCGGTCTCGCCAAGATGGAGTCGCCGAAGTCGACCGAGAAGGCGCTGCGCACGACATCGGATCTGCTCGTGACGTCGCCAGGCATGGTGCTGGGCACGATCGCCTACATGGCGCCCGAGCAGTTGCGCGCGGACGCAGTGGACCATCGTGTGGATCTGTTTGCCCTGGGCGTCGTGCTCTACGAGTTGCTGACGGCGCGACTGCCGTTCCGCGGTCCGACGCTTGCCGATACCTTCGACCGCATCTTTCACGCCGACCCTGAGCCGGTGTCGCGAATCATTCCAGGCGTACTCCCGGAGCTCGAACGCATTATCCGGAAAGCGCTCCAGAAGTCGGCCGACGATCGTTACCAGACGGCGCGCGAGCTTCATATCGACCTGCGCCATATCGCGCGGCGGCTCGAGGCCAACGAATCCACGCAGGGAATACGTGCCCCGAGGATCGAGACAGGCCAGCGGAGCATCGCCGTCCTCACGTTCACCAATGTCACCCGTGATGCCGCTGACGACTGGATAGGGACTGGCATCGCGGAAACCGTCACCGCGGATCTGAAGAACCTGCAGAACCTCGCCGTGATCGGCCGCGGGCAGATTTCCGAGCTGTTGAACGCGATGCGGCCATCGGAGCGGACCAGCGAACATCTGCCGATCGAAATCGGACGACGGCTGGGCGCGTGGTGGGTGTTGTCGGGCGCTTATCAGCGTCTTGGCGACCGTATCCGCGTGACTGGACAACTTGTCGAGGTCCTCACGGGCAAGCTGATTCGAACGGTGAAGCTCGACGGACGGGTCGATGAGATCTTCGAGCTGCAGGATCGCATCGTCTTCGACGTGAGCCGCGGTCTCGAGCTGAAACTCGCCAAGGAGGCCGCCGATGCGATCGAGCGCGACGAGACCCGTTCGGTCGAGGCGTTCGAAGCCTACTCGCGTGGCGTGCTCAACATGCGCTCCGCCGGACGGGAAGCGATGGATCGCGCGATTGGTCTCTTCGAGCGGGCGGTCACACTGGATCCTACTTACGCGACGGCGTGGTCCGCGCTGGGCGGCGCGTGCTATTTGAAGGGGTTATTCCTGGGCCTTCGCGACCTGCACAGCAAAGCGCTGCAGCACCTGTCCCGTGCGATCGAACTGAAGCCGGATCTGGCCAACGCACACGTGTGGCTTGGGAGTGTGTACCTGCAGCTTGGCGAGATCGACAAAGGGATCGCTTCTCTCGGAACCGCGCAACGGCTCGAGCCCGACAACCACGATGTCCACCAGACGCTTGCGCGCGCGTTCTGGCTGTTCCGCGGAATGGTGCCGGAAGGCATCGAAGAACTGCGGCGCGCGATCGCGATCAACCCCGAGGGCGGGTATTCGCATCTCCAGCTCTCGATGTTGGAGGCCTTGAGTGGTCACCTCGACGAAGCGGAGATCGCGGCGCGACACGCGATTGAGCTTCAGGAGCGCGCGATGTCGGGGACCGAGGGGTTACTCATCGTCGGCGCGCATTCGCGTCTGGGGTACGTACATTACCTGCGGGGCAACTACGATTTGGCCTACGTCGAGTATCGCCGTGAGCTGGAATTCGTCACGACCAGCGATCACGCGCTGCGCGAGCGAACACTGATCGAGCTGCACCAGAAACTCAGCGCGCTGCAGCGCGCCCGCGGGGACCTGGAAGCGGCGACCCGCTTCGGCGACATGGCCATCGAAGCACACACGCGGCGGCTGGCCAACGGCGCCGACGATCCGGCGACACGCTACTACATGGCTGCGCTCTATGCTGGCCGTGGTGACGTCGATCGCACACGCGAGCACCTGGCGCTGCCGCTTGCCCGGCTGCCCGAGTTCACACGGTGGCGCCTCGAACGGGACAGAGATTTCGACTCGGTTCGATCGCAGTTGTCCTTCGTCTAAATCGCTTTGCGACCGACGGCGATCAGTGACAGACCGATCGGAGGCGGCAGAAGCCGTTCGAGCGGCAATGCCCACGGCGCGACGAGCGTCTCGAACAGCTTCACCTGCGTGAGACTGTGCCGGGTGGACTTGCTGACGTGCGCGTTGTACATCCATCCCGCCAGGCCGATCGGGTTAGTGTAGCGAAGCCGAATCAGCTCGAGGCCCGCGCTCGCTAACGCCGCGCGGAGCGTGCGCTTCGAGTAGCGGCGATGATGCCCGAGCTCGGCATCGAGAGGACCATACGCCATCTGCAATGCGGGCACGAAGACAATCACCCGTCCGCCGGGGACGACGATCCGATCGAACGCCTTCAGTGCACTGACATCGTCTGCGATGTGTTCCAGAACATTCACTAACACGACCGAGTCGAATCGCTGACGCGCCAACTCCGCGGCATCGCATTCCTCGAAATGGCAGGCGCGCAGGGTGAACCGCGGGTGCGCGCCCATGGCCTCCTGAAGACGCGCGGCGCAATTGCGGTTTGGTTCGATCCCGACGACGGTGTCGGCGACGTCGACCAGCCGGCGAGTCATCGTCCCGATCCCCGAGCCGACCTCCAGGACCCGCGACCCGAGAAACCCGCGAACCAGCCCGAAGACGTGGTCGGTGTATAGCCGCGCCTCCTGCATCGTCTCCAGGTCGTCGGCGGCGTAGCGATCCTGGGTCTGGCTGTAACGGCGGTCGGTCGGTGAAGCGTCCTGCATGGGCCCTGAGCACGGTACCAGACCAAACTCCCAACCTCCAACTCCCAACTCCCAAGCCCAACATCAAGGGCGGGTCTGAAGACACGCCTTTACGGGCGCAAAGTGAACTTGGACACGGAACGAGAAACTTGGAACCTGCGATGGTTTCGCCTTATGATCGTGCGTCATGCCGCCTGAACCGACCGAGGCGACGACGCTGTCCCCCTTCCAGGTTGACCATCTTGGCCGGGGATTGTCGTCAAGGGGAGGCGATCTGGCGCTCTCCCTCGTGCTGGATCGACTGACGGGCGGAGTGCTCGAGCGTCCCGATTCACCCGATGCCTGGGTCACTGCCGTCCGCCGTCTTCCCGCAGGTGACGCGCAGTTTGGCGAGGAGATCAGCGGCCTCGACGAGCGGCTACGAGCCGCGCTCGGGGATCGCGGCATTCAGGGGTTCTACACGCACCAGACCGCCGCGATCGAACACGCCTTGAATCGCCGGAACGTCGTCATCACGACGCCGACCGCATCCGGCAAGACGCTCTGTTACAACGCGCCAGTCCTGAGCACGGTCCTGAAGGATCCATCGACGCGTGCGTTGTATATGTTTCCGACGAAGGCGCTCGCGCAGGATCAACTCGCGGAATTGCACGAGCTCTCCGATCAACTGTCTCGCAGAGGCGAGCTCGAAATCGGCGTCTTCACATACGACGGCGATACGCCGCAAGACGCCAGGCGCGCCATCCGCGGCCGTGCGCACATCGTCCTCAGCAACGCGGACATGGTGCACTCGGGAATCCTTCCGCATCATCCGCGCTGGGCCAAGCTGTTCGAGAATCTCCAGTTCGTCATCATCGACGAGTTGCACGCCTATCGAGGCGTCTTCGGTAGTCATCTGACAAATGTGCTGAGGCGTGTGCGGCGCATCTGCCAGCATTACGGCTCGAACCCGACATTCATCTGTTCGTCTGCCACGATCGCCAACCCGCGTGAGCTCGCCGAGGCGCTCGTCGAACAGCCCTTCGAGTTGGTTTCCGAGAGCGGCGCGCCGCGCGGCGAGAAGTGGTTCCTGTTCGTGAATCCGCCGGTCGTGAACCAGCAACTCGGCATCCGTCGATCGTACCTGGCCGAGACTCGCCGCCTTGCCGCAGAGTTCCTGAGGCGCAGGCTCCAGGTGATCGTCTTCGCGCAAAGCCGGCTGTCGACCGAGATCCTGACGACGTATCTCAAGGACGACTTTGAAGGACCTCCCGGCACGCGCGATCAGATCCGTGGTTACCGCGGCGGATACCTGCCGCAGCGCCGCCGCGAGATCGAGAAGGGACTGCGCGAGGGCAGCGTGCGCGCCGTCATCTCAACGAACGCGCTCGAGCTCGGGATCGACATCGGCGCGCTCGACGCGTGCGTGATGGCCGGCTATCCCGGGACGATTGCTGCCACCTGGCAGCGGGCCGGGCGCGCCGGTCGTCGGAGCGGACGGTCGGCGGCAGTTCTCGTCGCCAGCAGCGCGCCGCTCGATCAGTTCGTGGTCCGCAACCCGTCATACTTCTTCGACGCGGCGCCGGAACATGCGCTCATCAACCCCGACAACCTGCACATCCTCGTCGATCATGTGAAATGTGCCGCGTTCGAACTGCCCTTTACCACCACGGAACAGTACGGCCGCCATGACGTGCAGCAAGTACTCGGGGTCCTCGAAGAGAGTGGCTTCCTGCACCGCGCAGATTCCGACGATGGCGGTGAGGGAGTCTGGCAGTGGACCAACGAGTCGTATCCGGCCGACGCGGTCAGCCTCAGATCGATCTCGTCGGACAACTTCGTGGTCGTTGACACGACGAATGGATCCGATGTCATCGGCGAAACCAGCTTCACCAGCGGTCCATCGACCCTTCACGAAAAAGCGATCTATCTCGTCGAGGGTGTGCTGTATCAAGTGGAGAAGCTCGATTTCGACGGGCGCAAGGCGTACGTGCGGCGCATCGATTGCGATTACTACACTGACGCGATCACGTACAGCAAGGTCACCGTGCTGGAAACGTTCGCGAGCAACTCAGGCGTAAGCTCCGGCCTTAGCCGGACCGGAACCGCTTCGCATGGAGAGGTTCACGTCTCGTCTCGCGTCGTCGGGTTCAAAAAGATCAAGTTCTACACGAATGAGAATGTTGGCTCGGGCGAGCTCGATCTACCCGAGCAGCAGATGCATACGACGGCATACTGGCTGACCTTCCCAGCCGCGGTCATGGCTGCGTTGCCGTTTGCGTCCGACGATCGCCGCGACGGCGTCGTCGGGCTGTCGTTTGCGATGCGTCAGGTCGCGCAGTTGCTGCTGATGTGCGATCGGCAGGACATCGGGATCTCGATCGGCAGCGGAAACGAAGGTGACAGCCCCGATCTCACGCGGACCGGAGAACCGGTAACCTTATCCGACGAGCCGCGAATCTTCATCTACGACAACTACCCTGGCGGGATCGGTTTCAGTGAGCCGTTGTTCGCCATGGACGACGAGTTGCGGCATCGCACGCGCGAGCTGATTGCTGGCTGCGAATGCCAGAACGGGTGCCCCGCTTGTGTCGGACCGATTGGAAACACCGGCCCGCTTGCCAAGACGGTGGCGCTTCGAATTCTCGATGTGGTCGGCGCGCGTCCTTCGGAGTTGCCGGCGTGACCGCGATTGCCGATCGCCTGCGTGGTATCGTCCGCCGCGGCGGTCTCGCCGAAGCTCGCGAGCATACCTCGCCAGCGGAGGCGGGCGATCCGGCAGAAATACTCGACGGTGAATGGCGACACGCTGGATCCCATCGCTTTCTCGTCGTAGACCGCAGCTACGCGCCCGGCCATCGACATGGGTCGAGCACCGTGGCCGATAGCCTGCCCCCGGAAGAAGGCTGGTCACGTCTTGGCTTGCTGGCCGGAACGCCCTGCGGCGGCAACCTGCTCTTCATCGACCTGGAGACGACCGGCCTTGCCGGCGGTGCCGGCAGTTACGCGTTTCTGGTCGGGTGTGGCTGGTTCGGTCGAGGGCGGTTTCATGTGCGGCAGTTCCTGCTTTCCAGTTTCGCCTCCGAGCGCGCGTTGCTCGAAGCGCTGAGAGATGTCGCCGGCACGCTCGACGCGGTCGTGACCTACAACGGCAAGTCGTTCGATCTTCCGTTAATCGAGACGCGTTACGCCCTGAACCGGTTGTCGACGCCTTTTGCGGAGATGCCGCATGTCGACATGCTCCACCACGCCAGGCGCTTGTGGCACGGCCATGACGCGGGGCATCGGCTCAGCAATCTCGAAACCTCATTGCTCGGTCACGATCGCGAACGCGATGTGCCGGGATTCGAGATCCCGTCTCGGTATTTCCACTTCGTGCGGACCGGCGACGCTCGGCCGCTCGATGCGGTGCTCGAACACAACCGCCGAGACCTGCTGTCACTCGCGTTGCTGACGGCGCGCGCCGCGCAGCTGCTGGATGAAGGAGTGACCGCGGCAACGACTGCGCGCGAGGCGCTCGGGATCGGCCGGTTGTACGAACGGTCCCGTATGACCGCGGATGCCCTGGCGTGTTACGCGAGAGCAGCAGAAATCGGGCCGGGCGTGTGCGCGGAGGCGCTGTATGCGCACGCGCTGCTCTTGAGGCGCAACCGTCGGTACGCCGCAGCGGCGGATGTGTGGCAACGCCTTCTCGATTTGGGCGACTGTCCACCGCGCCTGGAGCGCGAAGCCGCCGAAGCACTGGCCGTCCATCACGAGCACAGGCTTCGAAGCCTGCTTTCCGCGCGAAACCTCGCGATGCGGTCGCTGCAGTACGATGCGACGGTGACTCGACGGGAAGCCATTGAGCACCGGCTGGCGCGGCTCGACCGCAAGCTGGCTCGAGTCGAGCCCGCGCTGCTTCCGCTGTTTTGAAATGAGTTCGAAACCTTAGAGCGCAGGCTTCAGCCTGCGCGCAGAGGCGGGGGCTTCCACCTTCGCCGAAGGCTACGGCGGACAGGAAAGCCCCCCGCGCTCCGAAAACGTCTATGCTGAGGCGGACGCCTTCGCGCTCTTGGCAGTCGCCGGCTTCTTCTTTGTCGCAGCGGCCTTGGTGGCTTTGACCGCCTTGGCGGCTGTCTTACGCTGCTCCGACGTCTGCGCTCCGAACTTCTTGGTAAACCGCTCGACGCGCCCTTCCGTGTCGATCAGCTTTTGCCGGCCGGTAAAGAACGGGTGGCACGCGGAGCAGATTTCCAGGTGCAACTCGGGCTTGGTCGACCGCGTCTTGAATGTGTTTCCGCAGGCGCAGCGGGCCTCGACCACCTGGTACTTGGGATGGATACCTTCCTTCACGGCCACTCCTTCCAGAGCTACGGGAAACCTTAATTTTAACAGCAAGGGTACTGGGGTGTCATTTCCTCAGTAGTCTCAGCAGGAATGACACCTGGGTCCTTAGTCTTAGACGCGGTCTTAGCCGATCCGGTGCCGTATCAGGACCCAGAGAGCAACGAGACCGTCTTTCCACGTGATCTTCTTGCCCTCGTCGTAACCGCGGCCGTCGTAGGTAATTGGCACCTCGTACACGCGGTAGTGTCGCTTGAAGATTTTCGCCGTAATTTCGGGCTCGATGCCGAAGCCGTTGGACTGCAGGTCGAGGCCGTCCAGGACCTCCCGGCGCATCACCTTGTAGCAGGTCTCCATGTCCGTCAGCATCGTGTTGTAGAGGACATTGGTGATCAGCGTCAGCAGCTGATTCCCGAGATAGTGCGTGAACAGGAACACGCGGTGCTGTCCGAGGAACCGCGACCCGTAGACGACGTCCGCCCGCCCTTCGATGATGAGCTGGGCGAGGCTGGGTAACTCCTCGGGTGAGTATTCGAGGTCTGCGTCCTGAATCGCGACAATATCGCCGGTGACGGCGCCGAACCCCCGTCTGAGGGCGGCCCCTTTGCCCTGATTGTGCGGTTGCAGCAGGAGCGTGAACCCGAACTGCTTCTGCAGCTCGCCCAGGTGAGCGCGCGTTCCGTCAGTGGAGCAATCGTCAACGACGACGAGCTCCACGCGCATCGGGATCGCCATCACGCGCGAAACGATCTCGTCGATCGTCTCCCGCTCGTTGTAGACGGGCATCACCACGGAGAGGAGCGGTGACTGCAGAGCCGTCCTCATCCCGTGCCGACGACGTGGTGGCTGGCCGGAGTCGTTCACACGTGTCCGTTGTGAACGATGAAGCCTAGGATTTGCCGGAAGCCATTGCTGCGAGGAACTCGCCGTTCGTCTTCGTCTTTCCCATCTTCGAGAGCAGCAGTTCCATCGCCTCGCTGGGTGACAGCGGAGTCAGAACCTTGCGAAGCACCCAGACGCGATTGAGTTCCTCTTTTTGAAGCAGCAGCTCTTCTTTCCGAGTGCCGCTCTTGGTGATGTCGATCGAGGGGAATACGCGACGATCGGTGAGCTTGCGATCGAGATGGATTTCGGAATTACCCGTGCCCTTGAATTCTTCGAAGATGACTTCGTCCATTCGAGACCCGGTGTCGACCAGTGCCGTCGCAACGATGGTCAGCGACCCGCCTTCCTCGATATTGCGGGCGGCGCCAAAGAACCGCTTCGGACGCTGTAACGCGTTGCTGTCCACGCCGCCGGAGAGGACCTTACCGGATGCCGGAACGATCGTGTTGTAAGCACGGGCAAGGCGTGTGATCGAGTCAAGCAGGATCACGACGTCTTTCTTGTGTTCGACGAGGCGCTTGGCTTTCTCGATCACCATCTCGGCGACCTGCACGTGGCGCTGGGCCGGTTCATCGAAGGTCGATGAAATGACCTCGCCGCGCACGGACCGCTGCATGTCGGTGACTTCTTCGGGGCGCTCGTCGATGAGCAGCACGATGAGGTAGACCTCGGGATGGTTCTTCGTGATGCTGTTGGCGATGCTCTGGAGCAGCATCGTCTTACCCGTGCGCGGCGGGGCGACGATCAGGCCGCGCTGCCCCTTGCCGAGCGGCGTCAGCAGATCCATGACGCGGCCGGAGAGGTTTTCGGAGTCTGTCTCCAAGCTGATCTTCTGGGCCGGGTAGAGCGGCGTCAGGTTCTCGAAGAAGATCTTCTCCTTCGTTTTCTCCGGCGGCTCGAAGTTGATGGCTTCGACCTTGATCAAGGCGAAGTAGCGTTCGCCATCCTTGGGTGGCCGGATGACGCCGGACACCGTGTCGCCGGTGTGCAGATCGAACTTGCGAATCTGCGACGGCGAGACGTAGATGTCGTCCGGTCCGGGTAGATAGTTGTAATCGGGGGCGCGCAGGAACCCGAATCCGTCGGGCAGTGTTTCGAGCACACCCTCCGAGAAGACGTTGCCGCTCTTCTCGGCGCGCACGCGGAGGATCTCGAAGATCAGCTCCTGCTTGCGCATGCCGGTCGCGCCCGCGATCTCCAGCTCCTTGGCGATCTTGGTGAGCGCAGAGATGCTCATCTCCTTCATCGCCGAGAGCGAGATTGTCTGGGCGGGGGCGGCCTGAGTGGGAGGCTGGGCGGCGGGTTGGGCGCTTCCCTTCTCCTTTTCTTTTTCAGGTGGGGGGGCGGTGGCGGTGCCTACGCCGCCGTTTGGTTTGGCAGGCTTGCGATCATCTTCCACAGTTCGTCCAGTCCTTCGCCGGTGCGCGCCGAAACCAGTGCCACCGGCATTTCAAATACGTTTTCCATTTCCCGAACATGACGCACGCGCTCTGCGTGCGTCAGCTTGTCCACTTTTGTCGCCACAACCGCGCGCGGGCACGACCGAGACGCCAGCCATTGCCACGCGTTCAAATCTGACGAGAGACCCGGATGACGGGAGTCCACGAGCAACAACACCGCCCGTTGCCCCGGACGCCCGAAGAAGGCGTCCGCGGCCTGACTGGACTCCGTCTCTCCTTCGCCTGGCCGAGAGGCCCGCGCGTATCCGTACCCCGGCAGATCCACTAGGTAGCAGGCTGGCATCGAGCCACGTCGAACGCGATAGATGTTGGCCAGTCTCGTCTTGCCCGGCGTGGCGCTGGTCCGCGCCAACGGCTGGCGAACGAGTGCGTTGATCAGGCTCGACTTGCCGACATTCGACCGTCCGACGAAAGCCACCTCTGGTAACCGGTCACGCGGGAAATCGGCGGCACCAGCAGCGCTCGTCACAAACTCCGCGACTATCTGCACCTCACGCTGGCTCTTTGCTTCGCTTCTGGCTCTGGGCTTTGGGCTCTGGGATTACGCATGCAAGTACACGGCCCACGGCCTCGTGCCTGTGGGCCGAAAGCCGTGGTCAGTGTGGACGCGTGTCTCCTGCGGGTTCTGTAACATCGGTGACGACTGGAGCGGCGGGAATGCGCGACGGCAACGGTTCGGCCAGCGCAATCTTCAACACCTCGTCCATCGTCGACACCATGTGCACGTCGAGCGTGTCCATGACGTTCTTGGGAATGTCGGCCAGATCTTTTTCGTTGTCACGCGGCAGGATGATATTCGTCACCCCGGCGCGATGAGCGGCGAGCACTTTTTCCTTGACGCCGCCAATGGGAAGAACCTTGCCGCGCAACGTGATCTCGCCGGTCATCGCGACATCGCGGCGGGTCGCGATCTTCGTGAGCGCCGAGGTGAGCGCCGTCGCCATCGTGATGCCGGCGGATGGTCCGTCCTTCGGGAT
>Ga0209382_10009202_pt1 | contig 12385 bp, 8 predicted proteins | sample SoiMetdeltSBSDD5_FD_187599 | JGI IMG/M metagenome (GOLD analysis project Ga0209382, IMG submission 187599) | Bulk soil microbial communities from a Populus tree surrounding site in Tennessee, USA - Soil MetaG P. deltoides SBSDD5 (SPAdes) (version 2) | ecosystem: Environmental > Terrestrial >... | reverse complement strand
CTGGATCCGTTTGCCGAGTTTCCGTTGAACCGTGAACCCATGCTGCGCGTCATCCGCAAGCACCGGGCCGCGGCCGGAAAGATCAATCCGAACTACGTCCCCGTTGACCTTTACAGCGCTGCTCAAAAGACCTGGAATGACGCACTGATCGAAGGTGAAAAACATGGGTACAAGAACTCGCAGGTCACGGTGCTTGCACCCACCGGGACCATCGGCTTTATGATGGATTGCGACACGACCGGCGTCGAGCCCGACATCGCCTTGATCAAGTACAAGAAACTGGTGGGCGGCGGGCTCTTGAAGATCGTTAACCAGACCGTTCCCGAAGCGCTGCGGCGCCTGAGGTACAGTGATGCTCAGATCAACGACATCATCAAATACGTCGATGAGAGCGAAACCATTGAAGGAGCGCCACATCTGAAGGAGGAGCATCTCCCCGTCTTCGATTGTGCCTTCAAGCCCTTGAATGGCGTGCGCTCCATTCATTACATGGGGCACCTGAGAATGATGGGAGCCGTCCAGCCGTTCCTTTCTGGTGCCATCTCGAAGACCGTCAACATGCCTGAGGAGGCGACTGTCGAGAACATCGAAGAGGCTTACATCGAAGCCTGGAGGCTCGGTCTAAAGGCGCTGGCGATCTATCGCGACGGCTCCAAGCGCTCTCAACCGCTCAACACCAGCATGAAGGACTTCAAAGCAGCCGAAGCCAGCAAGCCGGTACGACGACGTTTGCCCGATGAGCGCCAATCCATTACCCACAAGTTCAGCGTGGCGGGCCACGACGGCTACCTCACAGTCGGCATGTACGACGACGGCACGCCGGGTGAGATCTTCGTCCGCATGGCCAAGCAGGGCTCGGTGGTTTCAGGCCTAATGGACACGGTTGCCACTGCGATCTCGGTGGCGCTGCAGTATGGCGTTCCCCTGAGAGTTCTAGTGGACAAGTTCAGCCACAGCCGGTTCGAACCGTCAGGTTTCACCAACAATCCGCAGATCCCCATCGCCAAGTCGATTGTGGACTACATCTTCCGCTGGCTCGGTCTTAAGTTCCTGAAGCAAGAAGAGCAACCTCAGACCGAAGCGGTTTCCCCAGCTTCGGTGGGCCAAGCGGAGGAAATCGCAGCCCACGAGCGGCAGGTGTTCCAGTCGCAAGCCGATGCACCGCCCTGCCCCGAATGTGGGGCTATCATGGTCCGCAACGCCGCTTGTTACAAGTGCCTCAACTGCGGGACGACAAATGGATGCAGTTGACCTCACTGTGTGGCGACCCAAATCCCGGATCCACGGGCAACCGTTAGGGTTGCCCGTGATGACAGGGCATGCCAGGGTCGATCATCAGACTAGCGCTCAGCAGATTCTCCGACATGATGGCGACTCGCAAATGCGGCAGCCCTGGAGGCAGGATTTCCTAAGTGGAAACGACACACGAACTGGCTACCTCGCACTGTTGAAGCTGGACAGCGCTGACTCGAAGCCTGCAGGGTCTAGGCAGTTACGTAGTCATCAACCTCCCCTCCTGCCTCACCGGATTTCCTGAAACCCTCCGGCTAGTTCCCGCTTGCTTCCCGCCGGTTCGGGTGCTAATTTTCTGGCATGGCAACCCAGGAATTTCGATCGCGAATCTTGCAGCAGGACGACGCGACATTGACGGGTCAGCTCTTCGACAGGATTGGTGTGTTTCACTCTGTCCCCAGGCTCCGCCACAAGCTTGTCAAGATTGCTTTCGCCGATTTCGAGTCACATGTGGCGCTCGCCCACGAAAGAGACCTCGTCTATCTCGTTTCGGCCTTGGCCGAAATGTTGGGTTTGTCCCTCGATCCAGCTCTGTACCCCGGTTTACCGCGAGAGTTGGGTGAGTACCTGCGGCATTGTGACTGCTACGGTTTGACGATCCACCACTTCCTGTCTCGATCAGTCAAGCCCTGGGAAGAAATCCGCCCGAAATACCAGGAGTTGGCCCGCTCTCAATTTGCCGAAGCTTTGCGTCGGCACTTCACCGAGCTGCCGAGCGAACCGGCCGATTGCATTAGCGGCTACCTACTGATCCACTCCCTGGTCAGACTGATTCCGCCCTTTCCTTTTCACGCCGGAGAAAAGGCGCCGTGGGTGGTAGCCATCAGGGCGCAGTCAGATCTCACTTGGAGCCTGGCTTCTCACCCTGCAGACTACTTCTCCACCCTGCAGACTCATTTTCCCGAAATCGTATGGAGGGAGCAGTGCGCGGAACGCAAGCTCTGGTTTGCGGGCATCCGGCTGCTCTCGCAATTTTCTCCGAAAACGGCTTCGGTCTTGAAGAAAGCGCTCGCCGGCCTCAATCATCAGTCCACCAGTCTGGTGCGCAACCGCAAGAAGCTACTCCATGTGGCTTTTTTCTCCGAGGCAGATGCCAACTTGTTCAAGTTTAACCTTCACCACCACGCCAAACTAGCTGGAACATTTTACGAGCCGTTGAACTCGAGCCTAGCTGAGTATCGGGAGGGCTATCCGGGGTTATCGGGATTCATCGACGAAGAGCTCAGGCTCGGAATGACCGCTGGAGAGGGTTAGAAGCCCCGTCTCGACAGCCTCAGCGCTTCAGGGTTTCTTCTGTTGAGGTTGGTGTCGAGCTTCAGTTATGATGCTGTCAGGGCGATTTCAGCATTCTTCATCAACCCGGGAGGGAAATCTTGAAGATCAGCCAAGGTAAATTGAAGAGACTCCAAGCGGTGGCCGACAAAAAGGGTGTGATCTCTGCTGCTGCCATGGATCAGCGGGGTTCGCTGCAGAAGGCGATCGCTAAGGAGAAAGGAGTCGACCCGAAGGCTGTCACTCCTTCCATGATGTCGGAATTCAAAGTCGCAGTCACTCGGATTCTAACCCCTCACGCCAGCGCAATTTTGCTCGATCCGGAGTTCGGTCTGGACGCGGTCAAAGTCAGGGCAGCCCACGCGGGTGTCCTGCTCGCATACGAGCAAACCGGCTACGATCAAACTCAAGAGGGTCGCGTTCCAACCCTGATCCCCTACTGGACGGTAAAGAAGTGTATCGAAGCCGGCGGTCATTGCCTCAAGGTGCTACTCTATTACAGTCCCTTCGAGCCGGAACAAATCAAAGAGATTAAGCATGCCTTTGTAGCGAGAATCGGCGCGGAGTGTGAATACTATGAAGCCCCGTTCTTTCTGGAGTTCGTTGGGTACGATCCGGCTGGAGGGGATGAGAAGGGACTTGAGTTCGCAAAGAAGAAGCCGGAGATAGTCGCCAAGAGCATGCAGGAGTTTTCCAAGCCAGAATACAACGTCGACATTCTCAAAGTCGAGGTTCCGGTAAATATGGCTTACGTGGAAGGTTCGCGGGCTAACAAAACAGGCCAGGTAGCCTACGGCAAACAAGAAGCGATGGACCACTTCCGCCGGGCGGCCAATCTGGCCAACAAGCCGTTCATCTATTTAAGCGCAGGCGTGAGTGACGATGTTTTCCGGGAAACGCTGGAACTAGCGATCGAAGCAGGAACCAACTTCGCAGGCGTTCTTTGCGGCCGAGCCACCTGGAAAGACGGGATCCCAGTCTATGCAAAGCAGGGGCTGAGGGCATTCGAAGATTGGCTCAATGACCGCGGCGTGCAGAACATCACCGCTCTGAACGCTATCCTGAAAGGTGCCAGACCTTGGTACGCCAAGTATGGTGGTCTGGAAAAGATTGAAGCAGTTGATAAAGCTGGAAACCGTGTCTCCTAGCTTTCAGCAACAAGGACGCTCAATGCCTGCGGACCACAGGGGAATGAGGGTACTGCCGATTAAGGACACCCAGAGACCTGGGAAGGCATCACGAGCCTGTGCCGAACTCGGCAGAGCTATTATCCAGCCACTAAGCCTAAGGCCTTCTTCGTCGCTCAGCCGATTTGGTCTCGAAACCTTGCATCCTATCCCTCAGCATCTTGCAGTGAAGCAACTGCCAATTCTCGGTTCGTTACAACCACCAGGTGGCCTGCCTTCTGCGGTCCCAACACGTGAATGAGTAAAATCGCCACCCTTCGGCCAGCGCGGCCGTCTCCGAAGAGACCTTCCAGGAAGAAGGAGTACTGGTGGCACTGGCCTTGGTTGACTTCGCGCTGGGCGAAGATCGTTTTGGCTTGCGCAGTGTTTGTCTTCGCCGTCCTCGCTGTCATTCTTTTCAATGCCTACCTCTCCTTCTCCCGCATGATTGACCGGAAGCTTGCAGGAGAGGTCTTTCAGAACACGGCCAAAGTGTACGCAGCGCCCCTCACGGTTTTTCCCGGACAAGCGATCCGTCCCTGGGATATCACGAATCATCTGCGCAAGGTGGGCTACTCAGAGAAAGGGAAGGGTCCCACGCGCATCGGGGACTACAGCTATTCCAGGAGCGGACTTGAGATTGTTCCGCATGAGGATTCTTACTATGGAGGCTCTGGTGGCCAGGTTAGTATCGAATTCAGTGGCAAGGCCATCGCGCGTATTCTATCGCGTTCCGACAGAAAACCTCTGAATTCCTACGAATTGGAGCCACTGTTGATTACTAACCTGTTCGACAAGTCCCGCCAGAAGCGACGGTTGATCCAGTACCAAGACGTCCCAAAAGCTCTTCGAGACGCTGTGCTTGCTATCGAAGACCGGAGATTTTTTGAACATTCCGGGTTTGATCCGATCGGGATAGTGCGGGCCGCCATAGTTGATGTGCTTCGCTGGGAGCGTTCGCAGGGCGCCAGCACGATCACGCAACAAGTCGTGCGCAATTTTTGGCTGACTCCCGAGCGCCGGTGGGTCCGCAAGCTCAAAGAGATCTACATGTCGACTATCCTCGAGACCCGACTCACGAAGGAGCAGATATTTACGCTCTATGCTAACGATGCATATCTTGGCCAGCGCGCCTCGTTCAGCATTAATGGTTTCGGCGAAGCCGCAACGGCCTACTTCAACAAAGACATCAAGAATCTAACCATTCCAGAGGCCGCACTGATCGCTGGGATTATCCAAAGCCCTAACCGCTTCAATCCGGTCCGGCATGCTGAGCGAGCGTTGCAACGCCGTAACGTGGTTCTGCAGGCGATGTTGGAAACGGGCAGTATTGGCAAAGAACAGTACCAGCAGGCCATCAAGGCACCTTTGAACATCGCTCCGCCCAACGCCGATGCCAGTGATGCTCCCTATTTCGTTGATCTGGTGAAAGACAGGATGATGGAGAAGTACCCCGAAAAGGATCTGCTCACGCAACAATACCGTATTTTCACCACGCTGGATCTGGAGCTGCAACGAATTGCCTATCAGGCCGTCCGAGAAGGCGCCCAGAGGGTAGACGAAGCTCTTGCCAAGCGAAGGCAACGCAAGGTCAAACTGAAGAAGGGCGAAAAGCCGCCCCCGATCAGCATCGAGCCCAAGGACCGGGTGCAGGCCTGCTTGATCGCGCTGGATCCGCACACGGGTGAAATCCGCGCGTTAGTCGGCGGCCGCGACTATGGCACCAGTCAGTTGAACCGAATCACCATGGCGAAGCGGCAACCGGGCTCGATCTTCAAGCCGTTCGTCGCTGCCGCTTCTCTCAATACAGCTCTCGATGGCGCGGAGCAGGTTATCACACCATCGACGATCGTCGACGATTCTCCGACTGTCTTTGAGTTCGATGACCAAGCCTACGAACCGAACAATTACGGCGAAAAGTTCTACGGACCCGTCACGTTACGCAAGACACTGAACAAGTCGTTAAACGTTGCGACTGTGAAGATTGCCGAAATTACGGGACTTCGGAAGATCGTCGCCCTCGCCAGGCAGGCCGGAATGAATGACAGACTCCTGGCCACGCCAGCTTTGGCTCTGGGCGCATACGAAGTCACTCCCCTCGAGATTTCAGGGGCTTTTACCATTTTCGCCAATGGCGGAGTGAGAGTTGAGCCGTGCTTCATTCGCAGCGTTAAAGATACCCGAGGAAAATTCATTGAAAAGCCGGAACTGAAAATCAAGCCGGTACTCGATCCTAGAATCGCCTATGTGATGACCAACCTGATGGAGGGAGTCATCAATCGCGGAACCGCAGCCAGAGTGCGCGCCTTGGGCTTTAACCTCCCCGCCGCCGGAAAGACAGGGACGTCGCACGATGGGTGGTTCGCCGGCTACACAAGTGGACTGCTGTGCATTGTCTGGGTAGGCTTTGACGACAACCGAGAGCTCAATCTTGATGGCGCTGCCTCCGCGCTTCCTATCTGGACTGAATTCATGAAAAAGTCTGCCGCGCTGCAGCCGTGGCTGGCCAACGTTCCGTTCCTTCCCCCTGCTGAAGGAATTCGGACGGTTTCTATCGATGAGAACACCGGACTGCTGGCGTCCTCAGACTGCCCAAATGTGATTCAGGAAAACTACGTTGCCGGCTCGGAACCCCAACAGGCTTGCAGCGTGATCGCTCACGATTGGCTCTTGAACCTCAAGGCCCCAACCGATGTTAGCTCTGAGTCCCCTGACCTGGATCGCCCAACCAAGAGCGAGCCCCTGGTACCTCCCACCCAGCCGCAGAATCCCTTTAAGCGGTTCTTTTCAAAGATTTTCTGAGATCAGCCGCCTCATTTTGAGACTTATGTTCACGTCGGTCCATGACGATAAGCAGGCGAAGCCCTCGGCCTTTGCGTGGCCATGCCAGGGAGGCAACCTCTCCCCGGGTCCGTTCTGGCTGCCGGGGCGAAGGGCAACCAACATTAGACTACCCCCCCTCGCCCATCAGGGGAGAGGGACGGCCAACAGCCTAGTGCAGTCCAGTAGATGTCATGTATGACGGTTGCCTGGCTTTCGAGCACGTTCCTCTGGAGTCGTCTTGAATCTGCCTTAAGGATCTTTTGCATTGCCTCCTCTAATTAGAGACTACGTTGAATACCGAAAGGTCGAATACCTTGCGGCAGTCACCGCTTCCAGCCTCCAGGACCGTCTTCGAACGTTTCTGCCAACCGATGCACTGGTTGAGCTGCTGAGCCGTATTCTCGACACCATTTCGAAAAAGATCAGCGAACGAAACAAGAACTTTCAGGCTCCCGCTTCCATTCTTTTGACTGGGGGTCATGGAGTGGGGAAGAGCCATCTGCTCTCCGTGATACTCAGCCTTCTCACCGAGAATGGCAGGCTGTCGCAAGGATTGGACGACCCACGAATACATTCCAACCTTGCTACCATTCGGGAAATAGACCCGTTGTGCATTTGGATTGACCTAGGCGAACAAACGGAGACCGCCCTCCCGGAATTGGTGCTGGCGAGGATTCACCGCGAGTATGAGAGTCGGTTCCACAAGCACGTCATCGATTCGTCGTTAGTTCCTGGCATCGATACGATCAAGGCGCATGAACTCATTACCTTCAACATTGCTACTGAGAAACCCATCCTGCTTGTCATCGACGGTTTGGCGAAACGTGCGGCAAAGCGAGATGTACAGCAACTGAACGCCGACATCGAATTCCTCAGTTTCATGGGGTACAGCTCGAAGACTGCGCGACTATTTTTGATTGTCGCCGCTCACGAAGATTTTTTTTCTCCCAAGAGCCCGCTGGGCATCGACAGCACCTTGATGGCTCAGACCCTGGAGAACTTCAAAATCGAGTGGATTGACCGCGCGAATCTCAAAGAAATCATTTTCCGGCACATCTTTCGCAAGAACCCCCGTCAGCAGCAGGACGTCAAGAAACTTCACACATTCATAAAAGCGAAACTGCCGAACTTCCAATACTCGGAGAACGAATTCTGCGACACCTACCCGTTTCATCCTCTGATCTTTGATCTCGCCGAAAAAATCAAGAGCAGAGTACCCGGATTTTCGCTCCTCGAGTTTGTTAACGCGATGTATCCCAAGGTCGCTACCCACAGGGCGATCAGCCTGGTGACAATAGACACCGTTTTCGATCGGCTGGAGTACGAGATTAAGACAAATCTGCAGAGCCAGCGTCCCTACAAGGCTTACCAAAGCCTGGCAGAGCAGGCAGTTCCGCGTCTGCAAGATCGTTTCCGCCTTTGGGGCAAAATGCTGCTGAAGGCCACCTTCCTGTTTACTCTAGCCGACCGGAACCCATCGGTTCGTGACCTGGCGGACGCGCTCCTTCTCTTTGAAGATAGTGAGGGATTGAGCTACAACCTGGTCGGAATGCTGCTGAGAGAAATGGAGAAGGCCATCGAAGGAGGGTTCACAACGGCCGACGACCGGCTCGACCGAACCTACCGCCTGGGCGTGGCGGATCTGCGGGAGGAACTCAACAAGTACCTCGCTAGCATTGCCTCGCAGATTGCAGGGACCGACCACAGGCTCGCTGAAATCCTGCCTCGGGCCGCCGCCGATATTTTCCCAGACTGGCCGCTGGTGAGAGATTTCACCCGAAAGAAACTGAGCCAACCGGAAATTCTGAAGGTGTTTTGGCGAGGCACTGAAAGACCTGGAGCCACTCTGCTGTCTGGGCGTTTCTTATCTGAGGGTGGTTCCAATCCTGACGAACCTTCCGAAATGTCGCTGCTCGCCCACTGTTTGCCATCGGTACTGGAACCCTTTCACCCAGGAGACCCCGGCGACTCCGCCTCGCCGCCGGTTGAATCGCAGCCAGGAGGTCAGGAAATGGAGTGGCTGCTGGGGGTGGAACCGATCGGCGTGCCCGAAAACGTTCAGAAGGCACTAACCCCGACGAAGCCAACCGAAATTTACTGGTTACCAGCTCAGCCCTCAAGCGAGGAGCTGGACCAGCTAAAGCGAGCCCTCGCACTTCAGCTCACCGAAAAGTCTGCCAGCAATGACTTCGCCGCCTCCGACCTGCAGACATTGCGGGAAGAGGTGAGGGGCAACATGGCCAACCTCTTCCGAGAACTTTACTTATTTCGCGGCAAGATCGTGACGTATTCCCGGTCACAATCGCTTAACCAGGGCCATTTGGAATGCCGGACGTTTCGATCCTTCTTGAGCTACTTGTTCAAACCGAACTTCGATCAGCTTTATTCCCTTCACCCAGAGTTCGGTGGCGAGAAGTTTACCGAGAGCCATGTCTTGAGAATCAGCCGCGGTTTGTTTGCGGGACAAGACCCCACGAACCAGGAAGTCCAGCGGCTCGCAGGCAAGTTTGCCTTACCGTTGGGGCTCGTCAGTCAAACCGATGGCCTCTATGAACTAAACCTCACCCTCACGCCGCCAATTTTCCTGACTCAGATCATGCAGTATCTGGAGACTCTGGACGCCACCGAGCAGCTGATTCGATCGATCTACCAGATGGCCCACCGGTCACCGTTCGGCTTAACTGAGACCTCTCTGTACCTCATTCTCGCTGCGCTTGTGGCTGATGGTCAGATTGAGCTTTTTGATCCAGACACCAACACGACGATCAGCCGGGAAAACTCGTCGTCCGTGGAATCGTTCCAGGTCTTCGACTATTTCAAGCGTATTCCCAGTCACAAAGACTATCCTCTGGAAATACTCACCCAATGGTGCCGCATGGTCAGCGGCAATCGGGAACTCTCTGACATTTCCACCAGCCGAGGACGAGAAGCCGCCCTGAGCACTTTGAATGACTGGCTGCGGAATTGGCGGCAGCTGGGTGCCCCACGCCGGGTTGACTGCTTGCCGAATGAGCTGCTGACGACTCATACCTGGCGACAACTGGCTTGGACCAAGCACCGCTTTGAGCAAGTCGCCGACATTGTGGACCGGGTTCTTCAAAAGGAGTTCACTCTGATTCAGGGGATGGCCAAAATCATCGATCTGTTTGGAGAAAACATTGCGTTGCTGGAGAAAGCTTCCCGAGATCTGGTCGAGCTCTCTCATTTCGTTGACTGGATCGAACACTTCCTGAGTGCGCGCAAATACCTGCTGGCCTCGGAAAAGACCCAAGATCCGCAGATCGAAGAGAAACGGCAAAAGTTGCTCGACTTTGCAGAATCCACTCACGACCTGCTTGCCCGTGACCGCCAGACCGAATTCGACACGACCTTCCGAGAGTTCAAGGAGCAGTTCGTTGAATACTACGCTACCCAACACGACCAAAGCGTTGGACCGTTTGGAAAATTCGGACAGCTCGCCGAACTGGAAGGCTCACCTCAAACACGCAACCTCCAACTGCTGACGGCGCTTCCCCTAGGCGATTCCAGCTATTTGGATTCCCTCGATGAGTGGATCTCGGAGTTTCGCGATCACGAATGTACACTCCCGGTTCGCGACCTCTTGCAGCAACGTCCTTCCTGCCAGTGCAGCTTCAAGCTTTCACGTCCCATGGATATGGCTCAGCTTGCTGAAGACCTGAAGTCGTTTCTCCAATTAGGTATAGCCCATCACAAGCAAATCCTCGATCTGTACCGGCCGGCAATCGAGTCAAAACTCGTGCAGGCCGATGGCTCGGTGGTAAAGAACTTTGAAACAATTCGGGCCCTCCTGGAGGGCACCACACTTCCAGTTCTGACTCAAGGGGTCATCGACCAGCTGAACTCCTACCTGGATCATCACTTGCTCCAGGAGCAGCTGCCACCTCCTATGCCGATCATTGTTCCAACCGGGCGTTTCAGCAAACGGGAACTCCAGGCACGAATTCAAAGGTGGCTGGACAGCCTCTCCGATGAAGAAGGCGTGATTTTTACCTTGCAGGATTTCTGATTGTTTTAGAGAGAGAACACACTTGGGAAGCTGATCGTCACCAAGTGGACTAGAACGACTCTGAACGAAGGGCAGGACCCTTTGGTGTTCGTTCAGCGCTGGGAGTCCATGACCGCTGCCCTGCCTTCTAGCAGCACGAGTTCGGCTGCTTAAGGGGCAGGAATGGGCGGCGCGTCCTTCATCCCACCTGAAGACAAATGCCTCAAGATTTCAGAAAAGGTGCCGATGACAGGATTGACGGAGTCCAAATTTCTCAAGGGATGCGGGCTATGTTCAAACAAGTGCAAATTCTAACCATGAGAGAAAACAAGCAGTTAGGGATTCAGTACTTTGAAATCCACGAAGTCGACCCGGACTACAAGATCGACCGGATCGTCTATCGGGAAAAGTCTCCCGCAGGCTGGTTCAAAGAGCTGTCGCCCGAGGTTTTCAGGGAAAAGACACGAAATCTTCAATGAAAGTTCCGATCGATCCCAGCCCGACTCACACAGACCTTGCCTGCGGCTCAGGGCGAGCTTTGCCTCACTGCTTCTCCAGTTCAGTCGTTATCGTTAGGGCACTGTCCTTTAGGATCGCAACCTCCCTTTCATAAGCCTTGTAGCCCTTCTTGCGGAAGACGACCTTGTGCGATCCGGGCGAAACCGTCAAACGAGACGGCGTCATGCCGACCAGCCGATTGTCGAGAAGAATCTCTGCCCCGTCGGGCACGGAATTCAGCACCAACGTGCTGGAGCCCTCGAGTCTCGCGCTGGTAACAGGCGTGAGCTGGGCTGGCTCAGGGCCTTGCCTTACCTCAGGAGGAATCGCTGACTTTTCCTCTCCCAAAAGGGTCGCCAGCTGGTTGAACAATTCGAACTCAAACTTGCCGTTGGACTCGCATTGCCGCCATTCGCCGCTAACGCTCGAATCGTCTGTCAGTGTGCAAGCAAATCCGTAAATGTCAGGACGTAGCACAATCTTCGTATTGTCTTGGCTCAGCCGATGAACCTCGGCGAAGACTTTCATCCTTCCATCGACCCATTTCCTGAGGAAGAGCCTCGGGGTCTTGGCCAAGGACTTGACGCCCCCCTTCAATCGAGAGAAACGAGGATTGCGTGAAAAAGTGACATAACCGGTCTCAATACGTCCTAGGATCCGATCTTTAGTTGTCAAATCAAAGCCGTCATCAGTAAGGATCTTGCTTAGCAAATACCAGACCCGATCATAGTCTGCCTGAAAGGTTGAACTCTCAAACGATAAGGCAGAATCCACCGGACGCGCGATTTTGCCTTTGTTCTGGGCCCACATCGCTCCATGGAGGCAGGACATCAGCAGAGCCAATGCAGTTGCCAGCACCACCCGAACTGATGAAGGCAGCCCGGTGCTGCGTCGGACAGATGCCGCGTTGCCGCACTCACCTGGCCATCCCAGACAGTGACACGAGTCTTTGATCTTCAGGAAAGAAAACATGGTAAATTTTCGGCTCCACGATGTCCTGGCGCCGATTATAGGAAGGAGCCGCGCTTAGCTAAGGCGAAGCGGTGGCGCCTGTCCCCAGCGGGTGCGATCAAGATCTACCGGCTTGAATCAACGGGGTCATACTGAGTTTCAATTCCAGAATTACCTAGACCGCAGCGCCTTTCAGAATTTGAGAAACTTCCCGCCACTCCCATACAAGAGGATTCGCAAAAAACTGACGTTTTCCTACTCTGCCTTAAGCTGACCGAGTTGTAGCCTTTCAGGCCCTTTTCCTTGATTTGGAAGTCGGCTTCGAAGCCGTACAAAGTACACTTTCATTCATGAGACTCGGACGTGCTTGCGGCTG
>Ga0209382_10009201_pt1 | contig 12386 bp, 8 predicted proteins | sample SoiMetdeltSBSDD5_FD_187599 | JGI IMG/M metagenome (GOLD analysis project Ga0209382, IMG submission 187599) | Bulk soil microbial communities from a Populus tree surrounding site in Tennessee, USA - Soil MetaG P. deltoides SBSDD5 (SPAdes) (version 2) | ecosystem: Environmental > Terrestrial >... | reverse complement strand
AGAAGAACGCCGGCATAGCGCAGATGGTCGAGGCTCTGGCTACCGAGCGAGCCGGAATAGGGTTGGCGCGGTGGAACGCGCTTTTTGCTGCTTTATTGGCTGAGGTTTACGGGCAAACGGGGCAGATTGGCGAAGGGCTCAAAGTAGTCAACGAGGAATTAGCCAATAGGCGCGTGACTGAATGTTGTTGTTACGAAGCTGAGCTGCATCGAATTAAGGGAGAGTTGCTGTCAAGAGAAGCCGCGGCGGATGGGGAAGTGGCTGAAGCGTGCTTTCAGAACGCGTCGAACATTGCGCGCGGACAGAGCGCGAAATCATTGGAGTTGCGCGCGGCGATGAGCTTGAGCCGGCTTTGGCAGAGACAGGGAAAAAAGGCGGAAGCGCGAGACTCGCTGGCAGAAATTTATGGCTGGTTCACCGAAGGCTTTGACACCGCCGACTTGAAAACAGGCAAAGTCGCTGCTTGATGAACTTGTATAATAATAAGGAGACAACATGAGAGTACGTTCATTTAGCGTACGGCTGGTTTTTCTTTTATTCGTTACGATTGTTTGCCCTGTTGCGCTTTTTGCTGCGGCTGCGCCGCTCAAAGCGATTTTTACTTTCGGCGGGCTCAACGAGCGCAGCGGCATACTGTGGGTGGCGCGGGATGCCGGTATTTTTCACAAGCATGGGATCGATCCGACGATCGTCAACGTACGGAATGCGCAGGTAGGGATGTCGGCGCTCGCCGGAGGGGAGACTCAATTCCACGTCGGGTCGGCTACGGGTACCTCGATCGGCGCCATGGCCGGCGGCCTCGATCTCGCGTTTATCGCGGGGCTGATCAATAAGCTCGCCGGCGCGTTTGTCGTCAATTCGAGCATTCGTTCTCCGGCGGACCTCAAGGGCAAACGGATCGGTGTGCAGAGCATCGGCGGCGGGGTGTGGATGTTCACCATGCTCGCCTTCGAGCACTGGGGGCTCGAACCCGATCGCGATAAGATTCAGTTTCGCATCCTCGGCGATCAGTCGGTGCAGGCCCAGGCGATCGCGCAGAATGTCATCGACGGCGGATATCTGAGCTACTCCTACGGCGCGCAATTGGAGCGCCAGGGATATCGAATCATGGCCGACCTGATAAAGATGGGCATTCCGTATCAGGGACTGGGGGTCATGGCGAAGCGCAGCTTGATCGACAAAAATCCCGAGCTACCGGAGCGAGCGCTGCGGGCGCTGGTGGAGACGATCGCGTTCGTTAACAATCCGGCCAACAAAAACGTCGTCGTGAAATCGCTGGTGAAAGAGCTCCGGCTGGCGAAAGTCGAAGACGCCCAGGCCGGCTATGAAATGATGCGGGTGCTTTTTGAAAAGCGTATCTATCCGAATGCGGACGGTTTGCGAAACGTCGTTCGCCTGCTCGGTCGTACCAGCGAGCCGATCCGCAAGCTCAAGGTCGAGGACATCATCGACGATCGCGTCGTTCGGAAGTTGGAAAAAGAAGGGCTCTTCTAAAAGATCGTCTCGGGTCTAGGGTTTTGAGTGTCCGATTTTAAACGCGAGAAGCCAGACGCGAGACTCTAAACTCCGAACCTTGACCCTCGGCGCATTGTGGTGGTAGATCTGCCCTAGTATTAAGATACGTAACCAACGATCTCGAAGGAGGAAAGTTTATGGCTGGTAACGGTAATAATGCGGGTTTTGAAGTTTTAATTTCTTCGGACTCTCATGTGATGGAGCCCTCGGAGATCTTGGCCGAGCGGGCGCCGCAGTCTTTCAAGGATAAAGTGCCGCGTTTCCCAAAGTTGGAAGTCGGCAGCAGCTTTCAGACCCATCCGGGCGGCTCGGATCCGACGCATCGCATTAAAGAGATGGAAACCGATGGGCTCAGCGCCGAGGTGTTGTACCCGACCTATCTTTTGCCTCACTTCGCGATGGACGATGCCAAGCTCCAGGAAGTGAGTTTTCACGCCTATAACGATTGGTTAATCGAGTATTGCAGATCTTCGCCGAAGCGTTTGCTCGGCATCGCCGCTATTTCGGTTTACAACATCGACGAAGCGGTAAAGGAGCTGGAGCGCTGCGCCAAGGCCGGTATGAAAGGCTCGATCATCTGGCAAGCGCCGCATCCGGATCTGCCGTTTCACTCCGAGCACTACAACAAGTTCTGGGCAGCATCGGAGGATCTCGATCTGCCCGTTCACCTGCACATTCTCACCGGGCACGGCTATCACAAAGAATCGGTGTTCGGTAACAAACGGACCGGCGTCGAGGCCTATCGCGGCAGCGTCAACCTGAAGCTCAAAGAAATCATCGACGCGTTCTTCGAGCTGATTTTCTATGGCGTGTTGGAGCGCTATCCGAAGCTGCGCTTTGTCAGTGTCGAGAACGAGATCGGCTGGATGCCGTTCATGCTGCAGCAGTGGGATTACTATTACAATCGTTTCAAAAAGGTGAATCCGCCGCCGTTTAGCAAGAACCCGAGCGAATATTTCAAGACGCAAATTTTCGGGACGTTTTTCCGAGACACGGTGGCCGGCCATAGCTTCGAGCACTGGGGACAGGATAACTGCATGTGGTCCAACGACTACCCGCATGGCAACTCCACCTGGCCGGATTCGAAAAAATTCATCGACCGGGATCTCGGCCATTTGCCGCCCGATATTCGCAAGAAGCTGGTCTACACCAACGTCAAAAACCTCTACGACATCGATATTCCACATCCGGTGCAGTAAGGGTGACGGCTTAATTTCGTGACCCTTGGCGCGCTGGCGGACGGAAAAAGTCTGACAGCGCGCCTTTTTTTGGTTACAGCGAAATTCGATAACTCGCGGAACGATATCAGAAACAAAATTCGAAGCACGAAACCCGAAACAAATTCAAATGTCCCAAAATCTGCAAATCGAAAACAAGCATTATCTATGGAGGTTTGAATTTCCGGATTGAGACTTAATCTTGTTTGACCTTGTTTCGGATTTCGATATTCGGATTTCGAATTTTTTCTCAATCGAAATAGGAGGTTTTATGGCCGCTCGTTACGGTTCCGATCTGGTCGTCGATCTGCTCAAAGTTCTCGGCATCGAATATGTCGCGCTCAACCCGGGCTCGAGCTTTCGCGGTATTCACGACTCGTTGGTCAACTACGAGAGCGGCCGCGCGCCGAATCCGGAAATGATCCTCTGCTGCCACGAAGAAATCGCCGTGGCGGTGGCGCATGGCTATGCCAAGGCAACGGGCAAGATCATGCCGGCCATCGTGCACAACGTCGTCGGCCTGCAGCACGCCTCGATGGCGATCTACAACGCCTGGTGCGATCACACGCCGGTGATGGTCATGGGCGGCACGGGACCGATGAATTCGAGCAAGCGGCGGCCCTGGATCGACTGGATCCACACTGCTCAGGTGCAGGGCAATCTGGTGCGCGACTTCGTCAAGTGGGACGACCAGCCGCACGGCGTCGAAGCGTTTCCGTCGTCGATCATGCGCGGCTATCGCATCGCGATGAGCGATCCGGGCGGGCCGGTCTATCTCTGCTTCGACGTGAGTGATCAAGAGGCGGCGATCGAAAAAGAAATTCCTTTGCCCGATCCGAAACGGTTCCGTCCTCCGGCGCCGCTGCAAGCGGACTACGACGCGATCAAAGAAGCGGCACAATTGCTGGCATCGGCGCAGAATCCGGTGATCCTCGCTGACTACGTCGGGCGCAACAACGACGCAGTGATGAGCCTGGTTGCGCTCGCCGATCTGCTGTCGATTCCGGTGGTCGATTTCGGCGCGCGCTTGAATTTTCCCAATACTCACTCGCTCAATCTCACCGGCAGAAACCGCGAGTTGATCGCCAATGCCGATGTCATCCTGGGGCTGGACATGACCGATCTCTACGGCGCGCTGGTGCGCTCGGATCCCGACACCCACGCCAGCGTTCCCGCGACCAAACCCGGCTGTAAAGTGATCAACGTCACGCTCAAAGATATCGTCGTGCGCGGTTGGACCAGCGACTTTCAGGAACTGGCGCCGGTCGATGTGCCGATCGTCGCAAACACCCGAGTTTTTCTCCCCGCGCTTGCCGAAGAAATCAGAAAGCAAGGAAAGTTTTCAAAGAACGTGGTCGAGGACCGGCGCAAAGCGATGGCAGCGCAGCACGAGGAAGTTCATGCGCGGTGGCAAGCCGATCTCAAGAAGCGCTGGGACGAAAAGCCGATCTCGCCGCCGCGTTTAGCCTGGGAAATTTGGGAAGCGCTCAAAAAAGAAGACTGGCTGCTGGTCGCCGGCGCTTTTCGCGGCTGGCCGAGCCGGCTGTGGACCTGGGATAAGCCGGGGCTGTTTCTCGGCGGCTACGGCGGCGGTGGTTTGGGCTACGGTCCGGCGGCATCAGTCGGCGCATCGCTGCCCTATCGCGGCACGGGCAAAATCTGCGTCAATCTGCAGCGCGACGGCGAGATGCTGTACACGCCGAGCGCCCTGTGGACTGCCGCTAACACCGGCGTGCCGCTCTTGACGGTGATGACTAACAATCGGGTTTATTACAACGACGTGGAGCATCAGGAAAAAGTTGCGATCCACCGCGGCCGGCCGGTGGAGAACAAACTCGTGGGCATGGAAATGGCCAAGCCGCCGGTGGACTTCGCCAATCTGGCGCGCACTTTCAGTGTTCACGGCGAGGGGCCGATCACCGAACCGGAGCAGATTCGTCCGGCGGTGGAACGGGCGATCAAGGTCATCAAAGAGGAAAAGCGACCGGCCTTGGTCGATGTGTACATGCAGATGGTTTGATTCGGAATGGCTCGTTCAAATCGTTCAAGCCGTTCAAATCGTTCCAATCGTCTTAAGGTGGGAGGCGGTTTCATGACTCAATACAAGCTACTGTTCGCCGCGCTGTTTGTGGTTTTATCCTTGGTTCTTGCGCAAGTCGGATTTGCTCAGCAAAAGGCGCTCAAAAAAATTCGCGTCGGTGTGCCGTCCGTCGGCATGGGCAACATCATCATCTTTGTAACCAAAGAAGGTCGGCTGTTTGAGAAGTATGGCCTCGACGCCGAGGTCATCACCGTCATGGGTTCGGGGATCGGCTCGAAAGCGCTGATCAGCGGCAACCTGGACATCATTCCCATCGCCACGCCGACGGTCATCGCGGCCAATCTCGCCGGCGCCGACATGGCGATTCTGGCGCACACCATGCCCGCCGTGGTTCACGCCTTGATGGTGCGGCCGGAGATCAAAAGGCCGGAGGATTTGAAAGGCAAAAAGATCGGCGTCTCGAGCTTGGGATCGCTTACGGATTTTTTGGTGCGCTCGATCGCGAAAAAGAAAGGGCTCAATCCGGATCGCGACATTACTCTGGTCACGACCGGCGGCAGCGACACGGAGCGGGTCATGGCGCTCAAGGCCGGCGCGGTCGAGGCGACGGCGGTGTCCCACCCGGGTTACGGCCTGGCGCGGAAAATGGGCTACAGCATGCTGTGGGATTCCGCCAAGGAACTCAACTACCCGTGGATGGAAATCACCACGCGCCGGGCGGCGATCAAGAACGATCGGGAACTGATCACCAACTACATGAAGGCGCACCTGGAAGGCATCGCGCTGTTCAAGACCAACCGCGATTTCGGCATCAAGGTCATCAAAAAGTACCTGAAGACGCCCGACGATGATTTGGTTAACGAATCCTACGACATCTTTTCAAGAATGTTTCTGCCCACGCCGTACCCCAATCATCCCGGGATGAAAATCAGCTATGAGTACGTCGCGATGACGCGCAACGACAACGAGGTTTGGAACCATAAACCTGAGGCGTTCACCGATTCGAGTTTCGTCACCGAGCTCGACAAGAGCGGGTTTATCAAGTCGCTGTACGGCAAGTGATTCCGAGTTCGGGGATATTTCACAGGTCATAAAAACTGCGTGCATTGTCTTCCAGTAATTTCTTGCGAACCGGAGGCGGAATATCTTCGCGCTCGCGAAGTAGCTGCGCCGTTCCTTCGGTGCGATCGGCATGAGGGTAATCCGAGGAAAACATGAACAAATCCTCGCCGACCTCCTCGACAACCCGGCCGAGAAAAGATTCGTTTCCCTCGCAACCGAAAAAAATTCTTCCCGATTTCAAATATGCGCTCGGCGGATGACTGATTAGATCCCTGGCGCCATAGCGCGGGTTTTCGAAATGATCGTCCATGCGCTCAACATGGGCCGGAACCCAACTGATGCCGCCTTCGAGAAAAGCGAATTTGAGATTCTTGTATCGATCCAGCAGCCCGGAACACAAGACGCTCGTCAGCCCCGCCATGATCGGCAGGATGCCCGCTAAAACTCGATTGGGGAAATGGTGCTCGAAAAGTCTATCGACCACCGGAAACTGCAGGCTAAAATGCACGGCGATGGGCATCTTCAAGCGGTCGGCTTCGGCGAAAAAGACATCGTGATCCGGATGATCCAGCCGCTTCGCGCCGGTAGTGCCGTTGATCATCACCGCCATCACACCCATGCCCGCCAGTCGGGAGATTTCTTTTGCCGCTCCTTGTGGGTCTTGTAGTGAAACCACACCGACGGCCTTCAGCCGGTCCGGCGCTTGGTTGCAGGCCTCGGCCAGCCAAGTGTTGTACGCACGGCAGACTCCCATCGCTAAAATCCCATCCGGCCAGGCATTCACGTGCAACAGGAAACTCGGATAAATAAATTGAACATCGATGTTTTCCCGATCGAGGTCGCTGAGACGCTCCGAGAGATTGGTCAAGGTCTGACTTCCTGGCGTGGCGCGGCGCGCTGATTGCAGCGCTTGGCCCGGAGGAGCGGCAGTGCCCGGCGCGCCGGCGCCTTTGATCGAAGGTCTCTTATAAGGGGTCTGGCCATCGACGACCCAAAAGTTGTGGCCCTGATCGTCCGTGAGCAGTCTTGGACGATAGTTCCGGAGCGAGGGCTCCATGTATTTATCGAATATCTCTTCGGTCTCGAAAAAATGACCGTCACCATCGATGATCATGATTGCTGCCTTTCGGTAAACTTATCTTGCCGCGACTGATCAGCGGCCTGCACATGCGCAGTTAGATTCCCCGGTTTTTAAATTCGTCAAGTAGCCGGCGATTACTTCGAGCGCTGGGATACCGTCTCCGGGTCGAGCCCCGTTTGGCAAGGGTAGGCTCTGATGCTGTGTTGAATTCGATTGCGCGCCATCAGTTCGGCGTAACTCACACCGACCGCTTTGGTATTGATCACCGGCACTCCGAGATGGGGCGCTAACTCCTCGGGTGTGACGACATAGGGATAAATCTTGCCACCCAGCGGGATGATCGCTTCCGCGCCCTGTTCAACCAGTTCTTTGCCGATTTTGAGTGTGCGCTCGACGACCACGTCATGATAGCCGGACAAATCTCCGGTGTCGTAAAGGCCGACGGTGCGTATGCCCGAAACAAAATTCGCCATGCCGTAGGTTTGCACCATGCGCATGGTGTGCGGCATGTGAGTTTCGAGTGGCACGATGAGGCCGAATTTATCACAAATGCTCGCGGTAAAGTGGAGCGAAGCGCGCAAAAGGCCGATTACCGGAATACGTACCGCCAATCGGCTCGCTTCGACTCCTGGATCGAACGTGTTGCTCTGGATCACCGCGTCAAATCCTTTGCGCTCCGCTTCGACCGCTTTTTTCACCAGCGCGGGCGTTTCAAGGATATGATGCAAACCGGAAAGCGCCTTGCGCTCCTCCAGCAGGCTCAGCACTTCGCCGCCGCCGAGATCTTCGGGGTAAGCCAGCTCGAACGTTGTGTCCGGTGAAGCGTAGCTCTTGAGGAGTTCGACGATATGAGCCTCGAGCTCCGCTGAATGCCGCTTATAGGAATGGTTTAAAAACATGAAGCGCATATTCATCTCCCAGTGTTAACCGCCAAAAATAGATCTCAGTTGCTTCGCGTATTCATCGAGCTTTTCGGCCAAGGCCGGATTCACGGGAACGACCTTCAGCTTTTTCAACATATTTGCCTGGTCATTGGCAAGATCGCCGCGCGCCACCAGCCTGCCCGGCGTTTGCATGAGCTTTTGTCCGTCGCGTGAAAGGACAAATTCTAAAAATAATTTTGCCGCATTGGGATGTGGCGCCTGATTTGAAACGCCAATGCCGACCATAATTGCGGGCACCGGGCCGAGGCCGAGCCAGTCGATGGGCGCGCCGCGTTCTTTCATACGCTCGACTGATGCAGCGGGAATGTTGATGTCAAAAACTCCTTCACCCGCGGCGACCAGCTGGGCCAGAAGCTCATGGCCTTCTCGCGGGCTCGGTTGCTGTTTGGCGAGGGCGCGCATGTACTTGAGGCCGCGCTCCTGCCCCATGATCTGCAGCATGCCGGCAAACCAATCGGCCTTGGTGCTTTCAATCATGAGTTTGTCTTTCCACCTGGGATCGAGCAATTCATCGTAAGCTTTTGGCAACATGCTCGGCGCGACCAGCTTAGTGTTGTATCCGGTCACGTAGGCGTTGTAGTAGGCCGTGGTCCAAAACCCCTCGTCTTTGAATTCCTTCGGATAGAGCGAATTTGCCTGCGGTACGTAGCGCGCGAGTATGCCGCCCCGGCTGAATATGTGCATGCTAAACTCGACGGTTTGAATAACGTCGGCTAAATTTCTCTTCGCCCGCGCTTCGGTTAAAACTCGGGTCAACAGTTTTTCGCTGCCGGTGCGATTGAGTTTTACTTTGATGAACGGATGGCGTTTTTCGAATTCGCTGATCAGCGCGTTGGCTTCGCTGAGGTTCATCGACGCATAGTAAACTACCTCGCCTTCGCGTTTGGCTCCTTCCACCAGTGAATCGGTCGTGGCGGCCAGGGCGGAGGAGCCTAAGGCGACGGCCCACAGCAGCGCTACCAGGAAAAGTCTTTGCCGATTGCTTAAGAATTTTAGCATATGCGTCGATCACCTTGATTGGGCCAGGGAGGCGATGAAGCCGCTATTTTGGAGCTCACGGATAAAACTGTCATCGACAAACTTTCTTGCGTCCGCGTTCTTTGCCTCGGGTAGGTCCGTGGCCATGAAATCCAGCAAGGTCTGGAGCGAAGCGACGACTGGATATGGCACCGGCGGCATGCCAGGCCGGGTGAGGTCATAAGTTTCTTCCGCTACCGTGCGGTCGGCGATGCCGCTGTATTCCGCCTGAACGCCGACGGTAAACTCCCGGTCGGTGCGATAGCGATGCATCCCTTCGACATAGGCTTTAATAAATTGCCGCGTGATTTCTGGATTGCGCTCGACGTAGTCCCGCCGGGCGGCGATGCCGCCGAGAGCGTAGTTCAAACCATACTCGGCGAAGTCGATCAGGTAGTTACAGCCTTGCCGATGCGCTTCGATGGATTCCGGCGGCGTGCTCACGATGGCGTCGCACTTGCCGCTGAGCAGCGCGTCCAGCTCTTTATCGCCGCCGCCTGGCACAGTCTCTTCACGTAAACCGGCAATGCCGGCTGCATTTAGTTTCGCGATGATGAATTTCACCAGCGCGTCGTTGAGTCCGCCGTCGCCAACGAAGCCAATCCTCTTGCCTGCCAACTCTTCGCGGCGATTGATCCCCGGCCTGCCCAAGATAAATTGCTGATTGATGCCGCCGGTCAGGAAAACCAAGTCGGCCTCGCCTTTGAGGTCGGCCCTTAGCGGCGCCGGCGCCGCCATGTTGCCAAATTGTATTTCTCCGTTCATCAAGCCGCGAACGACGCCTTTGGCGCCGCCCATGATGCGCGGCCGACCGATGTCGAGTCCGTGCTTGTGAAATAAGCCGGCCTTCCACGTCACCATCATCGGCCCCGCGCCTTGCCCGATGGTTGCGAAGCCGGCATTGAGCGGTGTTAGTCTTGTCATGGATTGTCCCTATAATGCCTATGCGCGGTCGATTCCACGTTTGTCCAGTTGGGTGGCCGACCAACTAGAATATCTCCTAACATGCAATTGCAGCCAGGAGTCAAGAGTTTAATCCAATCAATCCAACTCGAGCGTGATTGATCCCGAGACTACATTCGTCGCCAAGAAGCGGAATAAGTTTTCGCATTCGAAACTTCGCCAAATCCGCCCGGGTGCTCGGTTCGCATTGACAAGCAGTTATGAGACGGCGGATAATTGACTATCTTTCGCTGAGCTTTGGGCCGGCTATTTATTTTTGCGGCGCGCTGTTTCCGAGCGCCCTACTTGTCAATTCGATGGTCTCGATCGTGTGCTGTGAACCTGAACCAAAATTAGCACGGCCTTGATTACCACCGCAACGATTTGCCGCGAGATCGGCAATTTCTCACGTCGAATGAGCATTCTTCCGATAAGATCTCCGCTAAAACTTGTGATCGAGTGGTTGGTGGTTGCCGGACTTTATGTTCTGAGCGCACAGGTCACCCCTCATTTGTCGACTTATTACGGGCACATCTCGCCGTTATCATCGCCAGCGGCAATCGCGCTTACCGTGGGTTTGGTGCTTGGCTATCGCGGTAGCGTGGGCGTCTGGCTGGGGGCACTGATCGAGGGTTTTCAACTGCTGGACGGTCCGTTTGCGCGGTCTGCTGCGCTGGCGCTGGCCACAGGCGCTACTCTGCAGATGCTGGCTGCGACGCTGCTGGTTCGCAGATTCATACCGGATCTTTGTGTTCAGAACGAAGTCCGTTATTTGCGCCGATCGGCCAGTACGGCGCGGGACATTCTTTTTTTCATCGTGCTTACCGCGCTCGCTTCGATGATCGCGCCGTTGGTATGCGCGTTCACGTTAAAATTGGCCCATCATATTTCCGGGAACGATATGTGGTCCTTGTGGTTGACGTGGTGGGTCAGCGACTACGCGGGGATTTTGACGTTGACGCCGCTGCTGATGGTAATCATTTTAACGTGGCAGCGGCGCGATGTTATCGAGCCCATTGTTTTCCCGATCACGACAGTCTGGCTGGGACTGTCGCTGGTTGTTTCTTATCTGGTTTGGCAAAACAAAACCTTCACGGCGAATGATCGACTGCGCCAAGACGTTCAAGAATTAGCGCGTCAACTGGAAAAGAGCAGCGAGCGCACCGCCGACCGATTGCAAGCGGTGGAAGGATTTATGGTCGCCACCGAAAACATTCGGAGCACTGATTTTCGCAAGTTCCTCGCGCAAATCAGTGCCTCCGACAAAAACCCAGGGACAGTGCAGTGGGTGCCTAGGGTCAAGATCGAGGAGCGCGAACGGTTTGAAGGCCGAGCCCGGAAGGATGGATTCACCGATTTTACAATCTTTGAATGGACCGCGGCCGGAGAGCGAATCGCTGCGGCAAGCCGTCCAGAATATTTTCCGATACTTTTTTCCGGCCCGCTCGCCGGTGACACTTCTGATATCGGTCTTGACCTGTCGTCGATTTTGGAAATTCTCCCCATTCTCAATGCCGCGCGCGACATGGATCGTCCCACGGCTTCATATACGAGCCCGGCGCGGGCGACGGATACCTCGCAACGACGGCTTTTTCTCTACAACCCTGTTTATGCCGATCGCCGCGACCACCCGGAGGCCGTAACGACCCGCCGAGAAAAGTTGCGCGGATTCTTGCGCATTGAAATTCCGATCACCGAATTGATCAACAGTGCGAGCGCTGCTGCCAGCTTGCGAAACCGCGAGATAGAGTTGTTCGATGTGACTGAAGAGGAAGCGCCACTCTACCTGACATCTTCCGTCTCCGAGCCGGCGCCGCCACATGACGCCCCGTCCTCACTTAGCGTGCAGAAGCTCGCGGAAGCGCAGACCGGCTTGTTTCAAGCAGCGCAACTGGACCTTGGCGGGCGTCAGTTGTTACTGCTGGCGCGGCCGGGAGCGGGACAGCGTCGGTTCGAAATAATATGGGACGTGGCTGGCATCATGTTGATCGGCTGCCTAATCACGGCGGCCCTTATCCTTTATTTAAGGTTGCGCGATCGCGCGCTGGTGCAGTTACAGTATGCGGAAATGCATTATCGCGAGCTCTTCGACGCCGCACCGGCCATGTACGTCATCACGACAGATGACAATGGCACGCCGGTCATTACGGATTGCAATGAAGTTTTTCTTAAAACATTGAAGTACAGCCGCAAGGAAGTCATCGGTCGTTCGCTGGGCGACTTTCACTCGCCTTCCTCGCGGCTGAAACTATTGAGCGCCAACGGTTATTACGATGCCATGAAAGGCAATATCGTCTCGGGCGATCGCGAGTTAATCATGAGCGATGGCGGAATTATTCCTGTATTGGTCCGCGGCGATCCAGTTACCAACGACGCCGGAGACATTATCGGTACCCGCGCCATGTACGTCGATAACAGCGAGCAGAAGTCGGCTGAGAAACAACTTCGTTTGGTCGTGGAGTCGGCTCCCTACGGCATGTTGCGGATCGACGAAAATGGCACCATCACATTGGTGAACTCGCAGGTCGAGCAATTATTCGGTTATTCGCGCGAGGAATTGCTCGGAA
>Ga0209382_10009200_pt1 | contig 12386 bp, 8 predicted proteins | sample SoiMetdeltSBSDD5_FD_187599 | JGI IMG/M metagenome (GOLD analysis project Ga0209382, IMG submission 187599) | Bulk soil microbial communities from a Populus tree surrounding site in Tennessee, USA - Soil MetaG P. deltoides SBSDD5 (SPAdes) (version 2) | ecosystem: Environmental > Terrestrial >... | reverse complement strand
CTTACGAGTTGATCGAACAGCGCGGGTTCAAGCGCTTCCAGGCGAGGACTTACCATCACATTGCAACTCACCTCATTCCGTGCGGAAAACACGTTCGGGCTGCACGCGACCTGCTGCGTCGCAGTTTTCAGCTCGCGAACGAGAGCGGCGATCTCCTGTACGCGTCGTACGTCTGTAATGCTCTGAACCAGAATCTTCTGAGTGCTGGCGACGCGCTGGACGACGTTCAGCTGGAGTTCGAGCACACCCTAGAGTTCGTACGAAAAGTGGCGCACACATTCAGCGTTGACATCGTCTCCTCGCAGCTCGCGTATGTCCGCAATCTACGTGGCTTGACGAGTCAGTTCGGCTCCTTTGATGACGGGCAGTTCGACGAGCAGTGGATGGAAGCTCATTTCTCTGAAAACCCGAACTTGACCTTTCCCGAATGGTGGTACTGGATCCTGAAGCTGCAGGCACGATTTCACGCCGGCGACTACGCCTCCGCCCTCCGCGCCGCGAGAAGGGTTGAAAGGCTGCCCTCTCTATCGCGACTACTGTCCATGGCTGCGGACTACCAGCTTTTCAGCGCCCTTTCCCACGCCGCATCTTGCGGTTCCGGGACGCCCGCAGAGCGCCAAGGGCATATGGCGGCTCTCGCTGCGCATCATGCGGACTTCGTAGCCTGGGCCGAAACTGGCCCGGCCAACTTTGAAAACCCCGCGGCCCTCGTGGGCGCCGAGATCGCTCGCCTGGAAGGCCGGGACCTGGACGCCGAACGTCTCTACGAGCAGGCCATCCGGTCAGCGCGCGAACAGGGCTTCGTACAGAACGAGGCATTGGCCTATGAGTTGGCCGCGCGGTTCTACGCGGCGCGTGGCTTCGCGCCGTTCGCGGATCTCTACTTGCGACAAGCCCTGCACTGCTATCGGCGCTGGGGCGCCGACGGCAAGGTGCGGCAACTTGATGAGCTGTACCCCCGCCTGAGGGACGACGAACCGGCGCCTGACTCGCGCGGAACGATCGGCGAGCCGGTCGAGCGACTGGAGCTCGCGACTGTGTTGAAGGTCTCGCAGGCAGTCTCGAGCGAGATCGTGCTCGAAAAGGTCGTCGACACCGTGTTGCGCACGGCGATCGAGCACGCCGGCGCCGACCGCGGCGTGTTGATCGTGCCGCGGGGGGACGACTTGCGGATCCAGGCGGAAGCGAGCACTGATGGCAGCGCCGTCCCGACCGTGCTCCGCGACGTCCCGCTCGGCAGCGCTGTCCTGCCGGAGTCCGTCGTCCGGTACGCGGCGCGCGCGCACGAGACCGTCAACCTCGATGACGCGTCGGCGCGAGGCGCGTTCTCCAGCGACGAGTACATCCGTCGCGAACACGCCCGGTCGGTGCTGTGCCTCCCGCTCCTTCAACAGGGGCGCTTGATGGCGTTGTTGTATCTCGAGAACAACCTCGCCGCCGGTGTGTTTACGCCGGCCCGAATGGCTGTCCTGAACGTGCTGGCGTCGCAGGCGGCGATGTCGCTCGAAAAGACGCGGCTGTACGAGGAATTGCGGCAGCGCGAAGCGAAGATTCGTCGTCTGGTCGACGCCAACATTGTCGGGGTGCTGGTCTTCAATCTCGACGGACAGGTCATCGAAGCCAACGACGCGCTTCTGAGCATGCTGGGCTACAACCGCGACGATCTGATCTCCGGACGACTCCGTTGGACGGAATTGACACCGCCGGATTGGCGGGCCGTCACCGATCAGGCCCTGGCCCAAATCGCGGCGCACGGGACGTGTGACGTCTATGAAAAGGAGTACTTGCGGAAAGACGGCAGCCGGGTGCCGGTCCTCATGGCCGCTGCCGCGATCGAGCAAACAACCAGCGAGGGCGTGGCTTTCGTGCTTGACCTGACCGAACGCAAACGGGCTGAGCAGGAGCGGGAGCGGCTGCGTCAACTGCAAGCGCACCTGGCCCATCTCAATCGAGTCACGACGATGGGGGAGCTGGCGGCATCGATCGCGCACGAAATCAAGCAGCCGATCGCCGCGGCAATGATCGATGCCAAGGTATGCGTGCGAGCACTCGGCGACGATCGCCTTAACGTGCAGGCGGCGCGCGAGGCCGCCGCGCGACTCGTGAAAGCCGCGATCCGGGCGGACGAGATCATCAAGCGCACCACCGCGTTGTACAAGAGAGACACGCTTCAGCGCGAGCGTGTGGACATCAACGCCGTGATTCGAGAAATGGCGGTTCTGTTCCAACAGGAGGCACGTGCCTCATCGATCTCCATTCAGACAAGGCTCATCGACGGTATTCCGCCAGTGATGGCGGACCGCGTCCAGCTGCAGCAGGTGTTCATGAACCTGATGCTGAATGCGATCGATGCGATGAAAGGGACCGGCGGCGCACTGACCATCACGTCGCAGATGAGAGAGGGAACCGAGTTGCTGACTGGCGTCAGCGACACCGGCGTCGGCCTGCCCGCGGACAATCCAGAGCAGATCTTCGAGTCGTTCGTGACCACCAAGCCGCACGGCACCGGCATGGGTCTGGCGATCACCCGTTCGATCGTGGAATCACACGGCGGCCGCTTGTGGGCCACCGCCAACGCCGGGCCAGGTGCCACGTTCCTGTTCACATTGCCGACCGAAGCTGGAGAGCTGCACCCCTGACACCTGGATAAGCCCGAACGACCTGGGTTGACAACGTGCCGGAAAGTATTTAGAATTCTAAATACTGTGACGACGAAGGCCGGGCAGCAGCTCGCACCCACCACTGACGGCGATCGGGCTGCGACGCTGCAATTGATCATCGCTCTTGGGCGCGCTCTTCAAGCGATCGAGCGAGCCGTGCGACCGCATCTGGTTGAGTGCGGACTGAGCTTGACCGAGTTCGCCGTGTTGGAGGTGCTGTACCACAAGGGCGCCCTGCCGCTCGGCGGAATTCGAGACCGGATTCTCGTGACGGGCGCAAGTACGACGTATGTCGTGAAGAAACTCGAAGAGCGTGGATTGATGCGCCGGCGACCGTGCGCCGAGGATCAGCGAGTGGTATTCGGCGAGCTCACAGCGAAAGGACGAGCGTTGATCGACGAGGTCTTTCCAACTCACGTGGAGCGGCTTCGTCACGTGATGGCGGGTCTGTCGGTTTCGCAGAAGCGCGACGCCAGTCGACTCCTGCGCGCGCTCAGCCTACATGCCCGCCGCACCATCGGCGAAAACGTCACGGAGGAGGACTGAGGCCCGGCCTCAAAAAATTTTGGGCATATAGTTAGATTTCTAATCATTCAACAGGAGGTTGTCATGTCTATCGCAGCATCACTCACTCAGGCATCGCCGGTCCGACGCAGTCGCAGTGGACTGATCTCTCTTTGGGCCGTTCAGGTCGCGCTCGCGGGAATGTTCCTGCTCGCCGGCACCCCCAAGCTCCTCGGCGACCCTGCGATGGTGGGATTGTTCGACGCTATCGGCATCGGTCAGTGGTTCCGATATGTGACCGGTCTCATCGAGGTTGTCTCCGCGGTTGCGCTGCTCGTCCCCTCGCTCGCGGTGTTCGGGGCCTTGGCTCTCGTGCCGACGATGGTCGGTGCGGTCGCAACGCACCTCTTCGTCGTCGGAGGCTCGCCTGCACTGCCGGCGATCCTGCTGCTCGGTTCAGCAGGCGTCGTCTGGGCTCGCCGGCATCAACTCCTCGGCGATCAGCCGACAGGGCGCTGACGATCTGAACCGCGTACGTGGAGGAGGTAGCAACGTGAAATCATCAACATCCGTTCAAACGTCGACCCGGAAGGTCGTGCATCGCACGCGCGGATATCGCCATGGTCCGATCACTCGTCTCATGAGCCCGTCCGATTTAGGCGAGCGGCTCAAGCCGTTCGTCTTTCTCGACCTGTTCGAGGCGGACATGCGAGGCTTGGCGGGTGGTATGCCCGTGCATCCACATTCGGGAATTGCGACAGTCACGGTGTTTACCCAAGGCGACGTGACCTTCGACGACCCGATAGCGGGACACGGCACGATCGGCTACGGCGGACTGGAATGGGCGCGTGCTGGAATCGGCATGTGGCACGGCAAAGAGCTGTCCACTGGATCATCGCCCATGGTGCAGGGCTTCCAGCTGTGGATCGCCCTTCCGCCTGAACTGGAGCGCGCCGATCCAGAAGCCCAATACCTCGGCGCCGACCTGGTGCCGAGCATTGGTCCCGCCCGCCTCATCGTCGGGACGTACGAAAGCGCAACAAGCCCGGCGCGCGCTCCACGCGGGATCAACTACTTGTTGGTCTCGCTCAAGTCCGGTGAGCGCTGGAGCTATGAACCTCCTGCTGGTCACACTGTTGGCTGGGTCGCGGTTGGCAAGGGCGCACTCAGCACTAGCGAGCGGCTGTCGAACGGCGAACTCGTGATCTTCGAGCCAGGCGAGGCACCTATCCCGTTTGAGGGAGCGGAAGGCACTGGCGCAACCTTTGTCCTCGGCTCTGCAGTGCCCCATCCGTACGCGTTGCACCTAGGCGCCTACTCAGTCCACACAACGGCGGACGCTCTTGCTGCGGGCGAACGGAACCTGCGCGAACTCAAGACACGTTTGGACGCGGGAGGCGATCGGCGTACGGCATCGGGCTCAACGCCCGTATTCCGGGGATGACCACCACTCTGCGGGACGGGTCTGTGGCCCTGGCGCACTGACCCGCCCCCTTCTCGCGCGAGAATGTCCGCGCGGCTTCCCGTCTGCAGCGATCGGTGCCATCGGAACGGTTACTCCTGGACCGGCGACATCGAGTCGGACTTCCCAGAGCGTTTTCCCAGTCTCGGCGGACAGAGCCATGACATAGCCGTCCTGCGTGCCTCGAAACAGCCGCCCATCGAGGTATGCGAACCCGCGATTGACGCGCGCGAAACTGCCCGCTGCCAGAGCGCGGATGCTCTTCCATCGTTCCTGGCACGTCGCGGCATCGATCGCGAACGAGCCCTCCTCGGTCGTGAAGAAGAGCGTCCCATCGACGACGAGCGGCCCGGTCTGGAGTGATGTCGCTTGTGGCAGTGCGTACGCGCAGACCTGCTGAAGCGTGCCGACGTTCGTACGGTCGATCTGCGTCAGCAGAGAGAACCGGTCTCCGGCCAACGTCCTGTTGTACGAGGGCCAGTCGCCAGGTCGAATCGTGTTGACATCAGTGGATGCGGGGGGCGGGTCAACTGCCTGAGCGTTGCAGCCAGCTGCCGCGAACGTTGCGGCGGTCGCGGCAGCAAAGCAGAACCCCAGCACGCAGAATCTCGACGACATCGCGCGTTACTCCTGCGCGATGGCTTGAATCTGCAGGCTGATCTTCACCTCGTCGCCGACGAGGAACCCGCCCGTTTCGAGCGCGGCATTCCACATCCGGCCGAATTCCTTGCGGTCGATCGTGGTCTCGGCCTCGAAGCCAAGTCGCGTATTACCCCACGGATCCTTCGCATGGCCGAGGAATGTGACCGGGAGTGAGATCTCCTTCGCCACGCCTCGAATCGTCAGCGTGCCGCGCACGTCGTAGTCATCGCTCCCTTCTTGGTGATCCGCGAGCTGACGAAGGTAATCACCGGGTGCTTATCGACGAAGAAGAAGTCTTCGGATCGCAGATGCCGGTCGCGATCGGTGGTGTTCGTGTCGATGCTGGCGGCTAGAATCGTCAACGACACGGATGACTCTCGAGGCGCCTCATCGTTGAACTGAATCGTGCCGGCGAAATCAGAAAAATGTCCACGAACCTTGGTCAGGAGATGGCGGACCTGAAACGTCGCTTCCGAGTGCGCCTATGGTGAACGTCCGAGTAGAAACAGGAACTGCGCCAGTAGCCATATCAGTTGCCTCGCTGCGCCAGTCCTCGTCAGGATTTGTCTCGGGATACTCGCATCGTAGCGTCCGTGTCATTCCCACCCGCCGCCGAGCGCGCGGTAGATCTCGACGAACGCCGCGACCTCGTTGTATTGCGCCTGCGCCAGATCGAGCTCCGCGGTGAACAGCCGCGTGTCGCTGTCGAGCACGTCGAGGTAGCTGCTCGCGCCGCCTCGATAACGGATGTCCGTCAGGCGGCGGGCATCCGCGGCAGATTGGACGAGCCGTTCCTGCTCCGCACGGAACTCGCGGGCGCCGCGATAGCCGACGAGCGCATCGGAGACCTCGCGGAAGGCCTGCTGAACGGTCTTCTGGTACGTGAGGACCGCTTCCTCGGTCCGTGCGCGTTCCAGCGCGACCCGCGACTTCCTTCGTCCCGCATCGAACAGTGGTTGGACGACGCTGCCCGCGACCGACCAGAGTCCCGTCGTGAAGAGCGACGACAGCGTGGAGCTGATGGTGCCGCCCGCGCCGGTCAGCGAGATCTGCGGAAAGTACGCGGCCTTCGCCACGCCAATCTGCGCGGTCGCGGCCGCGAGCTGGTGCTCGGCCTGCAGGATGTCCGGCCGGCGTTCAATCAAAGCGGACGGCAGCCCGGCCGGAATCTCAGGTGGGCGCGGCCGGTCGATCAGGGACCGGTCGCGCTCGATCGATCCTGGATTCCGTCCGAGCAGCACGCTGATCGCGTTCTCCTGCTGTTCGATCAGCCTTCCGAGGTCGATGATCTGCGCCTGCGCAGAGTGCACGAGCTGCTCGGCCTGGCGCACGTCGAGGAGCGACGTCGCGCCGCCCCGCTCGCGCACTTCCGTGAGCTGCAGCGATTCCTGCCGGGACGTCAGCGTGCGTCTGGCGATCTCGAGCTGGAGGTCGAACGCCTGGAGTGTGTAGTACTCGCTCGCCACCTGCGAAACGAGGCTGGTGAGCACGGCGCGGCGGCCCCACTCGCTGGCCAGAATCTGGGCGCGTGCGCCTTCGCTGGCGCGGCGGTACTGCCCCCAGAAATCCGGGAACCACGATGCGACCGCGTCGACCTGATAAATGGTGAACGCGGAGAGCGCCTGATTGCCCGACCTGAGGCCGCGCTCGTGCTGCGCCTGCGCCTCGGCATTCACCTCGGGAAACTGGTCGGCGCGCGTGATGCCGTACAGGGCGCTCGCCTGAAGCACCCGGGACGCGGCGATGCGCACGTCGTAGTTCTGCTCGACCGCCGCACGGAGCAGCGCCTTCAACTGCTCGTCCTCAAAAACCTCCGCCCACCTCAGCTCCGCAACCGACGCCTGGGCCAGCGAGGTCGTCACGCCGCTGCCGCGGTACACATCGGGCGTCACGACGGCTGGACGCTTGTAGTCGGGACCCACGATGCAGCCGGTTGCCAGTCCGCATGCCACGAGCGCGGCGATCGCGAGCGCCGGCGACGCTCTTCTCACGACGCACCTTCCTCGGGCGCGAGCGTCGCATGCGACGAGTCGTGCCGCCTGCCGGCAAACCTCAGCGCCAGCCTCTCGAACAGGACGAACATCAGCGGAATCAGGAAGACGGCGAGGAGCGTGGCCGCCAGCATCCCGGCAATCACCACCGTCCCCATGACGCGCCGGCCCGCCGCGCCCGAACCGCTCGCGATCCAGAGCGGCACACACCCGAGAATGAAGGCGAACGACGTCATCAGGATCGGGCGCAAGCGGAGCTTCGCGCCCTCGAGCGCGGCCTCGACCAGATCGCGCCCCTCCTCCAGTTGGCCCGTGGCGAACTCGACGATCAGGATGGCGTTCTTCGCCGAGAGGCCGACGAGCACCACCAGGCCGATCTGCGCATAGACGTCGAAATCCATGCTGCGCAGCAGCAATCCGAGGAACGCGCCGAGCACCGCCACCGGCACCGTCATCAGAACCGAGAACGGCAAGGACCAGCTCTCGTACATCGCGGCAAGAATGAGGAACACGAAGACCAACGACAGCGCGAACGTCGGTCCGGCGGACCCCGCGACCTTCCGTTCCTGATACGAGAGGTCGCCCCAGTCGTAGCTCATCTCCGGCGGGAGCGTCGCGCGAGCAACCTCTTCGAGTGCGGCCAGCGCCTGACCCGAGCTGTAGCCGGGCGCAGCGGCGCCGTTGATCTGGACCGCGCGGTAGACGTTGAACCGGTTGGTGAACTGCGGGCCGAAGATTCGTTGCGTCGACTGCACCGCCGACAGCGGCATCATGCTGCCCTGGCTGTTTCGTACGTAAAACTCGCCCATCCGGTCCGAGCTCGTGCGGGTGGCGCCGTCCGCCTGCAGAAACACGCGCCACACCCGGCCGAAGCGATTGAACTGATTCACGTACAGCCCGCCGAGAAACGTCTGCAATGTCTGATACACATCGCCAAGCGCCACGCCCTGGCGGAGTACCTTGTCGCGATCGACGTTGGCGAACACCTGCGGCTCGCTCGCGGAGAACAGCGTGTAGACACCGGTCAACTCGGGCCGTTTGCGCGCCGCCGCAAGGAACGTCTGGATGTTCTCGTTCAAGAACTCGATGGATCCGCCGCTACGATCCTGGAGCCACATCGTGAAGCCCCCCTGGCTGCCGAGGCCCGGGATGGCCGGCGGCATGATCGCGACCGCAACGCCTTCGGGGATCTCCTTTCGGAACCGCGCGTTCAGGTTGTCGACGATCGCCCGCGCGTGCAGCGCCGGGCTCGTTCGCTCCTCCCACGGCTTCAGCTGAACGAAATAGAAGGCGTTATTGCTGGCGTTGACCCGCGTGATCAGGCTGAAGCCGACGACAGTATTGAAGGTCTGGACGCCTTCGGTCTTGGCCAGCAGCGCATCGACCTTGCGCGCGACTTCGTCGGTGCGCTGGATCGAGGCGGCTGGCGGAAGCTGGATATTGATGAAGCAATAGCCGTAGTCCTCTTCAGGCAGGAAGCTCGTGGGCAGTCGGCGGCCCAGGAGCCCGGCAGCGGCGGCAAACAACAGGAGTACCGCGATACCGATGACCGGCTTCCGAATGAGACCGCGACTCACGCTCGTGTACCCGCGCGTCGTTCGCTCCAGGAAGGCGTTGAACCGACCGAAGACGCGCGCGAGCCATCCCCGGTGCTTGCTGCGCGGGCGAAGCAGCATGGCGGCCAGAGCGGGCGACAGCGTCAGCGCATTGAACGCGGAGATCACCACCGACACGGCGATCGTGATCGCGAACTGCTGATTGAGGCGGCCCTGAACGCCCGTCATCAGGCCGACCGGCACGAACACCGCGGCCAGAATCAACGCGATCGCGACGACCGGGCCGGACACTTCCCGCATCGCTTTCAGGGTCGCCTCGCGCGGGCTCATGCCTTCCTCGATGTGCCGCTGCACCGCTTCGACGACGACGATCGCATCGTCGACGACCAGACCGATCGCGAGCACGAGCCCGAACAGCGACAGCGTGTTGATCGAGAAGCCGAGCAACGGAAACACCGCGAACGTGCCGACGAGCGACACCGGCACCGCGAGCGTCGGGATGAGGGTGGCGCGCCAGTTCTGCAGGAACAGGAAGACGACCAGAATGACGAGCGCGAGCGCCGCTGTCAGTGTCTGCGCGATTTCTTTCATCCCCTCCGACACGGGCAGCGTGTTATCCAGAACGTAGACATACTCGAGGTCCGGCGGAAAATGCGCGCTGAGCTCGCTCATCGCCTGCCTGACGCCTCGCGCGACGTCCATGGCGTTCGATCCCGGTATCTGAAAGACGGCAAGGCCGATGCCTGGCTCCCCATCCACGCGGCCGATCTGACTGTAGGTGAGCGCCCCCAGCTCGATGCGCGCCACGTCGCTCATTCGCACGACCGACCCGTCGGGGTTCGCACGCACCACGATCGCGCCGAACTCTTCGGGTGTTTGCAGCCGGCTTTGCGCGCGGACCGTGTACGTCAATTCCTGCCCGGGCGGGCTCGGCGCTCCGCCGAGCTGACCCGCGGGGTTGACAGTGTTCTGCTGCTTGATGGCGGTCGCGATGTCGGTCACGGTCAGGCTCATCGCCGCCAGACGATCGGGCTTGAGCCAGATCCGCATCGCGTAGTCGTTGGCGCCGAAGATGATCACCTGACCGACGCCGGGCACACGAGAGAGCCTGTCGATGATGTTGATGTTGGCGTAGTTGGCGAGGAACAGCGCGTCGTAGGTGTGGTTGGGCGAGCGCAGCGACGGAATTATCAGCGGCAGACCCGTGCTCTTGCGTATCGTGAGGCCGAACTGGTTGACCTCGGCCGGCAGGTTGGGTTGCGCCTGTGCGTTGCGATTCTGAACGTTGACCTGATCGATGTTCGGATCGGTCTCGACGTCGAACGTCACCGTGAGCTGCATCGTTCCGTCGTTCGCGTTCGTCGACTGCATATAGAGCATGTTGTCGACCCCGTTCATCTGCTGCTCGAGGGGCGTGGCAACGGACTGTTCGACCGTCACTGCGTCCGCACCGGTGTAGGTCGCCTGAACGATGATCTGCGGCGGGACGATGTCGGGAAACATCGCAATCGGCAGTCGGGCCATTGAGACCAGCCCACCCAGTACCGTAACGATCGCGATGACGATGGCCACGGTGGGGCGGCGTACGAAGAAGGCGGAAATCATCTCTGCCCTTCGCCTGACGCCGCCACGCGGTTGGCGGCGAGAACTGCCGGTGTGACGACGGTGCCGGGACGAATCAGCGGCGCATCGACGACCACGCGGGCACCAGGCTCGACTCCCTTCGCGACGATCCAGCGGTCGCCCGATTGCTGACCGAGAGTGACGGTCTTCACCTCCACCTTGTTGTCGGCCCCCACGACGCGAACCTGCGACATGCCCTGCAGCTCGCTCACCGCGCGCTGCGGCACGAGGAGCGCATCCCGCGCCACTGTCGTGGCCGCTCGCACGCGCCCGTATTGACCCGGCCGCAACACGCGATCCGGATTCGGGAACGTCGCACTGATGCGGATGGTGCCGGTCGTGGAGTCGATCTGCCGATCGGCGGCGAGAAACGCTCCGGTCTTTGGATAGTCTGTTCCGTCGGCCAGCCTCAGGTTCAGCGTCGGCCCGGTGTTCCAGAGGCCCTTTGCGGTAACGGGGCGGTTGACCTGGCTCTCGATGCGGAGGTACTCGTCCTCGCTGAGCGAGAAGTACGCGCGGATTGGATCCACCTGCGACACCATCGTGAGCAGCGTCAACGGACCGACCTGATCACCCACCTGCGCCGTGGCGATCGCGGCGATGCCGTCCACGAGCGACCGGACCTTCGTAAAACCGAGATTCAGGAGCGCGGTCTGCACGGCGGCCTGTGCCGCCTGCACCGCCGCCTTCGCCGCGAGATTGGCCTGAACGTCGTCGTCGAGCTGGCTCTGCGGAATCGCACGCGCATCGGCGAGCGGCGTATCACGCGCGACGTCGTGCTCCGTCTTTCCGAGCTGCGCCTGTGCCTGCGCCAGCTGTCCTTCGGCCTGGGCGAGCGCTGCCTCGAATGGGCGCGGATCGATCTCGAAGAGTACGTCGCCTTTGCGGACGACAGCGCCCTCGCGATACGTGCGTGCGATGAGATAGCCGCTGACCTGCGGGCGAATCGCCGCGTTGACCAACCCGTCGAGCGTCGCCACCCATTCGCTCGAGACCTCGATCGTCTCGGGGATCAGCTGAACGACGGACACCGTCGGCGGCGGAGGTGGCGCCGGGTCCGCGTGGGTGGGGCTGCAGGCGACGACGAACGGCAAGACCGTCGTCGAGACGAGCAGGATCATGGCGGACGGTCGTGGGGTCATGGTGGTATTCATCGTCGAGTGCGTGCTCCTTTGCCGCACTCACACTGAACTCGCAAGCAACAAGCCAGCCTTCCCGCTCAGTCCGACCGCGCAACAAGCGCAGTGGTCCTCAGGAGTTGCCTCGGCATGGCCAGGCCAACGGACGTGTGGCAGATGCGCACGCTTGCGTAACGCAAAACCGCGTGTGGCGACGCATGCCTGTTCCGTTCACACTGCGAGGTCTACCTGATTTGTGGCCATTGCCTTGAAGTCAGGTGTCGGCCGACTGCGCAGACCATTCACGACGTCGACCATGCCGGTGTCACACCGCCGCCTTTCCACGGATGGAAGGATGAAGCGGTGGTTAGAGGCGTGCGCAGTGCTATTGCTGGTCCTCGCGGCGGACTTGCTTGCTCACAATCAATGCGCGACGCCGTCGTTGCTTGAACTTCCGCAAAACCCGCTCTAACGCGCACTCACCCGTTGACGTCGGGCGGCTGGACCGTCATCGCGATCGTGTCGAGCACGATTGCTGCATTGCATACGAAGGTCGGCGACGAACGCGACAAGTTGCAATGAGAAGAGTGAGAGAAGAGAGGACCCACCCATGCGAGTACGACATTGCGGAACGGCGACGATGCTTCTTGTTGGATTAGCGATGGTGGCATTCGGCGGTGTCATTGGCGCGCAAACGTCGACTGGTCCTGGAGGCTGGCGAATGGCTGGACGCGATCTGGACAACTCCAGAAATCAGCCGTCGGAGCGGGAGATCGACATAACAAATGTGCGTCAGCTCGAGCCCAAATGGGTGTTCACGACCGGAAGCG
>Ga0209382_10009197_pt1 | contig 12390 bp, 10 predicted proteins | sample SoiMetdeltSBSDD5_FD_187599 | JGI IMG/M metagenome (GOLD analysis project Ga0209382, IMG submission 187599) | Bulk soil microbial communities from a Populus tree surrounding site in Tennessee, USA - Soil MetaG P. deltoides SBSDD5 (SPAdes) (version 2) | ecosystem: Environmental > Terrestrial >... | reverse complement strand
TCGGGCACGACCTCTCGATTGCCGCGGTGCTCGCCTTCGTCATCGGCTACGACGTGGCGCTCGCCCGCGGCGTCACGGCGAACGCAGGCGTGGCGATGTTCGTCGCGATCACCGGCGTGTGCGCGGCGGTGCTGGCGGTCTCGCCCGACGCCGCCAACGCGCTCGACGCCCTGCTCGTCGCCGGAGCGATCGTCGCGGAGATCGGTGCGACCCGCTCGGCGGCAGGGCGCGCAACGGCCGACCGGCGGCTCTGGATCGTGATCGTCGGCGTGGTCGCGATCGGCGCACTCCTCAACGCGCTCGGTCGCACCGATGCGCCGCTGTGTGAGCCGGACAGCCCGGTGCAACTGCACGCGCTCTGGCACGTGCTCACCGCGTTCGTGCTGTGGCTCTACGGGTCGGCGGCCTTGGGGCCGCGCGAGCAGGCTCGGCCTAAGATTCGGGCGTGACTTCCCCGGTTCGGGTCCTGGCCGTGGGCGCGGCCGCGCCCGCACGGCGGCTCTCAGCCACAGACGTCGCCGCCGCCTGGGGTCGCGGCGGCGGGCGGGGCCAGGTCGGCGTGTGCGCCCCCGACGAGGACGTGCTCACGCTGGCGGCGGAAGCCGCGTCCCGCGCCATGGCGGCCTCCGGGCTCGAGAACGACATCGTGGACGGCCTGTGGTGGGGAACGACCCGTCCGCCCTTCGCCGAGGGGCCGAGCCACGCCGTCCTGGCGTCGGCGCTGGGGCTCTCGGCGCACTCCGGCGGGGCGCTGTTCTCGGGTTCGCCGCACGCGGGGATGGACGCTCTGCTCGGTGCGTACGACGCGATCGCCGCCGGGAGCGCACAGGTTGCGCTCGTCGTGGCGGCCGACGCGCTCGTACCGGGGCCGGGCACCACGTTCGAGGAGCGCGCCGGCGGGGGGGCGGCTGCCGCCGTGCTCGTCTCCGAGGGCGGCCACGCGTCGCTGCCCGCCCGCGTCACCCGCACACATCCGTTCCTCGATCGCTACCGCTCCGAGGCCGACGCCGGGACGCGCGATCTCTACGACGCGCGCCTGTTCCGGGAGGAGATCTTCCTGCCGATCGTGCAGGAGGTCGGCGAGCAGCTCGCTGCACTCGAGATCGACGAATGGTCGCTGCCCGACCCCGACGGCCGTCTCGGCGCGACGGCCGCGCGCAAGCTCGGAGGTGGCGCGCCGGCTTCGGCGAATGTGTACGCCGCCATCGGCGACACGGGTGCGGCCGCGCCGCTCCTGGGCGCGCTCGGCTCGCTCGACGCGGCGCGGACCGTCGCCGTCGTCGGCTTCGGTGGAGGACGCGCCACCGGGATCGTGATCAACGCCGACGGCCCCGTGCGCGGCGCGGCGACCGTCGGTGACGCGTGGGCCGGTGGTCAGTCGATCTCGTACGCCGAGGCGCTGCGTGCTCGCGGGCAGCTCGAGGCAACCGGTGTGCCCATCCCGATGGGGGTCCCACCCGAGAGCGCGCTGTTCGTGCGAGGCGCCGAGGAAATGCTCGGGCTCCTCGGGGCCCGGTGTGTCGACTGCGGCACCATCAACACGCCGCCAACGATCCACCCGTACTGCATCAGCTGCGGCAGCACGAAGTTCGTGCTGGTCTCGCTGGCCCGCCGGGGGGTCGTGCACACGTTCGTCGTCAACCACACGATGCCCCCACCGTTCGAGGCGCCGTTGCCCCTGGCCGTCATCGACCTCGCCGACGGCGCGCGCGTGATGCTGCAGGTGATCGGCGACGGAAGCGACATGCGAATCGGCGTCGAGGTCGAGCTGGTGCTGCGCCGGTACGCCTTCGAACGGGGCGTGCCCGTCTACGGGTTCAAGGCGCGGACGATCGCAGACGCGACCGCGAAATCGAGCGAGGAGTAGCAGAGCACGCCATGGGTTGGAATCGCGTAGCCGTGGCCGGGGCCGGCCTCATCAAGTTCGGCGAGCTGTTCGAACAGAGCTACGAGCAGATGGCGGCGGGGGCGTTCCAAGCGGCGGTCGCCAACGTCGACCGGGGCGTCGAGCCGGAGCAGATCGACGGCGTGTTCGTCGCCACTCAGCGGGGGACGCTCTGGGGACAGGAAGGAATCGGCGGGAACACGGTGCCGAGCGCCATCGGCCTCGCCGGCGTCCCGTGCACGCGGATCGAGAACGCCTGCCCGTCGGGCTCGGATGCGTTCCGCGTCGGCGCAATGGCCGTGGCGAGCGGGGTGCACGACGTCGTCCTGGTCATCGGGGTCGAGAAGATGCGCGACAAGTCGACCGACGAAGGCCTGCTCTCGAGGGCTGCGGCAGGACATCCGATCCTGACCCGGGGCGAGACCGCACCGGTGCTGTTCGCGCCCTTCGCCACCCGCCACATGAACGACTTCGGGACGACGCGCGAGATGCTCGCCTCCGTCGCCGTGAAGAACCACTTCAATGGCGCCCGCGACCCGTACGCGCACTTCCAGAACGAGATCACCGTCGAGAACGTCCTGGACTCGCCGCCCGTGTGTCATCCGCTGCACCTGCTCGACTGCTGCCCGCAGACCGACGGCGCCGCGGCCACCATTCTCGTCAACGCCGATCGGGCCACCGAGTTCACCGACAAGCCCGTGTACGTCGCAGGCTTCGGTGTCGCCACCGACCACCCGTACCTGCACGAGAAGCAGAGCTTCACCGGCCTCAAGGCCACGGCCATCGCCAGCGAGCGGGCGTACCGGATGGCCGGCGTCGACCCGAGCCAGATCGACTCGGCCGAGGTGCACGACTGCTTCACCATCACGGAGATCCTCGACGTCGAAGACCTCGGCTTCTTCGACAAGGGCAAGGGCGGGATCGCGTCGCTCGAGGGTGAGACCTCGCTCACCGGCCGCATCCCGATCAACACGTCGGGCGGCCTCCTGGCGAAGGGGCACCCGATCGGCGCCACCGGCGTCGCCCAGCTCACCGAGTGCTGGTGGCAGCTGCGGGGCGAGGCGGGCGAGCGGCAGGTCGAGATGCGCAACGGGTACGCGCTCCAGCACAACGTGGGCGGCCGCGGCTCGGGCGTCTCCGTCGTCAACATCCTCACGACCAACCGGTAGGCGGCTGGTGCTGCGCGTCGAGACCGGCGCCGACCACGTCTGCCGCGTCACGCTCGAGCGGCCCGAGGCGAAGAACGCACTGACCGTCGAGATGCGCGACCAACTCGTCGAGGCGGTCCGGGTGGCGCGCGCCGATGCCGACGTGCGGGCGTTGCTGATCACCGGGACGGGCGACGCCTTCTGCGCCGGCATGGACCTCGGAGCGTCGACGGTCGCCCAGGCCGGCCGCGAGGGTTTCGACACGCGTGCGACCGCCGAGGCACTGCGCGTCGGCGTGCAGGCGTTCATCCGTGAGCTGTGGGAGCTCGACAAGCCGACGGTGGCCGCGGTGAACGGCGTCGCCGTCGGCCCCGGCGCCCACCTCGCCCTCGCGTGCGACTTCGTGCTCGTGCACAACGCCACCCGCTTCCTCTGGTCGTTCCACCGCTGGGGCCTCGTCGTGGACGCCGGGGGCGCGTACCTGCTCCCCCGCCTCGTCGGCCTCCCCCGCGCCAAGGCGATGGTGATGCTCGGCGAAGGATGCACGGGCGCCGAGGCCGTCGGCCTCGGGCTCGCGTACCGGTGCTTCGAGCCCGACGAGCTCGAAGATGAAGCGTCGGCGCTGGCGACGCGCCTCGCCGCCGGGCCGACACGCGCCCTGGGGCTCTCGAAGCGCCTCCTCAACGAGAGCTTCGAGACCGATCTCGCCAACTCGCTCGAGCGCGAGGCCGCATACCAGTCGCTCGCGACGACCTCCGGTGACCTCGTCGAGGGCATGGCCGCGTTCAAGGAACGACGCGACCCGCGGTTCACGGGGCGATAGGCATGCAGCTCGCGTGGGGTCCCGAGGAAGAAGCGTTCCGAGCCGAGCTCGCCGCGTTCCTCGACGAGCACGTACCGCACGAAGCGGACGCGGGCTTCGACTACGCCGATTCCGGCGAGCGGGAGGACAGTGACCTCATCCCGGCGTGGTCGCGCGCGTGGCAGGCGACACTGTTCGACCACGGGTGGATGATCCCCGCCTATCCCCCTGAGCTCGGTGGTCGGAACTGCACCCCGGTGCAGACGCTCATCTACCTGGAGGAGATGGCGCGCCGCCGCGTCCCCCGCTCGCTGCACTTCCCCGGGTACGCCATCGTCGCTCCGAGCCTCCTCGAGTTCGGAAGCGACGAGCAGCGCGAGCTCGTGCCGGCCGCGATCCGCGGCGACACGATCTGGTGCATCGGGATGAGCGAGCCGAACGCAGGCTCCGACCTTGCCGGGTTATCGACCCGCGCCGAGGTTCACGACGACCATTTCGTCGTGAACGGCCAGAAGGTATGGACGAGCTATGCCATGGCGGCGCAGAAATGCTTCTGCTACGTGCGGACGGACCCGAGCGCGCCGAAGCACAAGGGCATCAGCCTCCTCATCATGGACATGGACACTCCCGGCATCGACATCCGTCCGCTGCGGCACATCAGCGGCGCTGCGAACTTCGCCGAGGTGTTCTTCAGCGACGTGGTCGTCCCGCGCCAGAACCTCGTCGGTTCGCTCGACGACGGGTGGAGAATCACGCAAGGGTCCCTCGCTCACGAGCGGGCCGGGCTCTGGGTCGAGGGCGTCTCGCGCCTCGAGACGACCATCCACGGGCTCGTCGACCTCGCGACGCGCCGCGGCCTCATCGACGACCCGATCGTGCGGCGAAAGCTTGCGGAGCTGTCCGAGCGCGCCGCCAGCCTGCGCGCGCTCGGCTACAAGGGGTTCTCGAGCTACGCGCAGGGCAGCTCGGCACCCGAGCACTCGTTCATGAAGATGGCGACGTCGGAGCTCGGCAAGGAGGTCTGGGAGTACGGCATGGAGCTCCAAGGCGCATACGGCGCAGTCGCCGATCCCGACCGCGGCGAGGAGGACGGCCGCTGGGTCATGGGCTTCTTCATGAGCTTCGCGAACACCATCGCCGGCGGCTCGTCCGAGATCCAGCGCAACATCATCGCCCAGCGCGTGCTCGGGCTCCCGAGGGCCAGGTAGCAGTGGACTTCACGCTCTCGCCCGACCAGGAGCTGCTGCGCGACACGGCGCGGCAGCTGTTGCGACGCGAGTGTCCGCCCGAACTGCTGCGCGCCCACATCGACGATCCCGCGGCAGCCGACCCGCTGTGGCGGCGCCTGCGCGACTTCGCCGCGCTCGGTGACGGCTCGCTCACGGACCTGTGCCTGTTCGCCGAGGAAATGGGCTACGTGGCGGCGCCGGGCCCGTTCTTCCCGACGGCAGCGCTGTTCTCCCCGCTGCTCGGCACCCTCGGCCACGAGCTCCTGTCCCCCGCCGTCGCCGGCGAGATCACCGGAACGGTCGCGGTCGCGGGCCCCGACGGCCTCTGGCAGGCGAACGACGACCCGGTCAAGACGTTCGTCCCCGAGGCGGACCGGGTGGACTGGGTGGCGGTCGTGTCGAGCGGTCCGACGGTCATCCTCGTGCAGTCACCTTCTGTTCGACGCGTGGCGACCGTCGACTTCTCGCGCCGCATGTTCGAGGTGGAGGTCCGCTCGGGTTCGGGACCGGCGCAGTCCGTCGACCCCGAGGCGTTCGAAACCGTGCTCGAGCGTGCGACGGTCGCGCTCGCAGCCGAGATGGCGGGTACCGCCCGCCGGCTGTTCGACATGACGCTCGCGTACGCCAAGGAGCGCGTGCAGTTCGACGTGCCGATCGGCTCGTTCCAGGCGATCCAGCACAAGCTCGCAGAGGTGGCGCTCGATCTCGAACGGGCGACCAGCGCCGTCTACTACGCGGCGATGGCGATCGACGCCAAGGACACCGACCGGCACCGGGCAACGCACGTGGCGAAGGCGGCGGCCGGCACCGCTGCGACGCGCGCGGCAAAGGACGGCATTCAGATCCACGGCGGGATCGGGTACACGTGGGAGCACGACCTGCACCTGTTCATCCGCCACGCGTACGGATCCGAGGCGTGGCTCGGCACCCGCGACTGGCACCACGACCGCCTCGCCGAACTGCTGTTCTGATCAGGCGGCTCGTTCGGCGGCTCGTTCGGCGGCACGCTCGAGCGCGTCGGCGATGAACGGGTAGGCGGCCTCGGCCCACGCCGTGTGACCGAGCCGGTTGGGGTGGAAGAGGTCGGCACAGAACATCTCGGCGGTCCGGAACCGCGTGTCCGTGAGCTCGGCGATCGGGACCTTCACGACGTGGTCGTGGCGAGCGGACACCCGGGCGTGGGCGCGGTCGAAGGCCGCGCTCCGCCGGGACGCCAGCGCCTTCAGCGGGTGCACGAGCCGGGGGATGTTGCCGAGGTCGCCGATGCCCGTGAGCACGACGTCTGTTCCCGCCTCACCGAACGCCTCGACCACGGCGTCGAGATCAGCTTCGAAACGTCGCAACCGCGTGCCGTGCGTCGCGTCGTTCGCGCCGACCGACACGAGGGCAACATCGGGCCGCAGGCGTTGCGCTTCCGGAACCTGACCGACGAGCACGTCGCGCACCCTCGACCCGCCGGCGGCGACGCTCACCAACCGGATGCGCAGATCGGCGGTGAGTCGCCGCACCACCTGCCGGGACCACAGGTCGTCACACGACTCGAGCCCGGGACCCGTGACGGTCGAGTCGCCGAGCAGGACGAGCCGAACCTCGGGGGCCGACTCCGGCCCGAGCACGCAGTCGGGATCGAGGTCCCGGAAGCTCGGGAGCGGACGGTGAGCGACGTACCAGAACTGCGCCGCGACCGTCCCGACCGCGGCCATCGCCGCGAACGGGAGCCCGGCCGCTCCCGCCAGACCGAGTCGCATGCGCGCTGCCACGGGCACATTCTCCGATGCCGCGCGCGGGATCGGGTGGATATTCGGGAACGAACTACGAGCGAAGCGCGCCCGGCTCGTCGAGCCAGCGGTTCAGCGCCGCCGTCCGGGCGTTGCGGCAGATCAGGACGTGCTCGACGACGCGGCGTACCCGGCGCTGCTGCCCGGCCGTGACGGCGACCTGTCGCAGGAGGTAGTCGGCCTCGCGGCCGTGGTCCTCCTCGGCGTAGGCGTGCACCTTGAAGTTCTCGACCTCGATGCCGTAGTGGTCACGCAGGCCCTCGTACATCATCACCGCGTAGTTGGTGGAGGCGGCGAAGCGCTCTCCCGCCCAGCCGAAGGCGGCCAGGCCCTCCTCGTACGAGCGACGCATGTAGAACAGCGTCGTGAACACCGAGCCGATCGACTCGGGCATGGCCCGGTAGGAGACGAGCTCCTCGTCGGAGATCCCGAGCTGGCGGGCCCAGTCGATCTTCATGTCGACGTGGTTGCGGTCCCCCGCAAAACCCATCTCGTCGGCGAGGTTCTGCGCCCAGTGGATGTAGTGCTCGCTGGTGCCGAGGTCGAGGGCGTCGACGTCCGGGGCGTTGGACACGATCGAGCCGAACTCGGTCGTGTACCACTTGCCGAGGAAGTAGTACTCCTTGCACAGCCGCTTGAGGAGCTCCTCGGAGAGGGTCCCGTCGGCGACACGCTCCCAGACGAGGTTCTTCTCGGTCGCGACCTCGGCTTGAAGCGCCTCGAGGGAGGACATGAACTCGTCGACCGGCAGCGCGGGCGCGCTCTCGGCGCCGGACCCGCGGATGTCCCGGAACTCGCGGTGCTCGGTCATGGCCCTCCTCTGTCTCCGCTTGACGCTCGAAGGCTAGGATAAGGGTGACACGGGTGTCAGATTTCTCGTCATCGGTACGCCGGCCAGGAGCGTCCGTCATGAACGTCGATCTCGTCCAGCTCGCCGGCCATCGGGGACGTCTCCACGAGCGCCCCACCGTCGACCAGGTGACGGCGGAGGTCATCCGCGGCGCGATGGAGACCATCTGCTTCGAGATGGCCACGTACGTGTCACGCACGGCCACGACGCCGATCCTCAACCAGAGCAACGAGCGCAATGCGACGATCCTCGACGCGCAGGGCCGGCTCGCCGCCCTGTCGGTCGGCATCCCGCAGTTCATGCTCACCTCCACGTTGCCCGTGCGCTTCGCGCTCGAGTACCTGGGTGTCGACGAGTTCCACGAAGGCGACGTCTTCGCGGCGAACGACCCGTACCACGGCGGGGGCCACCTCCCCGACTACAACGTGTTCGCGCCCGTCTTCGGCGACGATCCCAACACGGGTGAGCGACGGATGGTGCTCATCGCCAGCATCCAGTGCCATCACGGCGACACCGGCGGCAACGTGCCGGGTGGCTACAACGTCACCGCCAACGACATCTGGGGGGAAGGTGTTCGCTGGCCGGTCGTGAAGGTGATGGACCGGGGCGTCGAGCGCCGGGACGTGCTGTACGCGATGGCGGCCAACAACCGCCTGCCCGACTACATCGGCGACCTGCGGGCGCAGATCGGCGCCGCCCAGCTGGCCGCCGACCGCCTGGGCGACATCATCGGCCGCGCCGGCGTCGACACCGTCGAGCAGTCGGTCGACTTCATGATCGACTACGCGGCACGGCGGTTCCGCGAAGAGGTCACGGAGTGGCCCGACGGGGTCTACGAGGCGGACGCGTTCGTCGACCACGACCCGCTCGGTAATCCCGACATCAAGCTGCACGTCAAGATCACCGTCGACGGCGACGACCTGAAGATCGATTACACGGGCAGCGACACGCGTCAGGAGATCCAGGCGTGGTCGACGTTCGGCAACACCCGCGGTTACACGGTCGGTCAGATCGCGTCGATGATGGACCCCGAGATCCCGAAGAACGAGGGGTTCTTCGACCAGATCAAGCTGACCGTGCCGCAGGGCTGCGTGCTGAACCCGCACCCGAGCAAGCCGGTGAGCGCGGGCACGCACCACCCGGGCGCCGACGTCGGCGAGGTCATCGCGGTTGCGATGCAGCACGTGCTGCCGGACAAGGCCGTCCCCCAGACGTACAAGACCGGCATCCCGACGATCATCGTGGGCGTCGACCCGCGCACGGGTCAGTCGTTCACCGACCACTCGGCCGAGGTGTACGCGGGTTGGTGCAACGCCGGCAAGGGCATGGACGCGTGGGGAGCGCAGAACGCGTCGTTCGGCAATCTCTGGAAGGCCACGGCCGAGATCAACGAGAGCCTGTACCCACACGTGCAGTGGAGCCGCGACTACCGCACCGACTCCGGTGGCCCGGGTCAGTGGCGCGGACTGTGCGGGAGTCACTACGAGAAGGAAGTGCTCGTCGACGCCAAGGTGTACACGTACGTCGTCGGCATGAAGTACCCGATGCCCGGCATCTGCGGCGGCGAGCCCGGCGCGCCGAACAGGATGGTGATCCGGTACGGCTCCGAGGACCCGTTCGTCGTGCAGCACACCGCGGAGTGGGTGCCGATCGAGGCGTCGCAGCGCGTCATGTACGACTACGGGGGCGGTGGCGGCTGGGGCAACCCGCTCGAGCGTGACCCGCAGGCCGTGCTCGACGACGTGCTCGACGAGTACGTGAGCCCCGAGGGCGCCCAGCGCGACTACGGCATCGTCCTCACCGGTTCGCTCGAGGACCTCACGCTCGAGATCGACGAGGAGGCGACGGCCGCCCTTCGCGCACAGCGTCGCGGCTGACATGGGCTACCGGGTGGGCGTGGACGTCGGGGGGACCTTCACCGACCTCATCTGCGTCACGTCCGACGGCGACGTCGTGCTCGACAAGACGCCGACGACGCCCGACGACCAGTCGGTCGGCGTCATGAGCGGCCTCCAACAGCTCGCCGACCGATTCGATCGCCGGCTCTCCGACCTGTGCGCCGAGATCGACATCCTCGTCCACGGCACGACGACCGCCGACAACACGATGATCGAGATGAACGGCGCGCCGACGGGCCTGCTCGTGACCGAGGGGCACCGCGACGAGATCGAGATGCGCCGCGTCCACAAGGAGCAGATCTGGGATCCGACGTACCCGGCCCCGGCGCCCATCGCGCGCCGGCGGGCGCGCATCCCCGTCGCCGAGCGAATGAACTTCCGCGGCGAGGTGCTCACGCCGCTCGACGAGGACGCCGTCCGCCGCGGCGTGCGGCGTCTGAAGCAGCTGGGCGTGCAATCGGTGGCGGTGATGTTCCTGTTCAGCTTCGTGAACCCGGAGCACGAGCGACGCGCCGCCGAGATCATCCGGGAGGAGTTTCCCGACGTCGACCACGTGTCGCTCTCACATGAGGTGATGGCGCGAGGGCCGGAGTTCGAGCGGGTGTCCACGACGCTCGTGAACGCCTACGTGGCGCCGAAGATCGCCGCGTACGTTGGCCAGCTGCAGGAGAAGCTGCGCGCCGCCGGCTACGGCGGGCCGCTGCTCATCATGCAGTCGACCGGCGGCGTGATGCCGCCCGACTACGTCGCCCGCCGGGCGGTGTCGGTGCTGGCGTCCGGCCCCACCGGGGGCGTGATGGGCGCGGCGCTGGCGGCGGGCAAGGCCGGCGTCGAGGACTTCATCGCCGTCGACATGGGTGGCACCAGCTTCGACGTGTGCCTCGTGCGGGATGGGCAGCCCGAGATCAAGACCGATTGGAACTGGCGCTACCGCTACTACATCGGCTTGCCCATGGTCGACGTGCAGAGCGTGGGCGCCGGCGGCGGGTCCATCGCCCGCGTGCGCCAGGGCGCGCTGCTCGTCGGTCCCGAGAGCGCCGGCTCCGCGCCCGGACCGGTCTGTTACGCACGGGGCGGCACCCAGCCGACGGTCACCGACGCCGACGCCGTGCTCGGGTACCTCCCGCTCGACGGTTTCGCCGGCGGCCGCATGACACTCGACCTCGACGGCGCGCGCGACGCCATCCAACGCGAAGTCGCCGAGCCACTCGGACTCGACGTGGTCGAGGCCGCCTGGGGGATCGAGCGCATCGTGAACGCCAACATGGCGAACGCGACCCGCCGGGTCCTGGCGTCACACGGCGCCGACGCACGAGAGCTCGCGCTGATCGCCTACGGAGGCAACGGCGCCGTGCACGCGTGGGCGATCGCCACCGAGCTCGGCATCGACCGCATCCTCGTCCCGAAGGCGGCGCCGGCCTTCTCCGCCCTCGGCGTCCTCGTCGCCGACTACGTCGTCGATCTCGTGCGCGCGTACGTCGTCCCGCTGTCGCAGGTCGACCTCGCGCGCGTGCACACCCTCATGTCGGAGCTACAGGACGAAGCTCGCAAAGAGCTCGACCCGACCGGTCTCGCCGAGGCGCAGGTCGACGTCGGCCTGTTCGCGCAGATGTGCTACCCGGGTCAGAACTTCGACATGAGCGTGCCCGTCCCCGAGGCCGATGCGCTCGACGAGCCCGGGCTCCTCGATCTCACCGAACGGTTCCACGACCAGCACGAGGCCGACCGCGGCTTTTGTTTCCGCAACCAGCAGCCGTTGCTGCGCGGTGTGCGGCTCGTCGCCCGCGGCTATACCCCCAAGCCCGAACGCCTCGCGCCTCTCGGCGAGGTCCGGGAGGCGAAGGCGGCGCGGCGAGGCGCGCGGCGCGTGTACTTCGGCCCCGAGTTCATGGGGTCGGGTTTCGTGGACGCGCCCGTCTACGACGGCTCCCTGCTCGGCCCCGGCGTCGAGGTGCGCGGTCCCGCGCTCGTGGAGGAGCCGTTCACGGTGGTAGTGCTTCCGCCGGGGGCGACGGCTCGCCTCGACGAGCTCGGGAACTACGCGCTCACGGTCTCGTAGCCTCCAGGTGCGTGCCGGTCTTCTTCGATCCTGAGTCGTACGCGACCGTCGAGGGGGCGTGCGAGCGGCTCATTCCGGCGGTTGAGGGACACCCCGGCGCGACGGCGCTCGGGGTCGCCGATTACATCGACGGGCTGCTCGGCGCCTTCGCGGTGGATCCGCCCCGGATCTGGGCGGGCGGCCCGTTCTCGGGCCGGCACGGCGGCCGTGGGTCGTTCGCCCGGTTCCTGCGCCTCTCACGCCTCGAGGAGCTCGCCTGGCGCACGCGAATCGAGGGCTCTCAGGGCATCGCCGAGCGCGAGCTGAACGGGCCGGTGACGGGCTGGCAGCAGGAGTACCGCGACGGGATCGCCGCGCTGGGCCCCGACTTCGCCGTGCTCGCCGCCGATGATCAGGACGCTCGCCTCGACGCCGCACCGGAGTTCAAGCAGCTGCTGTACGGACACGCATGCGAAGGCGCGTACGGGCCGCCCGAGTACGGCGGCAACCGCGACCTTGCGGGCTGGGAGGCGATCGGGTTCCCGGGCGACGTGCAGCCTCGCGGCTACACGGACGAAGAAGTCACCGGCCGTGACTGACCGCGATTGCGATGCCGTGATCGTCGGCAGCGGCCCGGGCGGTGCGACCGCGGCCGATGTGCTGACGGCGGCGGGGTGGTCGGTGATCATGCTCGAGAAGGGCCGCAACCACCTGTTGCATCTCGAGGCGCCGTACGCCCCGACGGGCGAGATCAGCAGCGAC
>Ga0209382_10009196_pt1 | contig 12391 bp, 9 predicted proteins | sample SoiMetdeltSBSDD5_FD_187599 | JGI IMG/M metagenome (GOLD analysis project Ga0209382, IMG submission 187599) | Bulk soil microbial communities from a Populus tree surrounding site in Tennessee, USA - Soil MetaG P. deltoides SBSDD5 (SPAdes) (version 2) | ecosystem: Environmental > Terrestrial >... | reverse complement strand
GATGCGCGACGCCTACACCGAGCTCGACGAGCGCGTCGTGCGCCGCACTGCTGCGCTGGAACGAGCCTCGGCCGCGCTGCGCGAGCGCAACGCTCTCCTCAACGCGATCACCACGAGCACGCCCGACCTCATCTTCGCCAAGGACCGCGACGGCCGCATCCTCATGGCGAACCCGGCGTGGCTGAAGGCGGTGGGGCGCTCCGAGACGGAAGTCGTGGGGCTCGACGACAACGAGCGCCTAGTGCTCGAGTCGGGCGAGACCATGATTCTCGAGGAGACCATGGCCGAGCACACCTACCTCACGACGAAGTCGCCGCTGCGCGACGAGCAGTCGCGCGTCATCGGCCTCATCGGCGTGGCGACCGACATCAGCGAGCGCAAGAGCGCGCAGCGCGACCTGGAAAAGCTCGTCGTCGCCGAGCAGCGCCTGCGCGCCGAGGCCGAGCGCGCGAACCGCGCCAAGGACGAGTTCCTCGCCATCGTCTCGCACGAGCTGCGCTCGCCGCTGAACGCGCTGCGCGGCTGGAGCCACCTCCTCGCCACCACCCGGCCGCTGGAGAACTCGCTCGTCGAAAGGGCCTCGAACGCGATCAAGCGCAACGTCGACCACCAGACGCGCCTCATCGACGATCTGCTCGACACCTCGAGGATCGTGTCGGGCAAGCTCACCATCGAGCGCCGCGTCGTGAACCTGGTCGAGATCGTGCTCGCCGCGCTCGATGCCGCGCGCCCGGGTGCGGCGGCGAAGGAGATCGATCTGCGCTTCACGCCGCACGATGCGAGCATGATGCTGATTGGCGACGGCGGGCGGCTGCAGCAGCTGGTCTCGAATCTCCTATCCAACGCGGTCAAGTTCACGCCCGAGCGCGGAGCGATCTCGGTTCTGCTCCTCAAGAACGGCGAGCGCGTGCAGCTCGTCGTCAAGGACAACGGTATTGGCATCGCGCCCGAGTTTCTGCCGCACGTGTTCGACCGCTTCACGCAAGCCGATACCTCGGCCGCGCGGCGCGCCGCGGGCCTGGGGATCGGCCTTGCGCTGGTGCGCCACATCGCGCTTCTGCACGGCGGGCAGGTGCGCGCCGACAGCGCAGGCGTGGGCCGTGGCGCGACCTTCGCTGTCGAGTTCCCCGCGGCGCCCGCCAGCGCGCTACGTCCGGTGGCGGGCGGCCCGGCGGTGGAGCGGCGCGGTTCCACCGAAGGCTCGCTCACTGGCCTGCGCGTCTGGGTGCTCGACGACGACCCCGACGCACACGAGGTCGCCACACTCACGCTGAAGCAGGCGGGCGCGAGCGTCGAGAACGCGCGCTCGGCGATTGAGCTTGCCGAGATGCTCGAGCGCGCGCTGCCGAAGCAGCCGCCCGACATCCTGCTCATCGACCTCGCCATGCCGGGCGAGGACGGCTTCGCCGCGCTGCGCCGCGTGCGCGCGCTCGAATCGGCCCACGGCGCCGAGCGCTATATTCCGGCGCTCGCGCTCACCGCGTTCACCCAGGTCGAGCGCGAGAAGCTCATCTCCGCCGGCTTCACGGACCGCGTCGACAAGCCGATCGACGCGCACAAAGTGGTTGCCGCGATCCGCAGCGCGCTCCAAGAGAACCGCCGCGGCACAATGCGCGCCGCATAAAAAGGGTCAGGACCCTTTTACTGCAAAAGGGGTCGGACTCCCTGCTAGCCGCGGCGGGCGCGCGACTGGTCGACGTCCTTGCGTCCGCCGCCGTGCGGGCGATCGATTTGTCGCCATGATGTCGAAGGATGGGAAAAGGAGTCTGACCCCTTTTTCGGAAAAAGGGTCCTGACACCTTTTTATGGGGGGTCGCAGCCGAGGGGCGTGCAAACCTGCTCGAGGGGCCGGCGTTCGGCGTCGACGCCGAGAAAGAGCGTGACGAGCGCGGCGATGCACATGAGGACGGCGGCGAAGGCGTAGGCGGCGAAGAGCGCGGGGCGGCTGCCGCTTTCGATCATCGCGCCGTAGAGCGGCGGGCCGACGAAGCCGCCGAGCGCGGTTCCGATCGCGTAGAAAAGCGAGATGGCGATCGCGCGCATCTCGAGCGGGAAGACTTCGCTCACGGTGAGATAAGCCGAGCTAGCGGCGGCCGAGGCGACGAAGAAGATCGCCGACCACGCGAGCGCCTGAGTCGTAGCGCTCAGCCACTCCTGCTGGAAGGCGTAGCCCGCGGCTAGCAGTCCCAGCCCGGCGACGCCGTAGGTGAACGCGATCATGACGCGCCGGCCGACCGTGTCGAACAGGTGGCCAAGCAGCAGTGGGCCGAGGAAATTGCCGAGCGCGAACGGGAAAATGTAGTAGCCGACGCGCTCGTCGGCCACGCCGTAGAAGCGCGCGAGCACGAGCGCGTAAGTGAAGAAGATCGCGTTGTAGAAAAAGGCCTGCGACGCCATGAGGGTGAGTCCGAGCACCGCGCGGCGGCGGTGACGCACCGCGAGGACGCGAATCACATCGCCCCAGGGCACAGAGCGCAGCGGCCGGATCGCGAGGCGGCTATCGATCGGGTCGGTGACGCCAACCTCGTGTTCGATGCGGCGCGCGATGTCCTCGGCTTCGGCGGCGCGTCCATGCATGAGCAGCCAGCGCGGGCTCTCCGGGAGGTGGCGACGCACGAGGAGGATGGCGAAGGCGAGGACGCCGCCGAGAAGAAAGGCGATGCGCCAGCCCCATTGCGGGCCGATGAGCGCCGGATCGAGAAGGACGATCGACAAGCCGGCGCCCATCGCCGCGCCGACCCAGAAGGTGCCGTTGATCGTGAGCGCGACGCGGCCGCGCACGCGCGCCGGGATGAGCTCGTCGATCGCCGAATTGATCGCCGCGTATTCGCCGCCGATGCCGAAGCCGGTGAGGAAGCGGCAGAACGCGAAGGACGCGATGTCCCACGTGAACGCGGTGAGCATCGTGGCGATGAGATAGACGACGAGCGTGACGAGGAACATGCGCTTGCGACCGAAGTGGTCGACGAGCCGGCCGAAGAAGATCGCGCCGAGCACCGCGCCGCCGATGTACGCGGAAGCTGCCCAGCCGATCTCGCTCGCGGAGAGGCCTAGCGTGTCCGGCCTTTGCAGCGTCGGCGCGAGCGAGCCGACCACGGTGACCTCGAGCCCGTCCAGCAGCCACGTGATGCCGAGCGCGATCACCACACGCCAGTGCCAGGCTGACCACGGCAGCCGGTCGAGACGCGCCGGGATGTCGGTGGTGATCGCTCCGTTCATGCCAGTTCCTCGGTTAACATTTGCGCATGGGGAAAGTGAACCGCCGCACGACCTGCGAAGAGCATACCGGCAAGCTAAGAACTAGCGTGAACGGATGACGATTCTGTCGGCGCGCGCGGCGCGCGCCCGGATTTCCGCTTCGGCCGCCGCGGCGCAGCGCGCTCGCGAGCTGCGCGCGGCGGGCAAGAGCATCATCGAGCTGGCGCAGGGCGAGCCTGACTTCAACACGCCCGACCACGTCATCGAGGCCGCGTACCGCGCCATGCACGCGGGGCAGACGCATTACACGCCGGTCGACGGCACGCCCGAGCTCAAGGCCGCCATCGTCGCCAAGTTCAAGCGCGAGAACGGCATCGATTGCGGACCCGAGAACATTTCGGCGGGCGCGGGCGGCAAGCAGGTTCTGTACAACGCGCTCATGGCAACGCTCGACCCGGGCGACGAAGTGCTCATTCCCGCGCCCTCCTGGGTGGCCTACGCCGACATCACGCACTTCGCCGAAGGCAAGCCCGTCTGGTTGCCAACGCGCGAGGAGGACGGCTTCAAGCTGCGGCCGGATGCGCTGGAGAGGGCGATCACGCCGCGCGCGAAGTGGCTCATGCTGAATTCGCCTTCCAACCCGAGCGGCGCGGTCTACACCGCCGAGGAGCTGCGCGCGCTCGCCAGCGTTCTAGAGCGCCATCCATCGCTCTGGATTATCAGCGACGACATGTACGAGCATGTGCTCTTCGATGGCCGGCCCTTCGCCACGCTCGCGGGGGTCGCGCCGCGGCTCGCCTCGCGCACGCTGACCGTGAACGGCGTGTCCAAGACTTTCGCGATGACCGGGTGGCGTCTGGGCTATGCGTGCGGGCCGGTCGAGCTCATCCGCGCCATGGCGCGCATGCAGGGGCAGAGCTCGCTCAACCCGTCTTCGGTCACGCAGGCCGCCGCGGTGGCCGCGCTGAACGGGCCGATGGATATCGTGCGGGAGCGTTGCGGCGAGTTCCAGGCGCGCCGCGATTTCATCGTGCCGCGGCTCAATTCGATTCCCGGCCTGTCGTGCGAACCGCCGCACGGCGCTTTCTACGTATACGTCTCCTGCGCCGGCTGGATCGGCAAAGGCAACATCAGGTCCGACGCCGACGTGACCGCGCATCTGCTCGAGCACGGGGTCGCCGTGCCGAACGGCGCGGGCTACGGCATGTCGCCGTACTTCCGCGTCTCGTTCGCAAGCGCGCTGGCGCACCTCGAAGAAGCGTGCCAGCGAATCTCCATAGCGGCGCAGCGCCTCGCCTGATGCACCTCGTCGAGCGCTTCGCAGACTGGGCGGTCAGCTTCCGGGCACAGCCGCTGCCCGAAGAGGTGGTGCACCACGCGCGCCGTGCCGTGATCGACTGGCACGCCGCGCTCTATCCTGGCCTCGTCGTGCCACCGGTCACGCTCATGAAGAAGGCCTTCGCCGGCGAGGCCGAATCGCCGCGTCTCAAGGCGCTCATCGAAGGCAGCGCGGCGCATACCGTGGAGGTCGACGACATTTTCCGGGACGGCATCTACCATCCGGGCGCGCCAACGATCGCCGCGGCGCGCGCGCTCGGCGAAGCGCTGCGCCCGGTCGTGGTCGGCTACGAGATCTCGACGCGCATCGGCGCGGCAATGGGCAAGGCGCATTACAAGCATTGGCACAATACCGGCACCATCGGCGCCTTCGGCGCCGCCGCGGCGGCGGCGGAGGCGCTCCAGCTCGATCGCAGGCAGTTCGCGCACGCGCTCGCCACGGTCACGACCTTCGCCGCCGGCCTGCAGCAGGCGTTCCGCATGGATTCCATGTCGAAGCCCTTGCACGCCGGCCGCGCTGCCGAAGCCGGCGTCACGGCGGCGCTCATGGCCCGCGAAGGCGTCACTGGCTCGCTCGACGTGATGGTTGGATTCGCCGCCGCCATGGGCGACAACCCCGACTGGAAGCGCTGGCTCGCCACGCTCGGGCGCGACTTCCACATCACGCGCATGACGTTCAAGAACCACGCGTGCTGCGGCCATACCTTCGCGGCGATCGACGGCGCGCTCGAGGTGAAGCGGCGCCTGAATGTGGACGCCGCCGACATCGACAGGGTCGAGGTGGCGACCTACCGCGCCGGACTCGAAGTCGCGCACTACGAGAACCCGGGCACGCCGGCCGAAGGCCGCTTCTCGCTCAAATACGTCGTGGCGACCGCGCTCACACACGGCTCCGTTCGGCTCGCTGCTTTCGAGCCCGAGCGGCTTGCCGACCGCAAAACCAAGGCGCTAATGGATCGCATCTCGCTTCGCCTTGATCCCGAACTCGAAGCCGCCTTCCCCGCGAAGCGCGCCGCGCGCGTCGCCATCGAGGCGAAGGGCAGGCGCGAGGAGTGGCTTCAGCCCACCCGCATCGGCGACCCGGACGCGCCGCTCTCGGACCGCGCCCTGGAAGAAAAGTATTTCGAGCTGGCTGCTCCGGTGCTGGGCGAAGCCAAGGCGAGAGATATCCTGCAACGCCTGTGGCGCCTGGAGTGAAACTGGCGCAGGCGCTTTTCGCGCCCCGCGCCGTCGCGCTCATCGGTGCCTCCGGCGATGCATCGAAGAACACCGCGCGACCGCAGCGTTACCTCAAGAAGCACGGCTACGCCGGCCACGTGTACCCGGTGAACCCGACGCGCAGCGAAATCTTCGGTGTGAAGGCGTACCGCCGCGCCTCCGACATTCCCGAGCCGGTCGAGCATGCCTACATCCTGATCGAGGACGTCGAGCAGGCGCTCGAGGAGTGCGGAAAGCGCGGCATTGCGGTGGCGAGCATCTTCAGCGGCGGGTTTGCCGATGCCGGCGCCGCGGGCATGGAGCGGCAGAAAAAGCTCGTGGCGCGCGCAAGCGAGCTCGGCGTACGGCTGCTCGGCCCGAACAGCATGGGCGTGATCGTGCCGGGAAGCCTGGCGGTGAGCGTGAACGCGGTGCTCGAGATGGCGTCGCTGCCCGCCGGCAGTACGAGCATCGTGTCGCAGAGCGGCACGATGCTCGGCACGCTGCTCTCGCGCGGCGCGGCGCGGGGCCTTGGGTTTGCAAAGTTGGTTTCCGTCGGCAACGAAGCCGACATCGGCGTGGGCGAGCTGGTCGAGCTTCTCGCCGCGGACGCGCCCACGCGCGTCATCGTCCTTTTTCTGGAGACGGTGCGCGACGCCGCGCGTCTTGCAGGCGCGGCGCGCAAGGCGCATGCGGCGGGCAAGGCGATCGTCGCCTACAAGCTCGGCCGCTCGACGCTCGGCGAAAAAGCCGCGCTCTCGCATACCGGCGCGCTCGCCGGCACCGACGCCGCGCTCGACGCCTACTTCCGCGACTGCGGCATCGTGCGCGTCGACATGCTCGAGACGTTGCTCGAGATCGCGCCGCTCCTCGCCGGGCGCAAGCCGCCCGATCTGTCGCGTCCCGGGAAGGTATTCGTCGTCACCACGACCGGCGGCGGCGCGGCGAGCGTCGTCGATCGCCTCGGCATGCACGGCGTCGAGCTCGCCGCGCCCATCATGGACCTCACCATGGCCGGCACCGGACGCAACTATGCCGACGCGCTGGAAAAGGGCGCGCGCACCGATTGCGACGCCGTCGTCGCGTGCGTCGGCTCTTCCGCCCAGTTCCATCCGGACATCGCGGTCGAGCCGATCACCCGCTCGCCGAAAGTGAAGCCGGTGGTCGCCTTCTTCACGCCGCAAGCCGACCGCTCGCTTGCGCTCGCCGCTGCGCACGCCATCCCCGCGTTCCGAACGCCCGAGGCATGCGCCGACGCCCTGGCCGCCTTTTTCTCCTGGCGCTCGCCGCGTGCAACGCCACGCGTGGCATCCGGCTCCGTGTCGGATCAGCCGTTCGAGCTCCTCGCGAATCTCGGCATCCCGGTCGCGCCCTGGGCGATCGCCGAGGCGCCCGATTTCGCGCACGGCATTGCCTATCCCGTCGCGGTGAAGACCCTCGAAGCGCACAAGACAGAGCGCGGCGGCGTGATTCTGGGTGTCGCCAATGACGCGGAGCTCAGGCACAAAGCTGCAGCGCTCGGCAATCGCGTTCTCGTGCAGCGCATGGAGCGCGGGCTCCTTGAAGCGATCGTCGGGTACCGCCGCGATCCGGTCGTTGGGCCGGTGGTGCTGGTCGGCATGGGGGGCGTGATGACCGAGATTTACCGCGATTACGTGCTGCGCATCGCGCCGGTCAGTGTCGAGGAGGGAATGGAGATGATCGAGCAGGTGAAGGGATTCGCCGCGATCCGCGGCTTTCGCAACCTGCCGCGCGGCGACGTGCAGGCGCTGGCGCGCGCCGTTTCGGCGCTCTCCTCGCTCGCGAGCGTCGATGCCGTCGAGGAGGCCGAAGTGAATCCGATTCTCGTCAAGGCCGAGGGCATCGTTGCCGTCGACGCCCTGGTCGCGCGGAGACAGGCATGATCGGCTTCATCGGTCTGGGCGTGATGGGCGAACCGATGTGCCGCAACCTGGCGGCGAAGTGCGGGGAGCCGATCCTCGGCTACGACGTAAACCCGGCCCCGCTCACCCGGTTGCGCATTGAGGCGGCGAAGTCGGTTCAGGAAATCGCCGAGCGCTGCGACACCGTGTTCCTTTCGCTTCCAGGCGTCGAGGAAGTTCGTGCCGTATGCGCCGCCCTTTCCCTGCGGAGTGGAAGCTGCATCGTCGACCTGAGCACGACCACCGTCGCGCTCGCGCGCGAGCTTCACGCACGATGTGGCGCCCGCGGCGTGGACTTCGCAGACGCGCCGGTTGCACGTACGCGCGCCGCCGCCGAGAGCGGCACGCTCGCCGTCATGGTCGGCGCGAGCGAGAAAGTCTTTACGTGCATCCGGCCGCTGCTTGCGCACATAGGCACCGATATCACCCATTGCGGCGGCCCTGGCGCGGGCCAGGCGACGAAGCTCATCAACAACATGGTGCTCTTCCAGAACGTGGTGGCCTTGGCCGAGGCGGTGACGCTGGCGCGCAAGGCCGGCCTTTCGCCGCAGCGGCTCTTGGAAACGCTTGCGACTGGCTCGGCCGACAGCTTTGCGCTGCGCAACCATGGGATGAAAGCGCTGCTCCCCGACGACTTCCCGGAGCGCGCCTATTCGGTCGAATACGCGTTGAAGGACCTCGGCTATGCGCTGGATTTGGCCAAGGAGAGCGCATTGGAACTTCGCGGCGCCCAGAACGCGCGCGCCGCGCTCGAGCGGGCGAAGAGCGCCGGCCACGGCGGCAAGTACTTCCCGGTCCTCGTCAAGACGCTCGGTTGGTGAGCGCGCTCGGGGAGGTGTTGCGCTCGGTCGGCGCGCACGAGGCGCCGGTCGAGATTATCGGCGACGACCCGGTGCTCCCGGTGCGCTATCGCATCGCCGCCGCGGCCTCGGCTGCGCTCGGCGCGCTGGGTATCGCGGTGAGCAGCCTCGCTGGCAAAGCGCAGCGTATCCGCGTCAACGCACGCGCCGCGGCCATTTCGTTGCGCAGCGCGCGCTATCTCAAGATCGATGGGAAATCGCTACCGTCGCCATGGGACCCGTTGAGCGGCTTCTATCCGGTGCGCGACGGATGGGTCAGCATCCATTGCAACTTCCCCAACCATCGCGACGCGGCGATGCGCGTGCTTGACACGCCGGCCGAGCGCGAGCGCGCGGAGGCGGCAAGCCGCTCGTGGCACGGCATGGCTCTCGAGGACGCAATCCACGCGGCGGGCGGATGCGCCGGCTATGTGCGAAGCGAGGAGCAATGGCGCCGGCACCCGCAGGCGGCGGCGATCGCCTCGCAGCCGCTTGTCGAGATCGCTCGCATCGGCGATGCGCCGCCGGAGCCCAGGCGCGCGGCGCGCCCGCTCGGCGGCGTGCGGGTGCTCGACCTCACGCGCGTGCTCGCCGGTCCGACCTGCGGCAAGAGCCTTGCCGAGCACGGCGCCGATGTCCTCAAGATCAGCGCGGCCCATCTTCCGGACTCCGGTCTCGTCGAGCTCGATACCGGCATCGGCAAGCGCTCGGCGCGACTCGATCTGCGCTCTGAGCCGGAGGTATTGCGCAACCTGGTGCGCGAGGCCGATGTGTTCATCCAGTCCTACCGGCCCGGCACGCTCGCCGCGCGCGGCTTTTCTCCGGAGGCCGTCGCCGCGTTGCGGCCCGGCATCGTGTACGCCTCGCTCAGCGCGTGGGGCGATACGGGTCCGTGGCGCGAGCGGCGCGGATTCGACAGCATCGTCCAGGCGGTAAGCGGTATGACAGAGGGGGCGAAGCCGCGCCTCCTGCCGGTTTCGGCGATCGACTACGTGAGCGGCTACCTGATGGCATTCGGAGTGTGCGTTGCCCTCGCGCGGCGCGCGAGCATTGGCGGCAGCTGGCTCGTGCGCGTCGCGCTCGCGCGCGTGGGAAAGTGGATCGTCGACCTCGGCTTGGTGCCCGCGTACGCGGCCATTGCGGAAGAGTTGCCCGAAGCCGAACTCGAGCCACTGATGGCCGAGATGGACGCGCCCGACGGGCGCATCCGCTACTTGAAACCGGTGCTCGAGCTTCCCGAGACGCCGCCATTCTTCGAAAAAGCCCCGGTACCCCTCGGCTACCATCGCGCTTCATGGACTTCCAGCTGACCGCCGAGCAGGCGCAGTTCCGCGACTCGGTGCTCGCCTTTTCCAGGAAGCATCTCGCCGACGGCGCGCGCGAGCGCGCGCACAGCCCTGAGTACCCCTGGGACGTGGCGCGCCTGATGGCGAAGCAGGGGCTGCTCGGCATCACGATCCCGGAAGCCGACGGCGGGCAGGGCGGTACATTGATGGACGCCGTGGTCGCGATCGAAAGCGTCGCTTCGGTCTGTCCGCGCAGCGCGGACGTCGTGCAGGCCGGTAACTTCGGCCCGATCCGCGTGTTGGCGGAATACGGTTCTGCCCAGCAGAAATCGAAGTTCCTCAAGCGCTTGCTAGGCGGCGAGGCGGTGATCTCGGTCGGCATGACCGAGCCGGACGCCGGCTCCGCCGTGACCGATCTCAAGACGAGCGCGACGCCCGACGGCGACGGCTGGCTTGTCAACGGCTCCAAGATCTTCACCACGCATTCCGCGTACGCCGAAGTGATCCTCACGTATGTGCGCTTCGGTCCCGGCGTCGGTGGCATCGGTTCGGTCCTTGTGGAGACGAAGGCGCAAGGCGTGCGGCGCGGCAAGCCCTCGAAGTTCATGTCCGGCGAGGAGTGGACGGAGCTCCACTTCGACAACGTGCGCGTGCCGGGGGAGATGGTCGTGCTGCGCGAAGGCGGCTTCAAGAAGCAGATGGCCGGTTTCAACGTCGAGCGCATCGGCAACGCGTCGCGCTCGCTGGCGCTCGGGCGCTACGCTTTCGAGCGCGCGCGCGCCTGGGCGCTCGAGCGCAAGCAGTTCGGGCGGCTGCTCGCGGAATTCCAGGGCCTGCAATGGAAGTTTGCCGACATGAAGATCCAGCTCGACGCGGCGCAGCTCCTGCTCTACCGCGCCGCGGCCAACGCGGACCGCGGCCTGCCTTCAGCGGAGGAGACCGCGATCGCCAAGGCGCACTGCAACCGCACCGGCTTCGACGTCGCGAACGAAGCGCTCCAGGTGATGGGCGCCATGGGCTACAGCCAGGAAGAGCTGGTCGAGTACTGCGCGCGCCGCTGCCGCGGCTGGATGATCGCCGGCGGCTCGATCGAGATCCTGAAGAACCGCATCGCCGAAGGCGTCTTCGGCCGCAGCTTCTCGCAGCGTCCATGACCGGTTTGAGCCTGGTGCGCGAGCCGAAAGTGTCGCGAGCCGAAGTGTCGCGCGAGCTGTGGAAAGGGCTCGAGGCCTTCAACCGCAAGGCGGGCGGTCCGCTGCGATCTTCGCGCAGCATGCTCAGTCTGCGCGCTAGCAGCGGGCGCCTGCTCGGCGGGCTCATCATGCAGTCGTACTGGCGCGAGACCTACATCGAGCTGCTCTGGCTTTCCGGGCGAGCGCGGGGCGCGGGCTTGGGCGCCAAGCTCCTAAAGGAGGCCGAACGCCACGCGCGTCGGCGCCATAGCCGCGTCATCCATCTCAATACATATTCCTTCCAGGCACCCGGCTTTTATGAGAAGCAGGGCTACCGCCGCTTCGGACGGATTTCCGGTTCTCCGCCCGGCGAGAGCCGGCTTTTCTATGTGAAGGACCTGAAGTGATCGAAAAGCTTGAGCCACTGGTGAACGACAATCCGACCATCGTGCGCTGGGGGCGCGGCATGAACGAGACGTTCATGGTCGAGCTGGGCAGCGAGCAGTACCTTTTCAAGGTGAGCGACGGGAAGCTGGCCGTCGAGAAGGGGCCCTTCGTGATGCGCTCCTGGCGCTTCGCGATCCGCGCGAAGGCGCAATGCTGGGAAAAGTTCTGGCAGAACCCGCCGGCGCCCGGCTGGCACGATCTCTTTGCGCTCCTGCGCCGCGGTGACGTGAAGTTCGAAGGCGATCAGCGCGTGCTGATGGCTTATCTGCTGTACATCAAGCTGGTGCTCGCGGCGCCGAGGCAGGCGTGAGGAAAACGTGGTCTTTCTTTGATCTTGGTTCGAGGCGATGAAGCTCGAGCCGATCGTCGGACGTTACGCGCACATCGGCGAGCAGCGCGTTTACTTCGAGGAGGCGGGACGCGGCATTCCGCTCGTCTGCCTGCACACCGCCGGATCCGACGGCCGACAGTACCGAGCGGTGCTCAACGACGCGAGCATCACTCAGCACTTCCGGGTGATCACTTTCGACATGCCGTGGCACGGGAAATCATCCCCGCCGGCCGGTTGGGAGAAGGCGGACTATCGGCTCACCACCGGCGCCTACACCGGCATCATCATGGAGTTCATCCGCGAGATGGGGCTTGAGCGGCCCGTGGTGATGGGATGCTCGATCGGCGGACGCATCGTGCTCGACCTCGCGCTCAAGCACGCACGCGAGCTGCGCGCATTGATCGGCCTGCAAAGCGGGGCGTTCGTCGAACGCTACTACGACGCCGCGTGGCTCGATCATCCGGAGGTGCACGGCGGGCGCGCATGCGGCGCGGTTGCTTACGGTCTCATGTCGCCGCTCAGCCCCGAGAAGGAGCGATGGGAAACGGTCTGGCACTACATGCAGGGCGGGCCCGGCGTCTTCACCGGTGATCTCTACTTCTATCAGGTGGAAGGCGACATCCGCAGCCGCATCGGTGCGATCGACACGAGTATCTGTCCG
>Ga0209382_10009195_pt1 | contig 12391 bp, 11 predicted proteins | sample SoiMetdeltSBSDD5_FD_187599 | JGI IMG/M metagenome (GOLD analysis project Ga0209382, IMG submission 187599) | Bulk soil microbial communities from a Populus tree surrounding site in Tennessee, USA - Soil MetaG P. deltoides SBSDD5 (SPAdes) (version 2) | ecosystem: Environmental > Terrestrial >... | reverse complement strand
TCAAAACCGACGGTCCGCGCCAAGCCGGTCACTTCCCGTCGGGCCTCCGCCACCGCGCTTACTTCCCTGATTTGAAAGTGTAATTGGTTGTTCATCACCGGCCACTCACTTCCATCGCGTGATCATCACGCGTGTCCCTTGGCCTACGCGCGAAAAGATTTCAAATTCATTCGAGAGCCTTTTGGCGCCGCTCAGGCCCAGCCCCAAACCGCCGCCCGTCGTGTAACCGTCTTTCAACGCCAGTTCGATATCCGGAATGCCAGGCCCATGGTCTTCAAAAGTGAGCCGCAGCCCCCGGCGCGCCTCGCTATTGATGGCCTCAAGCCTGACAGTTCCGCCTCCGCCATGGTCGAGCGTGTTGCGCGCCAGTTCGCTGGCCGCCGTGACGATCTTGGTCTGGTCTACCAGGCTAAGACCTTGCGCCGTCGCATACTCACGGGCAACCTGCCGCACGCGCACGACGTCCTCCGATGATTTGATCGACATTGTCTCATCTTTCACCACGGCCATTGACGTTCTCCTGCTCTGCCCTGGCGCCTTGAAGCAGGCTCATGCCTTTCTCGACGTTGAGCGCGGTGCGCACGCCCGGGAGCGAGAGGCCCAACTCGACGAGCGTGATGGCCACAGCCGGACGCATCCCGACGACCACGGTTTCCGCGTCCAGCACGCGCGACATCGCCGCAATATTGCCGAGCATCCGGCCGATGAACGAGTCCACTATTTCGAGCGACGAAATATCAATCAAAACGCCCCGCGCCTGTGTCCTGGCTATTCTCTCGGTCAGGTCGTCCTGCAGCGTCAGGGCGAGACGGTCGTGCATGTCCACCTGGATCGTGACGAGCAGGTAATCACCCATCTTTAAAATCGGTATCCGCTCCATCTCGCCTCCTTCAACCGTGATTCTCCGAGCGCGTGATGACCAACTTGGCGCGCCGCAAAGCGACGGCGAAGGCGTCGGCAAGACTGGACTTGGTGATCACGTCGGTGAGATTGACGCCCAGATGAACGATCGTTTGCGCGATCTGCGGGCGGATGCCGCTGATTATGCAATCGGCCCCCATCAACCGCGCCGCGGACACGGTCTTGAGCAAGTGTTGCGCCACCAGCGTGTCCACCGTCGGCACTCCGGTGATGTCAATGATGGCGATGCCTGCGCCGGTCTCGACGATCTTTTGCAGCAGACTCTCCATCACCACTTGCGTCCGCGCGCTGTCGAGCGTGCCGATCAATGGCAGGGCGAGAACGCCCTCCCACAGCACGACGACCGGAGTTGAAAGTTCGAGCAACTCCTGCTGCTGGCGCCTGATTACTTCTTCACGGCCCTTTTGATACTCCTCGGTTGTAAATAGCCCGAGTTTGTCCAGGAGCGTCGTCGCAACCCACATCTCGTCGGCTAGCTTTCTGGGATCGCCTTCCAACTCTTGACGCATCATAGTGAACAGCGGCTGCTTCAACGACAAGACGAAGGTCGCGATCTCGGAAGGCGTGAAACCCTGATGCGCGCGCGAGCGCGAAATGCTGGAAAGAAATTCGCGCGTCTCCTCCCAGGCCGGGGCGTTGATGTCGTTTAGACTCAGTTGCTGTGAAGCGGCGCGGATCATCAGGTTCAAGAATTGGCGCGATTGCTCGCGCAATTCGGACTCTCTCATTAAATCGCTACGTAACGTCGTCGCCGCCAACTGTTCCCGGGTCCAGTCGGCGAGCAAATCAGATTCGCGTCTAGCGATCATGTCAGGGATGCGGCTCTTTTCTTCTTTTGGCTTCATCAAGTGTGCTCCTTTGCCATAAAATTATGTTCACAAGTTCAATCTTCCAACCGCCTATGACAGTCATATTTCTTGACTTCATTATGTTCTTAAACCAAAGGTGGAGAAATTTCCCGCACGTACTCACTATGGTCTCGGGCTATGACTTATTCAAGACCCTGGAGAGGCTTTGACGAGAATAAGCGCCACACACTGAGTTATGTATTCCTGAATCAAATATGCGAGCGCTACAACAGACGCAATACGCGACTTATGAGCCGATTCAAGGCAGGGCGCTGAGTGGGAACGCTGAGGGGCCGATGGCGTTACTGTCTACCATGTTGGGGAGCTGGCGCTCTTCACAAAGCAACAAGCATCTTAACATGTAGTCCCGGATCTGTCAGTTTAGAAGTTGACTTATATTGCGGCCTTGGCTTCATGTCAGTAGTGAAGTGGTTTGTGTGGCGTGTTTCACTCAATCTCACATTCAGACAGATAAGGAGATCGAAATGAAAGTCGGTTGCACATTGCCTCAAAGCGGCGCGCTCGCCTCGAGTGAAAATCTGACGCGTGTCGCGAGGCGCGCCGAAGAACTCGGCTATGATTCGGTCTGGGTATTTGAGCGATTGCTATGGCCGATTAATCCGCGCGATCCGTACCCGCCCTCGCGCGACGGGAGCTGGCCGACGAGTTTCCAAAATGTTTTCGATCCGATCGAGACGCTGACGTTCGTCGCCGCGCAGACGCGCAACGTGCGGTTGGGAACGAGCGCGCTGGTTTTGCCATACCACCAGCCGGTCCAACTCGCGCGGCGCTTGGCGACTCTCGACGTGTTGTCGGAGGGGCGGCTGGAAATCTGCGGCGGCGTGGGTTGGTCGCGCGATGAGTTCGAGGCCGCCGGCGCGCCTTTCGAGCGGCGCGGCGCGCGCGCGGATGAATTGCTCGAAGCGATGATCGCCATCTGGACGCGTGATCCTGTGAAATTTGAAGGTCAGTTCTATCACATCCCCGAATCGAAGATCGGCCCGAAGCCCGCGCAACAACCACGCCCGCCGATCTATCTCGCGGGTTTCGGGCAATACGCCTTCGACCGTATAGCGAAATTCGCAGACGGATGGAATCCGGCGGCGATTCGAGACTTTGATAGTTTTGAGGCGCAGGTCGGTCAGTTGCAGGAGACCGCCGCGCGCGCCGGGCGGCCGCCGATGGAGGTCGTGCTGATGGCGTTTCCATACGTGACGGAGACGTCGCTCGGTCACGTCCGCCGCCCGCTCGCGGGAACGTTCGACGAACTGCGCGAAGACCTCAAACGACTGAGTCGGATCGGCGTCACACACGTCATCTTCTCAATTCCCGAAATGACATCCGCGCCCTCGCAGACGATTGACCCCGCGATAGCGCGGCTGGAGCAATTGATTGATGTTACGCGTTAACGCGATTCGGTGTGTGGCAAAGACTGACTAACCACGGGGGTCACGGGGATCACGGGGATGAAGGAGAGGAGCAATAATTCTCCATTTTCTCAACCCCGTGTTCCCCGTGACCCCCGTGGTTGACCCCGTACACCCAATCCAGCCGCGATAGAAAAATCCTCGGCCTGATGCTAGACTGCCCGCTCTGTTATTCCACGCTCGATTTTCCATTTATACGTTCTCAGCAGTGGCCGGTTGTCCGGCTTCGTTGAGGCTCGAAAGTTTAAGACCGGTCGCTCAGGCGCCGGTATTTTATGCCTATTAACAAACAACTCATTCCCATCTTCATCGTCGTCTTCGTTGACATTCTCGGTTTCAGCATCATTCTGCCTTTGCTGCCGTTTTACGCGAGTCAGGTCAACGCTGCGGACTCCTCGGTCGGACCGCTGATCGCGTCGTATTCGCTTTGCCAATTCATCGCGGCGCCGATCCTGGGGAATCTGAGCGACACATGGGGGAGAAGGCCGGTTCTGCTCTACAGCCAGTTCGGGTCGTTTCTGGGTTTTATCCTGCTGGGACTGGCGATGCGCCTGCCGCACCCACTGACGTGGCTCTTCGCGGGCAGGATGATCGACGGGTTGTCCGGCGGGAACCTGACCGTCGCGCAAGCTTACATCAGCGACATCACCGAACCGCGTGAGCGCGCCAAAGTCTTCGGCATGATCATCGGGGTTTCATTCGGCCTGGGATTTACCATCGGCCCCGGCCTGGGCGCGATCATCTCCTCCCGGTTCGGCTATGACATTACGGCCTACCTCGCCGCCCTATTTTCACTATCCAGCATCATCGCGACGTCTCGGCTACTGCCCGAAACACGGCATCAACGCGACGAATCGCGGCCACGTGGGCTGGCGATGTACACGCGCGTCATGGACTATCTGCGCATCGTCGAGTTGAGGCCGCTGCTGGCGGTCTTTTTCTTTTTGTCGCTGCCGTTCACGCTCTACACGACAATGTTTGCGCTCTTCGCCAAAAATCAGCTCGGGTTCGACGTCAAGCATGCCGGATATTTTCTGGCGCTGGTCGGGCTGCTCGGCGTCATCTGGCAGGGCGGACTGATCGGTCCGATAGTCAAACGGTTCGGCGAACACAGGTCGCTGATGATCGGTCTGGTCGCCAGCGCTGCGGGGTTGTATTACGTCGTGGCCGTGGACGTCTGGTGGAAGCTGATCTTCGTGGCGATCCTCTTCTCGTTCGGGCACAGCGTCTCGCGCCCGTCGCTGACCAGCCTCATCGCGCACGCCGCCCCGCCCAACCGGCGCGGCGGAGTCTTCGGCGCGATGACCTCGATCGAGAGCGTGAGCCGCATCATCGGCCCCGTGCTCGGCGGCTGGATCATCACCACGCAGCCGAGGTGGTTGGGATGGGTCGGCGGCGCGCTCTTCACCGTGGCCGCGCTGATCGGCTCGACGATCCGGTCGAGCGAGACGCGATACGAGTTGCTTGATGACCGGCTCGGCCAGGATCATTGAATGAAAATCTCAATAAGACTTATGGGACTTATAAGATCGTCCCGTAAGTCCCATAAGTCTTATAATTCCCATAAGTCCTATGCGGAATTCGATCTTTCGGATCTCCTTTGCGCTTCTTATCATTTGCTCCGCGTATTTCACCGACGGTAGGGGCGTTTTCAGATCATCGGCGTTGAAGTCCCACACGGCTGATAATCAACCGGTCCCGCCATCGCCGACTCGACGCGCGGACCGTTTCGGCGTCTACAATTGGAACGTTAACGATTCGGCCTTTCCCCGCGACGGATCGATCGATCTGCTGAATTGGGGGGCGAACAAAGTCGCCGAATTGGGCAGCCGCACGATCCGCGTCTTCATCGGGACTCTCGATATTCACCACGTCTATGACGTCAACCCGCCCGGCGCGACCGAGCTGGTTCAGATCGCGCAGAGTAAGGCGTACGACAAGCTTTTTCGTGACCCGCGATTTCAGACATATTTACTCACCGCTTACTCGGCCGGGGACACGGGCGCCAACTGGGTCGACGGTTACACGGATTCCGAATACGCCGCGGAACGCGACGAGATGAAAAAGTTGGGCGAATACCTGCTCAACAACCCGGCGTTCGCAAGCAAGACGTTTATCTTTTTGAACTGGGAAGGCGACAACGCGCTCCGCGGCCTCTCCAACAAGCGCTCGGTGTGGGATTCTTACACCCGGTGGGTTCGCGCGCGCGCCGAAGGCGTGAAGTTGGCGAGGCGAACTTATCCGTCGAGCGGCGCCCGTTTGTTTTCGGGCCTGGAATTCAGCACAGTTAAAAGCCTGAAGAACAAGAAAGTATTTTGCGGGACGCCTGTCGCCGACCCGATCAACGAAGACCCGCTGAATAACCGCTGCGTGATCGATTACGTCGCCCCACAGGTCGAGGTTGATTACTATTCCTATTCGGCCTGGGAGAGCGTCAATGATAAACAAGGCTCTCCTGACGAGGACCTAAAGCGGCGGTTCAAGTACGATCTGAATTTCGCGCTGGCGAAAGTCAAAGAGACCAGGCCCGAGGTCACCGAGCGAAACTTCATCATCGGCGAGTTCGGATTCGAGCGCACCCGCCACGGCGAGTGCAACGCGGCCAATCACCTGGGCGAAGTCTTCGACGCGCTCGAAGGCGACGGCGCGTTCCAGGTATCTTACGTGATCTTCTGGCAGATCATCGACAACCGGCGAATCTACGCCGCGGTCGACGAACGGTTCGGACTCCTTCGCGCGGCCGGCGGACGGCTGACTCCGACGCTGCTTAGCGAAACGTTTCGGAAAAAGATCGCCGGCCAGGAGGTAGCGAAGTATACGGGGTGCCCGCGCATTCGGCTTGACCCGGCGGGCGTGGTCAATCAACAAGGCGCGGTCGATTTCAGACTGAACCCCGACACGTTGATTTCGATCCTCGCTTCCGGCGGCGGCTCGCTGTTTTCGACTTCCGGCAACACTGTCTCTTTCCACCAGGCGGCCCGTGATTTTAAGCTGCCCCGCGACAATCAGGCCCTCTGGAGCGAGTCGCCGGAGCAAATCAAGCTCTCGATCCCTACCGCCCGCAGGCCCGGACCCGTGTGGTTTTACGTCACCGACGCGCGGGGCATCGATTCGGACGCGCGAAGCTTCGAGTTGTCATGCGCCGATTGCCCGCAGATCGACGGGTCTTGCGGCGTGCTCAACGCCGCCGACCCGATGATGGCGATCGAGCCAGGCTCCGTGATTTCCATCACCGGCGCCAAGTTCTCGCCATCCGGCAACCGGGTCGTCATCGAAACTCTCGGGTCGGGGCAGGTCACGCGAAGCCATATATTGCCCCCCCAAAACATACTCTCCGAATCGCATGCGCGGATCACCGCGAAGCTGCCCGATGATTTGCCCCTGACGTATCAGGCGACCGTTCACGTGGTCAACCAACAGGGCCTGGAGTCGAGAGAGAGCGCGATTGTGATCGCCCCTACTTGCAAGGGTTGCTCGCCGCGTTGGCGCCCGTGTCAGGCCATAGTCAAAGAGGGCGTCAACGATGGCGTCGGCGATTTCCTCGCCGGGGCCGCAATATCGCTCCAGGGGCTATTCTCCGCGGCCGGCAATAAAGTGATCATCGAACAAACCGGTCGGGATTACCGCGCCCGTCAATACACGGTGACCGCAGGCGCCTCGGGCTGGAGCGAATGCGACAATCGTATCCGCTTCGCTCTGCCCGCGACATTGTTCCCCGGCCGCGCTTTGTTATATGTGATCGACGCCGAGGGCCGCGAGGCATCGCCCGGGATGGAGATCAAAATACGATGAGCATAAACGACGACGCGTTCAAAGAGAACGCGTTCAAAGACTTGGCGGGACAGGACGCTCATCAAATAGGACCTATAGGACCTAATGGTCTTTGAGAAATAAACGCAATCACGAATTCGGCAATCTGACCGACGGCAGTAGATGGGATTCAGCAGTCGTTGCATTTATTTCCCAAGCATCATCAAAGCCGGGATGAAATTCCCCTGTCGCGGAGCGGCATTTGAGCCTAGCCCGGCTTTTCAAAGCTGGGAGAGCGGTTGCGTTGTTGTTTCAGTCGCCGCAGCGACGGTTGATACCGATGATCGGTATCAACCATCGCTGCGGCGACTGAGAACGGTTATGCGTTAATCGGCCCGGATTTGAAAAGCCGGGCTAAGCTCACATGGTCGCTCCGCGACCGGGGAGACGGTTGTTGCATTTATTTCCCAAAAACCATTAGGTCCTATAAGTCTTATTGTGGTTGAAGTATCGGTTGCTGGTTTATACTTTTACTATGGCTAAAATTAATCGCAGGAATTCAGTGGCCGTCAATGTGGGCGGCGTGAGCGTCGGCGGCCCGAACGCCGTCGTCGTGCAATCAATGACTAACACTGACACGGCCGACGCTTTAGCCACCGCGCGACAGGTCATCGAATTGGCTCAAGCGGGGTCGGAGCTCGTTCGCGTCACGGTCAACAATAAAGAGGCCGCCGCCGCCGTGCCTGAAATTGTCTCACGCGTGCGCGACGCCGGACACAACACGCCGGTCATAGGCGATTTTCATTACAACGGCCATATTCTATTGAGCGAATTCAAAGAGTGCGCGAGGGCGCTTGCCAAATACCGCATCAATCCGGGCAACGTCGGCGCCGGACGCCATCACGACGACAACTTTAAGCGGATGATCGACGTCGCGCTCGTAAACGACAAGCCGGTGCGCATCGGCGTCAACTGGGGTTCGCTCGACCAGGCGCTGCTCGCGCGGCTGATGGACGAGAACGCCAAATTGCCCGATCCGCTCGACGCCAAAGACGTCATGAAAGAAGCCATCGTGCGCAGCGCGATCGAATCGGCGCGGCTCGCCGAGAGTTACGGCCTCGCGCGCGATCATATTATTCTCAGCGCGAAGTGTTCCGACGTTCAGGACCTGATCGATGTTTACCGCGAGATGGCTCGGCGCGGCGATTACGCGCTGCACCTCGGTTTAACCGAAGCGGGAATGGGGTCGAAAGGTATAGTCGCGAGCGCGGCGGCGCTGTCCGTCTTATTGCAGGAGGGGATCGGCGACACGGTCCGCGTCAGCTTGACGCCCGCGCCGAACGGCGACCGCAGCGAAGAAGTGGTCGTCGCCCAACAGATTCTACAATCGCTCGGCATCCGCAGCTTCACGCCGCAGGTCACGGCCTGCCCCGGGTGCGGGCGCACCACAAGCACGCTCTTTCAGGAGATGGCCGACGACATAGGCAAATACCTGCGGGCGCAGATGCCCGTCTGGCGCGAGCGGTTCAAAGGCGTCGAGGAGATGAAGGTCGCGGTCATGGGCTGTGTGGTCAACGGCCCTGGCGAATCGAAGCACGCCGACATCGGAATCAGCCTGCCCGGAACCGGCGAAGAGCCTCGCGCGCCCGTCTTCGTCGACGGCAAACTGAAAACCACGCTCAAAGGCGCGAACATAGTCCCGGACTTCATCGAGATATTGAATCAGTACGTCGCGACAAAGTTCGACGCCCAGTCATAGAATCCCGGCGTTCAATGACAGGGCGCAGACCAGTAATATAGCCACAGAGCACACAGAGGGCACAGAGGTAATTCAGAACCTCTCTGTGCTCTCTGTGTGCTCTGTGGCTAAAAATCTTCATACAGCGGACGTCGCGGATTTATTGCGCCTTCAGAGTCAACAACCATTCAACGATCTTCTGCTTATCTTCCGGCGGTATCTTCGACAACGTATCCGGCATATCCTTCAATCCGTAAGCTTTCGGGTTGTCGATAATCTTCAACAAATCCTCTTTCGACCGTTGAGGCTTGCCCGCGACCCCGATGAGCGTGGGGGCTATCGGGTTTCCCTCGGCGTTGTCGCCGTGGCAGACGCCGCAGTTCTCCGCGTAAGCCTTGGGCGGCTCCGCCGGTTTACCGCCGTTCGCAAGAGAAGAGGCGCCACCGATGACCTGGGGCTCGAAAGGTTTGTCGAAATAGGCTCGCATCTCCTCATCCTGCCGCTTCAACTTCTCGGCGAATTCGGGATTGTTCCTGTCTTGATATTTGGCGAGGAAGATCAATCCGATTGAGCCGCCGATGACCAGAACCAACAATGCGGTCGCCAGAGGCCGCTTGAGCGGATTCCGCTCCTCGCGCCGGTCGAAGAAAGGCAAAAGAAACAGCGTCCCGAACAAAACGGCGGGCAGGATGACGGTCGGAACGATCGCCCATTTGCCCGGAGAATATTTCAGCAACTGGAAGAGCGGCATGAAATACCAGGGCGGTCGCGCCAGATAGTCCGACGTCGGATCGGCCACCGGCCCCAATTCGGCCGGATAATATTTGGCCATCGCCACCAGAACGACGAAGCAGATCAGGATCGCGATGGAGTCTTTGAAAGCCTGCTTCGGATAGAAGCGTTCGATCTTTTTGTCGTCGCGGTTGTGGAACGGGCCGGCCGGCGTGGCGCGGCGGAAAAGGTAGAGGTGCAGCCCGACCAGGCCCGCCAACGCGAGCGGCAACAAAAAGACGTGCGTGGTGAAGAATCGCGACAGCGTCACCGTCGTCATGTCACTGCCGCCGAGCATGACGCGCTGCTGAACTGAGCCGACGACGGGGATCTCCCCCGCGATCGAGGTTCCGACTTTGGTCCCGAAATAGGCCGCCTGATCCCAGGGCAGCAGATACCCCGTGAACGAGAACCCGAGAATGATAAGCAGCATCAGCACGCCGGCGCCCCAGAGCAGTTCGCGCTTCTTCTTGTACGCGCCGAAGAGGAAGGTCTGCGCCAGGTGCGCAACGGCCACTATCACCATCGCCGTCGCCCCGTAATGATGCAGCCCGCGCAAGAGCCAGCCGCCGGTGACGGCCTTCTGAATATAAGAGACGCTGACGTGCGCGTGATCCGCGGTCGGCGCGTAATAGAGCGACAGGACTATTCCGGTGACGACCTGAATCGCGAACAGGAACAACAGCACGCTGCCGAAGACGTAAGCCCAGCGCGCGCCTCCGCGAATCGGCTCGTCCAGCGCCTCACGCGTAATCTCCTTGACGCCAGTCCGTTCGTCCAGCCAGTCGTAGAATCCTAGGTAGAGTTTTTGCAGTTTAGATTCCGCCATATTGTCCTTGGTGGTTGGTGATTGGTGGTCGGTGGTTGGCGGTTGGCGGCTTTTCAACCAACCACCAACCACCAACCACGCTCAGCTCAAAACCTCTTTCGATGTGAGTCCCTGTTTGAAGTCCTGGTATTTGATCTTGAGCTTGCCGTCTTCGACGCGGAACTCCAGCGTGTCAAGCCCGCGCGGAGTCGGTCCGGCCACTGTCGAGCCTTCGACGTTCCACTCGCTGCCGTGACAGGCGCAGACGAATTTATCCGCCCGCGTGTTGACCGAACAGCCGAGGTGCGGGCATACGCCCGAAAAGACCTTCACGCTTTCGCCATTTCTGACGATCCACACCGAACGCTGAGACTGGAACTTGCCCCAGCCGGCGTCTTGCGAAACGATTACGTTCTTCTTGACCAGCTTGCCTTCGGCGAATTCTCCGAGCGAACCGAGGTCAGTCCACTCCTGCTCGTTCGAGGTCGAGAACGCCGGGGAGATCGAATACCGCCCGATCGTTACGCCCAACACGGTCGAAATTCCGGCGACGATCAGCCCGCTGATCACGCCCAGAAATGATCGTCGTTCGGGAGCCGGGGCGCCGTCATGATCATGTTCAGTTGCCATCTAAAAATTTCCTCCGAAAATGTGAGGTAGACTACATTCGCGCACTCTTATGTGAAATGCTCGAGAAAGAGACGCGTGTTGATAGTTCCAGGATATAAGGTTTGCGAATGGTGGAGCGAGAATATAGCAGTGATTCGGCCGTTAGCCAAACCGGACGGGCATTTACAGATAAAATTGATACAAATCCCAAGAAAGTGAATTCTTCCTGTAAATATTTCGAAGCCAGGAGGCAGGAGTTAAACCTACAGGACACGCGCCGTACCAAAGCCCGAAGACCCGAAATATCTACGAGGTAATTACAGCCACAAGGCGAATAGGTTCCAGGGCTTGAACTAATGATTATTAGCTTGGCTTACAGCGAACTCACGTTTATTATTACGGCGCACATCAATGTCCTAAGTCTCCTCTATTGATTATCTATCTCTCCATGCGTTCCGGCATGGTCATCAATTGAAAACACCATAATAAACAGCCTCTTTCAGGCTAACAAAGGAGTAAGACCCATGAGGACCTTAGTGTTTCCGACCAAAGGAATGAACAAAATAAAGGTAAAGGCACGGAAAATCTTCTCGTATAAACGTTTCTGTTTGACGATTTGCGGCGTCTTGTTAGTCACACAGTTCGCCGCTCCTAGAGCTCAAGCCGCGCCGACCGTTCTTTATACCGCGCTCGGCGACTCGATAGGCTTCGGTCTCTTCGCGCCCATCGGCGATGGCTATGTTCCCACCTATGATCGATTGGTCGAGGCCGACTCGGGGGCCCATGTCAACACGATCAACCTCTGTGTTCCTGGATGGACGAGTAGCGATCTTCTGAGAGCGATAAGGGGAAATCTGCTCTTTCGCATATCCGTCGCCACATCCACTATAGTCACCGTAAACATCGGCGGTAATGACCTGCTCGGCGGTCGTAGCGCCTATAAGGATCGAAGGTGCGGTGGGGCCGACAATCAGGATTGCCTGAGGACAGGAGTCACGGTCTTCAGTGGTAATTTCAATGCGATCCTCGCCGAAGTCCGCTCACTGCGAGGCGCCAGGAGAACGATCATCCGCACAATGGACGTCTACAATCCTTTCGTCAACGAAGACCGGGCGCAAAACACCTGGCCGAATGATCAGGGCAATGACTTCCAGGTATTCAAACCATATCTGGATGCGATCAACGGCCAGATCGCGGCGATGGCCACCGCCAGAAACATCCCCTACGCTCGGGTCTACCTGGCATTCAATGGGCCGAATGGCGACATTGATCCGAGCGACCGCGGATTTCTCGCCTTCGATGGTCTTCATCCCAACGGACGCGGCCACCGGCTGATAGCCGACCTGCTCAGAGGCTTGGGGTATAGCCCATTTCAGCTTTGAGCCTGTAGTTGAAAGATCGGTACAGTACCGCGCGCATAAGCGCCATGTTAAGGTGTAAATGAGCTAAAACCATGATGTTACGCCTCCATCACACTGGTTTGGTTTGGCGCTGGCGGCTTTTGCAGCCAGCGCACGAC
>Ga0209382_10009194_pt1 | contig 12392 bp, 9 predicted proteins | sample SoiMetdeltSBSDD5_FD_187599 | JGI IMG/M metagenome (GOLD analysis project Ga0209382, IMG submission 187599) | Bulk soil microbial communities from a Populus tree surrounding site in Tennessee, USA - Soil MetaG P. deltoides SBSDD5 (SPAdes) (version 2) | ecosystem: Environmental > Terrestrial >... | reverse complement strand
CTGCAGGTGGCCGACGAGGCCCGCCTGCCGGTCACCGCCCGCGGGTCGGGTACCGGTATGTCTGGCGCGTGCATCCCCCAGGCCAACGGGATCGTCGTGTCCTTCGAGCGGATGAACCACATCCTCGAGGTCGACGAGGACAACTTCGTGGCGGTCGTCGAGCCCGGTGTCCAACTGGCGCAGCTCGACGCCGAGCTCGCGCCGCGGGGGCTGGTCTACCCGGTCTTCCCGGGCGAGAACAGCGCCAGCCTGGGCGGCAACGTCAACACCAACGCCGGCGGGATGCGGGCGGTGAAGTACGGCGTCACCCGCCATCAGGTGCTGGGCCTGGAGGCGGTCCTGCCGTCCGGTGAGGTCGTCACCAGCGGCGGCAAGGTGGTGAAGATCTCGACGGGCTACGACCTCACCCAGCTGATCGTGGGGTCCGAGGGGACGCTGGCCCTGGTCACCAAGGCCTACCTCAAGCTCTACCCCCGGCCCGGGCACGCGTCGACGGTGCTGGCGCCGTTCTCGACCCTCGACGAGGTGACCCGGGCCGTGCCCCAGGTGGTGTCCAGCGGGGTCGGTCCGCTGATCCTCGAGTACATCGACATGTTCACGATGACGGCGGCCACGGCGTACGTCGGGCTGGACCTGGGCATCCCCGAGGATGTCCGCGAGCAGGCCTTCGCCTACCTGGTGGTCGCCCTGGAGGACACCCACGCCGACCGGCTCGACCAGGACACCCATGCCGTCAGCGAGCTGCTCGCCGAGATGGGGGCGCTGGACGTCTACGTCCTGCCGCCCGGGGCGGCGGGCCAGCTGATCGAGGCCCGGGAGAAGGCGTTCTGGGTGGCCAAGGCCAACGGCGCCGACGACATCATCGACGTCGTGGTGCCCCGGGCGACGATCCCCGCGTTCATGCAGCGGGTCAGCGAGATCGCCTCCAGCAACAGCTCCTGGATCGCCGGCTGCGGCCACGCGGGTGACGGCAACGTGCACATGGCGGTGTTCCAGCCGGACCCCGACATCCGCAAGCGGATCATGACCGACCTGTTCCGGGCCGGCATCGAGCTGGGTGGGGCCATCTCGGGCGAGCACGGCCTGGGGCGGGAGAAGAAGGGCTACTTCCTGGACCTGGAGCAGCCGGCGAAGATCGAGCTGATGCGGCGCATCAAGCAGGCCTTCGATCCCCACGGGATCCTCAACCCCGGCGTCATCTTCGACTGAATCGCCCGGCGGCTGAAAGGACGAACGTGAGCGACATCAACGGAGCCCAAGCCCTCATCCGCACCCTGGTGGCCTGCGGGGTCGACACCTGCTTCGCCAACCCGGGCACCTCGGAGATGCACTTCGTCGCGGCGCTGGACACCGTCCCGGAGATGCGCGGCGTGCTGGGCCTGTTCGAGGGGGTGGCAACCGGGGCGGCCGACGGCTACGCGCGGCTGGCCGAGCGGCCCGCCGTCACGCTGCTGCACCTCGGCCCGGGGCTCGGCAACGGGTTGGCCAACCTCCACAACGCCCGCAAAGCCCGGGTTCCCATGATCAACGTGGTCGGCGACCACGCCACCTATCACAAGCAGTACGACGCCCAGCTCGAATCGGACATCGAGACCGTGGCCCACAACGTGTCGCCCGGCTGGGTGCGGACCTCCCAGTCCACGGCCGAGCTGGGGCGCGACGCGGCCGAAGCCGTCGCCGCCGCCCGCACGCCGCCGGGCCAGGTGGCGACGCTCATCCTGCCGGCCGACGTCAGCTGGTCGCCGGGTGGCGACGTGGCCACGCCTGTCGAGCCGCCCGCTCGTTCGACCGTGCCGGCCGACACGATCGACGCCGTCGCGAAGGCCGTGCGATCCGGGGAGCCCGTCGGGCTGCTGGTCGGCGGCGCAGCGCTGCGCCGGCGGGGTCTGATGGCCGCGGCCCGCATCGCGGCGGCCGTCCAGGCCCGGCTGCTCTGCGAGACCTTCCCGGCCCGGCTGGAGCGGGGAGCCGGCCTCCCGGCGGTCGAGCGGCTGGCCTACCTCGGCGAGTTCGCACTCGGTCAGATGGCCGGGCTCCGCCACCTGGTGCTGGTGGACGCCAAGGCGCCGGTGAGCTTCTTCGCCTACCCCGACAAGCCGAGCTACCTCGTGCCCGAGGGCTGCGAGGTCCACGTCCTGGCGACCGGGGGCGACGACGTCGCCGGCGCCCTGGAGGATCTGGCCGAGGCCATCGGCGCTGCGGCCGACGGCGCCGCCGTGCAGCCCGCCAGCCGTCCCGCGCTGCCCACCGGCGAGCTGACGCCCGACGCCATCGCCCAGGCGGTCGGCGCGCTGCTGCCGGAGGGCGCGGTCGTCGCCGACGAGGCCAACACCTCGGGCCTGACCGCACCGCTCCACACCGCCGGCGCCTCGCGCCACGACTGGCTGTGCCTGACCGGCGGGGCCATCGGTCAGGGGCTGCCGGTGGCGACCGGCGCGGCCGTGGCGCGCCCCGACCGCAAGGTGATCGCGCTCCAGGCCGACGGGAGCGCCCTCTACACGTTCCAGGCCCTGTGGACCCAGGCCCGGGAGGCGCTCGACGTCGTGACCGTCCTCTACAACAACCGCTCCTACGCGATCCTCAACATGGAGCTGAACCGGGTGGGCGCCGAACCCCCGGGGCCCAAGGCCCGCTCGTTGCTCGACCTGTCCGATCCGAACATCGACTTCGTCTCCATGGCCCGGGGCCTGGGCGTCCCCGCCACCCGGGCGACCACCGCCGCCGAGCTGTCGGATCAGCTGGCGCGAGCGCTGGTCGAGCCCGGGCCGGCGCTCATCGAGGCCATGGTGCCCGGCTTCGGCTAGCGCCGTGACCGGCCAGGGCTCACGCTGAGAGCGGTTCGGCGGAGGCCAGTCCGAGCCGGGGTTCGGTCACCAGGTAGACGTCGTCGACGGCGGCCTCCCGGGAGAGCGCGAAGAGACCCTCCATCTCGCCCATGAAGGACTCGCTGGCGTCGATCCGCCCCTGGGCTTCGTCGCCGTGCAGGGTCGAGGTCAGCGCCTGCTTGTCCCTCCGTAGCTCCAGGTTCTCCTCCAGCCGCTCGGCCACCGCGGTCCGTACCCGCTCCACGTCGGTGTCCGCTTCGGTGTCGTTCAGGTCCTCGATGCCCGCGACGAGGTGGAGGAACGCCGCCTGGATGTCGAAGCCGCGGACGTCGGCCCGGGTCAGCCGTTGGGCCTCCCAGAAGTAGCCCCGCTTGCCCCGGTTCTGGTCGTAGAACGCCGACACCATCACCAGCAGCCGGACGTAGGCCTTGCGGTAGGTGGTCTCGAAGTAGCTGCGGCAGCGGCTCTCCGGCAGCTCGCCGCGGATCGCCGTGCCGATCGCCGCGGCGGCCAGGAGGGCGCTGTACGTCGCGAGGTGCACGCCGGTGGACAGCAACGGGTCGAGGAAGCAGGCCGCGTCGCCGCAGATGAAGTACCCGTCCCCGGCGAAGCTCCGCGCGCCGTACGAGTAGTCGGTCTCGACCCGGACGTCCTCCACCGGCCGGGCCGGCGCGAGGACCTCCGTCACCAGCGCCGACTCCCGGATGGCGGCTTCGTAGATCGCTTCCGGACCCTGCGCGCGCCGGGCCTGGTAGTAGTCCTTGTGGACCACCAGCCCGACGCTGGTCCGCCCGTCGCGGAGGGGGATGATCCACCACCAGCCTTCGGGGATCGAACTGACCCGGATCGCACCCTGGAAGTCCGGCTCGCCCTGGTCCACGCCCTCCCAGTACCGCCACAGGGCGATGTTGCGGAAGACCCGGTGGTAGTGGCGGTCACGGTTGTAGCGGGTGGGGATGAGGCCGGCGCGGCCGGAGGCGTCGATCAGGAAGTCGAACTCGATCTGGCCCGAGTCCCCGCTGTCGAGGTGGCGCCACGTCGCCCGCCGGCACCGCCCCTCGGTCCACTCGACCGAGGTGACCTCGTAGCGCTCGAAGATCGCCGCGCCCTGGCTCGCCGCGTGCTCCAGCAGCAGACGGTCGAAGTCGGCCCGCTCGACCTGGAAGCTGTACACGTGCTGGCCCGACAGCTCGCCGAAGTCCAGCCGCCAGCGCTCGCCACCCCAGTCGACCTGCGCGCCGGGCTTGCGGACGAACCCGGCGGCCTCGATCTTGTCGCGGGCGCCCATGAGGTCGAGCACCTCCAGCACCGACGGAAGCAGCGACTCGCCGATGTGGTAGCGGGGGAAGGGCTGGCGTTCGATGCAGACGACATCGATCCCCTGGCGGGCCAGGAGGGTGGCCGCTGTCGCGCCAGCAGGGCCACCGCCAACGACGAGGACCTGGGTGCGTTCAGGAACTGCCCGCATCGCTGTGTTCCCCTGTGTCGAGAGCCCTCGCGCGACCTGTCTCCAGTTGACAATTTACCAGGAGGACTTCGAAAAGTGCCGGCGTGGAGACTCAGCGGAGGAAACCGCCGACCAGCTGGGCCAGCTCGTCCGGCTTCTCCCAGGGCAGCATGTGCCCGGCGTCGGTCACCTCGACCTGGCGGGCACCGGCGATGTGCTCCGTGTAGTAGGCGCAGTGCGCGGGTGGGATCAACTGATCCTCCGCACCGTGGACCACCAACGTCGGGCAGCCGATCCGCCACAGGCGCCGGGGCAGCTTGGGGTTGTGCAGGTACGGGTCCCAGCCGAGCTTGGCCGTGGCGGCCAGGGTGGTGGCGATGGGCTTGACCACCTCGAAGGGGATCTCGATGCGCTTGCCGACGTCGGCGGTGAGCTCGTTGAGGGCATGCATCATCTGCGCCACCGGGTGGTCCTGGTCGTGGAACAGGTCCCGGGCCAGCTCACCGGGGCTGCGCCCGAAGATGTCCCCGATCTCGTGGCCCTGCAGGTAGAGGCCGGCCGGGTTGACCAGCACCAGCGCGCCCACCTTGTCCGGGTAGCGGGTGGCCATCTCGACCGCCATCCAGCCGCCGAGGCTCAGGCCGACGATGCACGGAGCGCCGAGGTCCAGCCGGTCCCAGAGGTCGAGCAGGTGGAAGACGGCGTCGTCCATGTCGTCGATCTGGTCGAGGCCCTCGGACTCGCCGAACCCCGGGAACTGCGGTGCGACGACCGCGTGCCGCTCGGCCAGGCGGTCCAGGAACATCAGGCTCTGGCCCTCGCCCTGCGCCGAGTGCAGGTAGACGATCGCGGGACCGTCGGGCGGGCCGCCCCGCTGGAGCTCGATCGAACCGACCTGGGTGTCGAGCCGCTCGGTGACGAGCGCGGGCCCAGCCATCAGGACCGCACCCCGTCGGCACCGGTGGCGGCCCTCGCCGCGGCCCGCATCGGAGCGCCGTCGGGGAACCGCTCCTTCAGCACCGGGAGGATCTCCTCGCCGAACAGCTGGAGGTTCCGCTGGGTCTCGGCGCCCGGGAGGCTGCCCAGCTGGAACAGGCCCAGGAGGTTGCCGGTCTCCAGGCGCTCCAGGCTGTCGACCAGGATCTCGGTGACCGTCTCGGGCGAGCCGACGATGGCGTAGCGGCCGTCGACCACCTGGTCCCAGGTCTCGAGGTTGATCGCGAAGTGGCCGGCGCCGCGGAGGATGTTCTGCAGCGAGCGCACCGACGTGTAGCCCGGCGGCTGGATGGTGATGCCGGGCAGGAGCTTGCGGACCCAGTACCAGAAGTGCGGTTCGTACTCCGCCCGGGCCTGCTCGTCGGTCTCGGCGACGTAGATGGGCGTGAGCCAGCCGGCCTGGAGCGGATCAGGCTCGTAGCCGCCCTGCTCCCGGCAGATGTCCCGGAACATGCCGAAGGTCCGCTCGAATATCGAGAAGTGGAAGTACGGGATGCCCATGTACGCGTAGCGGTGGCGGGCCACGAACTCCATGGTCTCCACCGAGCCTGCTCCGGGGATCCAGATCTCCGGGTGGGGTTGCTGCACCGGGCGGGGCCAGGTGTTCAGGTAGCGCAGCCGGTAGTGCTTGCCGATGAACTCTCCGGGGCCGGGCTGGGTCCAGGCCTGCATGATGAGGTCGTGGGCCTCCTGGAACTTCTCCCGGGCGAAGGCCGGATTGATGGAGAAGCTGTAGTACTCCGGGCCGCCGCCGACCACGAAGCCCGCGATCAACCGGCCGCCGGAGATGTTGTCGATCATCGCGAACTCCTCGGCCACCCGGGTCGGGGGGTCGTAGAGCGGCAGCGCGTTGCCGACCACGGCGATCTTGACCCGGCTGGTCTCCCGGGCCAGGGCCGAGGCGATGAGGTTGGGGGACGGCATGAGCCCGTAGGCGTTCTGGTGGTGCTCGTTGACGCACACCCCGTCGAACCCCATCTCCTCGGCGTACACCAGCTCGTCGATGTAGCGGTTGTAGAGCTGGCTGCCGAGCTGCGGGTCGAACAGACGGTTGGGACAGGTCACCCAGGCCGGCCCGTCGTAGTCATCGGGCAAGCCGGGGTACGGCATGAGGTGGAAGCTGAAGACGCGCACCCCTCCCCCTCCTTCGCTCCGCTGATGCTCGTGTCACCCTAGCTTGACCCGAGGGTCAAGGAGGTGGGAGGCGATCAGCGAGGTCAGAGGTTGGCGAGGGGGTCGCCGAAGGGATCGATGATCTCGGGGCGCTCCGGGACGACACCCTCCCTGGCCGCCTCGACCTCGCCGGCGAGGTCGGGGCCCAGCAGGCCGACGTAGCCCTGCTCCTCCAGCTCCTGGGCCAGCTCCGGCCCACCGGAGCGGACGATGGCGCCCTTGGCCATGACGTGCACCCGGTCGGCCCGCAGCTCGTGCAGCAGCCGGCTGTAGTGGGTGATGGCGAGCACCCCGAGGCCGGTGGCCTCCGTCGCGGCCTCGATGCGGCGGGAACAGGCCCGCAGGGCGTCGACGTCCAGACCCGAGTCGAGCTCGTCGAGCACGGCGATGGCCGGCGCCAGCACCGCGAGCTGGAGGGTCTCGTTCTTCTTCTTCTCGCCACCGGAGAGGTCGACGTTGAGCGCCCGGGTCAGCAGGCGGGGATCGAGATCGAGCTGGTCGGCCTCGGCCCGGATCCGCAGGTCGACGGTCTCGGGGTCACGCCCGACCGCGGTCAGGGCGTGGGCCAGCAGCTCCTCCAGCGACACCCCGGGCACCTCGGTCGGGTACTGGAGGGTGAGGAACAGCCCGGCCTGGGCCCGCTCGAACGGGGTCATGGCCAGGACGTCCCGGCCGTCCAGCGTCACCGTGCCGCTCAGGACCTCGTAGCCCGGCCGACCCATCACGACGTGGGCCAGCGTCGACTTGCCCGACCCGTTGGGGCCCATGACGGCGTGGACCTCTCCCGAGCGGACGGTCAGGTCCACGCCCCGCAGGATCTCCTTGCCCTCCACCCCGGCCCGCAGGCCGCGGATGTCGAGCACGTGCTGAGCGGCCACGGTGGTCTCCTCCGTCACTCGATCACCACCACGACGTCACCGTCCTCCACCCGGACGTCGTAGGTCGGTACCGGCCTCGTCGCCGGCAGGGTCAGCGCGGCGCCGGTCTCCACGGAGAACTCGCTGCCGTGCTTCCAGCACTCGATGGACCGCTCCGCCTCGTGGATCTCGCCCTCCGACAGCGACACGTTCGCGTGCGAGCAGGTGTCGCCGATGGCGTAGACGTCGTCCCCGATCCGGACCACGGCGATGCGATGGCGGCCGACGTCGAAGCGCCGTGCCGACCCGGGGAGCAGCTCGTCCAGCGAGCACAGCCGCTCCTTGGTCACCGGGGCACCGCCGCCAGGTCGTCGGTGTCCACGGCCTCGCGGCGGTCGAACTTGGCGGCGATGGTCCCAGCCAGGACCGACGCCAGCGCGGGCACCGGGAGCTTGGCCAGCACCTCGGCGAAGAAGCCACCGACGATCAGCCGCTCGGCCACCTCGCTGGGCAGGCCCCGGCTCTCCAGGTAGAAGCGCTGCTCCTCGTCGATCGGGCCCACCGCCGACGCGTGGCTGCACCGTACGTCGTTGTTCTCGATGACCAGGTTGGGGATGGACTCGGCCCACGCGTGCTCGGACAGCTTGATGTTGCGGTTGGTCTGGAAGGCGTTGGTGCCCCGGGCACCCTTCGCCACCCGGATCAAGCCGGTGTAGATCGACCGCGACCGCCCGCCGACCGCCCCCTTGAACAGCAGGTTGCTGCTGCAGTCCGGCGCCACGTGCTCCTGGAAGGTGCGGAAGTCGAGGGTCTGGTCGCCCTCGCCGAAGTAGATGGCGTCCAGCTCGCCGGAGGCTCCCGGCCCGACCATGCGGCAATCGGTGCGCAGCCGGGTGTACTCGCCGCCGAAGCCGACGCTGGTCGACCGCAGGGTGGCCCCGGCCTCGACCTGCGACGCCTGGAGCCCGATCTGCCACGCGGGCCGGCCCAGTTGCTGGAGCGTCACGTGACCGACGCGGGCCGCCGGCCGGGCCACGATCTCCGTCACCGGGACCACCAGGCACCGCCCGGCGCCCGACACCTGGAGCTCGACCACCGAGACCGCGCTGTCCTCGCCGGCGTGCACCAGCAGCCGAGGGAAGCTCGCGACGTCGTCCCCCTCCGTGACGTGGACCACCACCACCGGACCGGGGACGACGGTTCCGTCCGGCACCCACACCACCACCGGCTCCACGAGGCCGGCCTCGTTGAGCAGGGTGAACACGTCGGACGGGCGCTCGGGGCCGCCGAGCGCGGCCCCCAGGAGGTGGGCGTTGGCCTCCTTCGCCAGCGGCCCCACCCGGACCCCGTGCGCGGCCGCGGTCGGCGCCACATCAGCCGTGACGATCTGGCCGTTCCGGACCACCACGAGGGCCGCCCGATCGGCGGTGGCCGCGACGACGCCGTGGGCCGCCGGCGGCAGCTCGCCCTCCGCCGCGGACACCGCCGGCACCTCCACCGGAGCCGGCGCGAAGTCGTCGAGCACCAGCTCGTCCACGCGGCTGTAGCGCCAGACGTCCTCGTCGGGGCTGGGGAGCTCGAGCTCGGCCGCGGCCTTCGCCGCGGCCTTCCGGCGGGCTCGCAGCCAGTCGGGTCCGCCGCCGTTCGCGGCGATGGCGTCAGCGAAGAACGTGCTCAGGGTGCTCGATCCTTGACTCGGACGGACCGCGGAGGACCGGTGGGGCGGCTAGCCGCGCCGCCGCCAGCGCTTCCAGCGTGGCTCGCCTCGGCTGCCACGGCGCCGGTTCTCGGCTTGGACGTCGGCCAGCACGGTGGGGCCGACCGCGTTGATGATGTCCTCGGCCTCGTCCAGCAGCTTGGCCACCGAGTCGTCGTCCCGGTCGAGGGCGTCCCCCGGCTCGTCGGGCGTCGCCGGGGTGACCAGGGTGCCGTAGGCCCAGTTGACGTCGGCCAGGCGCCGCTCGTAGCGGGGACAGTCGGCCGGGCACCGCCACGGTGCCTCGGGCGCGAGGTCCAGGTCGCACTTCCGTACGGTCTCACCGTTGCGATAGGTACGGGATTCGAAGTGCTTGCAGTCCTGGCGCATCGGCACGGTGCCATTGTGCCAGGAAGTTCGACATCAGCGTTCCAGCGGACCTCGGTTGGACGAGCAGGCTCACCCGACCGAACCCTCCATCTGGAGCTCGATCAGACGGCTCCACTCCACCGCGTACTCCATGGGCAGGGTGCGGGTGACCGGCTCGATGAAGCCGTTCACGATCATGCCCATGGCCTGCTCCTCGGACAGTCCCCGGCTCATGAGGTAGAAGAGCTGCTCGTCGGCGACCTTCGACACCGTCGCCTCGTGCCCGATCTGGGCGTCGCGTGCGCCGACCTCCATGGTCGGGAAGGTGTCGCTCACCGACTCCTCGTCGAGGATCAGCGCGTCGCACTGCACGTGGCTCTTGCAGCCGTAGGCGTCGTCCTCCACCCGGACCAGGCCCCGGTACGACGTGCGGCCGCCGTCCTTGGAGATGGACTTGGACACGATCTTCGACGTGGTCTCCGGTGCGGCGTGGACCATCTTGGCCCCGGCGTCCTGGTGCTGGCCCGGGCCGGCGTAGGCCACCGACAGCACCTCGCCCGACGCCTTCGGGCCGACCATGTACACCGCCGGGTACTTCATGGTGAGCCGGGAGCCGATGTTGCCGTCGATCCACTCCATGTGGCCCTCGGTCTCGACCCGGGCCCGCTTGGTCACCAGGTTGAACACGTTCGGCGACCAGTTCTGGATGGTGGTGTAGGTGACCCGGGCGCTGGGCTTGACGATGATCTCGACCACCGCCGAGTGCAGCGAGTCGGTGGTGTAGACCGGCGCCGAGCAGCCCTCGATGTAGTGCACCTTGGCGCCCTCGTCGGCGATGATCAGCGTCCGCTCGAACTGGCCCATGTTCTCGGCGTTGATCCGGAAGTAGGCCTGCAGCGGCATCGGCACCTCGACGCCCGGCGGCACGTAGATGAACGAGCCGCCCGACCACACCGAGGAGTTCAGCGCGGCGAACTTGTTGTCGTTCTTCGGGATCACCGTGCCGAAGTAGGGCTTCACGATCTCCGGGTACTCGCGCAGCGCCGTGTCCATGTCGCAGAACACGACCCCCAGCCCCTCGAGGTCCTCGCGGTTCTTGTGGAAGACGACCTCGGACTCGTACTGGGCCGTGACCCCGGCCAGGTACTTGCGCTCGGCCTCGGGGATGCCCAGCCGCTCGTAGGTCTTCTTGATCGCGTCCGGCAGCTCGTCCCACTCGTCGACCTGACCCTCGGTGGGCTTGACGTAGTAGTAGATGTCGTCGATGAGGACCCCGGACAGGTCGCCGCCCCAGGTCGGCATGGGTCGCTTCTCGAAGTGCCGCAGGGACTTGAGGCGGAAGTCGAGCATCCAGTCGGGCTCGCCCTTCATCCAGGACATCTCACGGACGATGTCCTCGCTCAGGCCCTTGCGGGGCTTGAAGACGTAATCCTCTTCGTCGGACCAACCGAGCTTGTAGCGACCGAGATCGAGATCGGTGACAGCCATGGGCATCCCTTCGGGCGCGTCCCGTCGTGTCGATAATTTCTCCTATGGCGATAGTAGCAATCCCCTCCGGCGCCTCCACAGCCCGGACGTGCGCAGTTTCGGGCCGGGCGGCCCGTCGCCGTCAGCTGGCCGCGGCGTCGCCGATGCCCGCGGTCCAGGTGTCGTAGAGCCGGGCGTAGTGGCCGCCCGCGGCCACCAACTGCCGGTGCCGGCCCAGCTCCACCAGCCGGCCGTCGACGACCACCCCGACCAGATCGGCCCGAGCCGCGGACGAGAGCCGGTGCGCGATCACGACGACCGTGCGGCCCTGGCGCAGCCGGTCCACCGCCACCTCGACCAGGGCTTCGGTGCCCGGGTCGAGGCTGGAGGTCGCCTCGTCCAGCACCAGCACCGCCGGGTTGGCCAGCGCCGCCCGGGCCAGCGAGACCAGCTGCTTCTCGCCCGCCGACAGCCGGCTGCCCCGCTCGCGGACCTCGGTCTCGACACCGTCGGGGAGGGACGCGAAGCGGTCGTAGGCCCCGACCGAGCGCAGCGCGGCGTCGACCTCGTCGTCGGTGGCACCGTCCCGGGCCAAGCGCACGTTGTCCCGGATGGTCCCGTTGAACAGGAACCCCTCCTGGGGGATGACCGCCACCCGCTGGCGCAGCGACGCGACGGTCGCGTCCCGCAGGTCCACCCCGCCGAAGCGCACCGCCCCCGACGTCGGGTCGTAGAGCCGGGCGATCAGCTTGGCCAGGGTGGACTTCCCCGCGCCGGTCGGACCGACCAGCGCCAGCCGGGTCCCGGCCGGGATGTGCAGCGACACGTCCCACAGGACCGGCACATCGGGCTCGTAGCCGAAGCTCACCCCTTCGACGTCGATGTCGCCCCGCAACGGCAGGTCGATGGCGCCCGGCCGCTCGGGGACGTCGACGGGGGTGTCGAGCACGTCGAACAGCTTGTGCAACCCCGCGCCCGCCGACTGGACGGTGTTGAACAGCTGGCTGAGCTGCTGGACCGGCTCGAACAGGTTCGCCAGCGCCAGCACGAAGAAGGCGACCGTGCCCACGGTGACCATGCCCTCGTGCACCCACCAGCCGCCGACCCCCAGCGCCAGCGCCGTCGTCCCCCAGCCGGCCAGCTCGATCACCGGCATGTACCAGGCCGAGATCCAGACCGACCGCATGTGGCTGTCGTACAGCCGCCGGTTGCCGCGGCGGAACCGCCCGACCTCGACGTCCTCCCGGCCGAAGGCCTGGACCACCCGCACCCCCGCGATGCCCTCCTGGAGGTGGGACAGCGTGGCGCCGATGTTGTCGCGGACATCCAGGTACGCGTCGTTGGAGTCCCGTTGGAACTTGATGCTGGCCAGGAACACCGGCGGCAGGGCGATGGCACACAGCAGGAGCAGCTGCCACGAGACCGAGGCCAGCACACCCACCGACACCACCAGCAGCAGCCCGTTGGCCACGAACATCGCCAGCCCGAGCTGCACCAGCTCGGCCAGCGAGTCGATGTCCGAGGTCATGCGGGACACGATGACCCCGGCCTTCTCCCGGTCG
>Ga0209382_10009193_pt1 | contig 12392 bp, 14 predicted proteins | sample SoiMetdeltSBSDD5_FD_187599 | JGI IMG/M metagenome (GOLD analysis project Ga0209382, IMG submission 187599) | Bulk soil microbial communities from a Populus tree surrounding site in Tennessee, USA - Soil MetaG P. deltoides SBSDD5 (SPAdes) (version 2) | ecosystem: Environmental > Terrestrial >... | reverse complement strand
CGTCGGGTCGATAGAGGCCCGGCTCCACCGCGAGCACGTCGCCGGGGACGAGCTCGTACCCACGCGTTCGGCCCAGGGCCGGCGCCTCGTGGACCTCGAGCCCGACCCCGTGGCCCAGGGAGTGGTTGAACCCCTCGTCGAGCGTCGACCCGGCCTCCTTCGAGAGCTGGGTGGGAAAACCCCGCTCGCCGAAGAGATCGCAGACCGACTCGAACGGATCGCGGCCGTTTGCGCCGGGCCTGATGGCCGCCTTCGCCCTGTCGAGCGCCTCCTCGCATAGCGAATGCCACTGCTGAACCTCGTCGGGGATGTCCCCGACGACGAAGGTGCGCGTCATGTCCGCGTAGCAGGCGCTGGCCGTGTCCTGGGGCCACAGGTCGATGACGAGCGGTTCCGACGGGGCGATCGGACCCGAGCCGCGCTCGTGGCCGATCGCGCCCTGCGGGCCATGGGCGACGATCGGCTCCTCGCAGCGGACCGGATGCGCTGCGAGGACCTCGTAGATCGCGGCCCTCAGGCGCTCGCTGGTCAGCGGCTGGCCGTCGAGCTGAAGGACGCCCGCCCCGGGCTCGGCGCTGCGCAGGAGCTCCGCCGCCGCAGCGGTGGCCGCCTCGGCTGCCCGCTGTGCGCGCTCGATCCCGGCGAGCTCGGACTCGGACTTCGCGCGCCGGCGCTGCTCGAAGGCGCGGTGGTTCGCGAGGAGCTCGATGCCCGCGGCGCGGAGTCGGTCCGCGAGCTCGAGCGGGAAGGTCGACGGAACGGTCGCCTCCGCGATCCCCATGCGCCGGCAGGCCCTCACGATCAGCTCCTGCTCCGCGTCCTCCCAATCGGGATGCCGCTCGATGAGCTCGTCCCATCCGAGTTGCTCCGGGCTGATGACCTCGATGTCAGGCGCGACGGAACTCACCGTCTGGACCTCGAGCTGGCTCACAACGGCGTAGCGGTGGCCGTCGACCTCCGCGTAGAGAAAGGGGTCCATGATCTCGGCCGGAACCTCGTGCCGGAGCTCCGGCGAGCGAATCGTGTCGGCGCAGATCAGGACGGAGGCCACGCCTACGAGTGTTGCATGGAGCGGGAGATGGCCCGTTGCGCGACGGCCGCCATACGCTTGGCCACGCCTGGATAGGAGTAGCGCTCGCGCAGCGCGGGGTCCGCCGGCTCGAGCTCGCCGGCCACCAGGCGCCGCAGCGCCTGGACGATCGCATCCACGTCGTCGGCCGCCACCGCATTGCCGCCCGCCTCCTCGGCCACCCGCCCGGCCTCGGTCCCGGCGGCGAGCGCCAGGATGGGCGGGCCGGCGGCGATGTACTCGAAGAGCTTGAAGTTGAGGAGCTGCGTGCGGCGCGACGACGCGACGAGGAGCAGAGCGTCGGCCGCTCGCTGAAGCGCGAGCGCCTCGGTGCGGTCGAGCGTTCCCGCCACGGCGATCCGAGCCGGCGCGACGTCCCGTCGCATGAGATTCGCCTCGTCCTGGGTGAGCGGGCCGGCTACGACCAGCTCCAGCCGCACGGCGTCCTCGGGGTGCTCGAGCGCAAGGACGCCGAGCGCCCGGATGAGGGCTGTCGGATCGCGGCCGTAGCTGCCGAACCGCCCCGTGTAGACGAGCGACACGCGCTCGGGGTCGAGGAGCCGATCGGCGGACGAGCCGCCGGGCCCCTCGGCGTCGAGATCCGGATCCCAGCCGTTCGGGATCAGCTCCGGCTCGAGCCCCAAGCGGGCGCGCAGGTCAGCGGCCGCGGGTCGGCTGACGCTCACGACCGCGTCCGCGGCCGTGAGCCAGCGCCGCTCCAGGCGCTCGTCGAGGCGACGCTGAAAGGCGGTTGGGAACTCGGGGCGAATCGGCTCGAAGGTCCACCCGTCGCGCAGGTCGGCCACCCATGGCACCCCTCGACGCTGAAGCGCCCTGCCGATCAGGTGAACTGACTCCGGCGGCGAGCTGGTGATCACGCAGTCGAACCGCTCCCGGGAGTTCGCCCGCAGCGCGTCGCGCAGCGCGAACGGCGCCCATGCCAGCGCCAGCGGCTCCGGGACGACGATGCGGCTGAGGACGTGGGGGCGGCCCGAGTAGGTGTCGGCGTCGAAGAGGGCGTCGACGCGGTTGTGGCCGCGCAGCCGTGCCCGTAGCCGCTGTAAGTCGGCCGACCGGACCACTCCCTGCTCCGTCGCGGCGTCGCCGGTCCCGTACGCGGAGGTGGTGAGCACGGTGACCCGATGGCCGAGGCGGCGCAGCCAGTTCGCGAGCGCGGCGGGCCGGTGGGCACCCGTGTCCCGGCACGGGGGGTAGAAGTAGGCGACCAGGAGGAGGTTCAACCGCTCCTCCGGCGCCGCTCGGCGATCGCCTCGGCGTACGCGGCGTCCATGCGATCGAGCAGCCGGGGCCAGCTCCACAGGCGCTCCGCCTTGGCGCGTCCGGCGGCGCCCATCGCGGCGCGCCCCTCGGGCCCGGCGTCCAGCAGCCGCTGGATCGCCCGCGCCACCGCGGGCGCGTCCGCGGGAGGGACGAGCAGCCCGGTCTCGCCCTCGTCGACCACCGCCCGAACGCCCGGGTATCGGGTCGCGATCGTGGGGAGGCCGCACGCCATACCCTCGATCAACACGATCCCGAAGGACTCCGGTGGCTCGGTGGTGAGAAGCAGGAGGTCTGAGGCGCGCAGAACGTTCGGTAGCTCCGGGTGCGGCACGGGCCCGAGGAAGTGGATGCGATCCGCGACCCCCGCCTGCGCCGCGCGGTGGCGGAAGTCGTCCAGGAGCTCACCGCCTCCGGCGACCAGCAGATGCACGCCGCCATCGGGCAGGGCGGCGATCGCATCGATCGCGACGTCCAGGCGCTTGAAGTGATGGGCGCGATCGAGGGTCGCGACGAAGCTCGCGACCACCGCGCCGTCCGGAATTCCCGCCCGGGCGCGAACGCCTGCCTCGCCGCGGCCCGGTGCGAAGAGGGCGGTGTCCACCCCGTTGGGCATCTCCACAAGCCTGTCCGGTTCGCGCTCGGCGATCCGCCGTAGGTACGGAACCGATTCGGCATGGTCGGGCGAGAGCACGCAGATGCGGTCGGCGGAACGGACCAGGAGCGGGGCGACCGTGCGCTCGTAGGTCTCGAATGCGAGCCGGCGCCGCCCCTTCGCCACCAGCCGGTTCTTGTAGTGGACGAGCAGAGCCTGGCGGCGACGTTCGCGGGCGAGCCTCCCGAGCAGCGTGAGCTCAGAGCCGAAGATGAACGGATAGTGGATATGGACGACGTCGAAGCCGTCGATCGTGGCGATGCCTGGGATCAGCGGCGCGTTGCCGATCGCGAGCAGGGGATGGATCCGGTGGACGACCGCACCCCCCGGGTCCGGCTCCTCACCATCCGCCGGCGCGGTGAAGACCTCGACGTGGTGTCCCCGCTCTGCCTGGCCCCTTGCGAAGCGGTAGGCGGTGTTTCCCGCCCCGCCGGGATACGGCGGAAAGGTCGCCGTCAGATGTGCGATCCGCAGCGACGCCCTGGGCTCGCTCGGAGCGTCGCTCAATCGGTTGCGCCGACGAGACGCTCGACGCCCGCCTGCTCGATCGTTCGCTGCAGGCCGTCGCGGAGCTCGACCTCGGGCTCCCACCCCAGGAGCTGCCTGGCGCGCGTGATGTCGGGCTGGCGGACCTGTGGATCGTCGATCGGCAACGCCTCGAAGACGATCTCCGATCGCGAGCCGGCGACGTCCACGACCGTCTCGGCCAGCTCGAGCAGGGTCATCTCCTTCGGATTCCCGAGGTTGACCGGGAAGTGGACGTCGGACTCCGCGAGCGAGACGAGCCCGCGGATCAGGTCGTTGACGTAGCAGAAGCTGCGCGTCTGGCTGCCGTCGCCGAATACGGTCATGGGCTTGTCCTGCAGCGCCTGGCGCAGGAAGGTCGGGATGGCCCGCCCGTCGTGCGGCCTCATTCGCGCGCCGAACGTATTGAAGACCCGCGCGATGCAGGTGTCCACGCCCTGCTGGCGGTGGTACGCCATCGTCAGCGCCTCCGCGTAGCGTTTCGCCTCGTCGTAGACGCCGCGCGGCCCGATCGGGTTGACGTGGCCCCAGTAACTCTCCGGCTGGGGATGGACCTGAGGGTCGCCGTACACCTCCGAGGTCGAGGCGAGGAGAAAACGCGCCCGCTTGAGCTTCGCGAGGCCGAGCATGTGGTGGGTGCCGTAGGAGCCGACCTTCAGGGTGTGGAGTGGAAGCCGCGCGTAGTCGATCGGGCTCGCCGGCGAGGCGAGGTGGTAGACGAAGTCGACCTGGGTGTCCAGGAACACCGGCTCGGTGAGGTCCTGGTTCCGGAACGTGAACCGCTCGTCCCGGATGTGCTCGATGTTCTGCAGCGATCCGGTGTCGAGGTTGTCGATGCAGATCACGCGGTTGTCCCTGCTCAACAGCCGCTCGCAGAGATGCGACCCGAGGAATCCCGCTCCTCCGGTGACGACGCAGGTGCTCATGACTCCCGGCAGGGTACGCGACCGCCGGCGGCCCAAGGCGATCGGGGCGGTCGGTGGCCGTTTTGTTTCGCATCGCGCGACGAACCGGCCACGTGGAGGAATAACCCCCGTCGGCCGCCCTCGTCGCCCGGGGCAGCTCGAGGCCCGGAGGGGTTGTTCCGGGCGTGGCCACGAAGCACCCGACTCTCACCGGCGGCCGGCGTGAGCGCGCCCTCGCGTTGCTGGCGGTGGCCGAGCCCGACTTTCGGCGGACGGCGCGGCGACTGTCGCTATGCGCAGACGACGCCGAGGACGCGTTCCAACGGGCGGTGGAGATCCTGCTTACGAAGGCGCCCGACCGACACCCGGCGTCGCTGATCGCGTGGATGCAGGTCGTGACCCGCCGCGAGGCGCTCGCGGTCCGGCGCGCCCGGGAGCGGCTGCTCGCGTCCCGGCGCCACGAGCCCGAGGACGTCATCAGCCGCCTGCTGTGCGATCGCCCGGGGCCGGTGGAGCACGCGGAGCGGCGCGACCGCGTCGCTGAAGCGGCCCGCGCTCTGGCCGCGCTGAAGCCCGACGAGCGCCTCGCGATCGCTCTCCAGGCCCACGGCTACTCCTACGCGGAGATCGCGCGCCTCTGCGGGTGGACCTACACGAAGGTGAATCGGAGTCTCGCGGAGGGCCGGGCCCGGTTGCGTCGGCTCGGCCCGGGCTACGCCTCGAGCGACACATAGCTGGAACACTTGCCGCATGGCCGATCCGTCGATGACGGGAGGCTGCCTGTGCGGCGGCGTCCGTTTCGAGCTAACCGAGCCGGCACGAGCCGCGGGCTACTGCCACTGCACGCGCTGCCAGCGCCGCACCGGAACCGCTGCTTCCGCTCAGGCCCGGATCGACGGCCGCACCTTGCGCTTGCTGCATGGAGAGGAGCTGGTCAAGGCCTGGCGCCATCCCGACGGCGGATTCGAGAAGTGCTTCTGCCGCGAGTGCGGGGCTCACCTGTTCAGCCGTAACCCCGACGATTCCACGCAGATGAGCGTGCGCATGGGCGCGTTCGATGGCGATCCGGGCGTCCGGCCGAGCTGGCGCACATTCGTTGCCTACGCGGCGCCTTGGGAGGCCATCCTCGACGACGGGCTGGAGCCTTCGCCGAGGAAAAGCGGCGCTAGAGGCGGGGTTTGACGTGGACGCGTGAGCGTCGGCCGGATACTTCCGTCGAACGGTGCATTTCCCGCGGTATGCGCGGATTTCGCACCGCTCGACGAAAGAAGCCGAAGCGACCGCTCGCCGACGCAGATCCTGCTCGCCAACGCTCCGTCGACCGCCGGCGGGGCCGACGCGGCGACGCGCCATAGGAAGCCCCGATTTGGAATCTCGCGGTACCTGCGCTATACCGTTCGCACGAGGTCGCCAAGGCGCTAGCCGGGCAAACCTCGTCCCCCAGGGGTAGGACTCGGGAAGGGAGCACCCGCCGTTGCGAACCGGTCAACCCATTCGAGCTTCGGGCCCGGGCACCAGCATGGGTTCACGACACACCGCCAACATCGCGCGTGCCGGTCGAGAGCGGCTCCCTGAACCCACCAGGGCCGAGCGCCAGGTGGCCGACCTACTGCCGATCGGCGCCGACGAGCGGGCAGCTCGCGACACGCTCGAGCGGGTGCCGCTCTGGTTCCATACCTTCTCGCTTGACGGGGGCTCTCTGTACACACCCGGGGTCGCTCGCGACCACCGTTACCGGGTCCCCGCACTTCCGGCCGATCTTCGCGGCCGCAGCGTCCTCGATGTCGGCACCTTCGATGGCTTCTACGCTTTTTTATGCGAGGCGCGTGGCGCCCGACGAGTGGTCGCGGTCGACAACGAGCAGTATCGCGAGTGGGTGCGGGACCGATGGGGCGTGGAGCTCCAAGGCGCCGAGGGCTTTCTGGCGATCGCCGCGTTGCTCGAGTCCGATGTCCACTACCTACGCCTCGATGCGTTCGACCTCGACGAGCTTGACGAGCAGTTCGATCTGATCATCTGCTTTGGGGTGCTGCACCGAGTGGAGGACCCGCTGAGCCTGCTCAAGGTCCTTCGCCGTCGGCTCGACGACGGCGGGCATGTCCTCCTCGAAACCTATGGGGTAGCCAAAGGGGAGCCCATGGAGAAAGGAGCGGTCCATGCTTGCGAGGCGGGCGAGGTCTATGAGCGAGACGCCTTCGTCTACTGGGGCTTCAGCGGTCAGGGTCTGAGGAGCCTCGCTCGCCAGGCGGGTTTCGCCCGCGTCACGGTTTTGAACGAGCCGATGATCGATGGCCACCCGCGGATCCTGGGCACGCTCGCCGCCGGTGGGTGACGCTGGTCACAGTCGCGTAACACGGATTTGCAGGAGGTTTAGTGCCATGTTGACATGCAGGTGCCTCCCCTCTACGCCCACCGCCTGGGCCGCGCCTACGGTCCCGATTCCTCGACAAAGGCCCTGGCGGGCGCGCTCAACGCCGGCGTCGACGGCCTCGAAACCGACGTTTGCCTGACCGCTGACGGGGAGCTCGCGCTCCTCCACGACCCGCTCCTCCCTCTCGGCACCACGCTCACGGGATGGGCGCACGAGCGCACGGCTGCGGAGATCGCCCAGGCACGGATTCTGGGTCGTGACGGCGAACCCACCGCCGAGGCTCCCTTGACACTGGACCAGCTTCTCGCCGATGTCCCCGCCGACATTCCGATCCAGGTCGAGGTCAAGGCCCACGCCGACCCTGACCTCGCTCGCCTGACGGCGGAGGCGGTATGCGAGCGCTATCGCCGAGGTCGCGAGCGCCGCCGACTCGAGCTGATCAGCTTCCACTCGGTCGCCTGCGCGACGGCCGCGGCCTACGGCTTCCGCTCGACACTCGTGATCTGGGCCGAGTACACGCCCGAGGCGTTGGCAGCATGGGCCGTGAGCCGTGGGGTGACGGGGGTTTCGGTGGAGCACTTCCTGCTCTCGCCGACGCTCGTCTCGGTCTTCCGCCTCGCGGGGCTGCGCGTCAACACCGGCACCATCAACGATGCCGAGCTCCTCGCCCGGACAGCCGAGCTGGCATCGCCGGACGCGGTCTGCACCGATCGCCCGGCGGAGCTCCGGACCGAACTGTTGAGGTTGGAGCCAGCGCCTGCGCTGGCGATGCAGGATCAGAAATCCGTGAGTACCGCGGGCTAGAGCGAGCGTCGCTCCAGGATCACGAGTGGGATCTCGCGTCCCGCCCGGGCCTGGTAGTCGGCATAGCCCGAGTAGGCGTCGATGACGTCTGGCCAGAGGCGCGCACGCTCCTGCGGAGTCGCGACCCTCGCGTGCACCGAGCGACGCTCCGAGCCGACCTGGACGGTCGTGTCCGGGTTCGCCTTCAGGTTGTAAAACCAGGCGGGGTGCTTCGGGTAGCCGCCCTTCGAGGCCACGATGACCAGATCGTCGCCGTCAGGGATGTAGAGGAGGGGGCTTGTGCGTTTGACGCCGCTCTTCGCGCCGACGTGGTCGAGGAGCAGCGTCGGTGCAAGCCCCGGGATGCGGTGCCCGACGAGGCCGTTGGTGGCGCGGTAGACGAGAGTGTGCACGTCCATCATCCGGCGAAGGAGCGGCCAGGTCCGGTCCGCGAGCTCCAGGTAGCGGGGACCGCTCACGGCACCAGCACCAACTTGCCCGTGGTGCGGCGAGCCCGGATGTCCTCGTGCGCGCGCTTCGCGTCGGATAGCGGGTAGGTCTCGCCCACGATCACCTCGAGTTCGCCCGCGCCGACGGCTGCGAACATGTCGTCGAGCGCCTCGCCCAGGCGCTCAGGGGACCGGACGAGGTGCATCAGCCAGAAGCCGATGACGCCGCGGCTTGTCGCCATGAGCTTGCCGGGCTTCACGGCCGGCGCTCCCTCCCGCGCCGATTGCCCGAAGTGGACGAGCCTGCCGAAGTGCGCCAGCGCGCTGAGGCTCTGCTCGAAGGTCCTGCCGCCGACCATCTCCAGGACCACGTCCACGTGCCGCCCCTCGTTTGCCTGGATCAGCGCCGACTTCAGGTCCTCGGCATTGGAATCGACCGTCGCATCCGCCCCGATGCGGGCGGCGAGCGCGCGCTTCTCCTCACTCGACGCGAGACCGATCACGCGGGCGGCGCCGAAACGCTTAGCGAGCTGGATGGCGATTGTTCCGACCCCGCCCGCCGCCGCGAAGACCGCGACGCTCTCGCCCTGGCGAAGCTGGGCGCTGGTCCGGAGCAGGTGCCACGCACTCGTTCCCTGGAGCACCAGCGCGAGCGCCTGCCCATCGCTCACCCCATCCGGCACCTCCCACATGAGCGACGGATGGGCGACGGCCCGCTCCGCGTAACCCCCTCCGTTCGTGAGCGCGACGACACGCCTGCCCTCGGGCGTCGTGCCGACCACCTCACCGCCCGGTACGAGCGGCAGCTCGGCGGGAGCCAGGTAGGAGTTCTCGGCCTGGTGGGTGTCCGCCCAATTCACCCCCGCCGCCAGCACGTCGAGGGCGACGAAGCCCTCGGGCGGCTCGGGGTCGTCGAGCTCTCGGAGGACGAGGACCTCGGGGCCCCCGAACTCGGTGATCTGGATCGCCCGCACCGCGCGCCGGCCTACAGGCCGGCCGGCCAGTCGACCTTGGGGTCCTTCGGGAACGACCCCGGCTTGCCGTAGCCGATGACGATGTTGTCGTGCTCGTGCATCACAACGTTGACCGGGTCCTTGACGAGCTGGCCGTTCAGATAGACCTGCAGCTGCTGGTCGGCGCCGTTCGCCTTCAGCGCCCCGATCTGGTTGTCGGAGAACTTGACGCCCCAGACGTTTATGAACTGACCGAGCGTGAAGTCGTACTCCTCATCGGCCTCCATGTGGACGATCCCCGACGTGTCGTGGGTATGGAGAGGAGACAGGAACTGAGCTACCTGGTCGATCCCGATGTTCGCCGGCACCTGTACGGGCTTGCCGTCGTCGTAGATGTGCAGCCACGCATGAATGTGGAAGGTGGTCTCGTTGAACCCGGGCAGACCCATCGCGTCGACGCGCTGTTGTAGCTGGTTGTAGTCCGGCTTCCAGGGCGGCGGCGTGTCCTGGAGGGCGAGCTGGGACGACGCCGGGACCGAGTCCTTGTGGAAGGTGACCCCGGAGCTGCTGGAATCGCTGCTACTGCCGCCGCCGCTCGCCAGCGCGATGACGGCGACGACCGCGCCGATGATCACCAGTCCACCAACACCGGCGCCGATCTGGACGCGCCGCCGCCGCGACGCATCTCGACGTTCGGCCTCCTCCCTGGCGACCCGCTCCGCGCGGAGACGCTCCTTCTGTTCCTTCCGGCTCGCCATCGGGGCAAGAGACTAGTGGGGGCGCTTTAAGGGAGCGTTACCGAGGTGGTGGAAGGGTGAGGCCGCATCACGGCCCCCGTAACCCACCCGGTACGACGGCCGAGCGGCACTGCGGCGATACTGCCCGATGTGGAGATTCGACCGGCTGCCGAGCGTGACATCCCCGAGCTGCTGCCGCTTATGCGGGGCTACTGCGAGTTCTACGAGTCGAACCCTCCCGACTCCGGGCTCGATGAGATGGCGCGGGCCCTGATCGCCGCAGGGGACGACAACGGAATGCTGCTGGTCGCCGACGACGAGGGCGAGGTGATCGGCTTCGCGGCCGTGGGCTGGAAGTGGTCGAGCCTGAGAGGCGCCCGTATCGCCGTGCTGGAGGACCTGTTCGTGGCGCCGGAGGCCCGCGGCAGGGGAGCGGCCGATGGGCTCATCGAGGCGTCCGCCAGCCGGGCGCGCGCCACCGGCGCGCCGGTCATGACCTGGCTGACCGCGCCCGACAACCACCGCGCTCAGGCCGTCTACGACCGCATCGGCGGGAGCTCGGACACGTTCCTCGAGTACGAGCTCGAGCTCGGCTAAGGCTGGGTACGCGCCGGTTGCCACTCAGGCGCACCTAGCCGCGCCGTCTTGCGCCGAGTTGCGCGCGCTTGCGCTCTCTTCTATGCCCGTTCTGTGCCCCTGGGCGTCCTGAGCTACTGCGAATGGACGGTGGGGCTGAAACCGGCCAAGCATCCCGTCTTGGCAGGGGCCTTGGCGTAGAACTTCCCCGACTTGTTGGTGTTCACGAACCACTGCGAGTCAGGCCCATTCGGCTGCGCGATGTCAGAGCCGATCTTGATGTCCTGACGCGGCCGTTGGCTCGAGCCCGTCTGCTTGTAGAGAATCACCTTGCGGTTCGCTTCGCACCGCTCCGCGGCGGAGCTTTTTGTGTGGACGTAGCCGAAGAACCCGCCCTGCTGGGCCTGGATCGTGACCTTTGTGGAGGCGTCGGCGCCCAGCGCGACCCCAGCGCATACGAGCGCAGCGCACGCGACGACCAACACGGCTATGGCAGATCTCTTCGAGCTCATGACTTCCTTTTCTCTCGCCCTTATCTCTCGACGACCGCGCGACCCTAGCCGATCCAACCAGGCAGGGTCATGGCGCTTCCTTCTTGAGATTTCAGAGACCCCGCGACCTTGGGACCAGCATCCTCGCGATCGGACGCGCCCCCATTCGCGGGAAGACCAGCCGCCCTTCGAGGTCTTGACTCGCCCGCAGCCCGCGGGTATGTTCGCCGGGTTCATTCATCACTCAAAGGAGGGGAAGCCCGTGAGGCCCAAGCACACGCTGCCTCTCGTGGCTCTGGCGGGGATCTGTGCTTTGGCGCTTGTCACCAGCGGAGCCGCGGCGAAGGGGCATCGCACCCACAAGTTCGCGACCCACATCTCGATCAAGCTCATACCGGACCAGGGCGAGATAACGGGGAAGATCACCTCGCAGAAGGACGCCTGCGTGAGCAAGCGCGAGGTGTTCCTGAACTTCCTCGGCACGGAGACGCCGCTCAACCCGAGGGAGTTCGCCAGCCGGAAGGGCCGCTACTTCATCTTCTCTGACCCCGTCCCTGACCCCCCTCCTCTCCCCGAGGGCACCTACCTCACGCACGTCAAGCGACTGGAGCTCGGCAGGCACAAGATCTGCAAGCCGGCGGAGTCGGAGGTTGTCAGCAACCCGTAGCCGAAGCCGCCGGGCTGCGGGAGCTAGCTCGCGGCCCTCGGCATCGGCGTCCCGCATTGTGAGCGGAGGGGGAGGGATTCGAACCCTCGGACCGGCGGAACCGGTCAACGGCTTTCAAGGCCGCCGCATTCAGCCACTCTGCCACCCCTCCGCGATCTCAGCGTGAGGGTAGCCTTCCGCGGCGTCGCGCCTAGAATCGATGGCCGGCGGCGGCGATGCGGCCGCCAGCGTTCCGGAGAGGTGGCCGAGTGGCTGAAGGCACTCGCCTGCTAAGCGAGTAGGGGGCGAAAGCTCTCTCGAGGGTTCGAATCCCTCCCTCTCCGCTTCCGATCGGCTCAGGAGGTCTCTCGGGGACTCCATACAATCGTGTGGCCGGGGGGGTGCGCCCCCTGTCTGCGCCCGTAGCTCAGTTGGATAGAGCGTCGGTCTACGAAACCGAAGGTCACAGGTTCGAATCCTGTCGGGCGCGTTTCTCGCTTCCCGCATAACCCAGCCGATCTTGCGGCGCCGCTGCTGCTCAACCATTCGACGACCGTCGTCGGGCATGTCGATCCCTGCTCGATGCGCCCGAGCGAGGAGGGCTTGGTCGTCTCGGGCGAGGTTGATCGCCCGACCGACGAGGGTCAGATGGTCTGGCGGACGATCAAGTCCGGCACCGCTGGGTTCCCGATCGGCTATTCGGGCACCTACCTGCCGCGCGAGAACGGCGGCCGCGTGCTGGTCAAGGTCGATCTGTTGGAGATCAGCGCCACCTCGACCCCGATGCATCCGGCGACGCGGGCGCTGAGTTGGAAATGCGAGGACGCCTCCATCCGTGAGGCGATGCGCGCGATTCTCACCGAAGCTGTGTCGGAGACAAAGGCCATCGAGCCGTTGAAGATCGCGACGTTCGAGTGCTGATCCCCGGCTCCCGCAGCCCGGCGGCTTCGGCAG
>Ga0209382_10009192_pt1 | contig 12393 bp, 10 predicted proteins | sample SoiMetdeltSBSDD5_FD_187599 | JGI IMG/M metagenome (GOLD analysis project Ga0209382, IMG submission 187599) | Bulk soil microbial communities from a Populus tree surrounding site in Tennessee, USA - Soil MetaG P. deltoides SBSDD5 (SPAdes) (version 2) | ecosystem: Environmental > Terrestrial >... | reverse complement strand
GACGAGCGCCGAGTCGACGAGTGGCTTCGACGGGCCGATCCCGACGGCGTAGGTCTTCACGTCGTCCAGCAGCTGGCGGAGCGCGGCGCCCTCGCCGCCGTGCAGCAGGACGAGAGGAAGGTTCGGATCCAGCGCGTGCAGCTTTTTCAAGCTCGCGGCGCTGAACGACTGAATCAGGACACGTGGAGGCGACGAGACACCGCGAAGACCGTAGCGCGTGAGGAGGGTGAGCAGCGCCTCCTCCATACCCGGCGCCTCCTCCGGGTTCTTTGTCTCGATGTAGTAGTTGGCTCGCTCTCCATACCGCTGGAACACCTCTTCCAGCGTTGGGATTCGCAAGCCGACGTACTCGGGCCGCGCATAACGCGGCAAGGCATCGGTGAACCAGGACCCGACATCGCAGGTCTTGATCTGCGCGAGCGTCTTCTCGATCACGAGCCCACGGCAGTTTTCCATCGAGCCGCGCGCGGTCCGATCAAGGGTGGGATCGTGAAGCGCGACGAGCACGCCGTCCTTTGTAAGCTGGAGGTCCTGCTCGATGTAACTGGCGCCAAGCGCCAGCGCGCGATCGTACGACGCGAGCGTATGCTCCGGCGCGTATCCTGACGCCCCGCGGTGCCCGATGATGAGCACACCCGGTGTGACCGGGATCGTGGGCACGGCAGCGCCCTTCGTGGCCGGCGCGGCGCTCGGCGGTGACGGCCTGCCGGCGCACGCCGCGCCCCACATCCAGGCGAATGCGATCGCGAGTCCGACTCTCACCGCAGTCATCCTTTGCTGAGGGCGAGGTAATGCGGCCTTCTACGCTACGCCCACCAGCGGCCGTCCCGCTAGCCCCGGTGAGCGTCCACGGATGTCCGCCTAACGTCGCGGTGCGAGGGTCTGTGCTCGTTCCTTGGGATCGAACCGTGCGCTGATATCCCGCACGACGCTCAACACTGGTACGCCGAGCAGCGCGACGTCGTCGGGGTCGACCTCCGACGCCAGCGCGATCGCCAGGACGGTCTGTTCGAGCACTCGGCCGGTCTCATCGCGAGCCTCGCGGCTCAGCGGTCGCCCGGGAGCCGCGCGGGCGGCGCTCATGAGCACACGGATCGCCTGGCTTCGAGAGTGACGCGCCATCACCTCGGTCAGCCGGACGAGTGCGGCGGTCCGGTCACGGGTGTCGAGCACCCGAGCGCGACGCTGAACCTCGCGCCACTCGTGTACGCCGAACCACGCTTGGACTCTTGCGAGGAGACTCCATGCGCGATCCAGCGGAGTGTCACCTGCCAGGAACACGCCGAGGAGCGAGCGTTGAGGAGCCTGCTCGCTACTGGCGCGAGCGGGGAGCGACCCAGGGATACGCCTTCCATCGCCTGACAGGATGGCTCCGCCAAGTCAAGAAATGCGTCTCGGAACCGTGGCAACCGTGTAACGCGGTGAACACACCGGGCCGGAGGATCGACGTCGGCGAGGTTCGCTCACCGGACGAGGGTGGGCCGTGCGAATTGGTCCTCCGCCAGCGGGCGCATCACCGCCGAGCACTAGTGGCGACCGAAGTCCAGTACATCATCGCCGACATCGAGTCGATCCCAATCGAGATCGATCACGTCCGCGTATTCTGCCGCGCTGCGTACGTTCTCGGTTGGCACGTACGGCTTCGGGTCCGTTCCATCGAGCCCGGGCGTCTCACGGGCGACGTCGTCCTGCTCCATGGCCTGCACTCCGATCCTCAACGAATGACGGAAGGGTGGCACCCTGCGCCACTACGTCGCATCCACCAAGTCACGCATCGGCCACAGAGTCGTCACGCGGCTCTCGACGCGGCGGCGAGCACGTTGCCGATTACGATCTGTTACCTGCTGGTGACACGGGCGCTGGGGTTCGGCGGAACCGCGACCGGGGCAGAGCCGTTGTGTGGGCAGCGATGGCGAACGCCGTCGCACCCTTGTTCTGACGAGCGTAATGATGGCGTTGATCATAGTTGGTCTCATGGCGATCACGGCCTTGGTGTTGCTGGTCAGCATCGCCCTCGCGGCCCGCGCGTCGGTGCATCAGCGACGGGCAGCACGCGCTGACGGGCACGGTTGGTCCGACGCCCATCTGTGGACGAGTACGGACGGGACCACGGATTGCGACGCGTCGAGCGCAGGCGGCGGTGACTGCGGTGGCGGCGATGGAGGAGGCGGAGGCGGGTCCGACTGACCGGTGCGCGCCCGCACGAAATTGCCTGTCGTTAGGCAGCGTCGGTCGTGCCGAGATGAAACTCCAGTGCGACCCCGCCGCTCCTCCGCCGGGACGGCCAATCCCGTCGCAACTCCCACGAAGGTGCCGAGCGCCATGAACGCCGTCCCGAGCCGTCGCATACGCATGGGATACGCGATTGCCGCCTGCGGACACCGGCCCAAACGCCGCGCCCCTGTTGGCAATTGGCGGGCTTTACTCCATTGTTGACGTCGCCATATTCCCAGACGGCGAGCGACCTCTATTTCGCGACCCGTGGCGCAACTGCTCATCGACATGCCCGCCGAAGGCGCAGCGCGGCTTCTGGTGCTCTCGCTGCTCGAGCAACTGTCGCTGCACGCCCCGCCGTTCGAGGCCGTGGGCGCGACGAACGGCACGCCCAAGCGAAACGAAGCCTACACCGCTGCCCTGCATCGGCTTCGTGCATCTATCGCCCTGTATGGCGACGTCCTCGGCACGAACCTTCCCCGGCGCGCCTGTCGCCGTCTCCGCACGCTCGCGAGAATCGCGACGCGCCTTCACCACATCGACGATCAACTCGCGTGGTTGGCGCGATCGATCAAACCCGAGCAAAGCGAGAACGGAATCGGACACACCGTCGAGCTCCGTGACGCGGTTGGCGTACGCGGCTTGCTCATTTCACCGAGCGCGCTCGCGGCGGAGTGGGTTTGCGAGCGGCTCACACGCCGACGGGCCAAGTTGCGGCTGCAGCTGGAACAGTCGCACGAAGGCCCACGCCAATTCCGGCGGCTCGCGAAACGACTGGGTGTCTACACTACGGCAATCCGCCTCGATGACATGACGCTTTCGCCCTCGTTCGGGGCGCTCACGGGCCGGCAGCTGTTGGCGGCGGCCGAGAAACTCCGTCTGGCGGTCGGTGGCATCCGCGCGGACGACGATCACCGCACCCTCCGACGCATTCGACGCGCCGCCGATCACGTCGTTTACCTTCTCGAGCCCGTGAGATCGCACGGTGGCGTGGGAGAGGTCGCGGAGACGGCACGAGAGTTACGCGACGCTCTCGGAAGCCTCGAAGCGTTGGCGGTGGTGGGTGATGCGCTGATCGAAGGAGGATCACGCGTCGCGGCCCGCTACATGATGGCCCGCATCCGGACGACAGTGTGGCCGCCGGCGGCGCACAATCGTGGCGTCGAGATCACCAACGGTCAGGCCATGGTGGACCCGCCTGACGAGATCGGCCCGGGCCTCGTGTCGCTTGCGGAGTCACTCCACGCGGAATGGACCGAGTCGTTCGCGCAGTTCGCCGCGCGATGGCTCACACCTGATGCCGCGCGGTTCTTCACGGAGATGGAGCAACTGGCGACGGCGCTCGGCGAATCGTGAGCACCTGAACGGGTGGCGCGACGATCTCGATGTCTACCGTCGGGGCCAAGCGTACGTCCGCACCGGGAGGACCGTGTCCACCTTCGGGCCAGGCCTCGTCGTCCAGATGCCCATGGGCAGCATCCCAGACCAGGCTCACGCGCTGTACGCGCCTGCTCTCGACCGGCGGTGCTTCAGCGGCTCCGCCCGCGAGGGCCTCGAGGTATTCGGCAAACACGCGGCGATCGGTATCGCGGACGCGAACGAGCTCGAGACGACCATCGCCGGGATCGGCTTCGGGAGCGAGCACCATACGCGGTCCGATCGAGCGGATGTTCATGGCTTCGACCAGCAAGTACGTGCCGGAGAGATCCTCGCCGTCGGCCAGCACATGATGACGCGTGGGTCGATACGACTGAAGCGCTCGCAGGAAGTTGCGCGCCGCCCTCGCAACGGGTGACGTCCCCTGGTCCGATACGCGGTCTGCGCCGTCACGCAATCGGCGAAGCAGACTCCCGAAGAAGCCGATGCCGGCGGACTCGATGAAACACCCTTCCCCCCAGGGAGCGGTCGCGCGACCCACGTCCAGTGGCGTCAGCGAGGCGTCGCGCAGTCCCTCGATGATCTCCTTCGGCGACCCGCGTACGCCGAGTGTGAATGCGATGTTGTTCGCGGTGCCGAGGGGTGCGATCGCAAGCGGGACGTCACGCCTGACCAGTGCCTTCGCGACCTCTGCCACCGTGCCGTCACCACCGGCGACAAGCACGAGGTCGCCCGGTTCGTCCAGCGCGCGCACGTACGCGTTCCCGTCGGTGTCGAAATACCGCACGCGATAGCCCGCGTCGCGCGCGAGTGCGATCAGGTCGTCGCGCGTTGGATGTCCCGCGCCCGCTTCAGGATTGTGGATCAACGTTAGGTCCATCGGCGCTCGCGTATCGGCTGAGCCTGTGTTCCGCAAGAACGGGGCTTGTGGGCGCGATTGTTGCGCCATTCACTATTCCCCCGACGTCTCGCCAGCCGGCGTCCTTCCATGCGCATCCTCGTGGCCAACGATGACGGGATCTACAGTCCCGGGATCCTCGCGCTCGCACGGGCGGCCACGAGGTTCGGCGACGTGCGCATGGTCGCGCCCGATGTCGAGCAGTCGTCGATGAGCCACGCGATCACGCACTCGCGACCGCTCACTGTCAAGCGCACGCCGATCGACGACTTCGAAGCATACCGCGTCAACGGAACGCCGGCCGACTGTGTCACGCTCGGACTGGACCTGTGGGAAGGCGTGGACGTCGTGCTGTCCGGCATCAACCTCGGCTACAACCTCGGGAATAGCGTCTGGCACTCGGGTACGGTGGCGGCCGCCAAGCAGGGTGCGCTACTCGGCCGTCGCGGGATCGCCTTCAGCACGCCGACGCGTGGCGGGGAGCCAGACTTCGACCGGCTCGCCGCGTACGTCGATCGCGTGCTCGATCTCCTCGTACCGGAGAAGTCGCTTTGCCTCGTCAACGTGAACCTGCCATCGGAGCCGACGGGACTGTGTTGGGCGCGCCAATCCGTGCGCCACTACGACGCTCGGGTGGTGCCGGGCGAGGATCCGGCCGGCCGCACGCATTACTGGGTCACCGTCAAGCCGGTCGAGGAAGTCGAAGAAGGCACTGACCGGTGGGCGGTCCGGCAGGGGCTGGTCTCGCTCACGCCACTCCGGCTCGACCTCACGGACGACGACGCCCTGCAGCTCGCGCGCGAACGGAAGCCGATCGCAGCGGCCGCCGCTCACGCACAAATGGCCGCCGCTGGTGACAGCCGCGGTGGGACGACGACGGTCCGCTAAAACTCGATCTGCGCCCCGAGCTCGACCACGCGATTGGGCGGAATCCCGAAGAACTCGGTGGCCGACCGCGCATTGCGTGACATGAAGCCGAACAGCTTCTTCCGCCAACGGACCATGCGCGACGGGCCCGTCGAGAGCAGCCGCTCGCGCCCCAGGTAATAGCTCGTGTCGCCAGGCCGCGCCCGCACACCATGTCGCACGCTCATGGCGAGGATGCGGGGCACGTTAGGCGTCTCCATGAACCCGTACGTCGCCGTGACGCGGAAGAACCCATGCTCGAGCGGGATCACTTCCAGCCTCTCATCGTCGTCGACCTCGGGCACGTCGGCCGACAGCACCGAGAGCAGCACGACCTGCTGATGCAGCACCTTGTTGTGCTTGAGGTGATGGAGGAGGACGACCGGCGCACCTTCCGGGTCGGACGTCAGGAACACCGCTGTGCCCGGCACGCGATGCAGGCGCCGCCGGCCGATGTCCGTGAGGAGCAGGTCGAGCGGCATGCTCGAGCGTCGCATGATGTCGGCCAGAATCTCACGGCCGCGCTTCCACGTCATCATGAGCGTCAGAATGGCCGCGCCGATCGCCAGCGGAACCCATCCGCCACGCTCGATCTTGAGCGCGTTGGCGCCGAGGAACGCGAGGTCGAACGTGAGGAAGAACGCGGACAGGGCGACGACCCGCGCGAGCGGCCAGTGCCAGCGCGTGCGGGCCACGACGCCGAACAACAGGGTCGTGATGGCCATCGTCCCCGTCACCGCGATGCCGTAAGCCGCGCCTAACGCCCCCGAGGACCTGAACCCGAGCACGATGAGCAGCGTCCCAACCATCAGCGCCTTGTTCACCTCGGGCACGTAGATCTGTCCGTGTTCCTTCTCGGAGGTGTGCACGATCGTGAGGCGCGGGCTGTAGCCGAGCTGGATGGACTGCTGCGCGAGTGAGAAAGCGCCCGAGATCAGCGCCTGCGAGGCAACGATCGCCGCGAGCGTCGCGATCACGAGCAGCGGGTAGAGAAACCAGCGTGGGGCGAGGAGGTAGAACGGGTTCTCGATGGCCTGCGGCGTGCGGATCAGCAGCGCGCCCTGACCGAAGTAGTTCAGCAGCAGCGCCGGGAGCACGAGCCAGAAGAAGGCGACGCGAATCGGCGTCTTGCCGAAGTGTCCAATGTCGGCGTACAGCGCCTCAGCTCCCGTCACGGCAAGGAATACGGCGCCGAGCGCGGCGAACCCAATGAACCCGTGGTCGGCGAAGAACCGCGCCGCGAACCACGGGTTCACGGCGGCGAGGATCTGTGGATGTCGCGCGACCTCGACCAATCCGAGAAGGCCGATGGTCAGGAACCAGATCAGCGTAATGGGGCCGAACAGCTTTCCTACACGCGCGGTGCCCCGCTTCTGAACCATGAAGAGGGCGAGGAGGATGATGACCGTAATGCCCACCACAAAGGGCTTGAGGGCGGGCGTTACGATCTCGAGCCCCTCGACGGCACCGAGCACGGAGATGGCGGGGGTAATCACGCCGTCGCCGTACAGGAGTGCGGTGCCGAAAATGCCAAGGACGATATAGATCGTTCGCCGTTTCAGTTCCGCACCGCGTTGCTGCCGCTGGAGCGCGAGCGCGAGCAGGGCGAGCACACCGCCCTCGCCGCGGTTGTCGGCTCGAAGGATGAAGACGAGGTACTTCACGGCCACGACGAGAATCAAGGACCAGCACACGAGCGACATGATCCCGTACACGGTCTCGACGTTAGGCGTGAGCCTGTGCTCCGCACTGAAGGTCTCACGGAGCGTGTAGAGCGGGCTCGTTCCGATGTCGCCGTAGACGACGCCGAGCGCCGTGAGCGTCAGGATCGCGAGGCGGCGGCCGGTGGGGTGGGCCGGTGGGTGGTGCAGGCCGTGAGCGGGGGGCTCGACGTGCGCTTCGGCCGGGGCGGGTTGCGTCGTGGTCATTGCGGCGGGTCCGAATCGCAGCCTACGCGGTCCGATATACAGCAACAAGTCACGCCGGCACGGATCGCCATAAAAAGTTCATTAAAACCGCCGACGCTGCCCGACGGTCGAACGTAGCCCGGGCACTCGTCCCGGGACTCGCGTACCTTACGATCGTGATGCCCGGCGCGCACACCGAGTCCCAGCCGCTCGACGCCGAAACGCGGAGCGTCCTCGTCATCGAGGACGAGGGCAGCATTCGCCGAGTCGTGACGGCTGCGCTGCGGGAGGACGTCGACACCGTGCTCGAAGCCGCGTCGGGGAAGGTCGGGTTGTCACTCGCGGCTACCGAGCGACCCGACCTGATCGTCCTCGACCTCGGATTGCCCGACATGGATGGCATCGAGGTGTGCCGGCAGCTTCGCGGCTGGACCACGGTGCCGATCCTCGTGCTCTCGGCGCGGCATTCCGAGGACGAGAAGACGACACTACTCGATGCCGGCGCAGACGACTACGTGACGAAGCCGTTCGCTCCAGGCGAATTGCGCGCCCGTGTGCGCGCGCACTTGAGGCGCTCACGACTGGCGCGGCTCCCCGGCGGTGACGTGCCTCTGCGCATCGGCGATCTCGTCATCGACGTCGCGCGTCGCACCGTCACTCGAAACGAGACGACAGTCCACCTGACGCCGACCGAATGGGGACTCCTGTCTGCGCTGGTGACGAAGGCTGGGCGCACCGTAACGCACCAGCAATTGTTTCGCGCGGTGTGGGGCGCCGCGCATGGCGACGCGCAGCAGTACCTGCGTGTCTACATCGCCCACCTGCGACGGAAGATAGAGACGGATCCATACACCCCGCGCCACATCGTGACGGAGCCCGGTGTGGGCTATCGATTCGAGCGGGATGGCTGAAAACGACCGCGTGGCATCGCGCCCCAGCGTATCGCCATACGGCGGCGCGTCACCGAGTCCGCGACGGACACCCATCAGCACGTGGGTGATCTGGCTGGTCATCCTGCTCGGCGCGACGGCACTCATGCTCGTGATCCGACCGCGTCTCGACAAAGCCCACGTCGCCCTCGCGTTCCTCATCGTGGTGCTCGGCGGGAGTGCTGCCGGGGGCCGTGCCCTCGGCCTGACGCTCGCCGTGCTTGCGTTCCTGCTATTCAACTTCCTCTTCATCCCACCGTTTCACACGTTCGTCATCGCAAACCCGTTTGACTGGCTCGTGCTCGCCGCGTTTCTGATCACGGGCGTGGTGGCGGCCCAGCTCCTGAACCGGGCGCAGGAGCGCGCCGAGGCGGCTCGCCAGCGCGCGGTCGAGGTGGAGCGTCTTGCGGCGTTAGGCGCGGAGACGCTGAACGCCGGGCGAGCTGGGGATGCTCTGATCGCGATCGCGGAGGTCATCCGGTCGGCCATCGGTGTAGCCTCCTGTGAGCTGCTCGTACCGGAGGGGACGCCGCCCCGGCTCGTCTGTCTCGCCCGGGCTGGTTCGCCGCCCGACGGGGAGGGAGGGGGATCGGACGCGAGCCCGTGGAGCCTCGCCGCGTGGGTCGCGGAGAAACGGGAAGTGGCGGCCGAGCGCGCCGACGGGACGAAGTGGATCGGCACCGGTGACCACGCGGAGGAGCGGCTGCACTGGCCGCCGGTGGGCGCCGAGATCCGCACCCTGCTCGTTCCACTCCTCGTGCGGGAGCGGACAGTGGGCGTACTCCGCGTGTCGCACACGACGCCGTTCGCGCTCGACCCGAACCGGGAGCAGTTTCTGAGCGCGCTGTCGTACTACGCCGCGCTCGCCGTGGAGAGGGTGGAGCTCGTGGCGGACGCGGAGCGCGCCGAGGCATTCCGTCAGGCCGACACCCTCAAATCGGCGCTGATCGCGGGGCTCTCGCATGACCTCCGGACGCCGCTCACGAGCATCAAGGCGGTCGCTCATGCGCTCAGCGAGCGCGGCACCCAGGAAGCGGCCGTGATCGAGGAAGAGGCTGATCGACTCAATCGTCTCGTGGCCGACCTGCTCGATCTGTCGCGGCTGAACGCGGGTGCGATGCCGATGCGTCTCGAGCTGAACGCGGCCGAGGACCTCATCGGCGCGGCGGTACGACAGGTGAGAGGAACGCTGGGCGACCGATCGATCGTGGTGGCGCGGTCGGACGTGTCGTTAGGTTCCCGCAATGAGGCCGCCGTGCTCGTTGGGCGCTTCGATTTCGTCCAGGCGCTGCGGGCGCTCGTCAACCTGATTCAGAACGCGGCGAAGTACAGTCCGTCGCGAGAGCCGATCGAGCTCAGCGTCGATCGGGCAGGGCGGGATCTGCGATTCACGGTCGCTGATCGCGGGCCCGGGGTCCCACCTGCGGAACGCGAACGGATCTTCGAGCCATTCTATCGTGCCCCCGGCGCGCCGCCAGACATCGGTGGCGCGGGGCTGGGGCTGGCCATCGCGCGGCGTCTGGCCACGGAGCAGGGAGGGGACGTGCGCTACGAGCCTCGGCCCGGGGGCGGAAGCGTCTTCACGCTCGTAGTCCCCGCAACCGACGAGACGGTACCTGACGAGCCTGCCCCGACTCCGGCCTGATAGACCGGCGCGGACAGGAAATCTTCACGCGTTTTTAGCGCCTGCGAGGGCGCTTTTTTGTGCGGATTAGTGCTGGTGACGATAGGGTACAGGTGTAGCGGAGGTCACTATGGAAATGCTGTTTTACTTGCTTCTCGGCGTCGTGCTGTACGGCCTCATGGCCGATCGCACGGATCGGGCGATCGAGCGCGAAATGCGCAAGCGTCGTCCGGGTGTGGCACTCATGGACTGACCGACGATCCGCCCGAAGCCATCTCGCCCGTCGGCTCCTCGCCTTGCGCAGTGGGGATCGTATCGGATTGCGCGTGCTCAGCACGCGCGAGCCAGAAGAACGGAACGGCGAGCGCCTGAATGACCGAGCTCCAGAGGTACGACGCGGGATAGCCCCACACATCAGCCGCGCGCCCAAGTAACGGCTGGATGCCAGCGGCCCCGCTCGATCCGAGCAGGGAATCGAACGACAGGACCGTGGCGCGCTCCTTCGACGCGATGAGGCCGTTCAGATACGCCTGACGAACAGGGGTAATGATGGACGACACCAACGCCCACACGGCCAGGAGCACGACCACAGTCCAGAAATTCGGCACGAACCCGACGACGGCCAGAACGCCCGCGCTGATCACGGTGCCTACCAGCAGCACCGATGTACGGCGCTGGAACAGTCGCCGGATGTGTGGCACGAGAAGACCACCGACGATCTGCGCACCTGCGAAGACGGCGGCCGCCAACCCCGCAACCGCGTACGCCTTATCGTTGCCATACAACTGCAGCAGGTACGGCTGCGCTGCATAGAAGGCGTAGATCATCACGCCGCCCGTGAACGGCGCCGCGAGCATCACCCATCGCACCGGCGGATTGCCGAGGCCGTGGTCGATCGAATCCCGCACGAGCTGCTTCACTTCCTCGATCGGGCGTTTCGCCCTTGCCGGCGTGAAGCCTACGTCTCGCATCAGCAGGAAGGCGACGACGAAGGTACCGGCCAACACCACGGCGCGAACGACGTACGGGACACCGAGGTTCGTCGCCTGCGCGATAACGCCTCCCGCGACGGAGCCGCCGAGCATGGCGATGCCTTCGACGATCTCACCCTTCGCAAGCACCGCTTCGAGTGTCCCACCGTCCCGCATGTAGCCGCTGTGCGTGAGCGCATCGACGAGCCACGCTTCGACCGCTCCCGAGAAGAAGGTGAAGCCGAGGCCGAGAAGAACCGACGTGAGCGCCCATGCCCAGAACGGCGCGGACACGCGCCACATGAGGAGATAGAGCAAGGTGCTCACGGTGAGCGTCAGCGTGCCGAGCAGATAGGATGTTCTGCGGCCGCGCGTGTCGGCGACGACGCCGGTCGGCACCTCGAAGAGCACCATGCCGGCGGTGAAGAACGCGTTCGCGGCAAAGGCTTCGGTGTTGCTCAGCCCCGCGTCGAGCAGAAACAGTGTGTTGATTCCCCAGATCAACGATGCCGCGAGCGTGTGGAGCAGCAACAGGAGCAGGTAGACGCGCTGAACTGTGCGAGACGCGGCGTTCATTGGTGTGTAGGGGTCAGAGTCCTAACACATCATCACATTGCGTGTGGCGTTCTCGTGGCGAGGACGCTTCGCGGGGCGATACGGTGGTGAAGGGATGGTTACAACGATTGGAACGGAAACGGCACGGGAAACGGCGGGTACTGACGAGGTACGCTTCATCTCGCCATCAGGACTGCGACGCTGAGGGCGCTGAAGAACCGAACGCTGAAGACACTGAGAAGCAGCTCTCTGTGTCTTCAGCGTCGCTGTTGCAGCGTCCTCAGCGTTCCGTTCGATGGCGCGATGAAGAAGTTCAAGGCATCAGCGGGTGCGGCCCACCGACAGCGAGACGATGAATGCCTGCGGCATCCCCGGCTCGAACGCCGCCGGCGCGCCACCGACGAGGTCGGGGTTGAGGAATGCCGAGCCGATATAGCTCTTGTCGGTCACGTTCCTCACGGTGACGAATCCGCCCAGGCCGAACCCGTTCGCCGCGACGATCGGGTCGCGCAACTCCGCCGTCAGGTTCAGAATGGTGTACGATGGGACGGTGACGCGGTTCGCATCATCCGCGAAGTACTTGCTGGAATACTCCACCCCTGCCTTGAGTCGAAGCCGACGCAGTCCGGGCACTTCCGTGCCGATCTCGACGTTCGCCAGCGTGTTAGGCAGTCCGACGACCTTGTTGTTGCTGTAGTCCGCGAACTTGCCGACCTTCGTCGGATCGGTCGGGAAGATGACCGACGAATCGACGACGTAATCGAGATACTTGTTGTTCATGAGCGTCAACGCGACGTTCCCGAACAGCCCGACCGCCGACTGCGCGTTGAGCCCGAGCTCGGCGCCCTGACGCCGCGCCTTCGCGGCCGTGAGGTAATAGCGGCCACCGTTGTACGGCACGATCTCGTTCGTGACCTCGATGTCGTACAGCGCGACGTCGTACCCGAGCGAGAAGGCGTCGGCGCGCAGCTGCGGCATCGACTTGAAGCCGACCTCGTACGTCGTCGAGCGG